>ERZ857629.4629-NODE-4629-length-10512-cov-33.736158_pt1 | contig 10512 bp, 7 predicted proteins | sample MGYA00519700_ERZ857629 | MGnify/ENA primary metagenome ERZ857629 (study PRJEB31778, sample SAMEA3449351) | human gut metagenome | biome: human gut; feature: human-associated habitat; material: faeces | place: United Kingdom | collected 2010/2012 ... | reverse complement strand
GTGGAGATATGGTTAGGGAGGACATTTGTCTGGAAGAGATAACTCCACGTTTTCCGTATCCATCTGGTCCTAGAGAATACCAGCAGCAGGCTTTTGAAAACTGGAAAAACAATAAGCAGAAAGGTTTGTTTGCCATGGCCACAGGAACGGGTAAGACTATCACCTCGCTGAATTGCTTGTTGGAGATTTATAAACGATATAAGTACTATAAGGCGATAATATTAGTTCCAACTCAAACATTGGTTGAGCAATGGATTGATGAATGTAAAAAGTTTGATTTCTCAAAGATATATACAGTGTACTCTAAGAACCCTAATTGGCGTGATGAGATAGAACTGTTGCATTTGAAGGAAGACTTTAATCGTTTAAATGAGGAAAATTCGTTTATAATTATTTCGACTTATTCTTCATTTGTGAGGGCTAATGTGTTTCCATCTCTCAATTCTTTTCCAAAGAATAAAACTTTATTGATAGCTGATGAGGCTCACAATATGGGTTCAAAGAGAGTGCTTGATAGAATGGATAGTATTAAGTATCTAAGAAGGATTGGCTTGTCTGCTACACCTTCGCGTCAGTTTGATGATTTGGGAAATCAGAAAATCAATGAGTTCTTTGGCAGTACTGAAGGTTTTACATTTGAATATTCGATGAGAGAAGCAATAGATAATGGCTTTTTATGTCGTTATTATTACTATCCTCATGTTGTAAGATTGAATGACACAGAGATGTCTGAATATCTTGAAATATCAAGGAAACTATCTAAATTTTATAATTTTGATAAAGATTCGTTTGCTCAAAGTAATGATATTTTGATGGCTCTGTTGCTAAAACGCAAAAGAATAATTCATAAGGCTCAGCAAAAAGAGATAATCTTTGAGTCTATACTCAAGGAGCGTTATAAAGAAAAGGGCAATTTAAAATATACTTTGGTTTATGTGCCAGAAGGCAACAAACCGGATTCTATTGCTGATGTTTTTGATACGACAGATTCTTTGAGTATTGATGAAGAGTCAGTGCATTTGATAGATAGATATACTCAGATAGTTTGCGGTATTAGTCCCAAAACCACGGTATGTGAATTCACATCGGATTCCAAAGATCGTTCAAGAATATTGAATGATTTTGCTTGTGGCAAATTGGAGGTTCTTACTTCTATGAAGTGTTTGGACGAAGGTGTAGATGTTCCTCGAAGTGAGATGGCAATTTTTTGTGCAAGTACTGGAAATCCAAGACAGTTTGTACAAAGAAGGGGTAGAATCTTACGTAAGCATAAAGACAAGTATCGAGCTGTCATACATGACCTGATAGTAGCTCCTTGGATTAGTACTGCAGAAGATAGCTATAAGATGGAACGCAATCTGTTGGAAACAGAGTTGAAGCGAGTTCGTGACTTTGCTTCTTTATCAGAAAATGCAGATTATACTTATAGAGAATTAGAAGATATTACATCATATTATAACTTAACAATATTGTAATTATGGCATATGCAAGTAACAATGATAAAATGTTAGAAGCTGTATTGACAGATCTGGATTTAATGAAATTTGGAAAATATACTCCATTAGAAATCACTTCTGTTTATCAGGCTGTTTCTTCTGACAATCCTGTTGTCAGTACAGTTGCTCAAATTATTCAGCGATCATCTGAAGGAGCAACAGAGAAGGAAATTTATAAGGAAGTAACGGAATATTTAAAGAAAAACGTATGATAATAAAAGATATTATAATTAAGAACTTCCGTAGTTATTATGGAGAGAATAAGTTTACCTTTTCAGATGGACTTACTCTAATTATTGGTGACAATGGTGATGGTAAAACTACATTTTTTGAGGCGTTGCAATGGTTGTTTGAGACTATGGTTGAAAGAAACACTATAGATAATGCTTCTGAAATGCGTAAGTCTAAACTGGAAATAGGTGAGAGTGACGAAGTATATGTGGCTATGACTTTTGATCACGATGGTGAGAAAAGTATAGAGAAGAGTTATACTTTTGAGCGTACTTCTGAAAATACATTTTCTACTAGTAAAGTAACTTTTAGAGGATACGAAAATACTAATGCAGGTCGCGAGCTTGTTGACGGTAAGGTGTTGATGAATAGATGCTTTGATGCGTTTATTCGTAGATTCAGTATGTTCAAAGGTGAATCAACTTTGAATGTGTTTCAAGATAAGACTGCTCTCAAACAATTGGTTGATAAATTTTCTGACGTCAAGAAATTTGATGATTTGGTGAATTTGTCTGCTGTGTTTGAAGAGAAATCTAACTCTGCTTATTTGAAGGAGTGTCGCTCAGATAAAAAAATATCAAATGCAGCAAAAGCTTTGGAGTCTCAACTACAGCGTATAGCAACTGATATTTTTAATAAGAAAAAGGAGATAAAGGAAAAACAGGATTCTATATCTCTTTATTCAACAAAGTTGGATGAACTGGCCCAGAACCAAGAAACTACAGAAAAGTATAATGAGGTTAGTGAGCGAATAAAAAATTTGAAGGAAAATGCAACAAGGTTAAGAGCAACACTTTCTTCAGTTGATAAGAATACAGCTCTATTGGATAAGCAATGGATACTCTGTGCTTTCCCTTCAATTTTGGCTGAGTTTAAAAAGAAAAGCCAACAGTTTAGTAAGGAAAAGAGAGTACAGGACAAAGAGTTTCTAGAGCAGCGAGCTAAAGAAAAGGGTAAATTGGAAGCCTTTATTGAAGTAAGAGGGCTTTTGGCTGATGGAGTTCCTGAACTCCCTTGGTATCTTCCAAATGAAGAAACGATGCAGGAAATGATCAATGATCATGTCTGTAAAGTATGCGGTAGTCCTGCACCTGTAGGTTCCCCTGCTTATAATTTTATGACGAACAAGCTAAATGAGTACAAAAAGCATGTAGATGAAAAGTTGAAGTTAGAAGCTGCTAAAGCTAGTATCGAGCAAAAGCAGTTGTTTACTTCAAATTATGTAGAAGAAATACATAATCTCAGTATCCGGTTGGGAGGTAGTACAGAAGCCGAAATTGTTCAGATTGCAACAGATATTGATAATCGCTTGTTCTTGGAATCTAGATGTCAAGATGACTTAAAGGTTCTCATGGATAAGATACAGGACGCAGAGGATGATAAGGCTCGTTTGTTGATACAAGCTGGAAATGTATCTGAGGAACTTTTGCAAAAAGACTTTACTGACATCAAAGGAATGTTTGAGCAGAAGGGACGAGCCGAACAGCGTTTAGTTGTACTTCAAAAAGAATTGGAGAATTTGAAGAAAGAAGAGGCCGAAATGCGTAAGAGTTTTGATGAACTTAATCCTCAAAATAGCTTGGTGAAAGTTTATCGAGATGTACATCGAGTATTTGAGGAAGTAGCCAAGGCATTTAAAAATGCAAAGAAAGAGAATCTACGAAGATTCCTTGCTGCTTTGGAGGAATGTGCAAATGGTTATCTTGTAAAATTGAGTGCTCAAGACTTCCATGGTGAAATTAGATTGTGTCAAACAATAGAGGATTCTACAGAAATTAAACTTTTCAGTTCTAATGGAACGGAAATCAAGAATCCTTCTGGCTCACAAGAAACAGTTATGTACATGTCTGTTTTGTTTGCTATTTCTGATTTTACAGATCAGAAGCGTGATGAGAATTATCCTCTTATTTTTGATGCGGCAACTTCTTCGTTCGGTGATTCAAAGGAGGAAGGATTCTATAACGTTATAGATAAATTGAACAAGCAGTGTATCATTGTAACAAAGGACTTTATCACCAAGGGGCAGTTGAGACTTAATGAAGTAGAGCTGCTTACTTGTGGTGTTTACCGCATCAAGAAAGCTGACAGCTTTGATAGTAAGAATATGGCGACAATTAGAACTATAGTAGAAAAGGTAAAGTAGTATGGAGAGTTTATTTGATTTATGGAGTAGAAGAGATCCAAACTGGGAAATCCGCTACCAAGAGTCCATTATGGATGTTTTTTGTGATTATGGAAAAGGACGCAATTCTTTCCAGGCTGCTCGTGGCAAGTATTTTGGAGCAGGTTATGAAATTTTTATTATTGCATTCTTTATAGGGCTATACTTTGATCAAACCAAACCTTTGATTGCTGATAAAGCTAAGGTCAAACATTTTGGATGGTCAATTCAGAAGTGGGGAAATATAGAATTTCGTTTAGGCAGAACACCTTATGATAAAATTCAGAAATTTATATTTGCAGCATTGATTGCTCGAACAGATGTTGATTTGATAGCTTTGGATAAGGGTGAGATTTCATCAAGAAAAGTTGTAGACCAACTGATGGATAAAATGGAGCAGTATGCTAATTTTGGCTTCTCGTATATTGCAGAGAAAATGGAGGATGATCCTAATTATTTCTTTAAGGAGACAGCCTTTCTTCATTTGTTTCTTTCTTTTTTGAAAAAAGAAGATGAGTCGGGTGAAGATAATGAATTGGAAGAATTGTAGGTATAGGTATGTGGCATTTAGTGTTAATAGAAAACAAATGACCTTTTTCTTCTTAGCTCCTCACTTCTCACCAGAAGTTAGCGAGAACGCCTAGCGGATTAGTTGAACCTGCGCCTATACCTTTGAAGAGAGTTAAAAACTAACGAGAGTGTGTCATATGCTATTATCTAGGCTTATGATACACTCTCGGTTATAATTCCAGTCAGTCGGTATCTATGTCGAATAATTCAAATAATCTTTGGCAGGAATTTCTTGGCAAGCATTCCTCGGCTTGTCCGATGAAGTCATCTTCATTGCTTCTGATATAAGCATCCATATCTTCTTCCTTTACAAGGATTGGGCCTTTGATGTTTGTGAAAATGAATGGGTAGCAGTCGTCCTGGGTATGAAGCTCGTCTTTGTCTTCCAAGAAAGGCTCGCACTCCATGCCTGTTGCCACCAACATCATGAGGTATAGCTTGAAAACATCATTAGTTTGATGGTTGAAGAAAACGACACGCTGACCTTTTTCTGGAAGGGTGCGCATGTCCAAAGGATAACCGCCCCAATGGAAGTGGACGAATCCCTTGAGGCAAAGGTCTTCCTCAAATTCGCTTGTTTCCCAGTCGCTCAGGTTTACTGCTCTTAGAGCAAGCTTGGCTTGTTCTTCCTCCTCTGCCAACAGTTCGTCTTTTTGGCGAACATAAACCTTGATGCGCAATTTCTCATAGTCGCTCTCTGGATGAATCTCCGTGATTTCTGCTGCAAGGATGTGATGCCATCCCATGTCAAGGATGGTTGCTACTGCTTTATTCTCTTGCTTTGGAATGTAGCCCAATATATTGGTCATGTCAAATTCATGCAGCATGTTCAAATATGGATTATCCAAAGTAACTGCTACAGCATGGTTGTCGTATTCATTCTTATCGTCTCTGACCAAGAATACTTCATCTCCTTCATGGAGCTGGTCTATAATGTCATCAACCTGATGGTATGATGTTCCTGCAATTCTGCATTCCAAAAGCTTTTCTCTGTCCATTCCCTCCATATAGCGTTACACTTTTTGATGTTTCTATTAAACTTTAGTTAATTGACGTGACGATAGCGTTGTATAGGTACCATGCTATCGTCACATTTTATAGTATTTATTAATTAATGTCTTTTGCGAAGATAGTGCCAGCGAGCGCAATGAGAGCTTGCTTTCTGATTGTCGAACACTGCCTAACTACTGCAAAGTTAAGACTTTTATTCGAATAAAGCAAGAGAATTCAGTTTTTTTATAGAACAGGCAAGATCTTATGTGAAGACTTCTGTCAATACTGCTGAGGTCTATACCAAGTATTATATTGGTAAATATATAGTGGAGTATGAACAAAGTGGGAATGTTCGTGCGGAATATGGGAAGCGGGTCTTGAAAGATTTGTCTCGGAAACTAATTGCCCGTTTTGAAGGGGGATGGTCTGTTGATACATTGGAAAAATGTCGCAAATTGTTCTTGGTATATTCAAAATCCGCAACAGTGTTGCGGAATTTTGAAAAACGAGGCAAATCCGCAACGCTGTTGCGGATTTTGGGACAATCTGAGAATGAAGTTCCAGACTTTCTTCTTTCATGGTCTCATTATTTAATATTGATGCGTATCAAAAATGACGCTGAGCGTAATTTCTATGAGATAGAATGTGCAAACCAACATTGGGGGGGGGAGACAACTGCAGCGACAAGTGGGAAGTTGTCTTTATGAGCGATTGGCCTTGAGCCGTGATAAGGACGAGGTCATGCGATTGGCAAAGGAAGGTCAAACGGTAGAGAAACCTTCGGATGTAATAAAGAGAGTTTGAGGAAAACAATATCGAATAATATTTTAAATTTGTGAGACGCAGTCTCACAAATTTGTCACTAAGTTGGTAAAGTGACGATAGTGCTGTATCGTACTAAGCGTAGCGGTGTAATCGGTATCATGCTATCTTCACATTTTATACTGAAACTAATTTCCCCAACCCGCTTGAGTAAGTAGGTTGGGAGAAATTTTTTAATGATTAATAAGTATTATCCATTGACCATTTTTATTGCTACCATCACGAGTTATATATCCATTTTTCCGTAAGTTGGTTATTTCTCTCTTTAAAGTAGCCAGAGACAATCCTGTTTCTTCTGCCAATTCGTCTCTTGTCAAGGACGGATGCATCTTGATGGCTGCGAGTATTGCTATTTGTCTTTTAGATAGAGGCTCATTTATCGGCTCATTTATCGGCTCATTTATCGGCTCATTTTGTATATGCAACGTTAATCTAACTTGCAAAAAATCTGGCTGTTCTAATAATTCAGGTTTAATCCAATGCTTTTCATTCCAAGCGCTGAGGATGAGAGGAAAGCCTGAACCCAGGTTCTCGCCAAAGCCTATCATGCGGAACATATTCTGCATTCTCTGGTTACGAGCCTTGGATTCTCCACCTTTATAAATCTGCTCAATTGGTAATTTCAAGAGTCCAGGATTGGTCAGCACAAAGCAGTCGTCAAATTTTTCAACTTTCAGCATCCCATTCACCATGAAATCAGAGTGGATAACCATATTGGTAACGGCTTCGCGTACCGCTTTTGCCTGAAGTGTATCATCTTTGCGTACAATACCATCCATGTTAAATGGGTGCGGTAAATCACGTGTCAGTTTGGGGATAATCATCCGAATAAAGTTGAATAGGTTGTTCTCCCATGTACCATCATAGGTTATTCGATCACTATAGCGTTGTGAGCCTATCAGATTTGACTTGTCAATGTAGTCCATACGTAGATTATCAAAACGCTCACGAATAGGAAGACCCTTGCCAAACATTAAGAGTCCGGCCATAGTCAATCCCTCTTTTCCTGTTCTACGATCTTTCGTATAACAGCCAAAGTTTATCAAGAACTCCTTATGCTCAGCCGAGTTCCATTGATGTTCAGGATGTAAATTCTGAAACATTTGGCGAAATCGCTCCAAGGTTGGAATGTCAATATCATCCATCGTATAGTATTCTAACAATAAACCATCATTGCCTGTTTCATTGGCATCACGAAGCATCATCTTTATTTCTTGCTCTGTACAATGGTAGTCACCTTCATGATTACGTTTGAAGGTTCCCTTTAATAGATTATTGTTAATATAGATTGGACGAATCGTATAATCTGCTCGAGGTACATTAATGGCGATAATGTTTTTGTCATCAATGGTAATTGTTTCTACATCTTCATCATGCAAAAGGTTTATGCTCACTTTTTCCCGGCTGTTTGCTATGTTCCATAAATCCTTTCGGATTTTATCTACGTCTTCAACACCGACTATATCAAATCGTTTTGTAATGTCCTTTTCTTCGATGTGTTCTATTACACCTAATAGGATAATGCCACCAGAGGTATTGGCAAAAGCGGAGTAGGTATCCCAAAGAGAATTTGGAATACCTTTTGTTGCCTTTTTGCATTCGAGCGTTACTCGTTCGCCATCGGCTAGGAGTTTATGTATATTTAAATTCTTTCCCATATCTATAGCTTTATTTGCATTATTGTGTTGAAGGATGACGTGGGGTTATCTCTTCATAATCAAAACTGTTGATTCTCTCTGCAAAAATAATGATTAATTATGAAAATTGAATGTTTTTAGAAAAAACTTAATGTTTATTATATATTGAAGCGGAGCGCATGGAAATATAGCATAAGAACTGCTTTTTGTTTAGAAAGAAAGCATTTTAAATTAAAATAAAAAAAATCCCAACCCGCTAGAGTAAGCAGGTTGGGGCAATTTGTTTCTCATATTTCTGAGATGACATCTTATTTCAATTTTTCGATTTGTTCCTGGGAAAGTCCGGAATACTTCATAATCAGATTGATGTCAACACCATCTGTCAGCATATTCCTGGCAATATCTAGGGCTTTTCTGGTTCATGCCTTTTTCCATACCCTCCGCAAGACCTTCTTGCTTCGCTGTATCAATGGAGTTCTTGATATCCCGGTATGCCATTTTGCTTGCTTCATACTCCCTCATTTCCTGTGGAGTAAACTTGGCTATTTCGGCTTCTTCGAAGAGACGGTCGAAAACCTTGTCGCGTTCTTCTACCTGTTTCATACGATATTCATTTTATATTATTTGCAAAGATAGGCTGAAGATTACTGATTTTGGGGAGCTGCCCAGAAACGTGAAGCATCTGTTGTCAGTACAGAATGGTCAGGGAGTTCAAAACCTTTGAATCCTGAAGGAACAAGCACGATATGGCGACTATTGTTTCGATAAGCAGGATTATTGTCTTCGCGACCATGGTATCTGGTGCATATTTGTCTGAGTCTTTTAATTTTTCTATCATTTCATTCTTCAGGGAATTGCCAAGAATGTTATCATTTCAGAAATTTTACTTATCTTAATGCTGCAGTTCCAAAAATAACAAAACTCCTGAATGATTTTACAAAAGTATAATGGCATAAATTAAGCCTGAATAGGGTTGGTTGAAAGAAATCATCCTATCCAGGCTTAATTTTTTATCTTCTTCTTCCTCTGCCTTCGTTTCTTCCCTGATTTCCACGACTGCCTCCACGCTCGTTCTTGTCACCGCTGTTATAACGGTTCTTGCGATTGTGGTTGTCGTTATCGAAATTAGGATTGAAACTCTTTTTCTTCTTATCCTTGAAGAAACCGGCATTTGGGTCTTTCTGATTACGGAGTTCGGCTCTTGCTGCTGCTACCGCATCGCGGATGTTTGCATTCGTGGGTTTGCCTGACTTGAGAGATTTTCCATTGTTAAGGTATTTCTCTTCGTCATAGCAACCCACGTTGCCGTAACCCTTTGGGGCAAAGCGGTCTGAAGTATTTCTTCCACGACCTCTACCTGTGTTCGTTTCTGGAGCATTTCTGCCAGCTCCACGCTTGCCTTTAGCTCTTCTGCCAACCCCCGGATTATCATAGGTAGAACCAATTGCCTTGTCATCGTAATTGGTTTTCTTTCCCTTGAATCCGCGGTCAAAACTCTTCTTGTCGTAGAGCTTGTCGATGAGATCGGCTCTGCCGATGCGGCGAAGTTCACTTTCGATGGCACGGCGCTCCTCTGGCTTATACCAGAAGAAGAACATGCGCTGGGCAAGCTTTTCCTTCTGCGTCTTGGCACTGAATACTGGTTCCAATGTATATGGATCATATCCCGTGTACCAGGTTTCCGTAGATATTGTCATTGGGGTAGGAGTGAAGTCCTGCACCTGCTCCAGATGGAAGTCGAGACCCTTGGTGATGACCGCCAGTTCCGCCATATCCTCCTCATGACAGCCCGGATGCGAACTGATGAAGTATGGAATAATCTGCTGGTTGAGTCCTTCTTCCTTATTAATCTTGTCGAAGATGCGCTTGAACTCGTAGAACAGGTCGAACGATGGCTTGCGCATGAATTTCAGAACCTCTGGACTGGTATGCTCCGGTGCTACCTTCAATCGGCCGCTCACGTGCTTGGTAATCAGTTCGCGGGTATATTCCCTTGCCGCCTGGTTCACCTTCTCGTCCTTGCTCTTGTGCAGGAGCAGGTCGTAGCGCACACCACTACCGATGAAACTCTTCTTGATGCCTGGCAGGGCATCTACGGCATGGTAAATCTCCAGCAGTTTGCTGTGGTCGGTATTCAGGTTCGGACAAATCTGTGGGTTCACACATGATGGTCGTTTACATACCTCGCAAGCTTTCTGATTCTTGCCATGCATGCCATACATATTGGCAGAAGGACCGCCCAGGTCGCTCAGATATCCCTTGAAATCTGGCATTTCGATGATTTTCTTTACCTCTTTCAGGATACTCTCCTTGCTTCGGCAAACCACGAACTTGCCCTGATGCGCCGAAATGGTACAGAACGAGCAACCGCCGAAGCAGCCGCGATGCAGGTTTACGGAGAACTTGATCATCTCGTATGCCGGAATGGTCTTGCCTTTGTACTTAGGATGAGGCAGACGGGTATAAGGCAGGTCGAAGGCGGCATCCAGTTCCTCGGTGGTCATCAGCGGGAACGGTGGATTCACCACCACATACTTGCCGTCGGTCTCCTGAATCATGCGCTGGGCATGCATCTTGTTGGCTTCTTCCTCCAGATGGCGCA
>ERZ857629.4624-NODE-4624-length-10521-cov-6.126218_pt1 | contig 10521 bp, 9 predicted proteins | sample MGYA00519700_ERZ857629 | MGnify/ENA primary metagenome ERZ857629 (study PRJEB31778, sample SAMEA3449351) | human gut metagenome | biome: human gut; feature: human-associated habitat; material: faeces | place: United Kingdom | collected 2010/2012 ... | reverse complement strand
GGCGCTGGGTCCCTTGGCGGCGGAGGCCACGGGAGCGGAGGCGGCGGCAGCCTGGGCCTGGCGCAGCATCTGCGCGGCCTTGGCCTGGGCATCCTGCATCACCTTCTCGGCGGAGCGCTTGGCGCTCTCCACGGCGTCCTTGGCGGCGGCCTCATTCTTGCGGTATTCTTCCAGCTTGCCGACCAGCACGCGCATCTTGCTCTTGAGCAGGGCGTTTTCCTTATACAGCGTGACATAATCCTCGGTCAGAGGCTCCAGGATCTTGTCCACCTGCTCCATGTCGTAGCCGTGGCGGGTCTGGCTGAAGGAAATTTGGTCAATTTGCTGCGGAGTGATCATGTTGTATCTCCTTTCGGGCTGTATGAAATTCTTTCTCTATCAAATGTAGCTTTCCACTTCCGCCTGGAGGGTCTCCAGGTCGCCCACAATGTCCATGTTATGGGGGCAGAAGAGGTAAGCGGACTGAGCGATCTTCTTCACATCGCCGTCCAGTGCGTACACGCAGCCGGACAGGAAGTCCACCACCCGGCGGGCCATGGCCTTGTCCACATTTTCCATATTGACAATGACGGCCTTGTGGCTGCGCAGATCATCGGCAGCCTTGGAGGTATCGTTGAAGCTGTTGGGGCGGAACAGCACCACTTCCTGCTTGTTGGTGGCGGAAGCGGAGGAATTCATATTCAGCACCTGGCCGCTGAAGCCGCCGGCGGAAACGCCGGTGCCGGAGGCGGCGGGAATGGTGGGTGCGAACCCGAAATCATCCTCCTCAGTCGGCTCATCCGCGGGAGCGGACACCGGCGCGGGAGCGCGGCGGGGGGCAGAGCGGCGGGCGGAACGAGCGGGGCGCTCCTCCGGCTCTTCATATTGATCGACGGCTTCGTCCTCGTCTTCGTCGTAGTCGTCGTAATCGTCCTCGGCATAGGGTTGGGTAAGCTTCTTTACATTATCCCAAAAGCTCATTTTCTTTTTCTCCTCCTGTATGTTCGCATCGCGCAGGATGTCTCATCGCACGTATTGGCGGGCACCGAAAATGGAGGTGCCGACGCGGACCATGGTACTGCCGCAGCGGACGGCGTCCGCATAGTCGGCGGACATTCCCATGGATAAACAGTTCACTGACACATTATCGTATTTTTTCTCCCGTATGTCAACACATAATTGGGACATTTTTTGAAAAAATTTTACATTATCACCCTTATTTTGGGAAATTGGGGGGATTGTCATCAATCCTTTGATACATATGTTCGGATATAGCCCAATTTTTTCCAGCAGGGGCAGGATCTCTTCCTCCGCAAAGCCGGATTTATTCGGCTCTCTTCCGATGTTCACCTCCAGCAGAATGTCCTGGGCAAGTCCCTGCTTTGCCGCCTCGGCATTGACGGCCTGCAAAAGACGCAGGCTGTCCACGCTCTGGATCAGACGGACCCGGCCCACCACCTGGCGGACCTTGTTGGTTTGCAGGTGGCCGATGAAATCCACCGGTGCGCCGTCGTAGGCGTGCTGAGCGCGCTTTGCCGTCAGCTCCTGCACCCGGTTTTCTCCGCAGCAGTCCACCCCGGCGGTAATGGCCCGGCGGACAGCCTCGGCATCGTTCATCTTGGTGGCGGCGCACAGCTGGATCTGCCCCGGCTCCCGCCCGGCCTCCCGGGCCGCGGCGGCGATCTCCGCCCGGATGCGCATGACATTTTCTTCAATGGACATAAGCTTCCTCTCTTTCTGATCCATGTATCCATGCAAAAAGCGGCGGATTGGTCCGCCGCTTTTTGGAGGGGAGAATTATGCGGTAGCAGCAGCGGCTTTTAACGGCCGGATGGGGGCGAGGGTGGAGATGGCGTGCTTATAGATCATCTGCTGCCGCCCGTCCGTCACCAAAACCACCACAAAGCTGTCGTAGCCCGTGATGATGCCCCGAAGCTGGAAACCGTTCATCAGGAACAGGGTCACCGGCACCTTGTCCCGGCGGACCTCCTTCAAAATGGCATCCTGTAAATTCACTTGTTCTGTCATATGTATACCTTCTTTCTGAATGGTATGCACATGCTATCACAGTTCAGCTGTCGTTTTCCTGCAAAATCCGTCGGGCGGAGGCCAGAATTTCGGCGCTCCCCTCCCCCGGTCCCCGCCGGAGCCAGTGGATGCGCCCATTCCGGCGGAACCAGGTCAGCTGGCGCTTGGCATAGCGGCGGGAAGATTGACGCACCTGGTCGGCGGCGGCCTCCACGGTGCAGCGGCCATCCAGCGCGTCGGTAAATTCCTTGTAGCCGATGGCCTGCATGGCGGTGCATTTTTCCGGGATGCCGGAACGCAGCAGCGCCCGGATCTCCTCCAGCAGTCCCGCCTCCAGCATCACGTCCACCCGGCGGTCGATGCGGCTGTACAGCTCTGCCCGGCTCTCAAAATCCAGCCCCAGCCAGACGGGAGAAAACCGGGGCGGAAGCGCCTGGGTGCGGCGGTTGTGGGCCGTGATGGTCTCGCCGGTTTCCAGGTAGACCTCCATGGCCCGGATGATCCGCTTGCGGTCGGACAGGTGCAGCCGGGCGGCAGCCTCCGGGTCCACCGCCCGCAGGCGGGCAAGAAGCGCCTCCATGCCCTCCCGGTCGGCCTCCCGCTCCAGGCGCTCCCGGACGCCGGTGGAGGGAAAGGGGGCAAAATCATTGCCCCGGATCAGGCTGTCCATATACAGCCCGGTGCCGCCGGCGATGATGGCCGTCTTTCCCCGGCTGACGATATCCTCCACAATGGGCGCGGCGTCGGCGCAGTAGCGGCTGACGGAATAATCCTCCCAGGGCTCCGCCACGTCGATCATATGGTGGGGGATGCCCTGCCGCTCCTCCGGGCTCGGCTTGGCGGTGCCGATGTCCATGCGCTTATACACCTGCATGGAGTCGCAGGACACCACCTCTCCATCCAGCTCCCTTGCCAGGGCCACCGCCAGGGCGGTCTTGCCGGAGGCCGTGGGGCCCGCGATACAGATAATCGGATTCATGGCGGCTCCTTATGTTCTCTTGAACTGCTTTTCCACCTGCTTTTTGCTCAGGGAAACGCAGATGGGGCGGCCATGGGGGCAGTATTTCAGGTCCTCCCGCTCCATGACGGCCTTGGCCACGGCGTAAAGCTCCTGCTCGTCCGTGACCCATCCGGCCTTGATGGCGGCCTTGCAGGCGACGGTGTGCAGCAGTTCATCCCGGACGGTATCCTTATGCTCCCGGCGGCCGTTCAGCAGGTCGGCGGCCAGACTCTCCACCGCCTCGGCGGCGTCGTCCGGGCTCAGATCCATGGGGACCTGCCGCAGCAGCACGGTGCTGTCGCCGAATTCCTCCAGCTGGAAGCCCAGCTCCTCCAGCATCGGCCCATTGCTCAGCAGCTCTCCCGCTGCCGTGGGCGTCAGGCGGACCGCCAGGGGCGAAAGCAGAGTCTGGCCGGTGATGGCCTCTTGGTTGGCCTTCAGCTTCTCAAACAGGATCCGCTCGTGGGCGGCGTGCTTGTCGATGAGAAAGGCATCCTCCCCCTGCTCCACCAGGATATAGGTGCGGTACAACTCTCCCACCAAATGCCAGTCCGACACAGCAGGCATTTCCAGCTCCTGCTGGACTTCCTCCGGCGCTTTGGGCGTCGGCTCCGATGCCGGTACTTCGGGTACCGGCTCCCGGACTTCGGGCAGCGGGGGCAGTTCCTCCGCCGCAGGCGGCACGGGGGCCGAATCTATTTTGCGGGGCGGCAGGGAGATCTCCCCGCCGGGGGTCATCACCGGGGAGCGGAGCACCGCCGTCTGGGGAATGTGCTTGGGCAGCATCGCCGCCGCGGCGGCAGCTGCCTGGGGCTTGGGCTGGGGCGCGTCCGCCACGGCGGCGGAGAAGGTCTTGTATTCCTCCGGGGTCATGGTGCGGAAGAAGCTCTGCCGGGGGGACGCCTGTCGGTGCGCGGCGCTCTGGGGCGCTTCGGCGGGCGCGGCGGTGTGGGGCTTTGCAAACTGCACGGCGGGCCGGTCGGGGGTCTTGTTCAGCGCGGCCAGCACGCCGTAGTGTACGCAGTCGAAAACGCTCTTTTCATTCAGAAATTTGACCTCCGTCTTGGCCGGGTGAACATTCACATCCACCGCGTTGGCCGGAAGCTGCAAATGGAGCACACAGGCGGGGAATTTGCCCACCATCAGCTGATTGCGGTAGGCCTCCTCCAAAGCGGAGATCAGCAGCCGGGATTTTACCGGCCGGTCGTTGACAAAAAAGGTCTGGAAATTCCGGCTGGGCCGGGAATCCGAGGGCTTGGACACATAGCCGGACAGGGTATAGCTGTCCCAGCTGCTCTGAACGGGGGCCATGGCCGCAAATTCCCGGCCATACACGCAGTACACCGCCGCCTGCAAGGAGCCGTCGCCGGGTGTGGAGAGAATGGTTTTGCCGTCGCGCACCATCTGGATGGCTACCTGAGGATGGGCCAGGGCCTGCAGCTGCACCGCCGCCGTGACCCGGCTGCCCTCCACGGAATCGGACTTCATAAATTTCATCCGGGCGGGGGTATTGTAAAACAGGTCGCGGATGATGATGGTGGTGCCGTCGGGACACCCGGCCTCGCTCTGCTGGGTGACCACGCCCCCGTCCAGGTGGAGGCTGGTGCCGGAGATGGCCCCGGTGGGCTTGGTCATCAGGTCGATGCGGCTGACGGAGGCAATGGCAGCCAGGGCCTCACCCCGGAAGCCCATGGTGGAGATCTCACCCAGATCCTCCGCCCGGCGCAGCTTAGAGGTGGCATGGCGCAGGAAGGCGGTTTTGGCGTCCTGGGGCTCCATGCCGCAGCCGTTGTCCGTCACCCGCAGGAAGGTCATGCCGCCGTCGCGCATTTCTACGGTCACCTTGGTCGCTCCCGCGTCCACGGCGTTTTCCAGCAGCTCCTTGACCACGCTGGCCGGGCGCTCCACCACCTCACCGGCGGCGATCAGGTTGGCGATATGGGACGGGAGCTGAATAATTGCAGGCATAAAAATCACCTCACGATAAAGGTATCAAAGCATTTGAAAAGCGGTCAGCATTGCCACCGCGTTGATGCAGGCATGGATCAGCATAGAGGTCACGATGCTGCCGGTGGCCTCCATGCCCGCGGCGAGCACAATGCCCGCCGGGATATACTGAACAAAGCACATCAGAAGCCGGGCCGCGGAAAAGCGGCCCACGTACCCGGTCACATGAATGGCGGCAAAGGCGGCGACGGTAATGACATACGCCGCCCCCCTGCCGAACCTGCGGGCACTGCGGAACACAAGCCCACGGAACAGCAGCTCCTCGCTGATGGGGGCCAGCAGCACCGTGGCGACTGCGGTCAGCACCGGGCTGCTTCTGAGAAAGCCCAGAATGGAATTGTCGTTTACATTGGTAAAATCCGGGTCCACCGCGAAAATGGCCGCGCCCAGCGCCGACGACGCCAGGTAATAAACACCCAGGCAGGCCGCCACGGTCATAAGCGCCCGGCGGGTCTGCCGCCGGAAAATACGGAGGCTCCCCAGCAGAAAGCGGCGGAAAATAAGAGCCGTGGCGCAGGCGCTCACCAGGTGATACAGGAAATTGATCTTCATCAGTCCCAGCGGGGCCGCTAGGGCCAGAATGACCGACCCCAGAAGCAGGTACTGGATCGCCATCCAGGTCCAGCCGAGGACGGATTCTTTTTTCGTCAGTGTCATCCCAGCATCTTCCTCAGCTTATACAGCTCGTTCATGGCCTCGATGGGGGTCAGGGTCTCCACATTGATGGCACGCAGGGCGGCGGCGATCTGCTGCCGCGCCAGCTCCTCCATGCTCACCTGGTCGTCCTTGGCAGGGGCCGGGAGGCTCACTGGGGCGACCCCGTCCTCCAGCTCCGCCAGAATTTCTCTGGCCCGGGCGACCACGGCGGCGGGCAGCCCGGCAAGCTTTGCGACCTCAATGCCGTAGCTGTCATCGGTGGCGCCAGGGACGATGCGCCGCAGGAAGATCATCTGCTCCCCCCGCTTCTTCACGGCGATGTTATAGTTCTTCACGTTGGGCAGCCGCTCCTCCATGGTGGAAAGCTCATGGTAATGGGTGGCAAACAAGGTCTTTGCCCCCAGCTTCTTGGGATTGGCCGCGTATTCCAGCACGGCCCGGGCAATGGCCATGCCGTCGTAGGTGGAGGTGCCCCGGCCGATCTCGTCCAGGATCAGCAGGCTGCGGCTGGTGGCGTATTTCAATATAGAGGCCACCTCCGCCATCTCCACCATGAAGGTGGACTGCCCGGAGGCCAGGTCGTCGCTGGCACCGATCCGGGTGAACACCCGGTCCACCAGGCCGATGCGGGCGCTGCGGGCCGGGACAAAGGAGCCCATCTGCGCCATCAGCACGATCAGCGCCACCTGACGCATATAGGTGGATTTACCGGCCATGTTGGGGCCGGTGATAATGGCCACCTGATTGTCCGCCGCCCCCAGCTCCGTGCTGTTGGGAACGAACAGGGTGTCCTTCAGCATGGCCTCTACCACAGGGTGGCGGCCGTCGGTAATGGAGATCTCCTGTCCCAGGCTGATCTCCGGGCGGCAGTAGCCCCGCTCCGCGGCCACGGAGGCCAGGGAGCACAGCGCATCCACCGCCGCCACGGCGGTGGCCGTCAGCTGCACCCGCTCCGCTCCCTGGGCAAGGTGATTGCGCAGGCGGGTAAAGATCTCATATTCCAGGGCAGTGAGCCGGTCCTTGGCGGTGAGCACCTGGTTTTCCAGTTCCTTCAGCTCCTGGGTGATGTAGCGCTCACAGTTGGCCAGGGTCTGCTTACGGATATAGCGGTCCGGCACCTGGTTGATAAAGGATTTGGATACCTCAATATAATAGCCGAACACCCGGTTATAGCCCACCCTCAGGGTGCGGATGCCGGTTTTCTCCCGTTCCTCCGCCTCGATGGAGGCGATGGTGCCGGAGCCGCCCTCCATAATGTCGCGCAGCTTATCCGCCTCCGCGTCCGCCCCCCGGCGGATGATGCCGCCCTCCCGGACGGTAAGGGGGGGCTCCTCCACGATGATCTTCTCGATCAGGTGCACATAATCGCCCATGGGGTCGATGCCGTGGTCCAGCTGAGTCAGCATGGGGGCTTTCAGCTTGGCCAACTGCTCCTTTACCTGGGGCAGTGCCCGGAATCCCCGGGCCAGGCCCAGCAGATCCCGGCAGTTGACGGTGCCGGTGACCACCCGGGTGATGACCCGCTCCAGGTCGGTCACCTGCTTCAGCGCCTCCTCCAGCTCGCCGCGGACGATGGGGCTTTGCACCAGCTCCTCCACGGCGGCCTGCCGCCGGGTGATCTCACCGGCGTCCAGCAGGGGCTTTTCCAGCCAGCCCCGGAGCAGCCGCCCGCCCATGGGGGTGTGGGTCTTGTCCAGCACCCACAGCAGCGTGCCCCGCTTCTCCTTGGAGCGCAGGGTCTCCGTCAGCTCCAGGTTCCGCCGGGCGTCCATGTCCAACTCCATAAATTTGCCGCCGGTGTAGTATTGCAGGCGGCGGATGTGGGCCAGGTCGTTCTTTTGAAGGTCCAGCAGGGTTTGCAGCAGCGCGCCGCTGGCAACGGCGGCCAGGGGGTAGGTGGCCAGGCCCAGCTTTTCGATGGGCGCTTTGAAGTGGCTTTGCAGCAGCTGCTCGCAGGCCTCCTGGCGGAACAGCGCTTCCTCCCCCTCGTCCACGCAGCAGCTCAGGCGGTGGTAAAGGGCGTCGTGGATCCCGTCGCAGTCCACATTCTCGCCCCAGCGCAGCACCTCGCTGGGGGAGAACCGCCCCAGCTCCGAGGCCACGGAGGCCGCGTCGGCGCAGGTGGTGGCATAAAACGCGCCGGTGGATACGTCGCAGAAGGCCAGACCGTAGCGGTGATTCTTTCCATAGATGCAGGCCATGTAGTTATTCTTGTTTTCGTCCAGCATGCAGCTTTCCGTCACGGTGCCGGGGGTGACGATGCGGGTGATGTCCCGCTCCACCAGGCCCTTGGCCGTGGCCGGGTCCTGCATCTGCTCGCACACGGCCACCTTGTAGCCCTTCTGCACCATGCGGGCAATGTAGGCATCCACGCTGTGATAGGGCACGCCGCACATGGGGGTCTGCTCCTCCTTGGGCTTGCCCCGATCCCGGGTGGTCAGGGTCAGATCCAGCTCCCGGGCGGCCAACATGGCGTCCTCGTTGAACATTTCATAGAAGTCGCCCAGGCGGAAGAACAGCACGCTGTCTTTGTTTTTCTCTTTCAGCGCTCGGTACTGCTGCTGCATGGGGGTCAGCTCTGTGTCTTTCGCTGCCATTGATGTTCCTCCTTTGGGTCTATTCCGCCAGCGTGCCCACCAGGCTCCAGGTGGTTGCGCCTGTGATCTCGATTTGCCGGAAGGAGCCGATCAGGCTGTCGTCTCCGGGGAAGCGCACCAGCCTGCCGCCCTCGGTGCGGGCGGTGAGATTGTCGCCGTCCCGGCCGTCCACCAAGCAGCGCATTACCTTTCCGATGTAGCCCCGGTGGGTCTGCTCGGAGATGGCGTTCTGCACCGCGCACAGCCGGTCGAACCGGCGGTTCTTTTCCGCCTTGGGCGTGGGGTCGTCCATGGACGCCGCCGGGGTGCCGGTGCGGGGGGAGAAAATGAAGGTGAAAAGGCTGTCGTAGTGCACCTGCTGGATCAGGGACACGGTCTGCTCGAATTCCTCCTCCGTCTCTCCGGGGAAGCCCACGATCACATCGCTGGTCAGCACCAGCTCCGGCATCACGGACTTGGCATAATTCACCTTTTCCAGATACGTTTCCCGGTCATAGTGCCGGTTCATGGCCTTGAGCACCCGGCTGGAGCCGGACTGGAAGGGAAGATGGAGCTGCTTGGCGATCTTGGGATAGCGGGCCATGGTATCAAAGAGCTTCGGAGAGGCGTCCCTGGGGTGGCTGGTCATAAAGCGGACCAGGAACTCACCGGGCAGCTGGGCGATCTGGGCCAGCAGGTCCGCAAAGTCCACGCCCTGCCCCAGGTCCTTGCCGTAGGAATTCACGTTCTGCCCCAGCAGGGTGATCTCCTTGGCCCCGTTTTCGATCAGACTGCGGCACTCTTCCAGGATGCATTCCGGCCTGCGGCTGCGCTCCCGCCCCCGGACATAGGGGACGATGCAGTAGGTGCAGAAATTGTTGCACCCGTACATGATGGACACCCAGGCCTTCAGCCCGGAATCGCGCACCTGGGGGATGCCCTCGGCGATGGAGCCCGGCTCCTCCTGGACATAGAACACCCGCCCGGGCTTTGTCAGCACATTATATAGAATTTCCGGGAACTGCCACAGATGATGGGTGGAAAAAACGCCGTCCACATGGGGATAGCTTTCCTTAATGCGCCTGGATACCTTCTCCTCCCCGGCCATGCAGCCGCACAGGAAGATCCTCTGCCCCGGATGGCGGCGCTTGGTATGGGTCAGTGCCCCCAGATTGCCGAACACCCGCTGCTCAGCATGCTCCCGGATGGCGCAGGTGTTCATGATCACCACATCCGCCCCCTCGGCCTGGGAGCCGATGGCGTAGCCGCACTGGGCCAGATATCCCCGGAGCTTTTCGGAATCCGCCTCATTCTGCTGGCAGCCGTAGGTCTCCACATAGGCGACGGGCGTGATCCCCTGCCGGGCCCAAAGGGCCGCGACGGCATCGCAATAACCGAACTGCGCGTCCAGCTGCTCCTGAGAGATGACGGTGGTTTTTGTATTCATGGCAATTCTCCTGATTCTGATAGCTTCTCGATTTTAGATGATACCATTTTTTCCGCCTTTTTTCAAGGAAAACTTTGAAGATCCACGGCGGAAAAGCCCCGCAGCTTTTATGCTGCGGGGCTTGGAGGGAAAAACGGGATTATTCGGCGGTCTCGGCGTCCGCGAAGGTCAGGGTGCCCAGGATCACACCGGCGGTCTCCATGAAGTCGCCGTCGGAGGCGGGCACGAAGGCAAAGACATACACGCCCAGGTCCACGGGGTCCTTCACCACGAAGCAGGTGGCGTCGTGCTCGGCATCCACGTAGCCGAGGATGATCTTGTCGGCAGCCTCCAGGGTGAACACATTCTCTTCACCGTAAGCGGCCTTGAAGCCTTCTGCCAGCTCCTCCTCGGAGGCGTCCTTCTCCATCGGGGTGTAGGCGAACTGAATGGTGTGGGTCTGATCCTCGTCGGTCAGGATGTAGTAGATGCCCTGCTCGGCCAGCTCATCGGACACCTCATACTCGGACAGGCTGGTGGGCAGGTAGATGACGAAGCTCTCAAAGTCCACCCACTCGCCCTCAAAGGGAGGCTCGGTCTCGCCCTCGGCTTCCTCCGCATAGGCAAAGGGAACCGCCAGGAGCATCAGCATCGCCAGGAGGATCGCGGTCAGTTTCTTCATTGTTGTTTCCATCCTTTCAAAATCAATGTCTGATCATTATGCCACATGTTCACAATTTTGTCAATATTTTCGTTCTTGAGTTTCGGTGAATAGTAACACACCGCCATATCACCTACCAGACTCCCTGCTTTTTACAGGGCAACCACCGATAATTCCCCATATTTAT
>ERZ857629.4622-NODE-4622-length-10523-cov-20.262992_pt1 | contig 10523 bp, 8 predicted proteins | sample MGYA00519700_ERZ857629 | MGnify/ENA primary metagenome ERZ857629 (study PRJEB31778, sample SAMEA3449351) | human gut metagenome | biome: human gut; feature: human-associated habitat; material: faeces | place: United Kingdom | collected 2010/2012 ... | reverse complement strand
GTCGCTCTCTGCAGCGCAGCATAGTCGCTCTCTGCAGCGCAGCATAGTCGCTCTCTGCAGCGCAGCATAGTCGCTCTCTGCGGCGAAGCATGGTCGCTCTTTGAGGCGAAGCACTGTAGCTCACTTTGCTCGCAAAGTGAGGGGCGCGAAGATGGTCCTGCGGCGACAGCTAAAAGCGTTACATTTTTCGCCATAAATACGTCCCCCTCACTTTGCAAGCAAAGTGAGCTACAGTGCTGCGCCGCAAATTGAACTACAATGCTGCGCCGCAATGAGCGACCCTACTGACGCCCAAATACGAAAAATCCCCCAGTTCACATTCTGAACTGGGGGATCACTTATAAGGTGTATTTAATATTCACCTTTCATGCGAACGGGCGACTTTATTCGCTCCACAAGCTTGAGTTCCAGCCCTGCTTGTTAGAATAGCTTTCACTATCGTCAGAAACTGTTTTATCTTCGCGTATGACAGGGTCGCTCATGGCAACAACGCCTTCAAGCTTGTACTCAATCACATTTGTCTCTGGTTTCAAATATATCTTCTTCATGTATTTCATATTTTAAGGAGTGCTATATTTTGTCTCTCAATTACTTATTTCACGATAACCTTTTTGCCGTCAACGATGTAGATACCTGCAGGCAATCCCTTCGTGGTCGTTGCGTTGAGACGCACACCAGAGATGGTGTAGATGCCCTGCTTGGCGGCTGTTGTAACGACGTTATTGATGCCAGTGGCGGAGCCTTCGAGGCTGAACGAAGCTACGGCCATTGCGCTTGGCACTTCGAGGTAGGCGCGGTTGGCCTTTACGTTGATGGTGCCAGAGTTCGTGCGGTAGAAAGCGAGAATGCCGTCATCGGCACGGGTGAGGATATAGCGCTTAACACCGCTTTTAGCTTCAATTTTAGTGTCTGTCGTTACGCCCTTCAAGAGATTACCTTCAAGTGTCTTCGTAGCTTCTTTGTCAGTAGCATAGCATTCATATTTGCCCGTGTTACCCTTAACGACGAGCGCAGCGTTTGCAGGAACGACATCGCCGCCAGTAAATTCATCAGTCTTGACGAGCGTGCCGTCTGTATTGACTTCCTTATATCCAAATGCCGTCAAACCTTTAGGAAGGATGTAGCTGTTTGAGTTGTAGTAGGTGCCGAAGCCTTCTGGAGTGGCGATGGAGATGGTGCCGACGGAGGAGGCTGGGGCTACAGTGGTAACGATTATTTTTTGGATATAGGCCGCAGATTTACCTTTGTTTACAATATTCTCCTTGTTTGTAGAGCAATTAGAAAGATCCCAAACATTTGTTCTATAGTCATAAACCCCTTGGGATACGTTTGCATTGCCGTTTTGTATTGAATTATCTCCAAACACAAATTCAATACTGCTGATTTTGTCAACTGAGTTAATGGTTAATTTGTTTTTACCATAGAAACGAACGGCATTACCATTAGTGTACCACATAGTCTGTGAGCCTCCATTCGCTAAAAAACTAAGCGTTACACCATCAACAGATACCGTACGAACTGGTGTCTTATTCTCATAATTAAACGTCGTAAAATCAATAACCACCTTTTTTCTTATAGCAGGCTTAACCGTCAATTTATAAGAAGCCGTAGCTACCTCATAAATATCTTTTGCCTCCGAAGTAGCTGTAATCGTTGTCGTTCCAACGCCTACAATGGTTACATCACCTGTTGAAGGGTCTACAGTTGCCACTTTATCATTAGAAGAAGTATATTGAACTGTGACACCTTCTGGAAGTCCTTCAAGTTGGGGGGCTTCAAAAGTTTTACCAACTATTTCATCATAAGATTCTTTCGGGAAAGAGAGCGCAGGGGCACCCTTCACTTTGATTTCATAAGAAGCCGTTGACTGTTTATATTCATCATCGCCAGCAAACTTCGCGGTAATTTTAGCTGTACCTACACCAATACCTGTTACAACACCAGTATTAGCTTCTACGGTAGCAACATTTTCGTTGTCAGATGACCAGGTAATAGTTTTATCAGATAATGTTTGTTCACCAGCCTTTAAGGTCGGAGTGCTTGTATAAGTGCCTCCGATAGAAATTGGAGAGTCTGGAGCAGTGAGAGTCAGCGTAGTGGTCTCTAAATTAGCTGTCGAATAAGTGATTTCTATGCTTTTAATATATAAGGCTTTTACTTCTTTCGTTGGTTTATAAACAGATACTAATATGTTACCAGACGCATTACCTTCAAATGTATAAGAAGCATTTGAAGTTGTAAGTTCTTTCTCAACACCAAAAGCCGCTCCACCTACTTCACATTTAACTTTAGCTTTAACACCGCTTGCGGTTGAAGCATTTACTACTATTTTTGTGATGACGGCTTCAGCATAGGCGCTGGTTGATACTTTGATATATGAAACTGCGGCTGAACCTGTTCCATAGTGAATGCCTTTATCTTTGTCAAAAATGCTTTCTTTAGCATCAGAGGTAACCGTCCAAGCACCGCCCTTGTCATCAGTGCCTTTACCCCCGCACTCATCAGTAAAATTCAACGAAGCCGTCTCCTGCGCAATACAATAATTACCCCCCCATGTTACGAAAGCCATGAGGCATAGCAGCGCCAATTTAAAGGCTCTGCGAGATGTGTGTAATGTTTGTTTCATAATAATTGTGTGTATATTGATTTATTGTTTTCCAAGGGATGTACACAAGGTACAAAGCGGTGTGTTATTGGAGTGTATGATTCAAGAGGGGGCGGCGGCTGGAAATCCTGTGGGGAATTTTCACGACGCCCTTCCATGTGGTGTGCGACAAAGTTACGCCATTATTTACTGATTGTCAAGTGAAATGGTATGAAGATTGTGTTAAAAGAGCCGTTCCTCCAAAAATTGTCATCTGCGCTTGCTTTTTCTGTGGGATAAAAGCAAAAAAAGCAGGGCGGCGCGGCGAGGGGAAAGCGCGGAAAAGGGATGCTTCAGCACGAAGCTACGGTTTGATGGCGAACGCGGGACGGTATTCGTTCGTCGCACGGCCCAGAGGCGATCGTTGCACGGCCCAGAGGCGGACGTCGCACGGCCCAGAGACGGACGTTGCACGGCCCGCGTTCGCTGACAGGGATTAGGGATGGAGCGGCGCCAGCGCCCCTGAAGGGGGCTCATATTCCAGGATAGGGGCTTGCCCCTATCTCCCGCCAGTGCTCATCGACTCTCGCTGCTGCCCCTGTAAGGGGCGCATATCGTTGGCGGGGCTTGCCCCGCAATAAGATTCGAGATATGAGCCCCTTACAGGGGCGAGGTTCATAAATCGGCTCCAAGAGGTAGGGGCAAGCCCCTACCCTAAATATGAGCCCCCTTCAGGGGCGGCGTGCGCTGCAACCCTCGCCGCGAGCGCCCTGAAAGGGCAGCCAGTCCAAAGCCCAGGGCAACGCCCTGGGTATCAGTGTATAAACGTCCTCGCCCTGTAAGGGCAAAAGTATGGGCGAACGGTTGGCTTTTACTTTTGCCCTTACAGGGCGTAGGGAATGGGGATATGGTACCCAGGGCGTTGCCCTGGGCTACGGACTTGTTGGGCTTTCAGCCCGCGCAGGGCCGCAGACAAGGCTTTTTTCGCACAATCTCCATCTACTTAATATTTCAATTTTGGACACCCTACCCTTCAAGGGCAGCTGGCGCCGAAAAGCGCGATTATCCTACGCCGCAACGTCAAAATTCGTCGTTGGCATAGAGGAAGGGGAAGGTACATTGCTCCCATTCGATGATTTCCTCATCGCGGAAGAAGCGGCGCAACTCCACGGCTGCCGTTTCTGGAGAGTCGGAGGCGTGCACGATGTTCTCTTGGAAGCTCATGCAATAGCTGCCGCGGATGGTGCCGGGGGCGGCATGGCGTCCGTTGGCGGGTCCTGCCAAGGCACGCACGGCGGCGATGGCGTCGACACCCTGCAGGCAGAGTGCTACGACGGGTGCTGTCATCATGGAGTCTTTCACGCGCTGGAAGAAGGGCTTTTCGCTGAGGTGGGCATAGTGTTCAGAGAGCAGTTCGTCGGTGAGCATCATCATCTTCATGCCGCAAAGGTGCAGTCCTTTCTTTTCAAAGATGCTGATGATTTCGCCAACGAGGGCGCGTTGCAACGTGCAAGGCTTAAGCAATACGAGGGTCTTTTCAATGGCCATAATCTAATTTATTTAATAGGGTTTAAGGTTATGTAATTATCTGCGAAGCGAACTTTTCATCCTTCGCTGTAAAGTTAAACATTATTTCCCGTCTGACGGCATTTTGCCTTGAAAATTGTGTGCAACGATGCTATGCACCGTGCGTTTTCCTCATTTTTGAATGGCCATGCTCAAGAAAAAACCTGCCGCCAGCGTCAGGAGTAAACCGATGCCCCAGCCGAGCCAGGGTGCCCGATGGAAATGCGCGGAGGGGAGGCGGTTGACGACGCATTTCAGCGCCAGGGCCGCCAAGGTGCAGAGCGCCATGCCGGAGATGGCGGAGGGGGCGTAGAGATTGTCGTTGGACGCCAAGAGGCAGATGCCCTTCACGATGCCGCGGGCACCATGATAGGCGGCGGAGGAGAAGAGGAGCGCGAGGCAGAGGGCGAGGCGGCAGAGATTGAAGCGTACGGCAAAACGGCGGTGCCACCGTCGGGCAACGCGCACGAGTTGGAGCGTGGCCACCGTGCCAGCGCCGACGGCGATGTCTTTGGCCACGTTGGCGGCGCCGAAGCCGAAGTAGGCGACGGCGGCGGCACCTAAAATCAGACCGACGGTCAGCACGCAGGCGAGAAGGATGATGAGGTTGGCGCGGCGCTCGTCGGGCGTGATTTGGCGGAAGAGGGGGGCACGGTGGTTGGTGGCGGCGGCATTCGGCTGCTGCGGCGACTGGGGCGGGCGCTCGACTTTCACCTCCATGACGGGGAGGGCTGGGGCCGCCGTGCGCGGAGCGGGAGCGGAACTGTTGGCGGGGCGCACTGCCCATTCGGGGTGGGCCTTCTCGAGGGCTTTCACCTCGCTGGCAAGGGTTTTGAGGGTGCTGACGCCGAGCATGGACCATCCCATCTGCGCCATGCGAAGTTCTCTCAGTGCGCTTTCGGCGGCAGATTGGAGACGCTGGGCCTCTGGGAGGGCGGCATCGGCGTCGGCATAGGGGGAAGCCATGAGCTGCCGCATGGTGGGGGCATGGGCATAGGCGGGCGAACGGCCGAGGGCGGCCATGATGTTCTCAAGCAAGGTGGTTTGCGATGCGTTGAGTTGCAACGGGAGCAAGGGGTTGTCGTTGTGGTTCATAAGCAAGGGGTTGGAACGCAAAGATAAGGATTTCGAGGGAATTGGGGCGCGATTTTTCGGGGGAAATGAGGGAGGGGGCTGGGGCGAAGCACTGTAGCTCACTTTGCTCGCAAAGTGAGGGGCGCGGAGATGGTTGGTGATGGTCAACCATTACTTAAGAGACGACAGCGCCGCAAACAAAAACCGGGTGCACGGAATCGCTTGATTCCGAACACCCGGCATTACATTAAAGATTTATGGAGTTTTATTCTTCCTCGCTCCAGTTGTCGGCGCTCCAGCCCTGTTTGTTGGAACTGAACTCGCCCTCAAACGTATCTTCGCCTGGACGTACGCCCGAGTTGCTGCCGCCGTTGCCAGAAAGACTGCTACCTGCAGAGAGGGCCAAAGGGCCTTCGGCAACGACCTGTATTGCTACGCTCTTGGGAGCGCTATATGTTTTCTTCATTTTTTTATGTTGTTGGGTTATTTCACATAAACTTTCTTGCCGCCCTGGATGTAAAGACCCTTGGGGAGACCTTCGAGAGAACCGTTGCTGACGCGCACGCCCTTGAGGTCGTAGACAGGGGCTGAGGTGCTGTCGCTGATGATGACGCCATTGCTATCGATGCCAGTCACCTCACCGCCCAAGTTGAGCTTCACGCTCGCTGGTTTGCCGCTGGCCGTGAAGTAAGCGCCTGTGGCAGGAAGTGTGGACTTTTCGCCGCCCTTCTGGATGAACTGGCCTTCGGCACCGTGGTCGACAACGCCATAAAGGTTTCGCATGGCGAAGCTCGGCGTGTAGTTGCCCTGGAAACAGAAACCGCCACGGCACTGGGCCTGGGGATCAGCGGCAACAATTTCAGCACCGAAATATGAAGCCGTCATTTCATTCGGCACATAAATCAGATATGGCTTGTTGGCCTCCAATTCTTGTACTTCCACAAAGTTCAGGCCATTATCGTCTGCGCTTGAGAGTTCCTGTAATTTGGTATCCTCGTCAAGGGTAAAGCAGAACGGATTGACGTTGCATGGCATACAGATGGAGTTCCAGCCCTTCTTCAAAGGACGCGTAAAGTGGATGTTCTTCAATCCCGGCTCGATGGTAGTAAAATCGGTCGTGCCGTTGATTTCGATTGTCGGGGCAAACACCACCTTAATCTGCATTTCTAGAGCCTCTGTAAAGTCAATGTCAATCTGAGCCGTCAGGTCTGCGCCGTTGCGTGTGGCGTTAAGGACGATGGGAACAGGAGGAAGGTTTGGCCCTATCCATTGTTCTTCATCCACACTGGGATCATCACCTGGCTGAATCGTCGTGGTCTGAGATGTCGTGATTTTGTCGCCATTGATATCCAGATTCTTCAAGACAATGGTACCGACATTGATTGCACCGCCCATCAATGAGAAGTTTCTAAGTTGGAAAGTATAGCTACCATCCTGTTCCTTATAGAGCTGAATGGTTGATTCGGAAGGGTCGAACATACCAGCATTTACCAACTCAACAGAGAGGTCGCTGGTGAAGTCTGTCACTTCCTTGGCCACTTTGAACTTGTAGACCGTCACGCTCTTTGGATTCACGTTGAAGTCGTTGCCCTTGACCGTGACTGTCAGTATTTGCAATTCGGGATCGAAAGATTTATCCACCGTGGCACCCGCACCTTTCTTTTTATAAGAGAAGTTGGAAATATCGAAGTCCTCGTCAATCAAAAGGTTATAGAAGTTCTTGCCTTCCTCCATCTTGATTGTCTTGCCTTTATAAGTGATAGATTCCAAGGCGTGGTAGTAAACAAACTGCACATCGTCGACTTCGAGGGTGCTGTTTTCAACCATATCACCGCGATTCCAATAGTCGGCACTTGAGATGATGACATTCATCTTGGTGGGAGCAACGTCTGTCAACTTATAGTCGATAGGCACCACGATTTCTTCCCAATCGTTGTTCTTGGTTGTTGCAAAAGCATAATCACAAGAAGCGATGAGCTTACCATCCCCCGTTACGGTTCCAGCATCGGGACGTTCCATGACAGCACGATCCACGTCAGTCTGAATACGGGTAGAAGTTTTTCCGTCGCTACCAGTCTGTGCTATCGGCGAGTTGAAAGTTCCAGTCCAGAAATAGGCAATAATATGCGCATTTTCAGGAGCGTTTCCCTGCGTGCGTTTGAATACGCCTTTAATGGCATCTGGCTTGTAGGTGAAAGTTGTATCACCATACACACCACCATCACACGCATCAATATCTTCAATTGCATAAACCCAAGGCGTAGCAAAATTTATGAATGCTGGGGCTATACTTCCTTTATTAAGAATTTTAACACCAACATACGTATTTGTAAGCTTGACAGCTTTTGAATCGCCACGCATGGAAGTCGTCACCAAATTATGTTCTTTCTTTTCAAACACGCCATATTTAGTTACAACTTTCTGGTAGACATTTGAGCCATTCCAGTAGCAAGGTTCCGTACCTGGACGAGCTTGTTGGAAACCCGCAGGAGCATTTCCTTTTTTCTTATTCGTGCTCGTTTGGTCTGACATTCCACACTCCTTCTTCCAATATTTAAAACCTTCGTTTTGCAGATATTGCGCAGAAGCCGTCAGCCCTCCCGCTGCCAGCAGGGCTGTCAATAAGATTTTTCTCATTGTTATTTGTTATTTTACTGTTTATTAAATTCTTAGATTCGGTATAGGTACTGATACCACCAATGCAAAGTTACGCTTTTATATCTGAGGGGGCAGCGGAAGAAAGGAAAATCAATGTTTTATAATACTTTTAAGGATTAATGGGACATTGGTTGTAAAGCGCAGGAGGCATTCAAACGGGGGAACGAAGCTCGCGGCGGACGGGACAACGAATTTCTGTTTTGGCCTCCGCCGACGTAACAACGAATTGACGAATTTCTTGTGGCAGAGAACGGGGCGCAGCATTGTAGCTCACTTTGCTCGCAAAGTGAGGGGGGCGAATATTGTGGCGGACAAGCACTGAAAATCCAACAAAGTCATGCCCCAGAGCGTAGGTCATGTTCGCTGCGTGTTCGTGGCCCTCACTTTGCGAGCAAAGTGAGCTACAATGCTGGCGCCGCAACAGACGATTGTGTGGGCCAGTGCAAATCTCCGCTGCGAGGGCGCTACCGCTAACCTTTGATATTTCAATTTTGAACGCCCTACCTTTCAGGGCGCGGCTATAATGGCAATTACGGTTGCATCATCCATTGCCATGCGGGGAGCACTTCAACCGTTGTGCCATCTTCCAGTTTGATACTTTCTCTCTGTTCCATGGTCAGGATGTATCCCGTTGTAAGTCCATAAGTTTGCATGGCCTCTCTCACACCTGCAATTTCTCTTGCCCGCGTCTGCTCATTGGCCATCTCCATCGTCACTTGATAAGCTCCGACAATGCGTACGCCCTGGCGCACGATGAAATCACATTCCTTCTTCCCGTCGTAATAAAACACGTCCAGTCCGCGACGCTTCAATTCCAAAAACACGGCATTTTCCAAATATATGCCCTTGTTTTCCGTTGCATTGAAACCGATGCGATTGATGATGGCATTGTCAATGAAATATATCTTTTTCGGACTGAGCATCTGCTTCTTGACAGAGGGGTCATATTTATAGAGCTGGAAGATAAGATAGGTCTGTTGAATATATTCCAGATATTTCTTCACCGTGTCGGGATGTTGCAGTCCGATGATTTTTCCCAAAGAGGAATAGGTGACACGCTTGGTGGCATTGCTGGCCAGATAGAAAACGAGTTCCTGCATGTCTTTCTCGTTGGTCAGCCTGTTGCGGGTGAGCACGTCGCGATAGATGATGCTCTCATAGAGCGAAGAAAGGTAATTGCGAGAGAGATTCTGCACGTAGCGGGGGAAACCGCCTTGCTTGAGATAGTCGGCAAAGTGGCTAACGATCATGGAACGGCCAGCCGTGGTGTAATAATCCTGCTCCTTGCATTGCACTCCACGAATCTGAAGAAATTCAGGAAATGAGAACGGGAATATTTCAACAGAAATGTAACGCCCTGTTAGATGAGTGCCCAGTTCGCGACTGAGCATACGGGCATTTGAGCCTGTCACTATCACCTTGTTGCCCGCATTATACAGGCGGCGCACGAAACGCTCCCACCCCTCTATGTTTTGTATCTCATCGAAATAATAGGTGTGCTGCTCGCCAAACAGCTCAAAGAAACACTCTTGGAGCGTTTGGAAATCCTCAAGCGTGAAATCAGCCAGACGCTCGTCGTCGAAGTTGAAAAAGAAATCCTTCTCGGGCAGTCGGTCGCGCATCTGTTGCATCAATACCGACTTTCCGCAACGACGTATCCCCGAGATGATGAGGACTTCCGACGTTTCCAACCATTCGGCCTCTATATGGCGCGGTATGATTCTCTCCTGCCGTCTGTTCTGCATTTCTTGCTGCTCAAATATAATTTGCTTTAGTAAATACTTCATATACACCTCCTTAGTAATGGTTACGCCAACAAAGATAGGCCTTTTTTCTTAATTTTCCAACCTTTCAACCAGAAAAGTATTCATTGACAGTGAACACTTTTCAGCAAAATCATTCATTGGTAATGAACACTTTTGCGCAAAAGTATTCATTGGCAGTGAAAGATTTTGCGGGTGCGGCGCGTGGTGGGGATGCAAAAAGCCCCGCTCGGCAGGATGCCGGGCGGGGCGATTTCTTTTTGCAAGAGTGCTTGCGATTACTTACGGAGACCGAGGGCCTTCACGATAGCACGGTAGCGCTCGATGTCTTTACGCTTGAGGTAGTTAAGCAATGCGCGACGCTTACCTACGAGCTTAACGAGAGCACGTTCAGTTGTATGATCTTTACGGTTTGCTCTCATGTGTTCCGTCAAGTGGGAAATACGGTATGAGAACAAGGCCACTTGGCTCTCTGCGGAGCCAGTATCCGTGTTAGACGTTCCGTACTTGCCAAAGATCTCTTGCTTCTTTTCAGAATCTAAATACATTGTGAATAGAATTAATTGTGATTGTATTTTATAAGCGGTGCAAAATTACGGGTTTTCAATGAGATAGCCAAATGATTTCCGGGTTTTAATGGTTTTGCGGCGAAATAATGAGGGAATTTCAAAGGCGGACGGGCGAATTACACGAATTTTCTTTTGCGGCGGGGGAAAACAACGGATTTTTGTTTTGGCCTCAGACGGCGCAACAACGAATTACACGAATTAACGAATTTCTTTTGCGGCGAGGGGAAATGACGGATTAACGAAGCGAAGAATGGGGCGCAGCACTGTAGCTCACTTTGCTCGCAAAGTGAGGGGGACGAATATTGTGGC
>ERZ857629.4620-NODE-4620-length-10526-cov-2.087289_pt1 | contig 10526 bp, 10 predicted proteins | sample MGYA00519700_ERZ857629 | MGnify/ENA primary metagenome ERZ857629 (study PRJEB31778, sample SAMEA3449351) | human gut metagenome | biome: human gut; feature: human-associated habitat; material: faeces | place: United Kingdom | collected 2010/2012 ... | reverse complement strand
GAGGCGGAGCAGCATCAGGAACAGGTTGATGAAGTCCAGATACAAGGTTAACGCGCCAAGAATGGAATATTTGCGCAGGTTCGACGTGTCGCGGGTATCAATCTGCTCACCCATATTTTTCAGTTTCTGCGTGTCATACGCCGTCAATCCGACAAAGACAATCACGCCGATGTAGGTAACTGCCCACATCAATGCTTCGCTTTTCAACCAGAAGTTGACCAGCGATGCCAGCACAATGCCGATTAACGCCATAAACAGCATATTGCCAAAGCCACTTAAATCGCGCTTCGTGGTGTAACCGTACAGGCTCATTGCGCCGAACATCCCGGCAGTAACGACGAAAGTACTGGCGATAGAAGCAGCGGTATAGACAATGAATATACTGGAAAGCGTAAGACCCGTCAGCGCCGAATAAAGCATAAAGAGCATCGTCGTTACACCTGCGCTCAGCTTTTGAATCATCGCTGATAACACAATAACCAATGCTAATTGCGCGATGATCAGACCGATTAAAAAGACACGGTTAGTGAACAACAGCTCCATCACGGCCGCGGAATTAGCCGCATACCAGGCAACAAATGCGGTCAGCAACAAGCCAACGGTCATCCAGCCATAGACTTGAGCCATATAAGTTTGCAAGCCAGCCCGGGGTTGTACGATTGAATCAGAACGTGGGAATCTGTCCATGACGATCTCCTGAAGATATAAGGAATATCTTAAGGATACTGCAAAATGATGAGGCTGTGCATCGACGCAGCGTAAACGTATGTACTGAGCGGTGAAATTGCCGGACGCAGCGGTGCCTTATCCGGCTAACAAAAAACTACCAGCGTTTTGCCGCCTGCTGATCGCTCTCCCGAGCTTCAACCCAGCGGTCGCCTTCCGGCGTGGCTTCGCGCTTCCAGAACGGTGCGCGGGTTTTGAGATAATCCATAATAAACTGCCCGGCTTCAAACGCACTGCTACGATTTCATCGCCCGGCCATAATTCCCCGATGCGGTGAATCACAGTGACGCGCCCCAGCGGCCAGCGGTTACGCGCTTCATCAACAATTTCTGCCAGTGCTTTTTCAGTCATCCCCGGATAGTGTTCGAGGGTTAATGCGTTGACGCTGTCGCCCAGGTTATGGTTGCGCACCTTACCAGTAAAGGTGACTACCGCACCGTCTTCGTCACGCTCCGCCAGCCACGGGTACTCTTCTCCTACGCTGAACGGCTGCGGACCAACAACAATTTTGGTTTCTGCCATCTTAACCTCCGGTTACCGGCGGGAAGAAAGCTACTTCGTCGCCGTCAGTCAGCGGATGGTCAAAACTCACCAGCGTCTGGCAGCCAGTAATTTGCCATCTTCCAGCGCCAGCGCCCAGCGATCGCTCTGCGCAGCCATGTGCTGGCGTAACGCTTCAACAGTTGGGAAATCCGCAGCCACTTCGGTTGCATCTGTTCCCACCAACTCGCGCACCTGGGCGAAAAAAAGAACTTTAATCATCCGCTTCCACCTTAAAGTCACCCGACTTGCCGCCGCTCTTCGCCAGCAAACGTACCGGACCAATCACCATATCTTTTTGCACCGCTTTGCACATGTCATAAATGGTCAGCGCCGCCACGGAGGCCGCGGTTAATGCTTCCATTTCGACACCGGTTTTCCCGGTCAGGCGGCATAAGGTTTCTATACGCACCCGATTGTGCTCCGGCTCGGCCTGTAAATTGACTTCAACTTTGCTGAGCATCAGCGGATGACAGAGCGGGATCAGATCCCAGGTGCGTTTTGCCGCCTGAATACCGGCAATACGCGCAGTGGCAAATACGTCGCCTTTGTGGTGGCGACCATCAATAATCATCGCCAGCGTCTCGCTGCGCATGGTGACAAAGGCTTCCGCCCGCGCTTCACGCACGGTTTCCGCTTTGGCGGAGACATCCACCATGTGCGCTTCGCCAGCGGCGTTGATATGGGTCAGTTGCGACATACTTATTTCTTCAAATGTGGATGGAAATTACACGGACGCGTACGGGCATCCAGCTGCGGCGCGATGATATTTTCCCATGCGGTACGGCACGCTTTGGTCGAACCCGGCATGGCGAAAATCAGCGTTTTGTTGGCGACGCCCGCTACCGCACGAGATTGCAACGTGGAAGTGCCAATCTCTTCAAACGACAACATCCGGAACACTTCACCAAAACCTTCAACTTCACGGTCGAACAACGGCAGCAATGCTTCGGGAGCCTGATCACCTTCCGTCAGGCCAGTACCACCCGTAATCAATACCACTTGTACATCGTCGCTGGCGATCCACGCAGATACCTGAGCGCGAATAGCGTAGCGGTTTTCTTTCACAATGGCTTTATCGACAACGTGATGGCCCGCTTCTTGCGCCGAATCGCGCAGATAGTGACCGGAGGTATCGTCTTCTTCACCGCGACGATTAGAAACCGTAAGAATAGCAATACGGGTCGGGATAAATTCAGTGCTTACCTGACTCATCTGATCTCTCCTTTTGACGTTTTAGCCGCCAATGTACGATAAGTTTTGCGTAATACCGGTGTTGTTTTGATGCAGGAAATGGGTCTGTTTCTTCTCCCGCAGCGCCGCTGAAATACGCGCTTCCAGCGCCTGTTGCTGGGTATCGTCTTCCAGCAGATCGCGCAGGTTAACGCCGCCTTCACCAAACAGGCAGAGATGGAGTTTACCAATGGAGGAAACGCGCAGGCGGTTGCAAGTGGCGCAGAAGTCTTTTTCATACGGCATGATAAGGCCAATCTCTCCGGCGTAATCTGGATGGCAAAAGACTTGCGCGGGACCGTCGCTGCGTTGACGTAATTGGTGGATCCAGCCGCGACGCAGTAGCTCGTCACGCAGAACCTGACCAGAGATGTGATGCTTACGGAAGAGCTCGCTGCCCTCGCCCGTTTCCATCAGTTCGATGAAACGCAGCTGGATAGGGCGATGCTGGATCCAGTTCAGAAAGGTGTCGAGCTGGTGATGATTAACATCACGCATCAGCACGGTATTGACTTTGACCTTCTCAAAACCGGCCTCAAATGCAGCATCAATCCCTGCCATGACCTGGTTGAATTTATCCTGCCCGGTAATAGCGTGAAACTGGCGGGCGTCCAGACTGTCGACACTGACGTTAATGCCAGTAAGTCCCGCATCGCGCCAGCTCGCCACATCGCGTTCCAGACGGTAACCATTGGTTGTGACCGCAATCTGGCGGATAGCGTCGTTTTCCCGCACAGCGGCGATGATATCGGTAAAGTCGCGGCGTAAAGACGGCTCTCCTCCTGTCAGGCGCACTTTTTCGGTGCCCAGACTGGCGAAGGCGCGCGTAACCCGGCGAATTTCATCGACGGTAAGAAAGCCTTTATTGGTGACGCCGCTCGGTTTGTAGCCATCCGGCAGGCAGTAGGTGCAACGAAAGTTACACACATCGGTAATCGACAGGCGCAAGTAGTAAAACTTACGCGCAAATGCATCAGTCAGTTGTGAAGCCATGTACACCTTTCCAGATACGGGAGGCGAAGTCATTTCTTCCTTCGCCCTGGTGGCAATCTTTACGAGCATTGTCACGGCCAAAGCACCGTATCAGTTGACCCAGGTGCAGAGGCTAGAGTGTTTAGTGGTTATGCCGATACTAGCGTGTAAATGAGATTTTTACCATCCACACTTTCGCTATGTAATCATATATATAGCGTCATGATCGTGCTATTTCGCTACAGAATAAGGGAAAATGGCGGTTTTACTTTGATATACATCATCAGGGAGGCATAGCGTGCATCGTCCTTTAGAGGTAGAAGAAAATAGTTTGTATCCTCAATATTGGCAGGTTAATTGCTGTTTCCCCGCAATTTGCGCTACTGTAGCGCGGATAATCTGACTCCAGGAAACTATATGCGCAATCGTACGCTGGCTGATCTTGATCGTGTCGTTGCTCTCGGCGGAGGGCATGGACTGGGACGCGTTCTCTCATCACTTTCGTCTTTGGGTTCTCGTTTAACGGGTATCGTCACCACCACCGATAATGGTGGCTCGACGGGGCGTATTCGCCGTTCAGAAGGCGGCATTGCCTGGGGCGATATGCGCAACTGCCTCAACCAGCTGATAACGGAACCGAGCGTCGCCTCCGCGATGTTTGAATACCGTTTTGGTGGCAATGGCGAACTTTCCGGTCATAATCTCGGAAACTTGATGTTAAAGGCGCTGGATCACCTTAGCGTGCGGCCTCTGGAAGCCATCAATTTAATTCGTAATCTGCTGAAAGTGGATACGCATTTGATTCCAATGTCAGAGCATCCTGTTGATCTGATGGCGATTGACGATCAGGGGCATGAAGTTTACGGCGAGGTCAATATCGACCAGTTAACTACGCCGATTCAAGAGTTATTGTTAACGCCTAATGTACCCGCAACGCGTGAGGCGGTTCACGCTATCAATGAAGCGGATCTCATCATTATTGGGCCTGGCAGTTTTTATACCAGCCTGATGCCAATTCTGCTGCTGAAGGAAATCGCCCAGGCATTACGCCGCACGCCAGCGCCGATGGTTTATATCGGCAATCTGGGGCGTGAGTTGAGTTTACCTGCGGCTAATTTGAAGCTGGAAAGCAAGCTGGCAATTATGGAGCAGTATGTTGGTAAAAAGGTCATTGATGCGGTCATCGTCGGGCCAAAAGTGGATGTCTCGGCGGTGAAAGAGCGGATTGTGATCCAGGAGGTACTGGAGGCCAGCGATATTCCGTATCGTCATGACCGCCAGTTGTTACATAACGCGCTGGAAAAGGCGTTACAGGCTTTAGGTTAACGGAAATCCGAAGGAAAATTCCGGCTTCCTATTGAAGACAAAGTGCGCGTTGTTTATGCCGGATGCGGCGTGAACGCCTTATCCGGCCTACAAACCGCGCAAATTCAATATATTGCGGAGAAAATGTAGGCCTGATAAGCGTAGCGCATCAGGCTGTTTTCCGTTTGTCATCAGTCTTCTTCGCTATCCTGTTACGATGCCGCGATAAACAGCTCACGCAGCTGATGCAACTGGTCACGAATTTGCGCCGCTTCTTCGAACTCCAGATTCTGCGCGTGTTGCATCATCAACCCTTCCAGCTCATGGATTTTCTGCTGCAACGCTTTAGGCGACATATCCATCGGCACATTATCCGGCTCAACAATCGGGCGCGATTTTCCTCTGCCCTTCGCTTTGGTTTTGGCAATGTTCTGCCCCAGCGCCAGGATATCGACCACTTTCTTGTTCAAGCCTTGCGGCGTAATTCCGTGTTCCTCGTTGTACTTCTGCTGTTTCTCACGGCGACGTTCGGTTTCGCCAATCGCTTTCGCCATTGATGGGGTGATCTTATCGCCGTAGAGAATCGCTTTACCGTTAACGTTACGTGCCGCACGACCAATGGTCTGGATCAACGAACGTTCGGAACGCAGGAAGCCTTCTTTGTCAGCGTCGAGGATCGCCACCAGCGACACTTCCGGCATATCCAGACCTTCGCGCAGTAAGTTGATCCCTACCAGCACGTCGAACTCACCCAGACGCAAGTCGCGGATAATCTCCATACGTTCGACGGTGTCGATATCTGAGTGAAGATAACGCACGCGCTCGCCATGTTCTTCGAGATATTCGGTAAGATCTTCCGCCATCCGCTTGGTCAGTGTGGTGACCAGTACGCGTTCGTTAATTGCCGCTCGCTGACGAATCTCCGAAAGAAGATCATCAACCTGTGTCGCCACCGGCCGCACTTCGATAATCGGGTCAAGCAATCCGGTTGGACGCACCACCTGATCCACCACATCGCCGCCGGATTTTTCCAGCTCGTAATTACCCGGCGTCGCCGAAACATAGATGGTTTGCGGCGCTAATGCTTCGAACTCTTCAAACTTAAGCGGACGGTTATCCAGCGCTGATGGCAGGCGGAAGCCGTACTCCACCAGTGTCTCTTTACGCGCCCGGTCACCGCGATACATGCCGCCAATTTGTGGAATGGTGACGTGAGATTCATCGACGACCAGCAGCCCATCGGCAGGCAGGTAATCAAACAGCGTCGGCGGTGGCTCACCCGGTCCACGACCGGAGAGGAAGCGCGAGTAGTTTTCAATCCCCGAACAGTAGCCCAGCTCGTTCATCATCTCCAGATCAAACTGGGTACGCTGGGTCAGCCGCTGCTCTTCCAGCAGTTTGTTGTTTTCCAACAGCACTTTGCGTCTGGCGGCCAGCTCTTCTTTGATCTCCTCCATCGCCTGTACGATGCGCTCGCGCGGTGTGACGTAGTGCGTTTTCGGGTAGATGGTAAAACGTGGAATAGTGGAAACAATCTGCCCGGTCAGCGGGTCAAATAACGACAATCGTTCCACTTCCTCGTCAAACAGTTCCACGCGAAGTGCAATGTCATCCGATTCTGCCGGGAAGATATCTATCACCTCGCCACGAACGCGGAAAGTACCACGCTGGAATGCTTGATCATTACGAGCGTATTGCAGCTCCGCCAGTCGGCGCAGAATCGCGCGCTGATCGATAATCATACCGACCGTGAGATGGAGCATCATCTTGAGATATAAATCAGGACCGCCCAGACCAGAAATCGCGGAAACAGACGCCACCACAACCACATCACGCCGCTCCAGCATCGCTTTGGTGGCGGACAAACGCATCTGCTCAATATGTTCGTTAACCGAGGCATCTTTCTCAATGAAAGTGTCGGAACTCGGTACATAGGCTTCCGGCTGATAGTAGTCGTAGTAGGAAACGAAGTATTCCACCGCGTTTTCCGGGAAGAACTCTTTCATTTCGCCATACAGCTGGGCCGCCAGCGTTTTGTTGGGCGCAAGTACCATGGTTGGGCGCTGAAGGTCAGCAATGACATTGGCAATGGTGAAGGTTTTCCCTGAGCCAGTCACGCCAAGTAACGTCTGGTGCGCCAGGCCATCTTCCAGCCCCTCTTCGAGACGTCGAATCGCCTCTGGCTGATCGCCAGAAGGTTTAAAAGCGGAATTCAGTTTGAACGGTTTACTCATGAGTCGCTACCTGAAGGAGTTGGGCGGGCAGGTATGTAATTTTACTCGTCGTACTTAATTATGCCAACAAATTATACTGGATAAAAAAACAGTTCATCACCATAATATTTCTGATACAGCGTAAACTCCGCTGTCAATCATGAGCAAAATTTACTCTGTGGCGAGATAAAACTCCGGCCTTACCGGGTTATCCCCAAAGCAACGGCTTTTTTAACATTTGTCAAGATGAGTGATGACAGTTTTATGGCAAGAGATGCCTGTTCAGTGACTGCCATTGCATTTATCTAACCAGTTAAAAAATAAAAGATATTTCTTTGAGCCGTCTTTAACGCCAATTCGCGTGCAAGCCGCGTATTCTCTCGCTTGCCTCGTGTTTTCTAACTCTAATACACATGGTTATCCACAGGAATAGTGGATAACTGTCTCCAGCCCCTATCCCCCGCCGCCTGGGCAATTCCCACATTCGCCGCATGAGGCGGAAGTAAAATTTTTTTCGTGATTATTTTAGAATTTAATTGGTTAAATTGCAGTCAATCGAAGACGCGATCTCGCTCGCAATTTAACCAAATACAGAATGGCTACAACAAGGCAAGGTTTATGTACTTTCCGGTTGCCGCATTTTCTGGATTTTCTGCAAGCCAGGGGATCTCTCCCAGCAGCGGCGCGGGAATCATGCGGGTGAGCGTGGTCATATATTCAGCGTGACGTTTTCCCGGAGGCGTAACATCGTTCGCCACCCAACCCGCCAGAGTCAGTCCGGCGTGTTGTATTACCTGTGCAGTCAACATCGCGTGATTAATACAGCCGAGTTTCACACCAACTACCAGTATCACCGGCAGTTGTTCCTGTGTTACCCAATCTGCAAAAGTGAAAGTGTCAGAAAGCGGCGTAAACCAGCCGCCAGCACCTTCCACTAACACCCAGTCAGCCTGTTGTTCAAGCGCGCGTAATCCGGCGCTCATTACCAATGATTCTATCGGTCTGCCCTCTTGCGCGCTGATGATGGGCGGCGAAGTGGGTTCTGCGAAGGTGTAAGGATTTACTGTTGCGTAATCCAGCTGCAGGCTGCTGTTGCGCTGTAACGCCAGCGCGTCGCTATTGCGTAAACCTTCCGGGGTCTTTTCGCTGCCAGAGGCGACCGGTTTATAACCTGCCGTCCGGTAGCCTGCTGCCTTTGCGGCTTGTAAAAGTGCACAACTGGCGACAGTTTTCCCCACTTCGGTATCCGTTCCGGTGACAAAATAACGTTTACTCACGAGCAATCACTCCCAAAAAAAGATGATACGTCAGAGGATATCGCCCCTGCTGTTGCGGCCAGGCCAGTTGCAATCGCTGCAACTGCGAACGCGTTAATATTCGCGGGTCGCGCCCTTCATGAAGATGCGTGGCACCGATGCCTTTCAGCGAACGCATGGCACTGAGCGCATCATCAAACCACAGCGTGATGGGCTGAATATGATGTTGATAATGCACGCCGTTCAGCGACTGTTCGATTTCATCTGGCGGTAAAAAGCGATTAGCATGCGGACGCTCGTCCACCGCCTGCCACGCCTGATGCAGTTCGGGTAACGATCCCTGCACCAGCGTGGTAAACGCGACCACGCCTTTGGGGCGCACCACCCGATACAGCTCGCGGAGTGCCGTGGATAAATTACCGCACCACTGCACTGCGAGATTGCTCCATGCAAGATCGAACGTCGCAGTCGCTAACGGCAGGGATTCGATATCTCCCGCCAGATAATGGTCTGCGGCATCCTTCTGGCGTGCCTGAACAAGCATTGGCGGCGAGAGATCTAAGGCCGTCACCTGCGCGTGACGTTCCCGCCAGTGGCGGCTCATCCAGCCAGGTCCACAACCCGCGTCCAGTACGTGGGTGTATTTACGCTGTGGAAGCATTGCCAGTAAGGCGTCAGCACTCTGGCGCTGTAGATCTGCATGTTGCTCATAGTGTGCGGCTGCCCGACCAAATGCCGCTGCAATGGCTTGTTTATTAACCGTTGCCATGCAGCACCTCCAGCAGACGGTCGATATCCTGCATTTCATGCGCAGCGGTTAGCGTTAAGCGCAGTCGCGCAGTACCAGCGGGTACGGTTGGCGGGCGAATCGCCGTGACCCAGCAGCCTTGCTGGCGCAGTTTTTCTGCCAGTTGTAACGCACGGCTGTTATCACCGACAATCAATGGCTGGATGGCGCTGCATGAATCAGCAAGCGTAAACGGCAAATCCTGTACTCCGGCACGAAAACGCGTAATGAGTGCCGCCAGTTTTTCGCGCCGTGCATCACCCTCATCACTGCGAATGACCGCCAGCGACGCACGTAATGCCTGCGCCTGAGCGGGCGGCATACTGGTGCTGTAGATAAGGTGGCGGGCGAATTGCAGCAGATAATCCGCCACCGTACTGGAGCAAAGCACCGCTGCCCCGCTGACGCCAAATCCTTTGCCAAAAGTCACTACCAGCAATTCTGGTTTTACCTTTTGCAGCCAGCAGCTGCCGCGCCCCTGCTCCCCGATAACGCCCGTGCCGTGGGCATCATCGACCATCAACCAGCCATTGTGCTGTTGCGTTACCTGCTGGATTTCCGCCAGTGGCGCACTATCGCCGTCCATGCTGAACACGCCTTCTGTCACCACCATTTGCTGCCCCGGACAGGGGGAAGCAAGCAATCGCGCCAAATGAGTGACATCGTTATGAGCAAAACGGCGAAGCTGCGACGGGCTTAAACTGGCAGCTTCCAGCAATGAGGCATGGCTAAGCCGGTCGGCAGCAATACGGTCCTCTTTCGCCATCATCGCGGCAATAACTGCCTGATTAGCGGCGAAACCAGAGATAAACAGCAGTGCCCGCGAATAGCCAAGCCACTCGGCCAGCTCTTCTTCCAGTGCCTGATGCACCACGCTATAACCGCTGACGTGACCGGAGCCGCCGCTACCGATGCCAAATTGCTCCGCCCCCTGCTGCCAGGCACGGATAATTTGCGGATGATGGCTTAAACCTAAATAATCGTTACTGGAAAAGTTCAGATACTGGCGATCATCCGCCACCAGCCAGCGTCCGGCTCCTTGCGCCACCGGATAACGGCGACGCAGGGCATCGGCAGCCGCGTTGATTTTCTCCTGCCAGCTCATAATGCTGCCGCGTTGTAATATTCGTCGGTGTCCGGGGTCATCAGCGCCTGTTCAAGACGTTGCTGTTGTTCGTTATCCCCTGCCAGCACGGCAGTTTGCTGCGGATTTAGCCCCAGTTTGCGGAACAGTTGCAGGTCTTTATCTTCTTCCGGATTCGGCGTGGTCAGCAGTTTGCAACCGTAGAAAATCGAGTTTGCGCCTGCCATAAAGCACATCGCCTGAGTCTGTTCGTTCATCTGCTCGCGTCCGGCAGAAAGGCGCACGTAAGAGGTTGGCATCATGATCCGCGCGACCGCAATGGTGCGAATAAAATCAAAGGCATCGACATCATCGTTATCGGCAAGCGGCGTGCCTTTCACCTTCACCAGCATGTTGATTGGCACGCTTTC
>ERZ857629.4619-NODE-4619-length-10527-cov-11.818086_pt1 | contig 10527 bp, 8 predicted proteins | sample MGYA00519700_ERZ857629 | MGnify/ENA primary metagenome ERZ857629 (study PRJEB31778, sample SAMEA3449351) | human gut metagenome | biome: human gut; feature: human-associated habitat; material: faeces | place: United Kingdom | collected 2010/2012 ... | reverse complement strand
GCGGTCTATCTCTTGTTTTCGGTTGCTTGCTTCCTTACCGTACATGAGCATTGGCGCCCGGGTTGTCCGAGCCGTACCCTTCCAGCAGGTTAATCACGCCCCACACCGCAAGGCCAGCGCCCAGGGCCACGACCAGCGTTTGCAGGGTATCTACCGCACTTGTGAAAAATCCCATGAATGTTCCTCCTTCATTTGTTCATGTATGAAAAAAGCCGCCTCTTAGGGCGGCACACTTCGGGCCAACCTGGCCCGAAGTTATGCGAAGGCGTCCGGGTCGTCTACATCGTCATAGTTCAGGATGTCCTCGTCCTCGTCTATGGCCGGTAAGTCCGCCTCAGTCGCTTCGTAAACGGTATACTGCTCGTTTTCATCGAGCTTTGTCATGTGCCGGGTCACAAGTTTGGAAAGGTCAAAGGCGTTGCGCTCCTTGTCGGCCTCGGCGGTGTACTTGTAATTTGGGTGCTTTTTCAGATCGTACTTCGGGGAATAAAAAGGCCGCAGCCCCCGCAGTTGGAGGATGCAGCGGTTTCCGTCCATGGTGGTAAGCTCGTCCATGGTCATAAGCTCCTTGCCGAGCCGCTGGGTGTTCTGCCCGTAGCTCTCCGAGTGGCCCCGTGTCCGGCTCTCCGTATTCATGGAAATGGTCTCTTTCCCCAAAGCCTCCGAAAGCTCCTTGATGGTGGTATGCTCCCGGCCTCCGAGGAAAACCACGCTGTCCATGTTGCCCATGATCGTCTCCGCATGGTCTTTATACAGGGCCTTTAGCTGACTTTGCGCCTGCAAGAACATGGTCAGGCTGATTTCCCGGGAGCGGATGACGGCCACGATCTTTTCGAGCTGGGGCACCTGTCCCGTGTTGGCCGCCTCGTCCCACAGCACCCGCACATGATGGGGCAGGCGGCCTCCGTGAACATTGTCGGCCCGTTCACAGAGAAGATTGAACATCTGCGAAAAGGCAAGGGCCACGACAAAGTTATAGGTGGTGTCCGTGTCGGAGATTACGAAAAAGGCGGCGGTTTTCCTGTCGCCCAGGCGGTCAAGCTCCATTTCATCGTAGGACATGATCTCCCGAAGCTGGGGAATATCGAAGGGGGCCAGCCTTGCGCCGCAGGAAATCAGGATGCTGCGGGCCGTCTTGCCGCTTGCCAATTTGTATTTCTTATACTGCCGCACGGCAAAGTGATTGGGCTTGCGCTTTTCCAGCCCGGCCATCATGTAATCCACGGCGTTCTTGAAGTTGTCGTCGTCCTCCCGGGTCTCCATGCTGTTTATCATATCCACAAGGGTATTGATGTTCTTGTCCTCGGGCTTGCCCTCAAAGACGATATAGGCCACAAGCGCACAGTACAAAAGGGTCTCCGCCTTTGTCCAGAACTCGTCGCCCTCCTTGCCGTCGCCCTTGGTATTGGTAATCAGGGCATTGATGAATTTCAGAATATCGCTCTCCGTTTTCAGGTAGGCGATGGGGTTATAGTGCATGGATTTTGCAAAGTCCACGCTGTTGAACACCTTGATCCGATACCCCTGCTTTTGTAAGAAGTGCCCCACCTGGCCCAAAATGCTTCCCTTCGGGTCAACGACCACATACGAGGAATGGGCTTGCAGGAGCTGTGGGGTCAGCCAGAAGCGGGTCTTGCCGCTTCCCGACGAGCCGATGACGCAGGCGTTCAGGTTACGGGCGTTGGCCGGATTTTTGGGCCGGGTGTTGATCGTCAGATATTCCGTCCCGGTGAGAATGACGTTGTTCCTGAAAACCGGGTCTACAAAGGGCTTGATGTCCTTCGCCGTACCCCATCTCGCGCTGCCGTACTCAACGCCACGGCGATATTTCTTCGCATTTTTGCCTTTGACGTAGACAACAAGCCGGATGATGACCGCGCCGATCAGCCCCACAAGCCAGTCCTGGGAGTTGAGGCCCGGCGCAAAGGAGCGAAAGGCGGGGCCGATGGTTTTGACGATATGGATGAGCTTATGTCCCATATCCGCGCCATCGGCCAGCCGGTAGGCCGTGCCGAGCTTCAGACAGACCCAAAACACAAACGCATACGGGAGATTGAGCAGGACATATCTGCGGATTTTACCTGTCCACATGGCCGACCTCCCGTTTCAGCTCCCGGGCCTTGTTCTCCACGCGGGCCTTTTCTCCGAAGTGCCGTAGCTGCTGCCGGATGGAGGGGCGGCGGGATTTGTTCATCACCCGCTTGCTGTATTCGGAAAGGCAGGCGGTAATCGCATCAGACTGTCCCGACTTGAAGAACAGCAGGTATTTTTCCGGCGCGACCTTGTAAAAGGCATAGTCCACGTTGAATTTCCGGGCCACCCGGTCAAACTGCCGGGGAGCGCCGACATACTCCGCCGCTTCGGTGCCGGTGCGGTGGTTCATCAGCTTCTTTACCGACTGTCTGCCATGGGGCGTCAGGCCCTTTTGATATGCCTGCTGCGCCATTCGGACGAGCACGGCGGCGAGCCTTGCCAGCGTCCGGGCGGACAGCTTGCCGCCGTTGTATAGGATAGCGACAGTCTTGCGTTCCAGTTCCTCCTGCAATCAATCCCTCCTTTCCCGACTTCGGGCCATGTTGGCCCGAAGTCGCAGTTCTTCACCGTTCCGCGGCCTTCACCGGGGCGGGCCGTTCCGTCTCGGGAGGCTTTGCGCTCAAACCCCGGTACGTTTGCAGCGTTTCCCGGATGGATACGGGCTCGGGGTAGGCGAATATGCGGTGTTCCTCCGGGATGTCCTCTCTGCCGGAATAGACCTCCACAAAGCCTCGGAGTTCGCCTTCAATATAGCCCCCATCCGTAAACGCGCCGCCCTCCATGGCAAGGCAGCGCCCGTAGGCTTCAAAGTCGAAGAAGGCCCGCAGATTATCAGGGATGTCCAGAGCGCCCAGCTCCTCCACGAAATACAGGCCCAAATCTTCCTCGTCCTTGATGTCCGGGTAGAAGTAGTAGCAATCCAGATTTTGCGCCAGATTGATAAGGTCTTTGATGCTGCCGGTCCGTTCTCCCAGCTCCACGGCGGCGGCAAATTTCTCCATGTCGTGCTGATCCTCCACCTCTTGCAGCACATGGGCCAGGTGGTTTAGCTCGTCGATGCTCTCATACTCACCCAAGCAGTCGTACAGGCCCGGAACATCGGTCTCGTAATCTGTGATAAAGATTTCCTCGTACCGAACACCGTCCACATGGATCTTCTTCAAAAGCGCCTGCACATCTTCCTTCTCAGCCGGTAGCTTCAAATAGGCCCCGTCAAGGTAGCCCTCGTTATACCTGCCGAGATTGGTGATAAAGGCTTCAAGCATCATGTTCCTGTCCCTGCCGCTTTACATCCAGGATGCCCACAAGGGTGGTTGCGGTGATATTCAGCCGGGCGGCAACGGCGATGTCGTTTTTCACGGCTTCGTCGATTGCCTCCCCGCACACTACAAGGACATGAGCCCGCCGGAGCAGGTCGCGGCCCATGTCGATCCCGCTTTTATGCTCCTCCGGGATGGCGTCGTTGAGGATCAGGGGAAGATAGAGGACGGGGCAAAGCGGGGAAAAGCCCGCCTCATACACGGCGCGGCAATAGCCCGCCGCCCGCTGGCCGTCCTTTTCGTGCTCGCCGCTCCACGCGGCGGTGATATATGCCAGGGGCCGTTTCATGGCCGATACCTCCTTTTTCAGTCGTTGGGGCCAACCCATCTCCCCGCCCTTCCCATTCTTGGGAAGGGGGCGGCTCTGGAGAATCATCCCCGTCGCTTGATGACAGATGGCATATCCGGGGTGGGCGGTCAAGAGCAAAGCCGCCTGCGGCGGTGGCGAAGCCACTCTTGACGGGCCGCGCCCGGATATGCGAAAAAGCAACCGGCGACGGGGAATCATTCAAGAGCCGTGTCATTGGGAGAGAAAGCAACCTCGGGCCAACATGGCCCGAAGTCCATTACTTTTCCTGCTCGGCCTTCTTTTCCGGCTTGGCAATCTCCTTCTGCTTGCCCTTCCACTCGTCCAGAAGTTTCAGAATCTGATCCTTCATTTCACGGGGCGTCTTGTCCTTGCCGAAATACTGGCTGAGCTCCTGACTGGAAATAATCACTTTATCTACCTCCTTTTTTTCTTCGAGCATGATACCGTCGATCACGTCGCCGTTGAGCATGTTCTTCTGGTCGAGCTCTCTCATGCGCTGCGCCTGGGAGAGAGAGGGGGCCGACTGCTGGCCCTCAATGGCGATTGCGATATACCGCTGGTTTTTGGGCTTGATGTAGGAAAGCTCCACGGCGGGGGTGAACGCGATCTTTTTCGCATCCACCATTTTCATAAGGTCAGGGACAAGATCGTTGAGCTTGATATACCGCTGTACCTGCTTGACCGCCATCTTGTTGCGGTCCGCGACGATCTGATTGGACCGCTGGCCGTTCTCCAACTTCGGGCCATCTTGGCCCGAAGTGGCAAGGTCGCCTCGGGCGCCCTGCCGCTTGATGGCCTCCAACTGCATTTTCAGCGCCTTGGCACGCTCGCTGGGGAGGATACTCTCGCGCTGGGTCGTGTTGTCCTCCACCATCTGCGTGATGGCCTGTTCATCCGTCAGATTGCGGACGATACAGGGCATGTCCGCAAAACCGGCAAGCTCGCTGGCCTTCATGCGGCGGTGGCCGGAGACCATCTCATATCCGCCGCCCTCCCGGGGACGGACTACGGCAGCATTGGTAATGCCCTTGTCCTTGACGCTCTCCACCATGGCCCGCATTTCATCATCGTCCCGGACCTGGAACGGATGATTTTTGAAGGGATGCAGCTCCGACAGCTTGATGTATACGACCTGCTCCACTTCCTGGGAGCGCGGGGCTGCAACAGGTTCAGCCTTGGCCGGGGGCTCGGCTTTGGAAGCCGGAGGCTCCGATTTCGCCGGGGCTTTGTCCTTGGGAGCCTTTACCGCCTTTGCGCTGTCAGCTTTGGCAGGAGCCGCCTTGTCCTTGGGGGCTTTGCTCTGCTTCGGCGCTTTGGCCGGGGCAGGAGGCTCCTTTTTGACGGTGTCCTTGGCCGGAGGCTTTGGCTGCTTGTCCTCAACGGCCTTTGCGGCTTTCCCGGACGCCGCCTCCTTCTCATCCTTGATCTCGTTGATCTTCTCAAACGGGATCACGACATTCTCCGGCGAAGGAATGTCCTTTTTGCCGGGACCGGAGGGACCTTCCGCCATTTCAAACAGGGTGGCGAGACCCTCGTTAGCAGGAGGCTCGGGCTTCACTTCCGATACCTCCGGGACGGGAGGAACAGGGTTTTTCTGCTCAACATCCTTGACAGGCGATACCTGATCCGTTGTACTGGTTGTATTTTCTTTTGCCATTTCGCAACCTCCTTTGTTCTGGCATGAAAAAAGGGCCTAACCTTCGTTAGACCCACGGATAAACGGGACGGCACCATCTCCTTCCTTGCGCTTATATAGCAAACGCCGCCCATAGTCTCTCTTGGGTGGCGTATTGATTTCCTATTCAATTTGTGTTATGGTGTAAAAGCATTTGCGGCAGCGTTAAAAAATGTAGATTTTATGCGGGTTTCAGAGTTTGTCGTTATCACTATTCGTACCATCCACTGAAACGCTTGATACCTCAGCATTTGAGGCATCAAGCGTTTTCTTTTTTTAGACGAAATGCGGAGTTTTTTGCCTCTGTTCTCTCCGTGTTCTCCCTTACACATTCACACGGATGCCGGGATCAATACTGACCACACTGGACATCCTTGTTGCCGACGCGCTCTTGGATGTTGTATCCAGATGGGCATAGATATTTGCTGTCGTATTGAAATCGCTGTGCCCCAACCATTCCTGAATATCCTTCATTGGCACACCGTTTTTCAGCAGTAACGAGGCACATGTATGTCTCAAGTCATGAAAGCGAATGTCACGCAGCGCATTCTTCTGCAAAATCAGCTTGAAGTGCTGGGTCACATAGTTGGGCTTATACGGAACACCCAGGTCGTTGACAAAAATGTAATCGCTCTCCGTGTAACAGTTTCCGCAAAGGCTCCGGCAGTTGTCCTGCCGTTCCTTCATGCGGAGCAACAATTCTCTGTACTGAGGGACCAACGGCATTGACCGACAGCTGGACTTATTCTTGGTTCTATCCTTTTCTACGGTCATTGCTACACCGTCACAGATGCACTGCACCACTGTATGGTCAACTGTTATCAGATTATTTTCAAAGTCAATCGCCTGCCAGCGCAAACCCATGATCTCACTTCTGCGCAGGCCGTAGAAGGCTGCCATCAGAATCGGAAATTCACAGGGATCTCCCTTGGCCGCTTCAAACAGTTCCTCCAGTTCAGAAACAGTGTAAAAAGATCCCGTGTACTTTTGCCCCTTCGGTCGCTCCACCTTGTTCATAGGGTTCGCAACGATCAGATCATGCTTCACCGCATATTTCATTGCTTTGTGAATATTGGCGTGAAACCGCTGGATCGTCGTACCTTTCAGCTTCAACTCGTTGAAACAGTAACTGTAGAAATTCTCAATGTCCAGCGCAGTAACACTTTTGAGTGTCACGCCAAGTTCACGGAAGTAGGGAGCAATTCTCTTTTTGACATTATTTACATATCCCGCATAAGTGTCTACCTCCACAGAGTTTTTGATGATACTCAACCACTTGATCATATAGTCGGCGAAAAGAATGTCGCTGGCAACGGTCGTCTTGGACTTCGGCTCAGTATGAATCACCATGTCCTCATACGTGTATCTGGTCTTAGCCAGTAGTTCCTCGGCCTGCTTCAAATTCTTTTTTCCGCCTTCCGGAATACCCGTAGCGATCCATTTTGTCTTGCGGGCGCCGGTATCGGTCCTCATATTCAGTACGATGTAGTAATAACCTTTCTTGGTTTGCAGATGACCCGCTACCATACACGGGCATTGCAGTTCTGACACTGGTAAAAGCTCTGGCGATCAATGCCCAACCGAGCTGCCGCAGCAGGCCCGTAGACCTTGGAAGCCGAGACAAGCCGGACTGCTCCGCCGCAGTAGCGACAGATAGTGGGGATCTCCAAAGGCACTCCTCCTTTACGCCGCCTTTGCCGCAGGGGCACGGGCGGGTTTCTCCGTTTTCTTTTCTGTGGGCGCACGCATGGCGCTTTGCATATAGAAAGCGTCCTGGGTACTGAGGGTCAGCATACCGCCGCCGGCGATGCCCAGCGTAACGGTCCCGGTCAGAGCCTTCAGACAGGTGCTCAGCTGACGGGAGGAAAACCAGAAGTCACCCACAGGTGCTCCGGTCAGGGCGATCACATCCACAGGTGCGGACGCGGTGCCGTATTTCCCGCCGCAGTAGAACTCCAGCCGCTGATCCTTGAAGCCCAGCCTTACTCTTCCTTCCGGCTCTACAGTGAGAACAGAAGACAGGGCGTTTCTCAGGTCCTGAATGTCTGTCAGCACGGTAAAGCTGTTCTTGATGGTGCTCAGCAGAAGATCCGTGTCAATGTAGCCACCCTCCATCAGGCGGGCACTGAACAGGAAATTCTCCTTGAAAAACACAATGTTCTTTCCGGTAGTCCCTACACGAAACTCATCTTTATCAGCGCACATACGGGCCAGCTTCCCAAGAGAGGTCGCCGGGATCAGAAGGCTGATGTCGCCCTTGCTCTGGTCATCACCCTTGGCAGTAACAATACAGTTGCCGTTGCTGCCGGCCGCCCGGAGTCCCACATTGGTGAACTTCAGATTGACGCACTTGAGCAGCGGCTTGTTGTTGTCCTGCGCTGTTGCAAACACCGTGCGCTGGGCCATAGCGGGAATGCCGCTGAGCTTGACCGTATCCTCGGGAAAAGGCAGGTCAGGCTTGGGAAAGGAACCGCGATCCCACACATCCACTTCATAACAGGCATTTTCGCTTCTGAGGGCCATGCGTCCGTGATTATCCGGCCGGGAGATCTGTACTGTATCCAGGGGCAGACGCTGCAGCATTTCCGTGAGCATCCTCGCACTGAACACGAGAGAACCCTCCTCCTGCACAGAGCAGGGCAGTTTCTCCTCCAGCGAAACCTCCATGTTAGTGGAGGTGATGGTCAGCTTCCCACTTGCGGCGTCAGCTTCCATCAAGGCGCCCTTCAGCACATCCAGCGGAGACTCGGACGGTGCAATGGAGGCCGCCCGTTTGGCAGCATCCAAAAATTCGGCCCGGTTGATTGTAACGATCAAAATTTTCTCCTCCTTTAAGCAACAAAGCCGAAGAGCGACAGCTGGTTTTCGTCCACCACTGGCTTCTTCGACTTCCGTTTCTTCTGTTCTTCCTGTGTTCTTGCAAGCAGGCCCTCATACAGCCGCTGGCGTTCCGCGCTGTCTGCGGTTTTGATGCCAAAGACCGTGGCTTCGGAAACTGCGACCTCCTGTACGGGGACAGGCTCCGCTTCCTGCCTGACTTCGATAACCTTTTTCTTTCGGTCCGGATTGATGATCGCCATTTTCTTGAAGGCTGCGGCGATATCCTCCACATTGTCCTTGATGCCCTGAGCCAGCTCTTTCGCCATCTGAGAGGTCAAGTCCTTCACGTCGCTCATAGCGGCAAGACCTTCCTCCGAGAATGTCCCCTCGATGATACCTGCGACTGCCAGCTTGGAGGCCATCAGCTTCATCGCCTTGGCCTGCATAGTGTCCACATAGAAGGGCATATACACTTCCACTCTGGGTGCCGTCTGATTGATACGCCAGGACCGGCGGGATGCCTGCCGCAGCGTGAAGAGGTTATAGCCCATGGAGTAGAAGATGAGTGTGGTAAAGGCATTGAGATCCAAACCTGTTTCCACGCATCGGGGGTTCGTGATGAGCACCTGCAGTCCGTTCTTAACCCGTTTATCCACCCATTCCTCACGCTTTTCCGTAGGAACCTGTGGCGTCAGGATCTCGGTGCGGTAGCCTTCCTCCCGAAGCAGCTTCAGGAGCTTCTTTTGGGAGTCTGTCCGCGTCCAGCTGGTGTAAATCAGTACCCGTTCACCGTTTGCGATCTTTCTGCGGGTAATATCCAGCACCGTTTCCTCCTTGGGGAACAGGCGGGTAAAATCGCCGCAGTCCTTTGGCTTGATGATGACCTCCCCCTCAATGGGGTGGATGACCTCCGGCTGATCGTAGGGCTGGTCGGGATAGACCGTCAGCAGGTTCAAATAGGTGGATAAGATCTTCTGTGCCGCTTTACGGTCGGTACGCAGTACCTTCTGCAAAGCCTTTTCCGCTTCTTTATAGGCTTCATGCACATCCTCCGGCATTTCCAGCGGCACGGGGATCTCCTCATAGTCGGGAAGGTCCTTGTTCATGTCCGAGAGGGACAGAAAGGCCGTGTACTCCAGAAGGAAACGGGAGAATACCAACGGTGACACACCGGGAAGCTGCCTTGATTTGGCCTTACGCTTGGTGGTGCGCCGATTGGAATTGTACTCGCCGTCCTTGATCTCATAGGTGTTTTCCACTACGCCGTACTCTGCATCGAAGTCCGCAGGCCTGCGATAGCTTTTGCCATCCTTGAGCATCAGGCCGGGAACGATGCGGTAGAGCAGGTGAAAGATACCGGAGGAATACCCGTTGATGAGTGTCGCGGTCATGCCTACAAAGAGCTTTGAGACCCCGAACAGCTCTGCCATGGCATCGCCCTGGCCGCTGTTATTGTTGTACTCATGCAGCTCATCGCAGAGAAATCCGCTGATACGCCCGCGCATCTTTTTCTTGATGTAGGTACTCAGCGGATACCGTCGCTGTGCGCCCCGGACAGGATAGAAACCCTCTGGGTTCTGAGCGATCTCGGTGAGTTGGTCAATTACGCTTTCGCTTTTGGTTCGCCGCAGATGTGCGGCAGCTCCGTAGCGGTGGACCCAACCGTACTCTCCGATCTTGACCCACTCGATCCGTTTGCTGGGATTGACCGCCGACCACAGGACTGACCCGCAGTTGGGACAAACATGGTTTTTCCTGTGTTCATTCTGGAAGAAGAACTGGTCGGCCGGCACCGTATAACGGCTGCCGTCCTCGCTGATCTCCATGGTCACGACCTCGTTGCAGTCAGGGCAAAGAAAGGCCCGCAGGCGCTTACTCCATTTCACTGCCGGGTAGCGCATGTAGCCATCTCTGGCACGTTCCTTGGAAAAGACTGCGTAAACACTTTTATCCCCCTGCTCGTACATGGCGTAGAGCCGGTCCAGCTCCGCGATACTGTGGACTACCATGGCATAGGTGTCCGGGAGGGTTTCTCCGATCTCTCGCACCCATTTCCGGGTGACGTGGGAAGGGCACATGATAATGCCAAAGGATTTGTCCGCGCCGCTTCGCTTCTGAGCCGCCCACAAACCATGCAGGGCTCCGAGGGCCGTTGACCCGATTTTGGTCTTGCCGGCACCGCACTCTGCAATGATGAGCGCAACGCTCTTTCGGTTCAACTGCCGCTTGACTGCTTCGGCTACCGCAAGCTGGGCATCGTAGAGGGAATAGCCCGCCCGGTTCATAATACAGTCGTTGATAGCCAGCACCTCATCTAAAGTGCTCCCCAAGTCAAGGACATTTTCATTTGACCCATAGCGGCAGCATAC
>ERZ857629.4618-NODE-4618-length-10537-cov-3.045697_pt1 | contig 10537 bp, 7 predicted proteins | sample MGYA00519700_ERZ857629 | MGnify/ENA primary metagenome ERZ857629 (study PRJEB31778, sample SAMEA3449351) | human gut metagenome | biome: human gut; feature: human-associated habitat; material: faeces | place: United Kingdom | collected 2010/2012 ... | reverse complement strand
CGCGCCCCCCGCTACGCCATGACGACCGATCGGAGTTTAAGCGCGACGGCGACCGACTGATCTATTCGGCTCCGTTTCGACGTTTGCAGAACAAGACGCAGGTCTTCCCGCTCCCAGGGTCGGTCTTTGTCCACAACCGACTGACCCACTCCTTGGAGGTATCATCGCTGGGAAAGTCACTGGGCGACGACGTGGCACGTATCCTCACGGATCGACACCCACACCTTCGCGGGACACTTTTCGAGGAGATTGGTACGATAGTGCAGACTGCAGGACTTGCCCACGATATGGGCAATCCTCCTTTCGGGCATAGTGGCGAGCAAGCGATACAGAGTTTCTTCACAGAAGGACCTGGCAGCGACCTGAAGAAAAAAGTGAGCGCGCGCTTCTGGGAGGACATCACCCACTTCGAGGGCAATGCCAACGCCTTCCGCCTGCTTACTCACCAGTTTCAGGGTCGTCGTTTCGGTGGATTCGTCATGACCTATTCGACATTGGCGGCTATCGTCAAATACCCGTTCAGTTCCAATTTGGCAGGCTCGCACGGCAAGTTTGGCTTCTTCGAATCAGAGCGCGAGGACTTCGAGCGCATTGCTGAGGATCTCGGCATGCGCTGCTTGGAGCACGGCGAAGGTACTTCCGTCCGCTATGCGCGTCATCCATTGGTGTTTCTGATGGAAGCTGCAGACGACATCTGCTACGAGATCATGGATATCGAGGATGCCCACAAACTACACCTATTGTCGTTTGAGGAGACTGCCGACCTGCTCCTGGGCTTCTTTGATGAGCGAGAAAGACAAGGCATTCGCCAGCGTCTGATAGAGGAGGAGGTGACAGACGAAAACGAGCAGGTAGTGTATATGCGTGCCTGTGCAGTCGGTGCTTTGGAACGGGAATGCGTACAGGCGTTTGTCAATCACGAGGAAGAGATACTTGAAGGATCCTTTCAAGGACCGCTCGTCAGACATATCAACGAACTCCAACGCCAAGCATACTGCCGTTGCTCTGAGGTGTCGAAGGCCAAAATATACCGCTCCAAACCAGTTCTCGACGTGGAGCTGTCGGGCTATAAGATCATGGAGACCCTCATGGAAGCCCTAATCAATGCGGCAGTAGAGCCAGAGAAATATCACAGCCAGCAACTCATCCGTCGCTTTTCGAGCCAGTACGACATTCACAACCCGTCGCTGGAGAAACGCGTCATGGCCGTCATCGACTATATCAGTGGCATGACGGATGTCTATGCGCTCGACATCTATCAGAAAATCAATGGCATCAGTTTGCCGATAGTATAGAATCAGCGTTAGCCTTGCGGGCTATCGCTTGCTGACAAGAGCAATAAATCATCCTGGGGAGCACGACTTCGGAAAGAAGTCGCGTCGATAGTAGTTAGTGAAAGGGGTGGTTATTGTATTTCCAAGAGGCGCTCTCCTTGTGTGGTTGCCACACGGAGGCACACCTTGCCAACCTCGTGAAGCACCGCTGCAGGTACGCTGACGCACGCATCCTGAGAATAATAGTCGGGCACGTCGTTCTGGTCATGTGCCAAAGTGAGCCAACAACAGCGGGTGCCATCAGCAAGGGTGGTGACAGAATCGCGCACGATCCCTATCTTTTGTTGCGTAGGAGCATTTTCCTTGCGTCCTACCTTGATCGTGAGCACCAGGTTAAGATAGCGCTTGTCAGCCGAAAACCATGCTCGTGCATTGCCAATAGGGTCTTTCTTGACCGCCATTCCTTCTTTCCGATCCACGACGCCGGCCATCAAGACGGGAGTAAGTCCTTTGACGCTGGTCACTCCTTCAACCACCTGCCCATGGAAGAGCAAAGCACGACAAGTGGTGTCGGCTTTCTGCTTCAGCCATTGAGCCTGATAAGGAGGGGAAAAGGTGAGCCGCTGCCCGCCATCGGTGACGGCATAGGCCACCAATCCGTCGCCATTGGTCGTCACATCGGCCCATTCAGCAGAAAGATAAGACAAAGGAGTGTCGCCACTATCATAGGAATCGGTTGTGCAAGCAGCCAGCAGGGCAGACCATATCGCCACAAAGAAAATCTTTCTCATCCGCAGTAACCTTGATTAGTTTCCACCCTACTCACACCGTTCGCTTTTCTTTCTCTCTATTCCTTTGCTGTCACAGGATCAAAGCATCGTGACGGAGGCGTTGCCACCATTAACGACAATCACCTCAATACCCATTTCCTCCAAAGCGGTACGGTCCGTGGGACGGATATTGCCGTCGGTGATAATCACATCGACCTCGTCCATACCACAAATCTTCGCAAAACCACGGCGTCCAAACTTCGACGAGTCGGCAAGGACTATGTTCTTCTGTGCCACCCCCATCATCACCTTATTAAGATGGGCCTCGCGGAGATCGGTCGTAGTGATGCCATACTCCAGGTCGATGCCATCGACACCAATAAAGAGTTTGCTAAAAGTACAGCCAGCAAGCGTCTGCTCGCCATCGGGGCCTACTACCGAGAGACTGCTATGACGCAATCGGCCACCCAGCTGGATGACCTCTATCTCCGAATTGGCTGCCAAGGCCTCAGAAACCTTGATGGACGACGTGACCGCCGTGAACCTGGGACTGTGCTGAAGGCATTGTGCAAAGGCGGTAACTGTCGTGCCAGACGCGATGACAATGGAGTCGTTGGGCATGACAAGCTGGGCAGCTGCTGTGCCTATATTATATTTCTCCTCTGGAAAGAGCTTTTCCTTCTCGTTCACGGAACGGTTGGCCGTGAACGGATTGATTAGAATGGCCTTGCCATGACTACGGTATAAGCGTCCCTGGCGTTCCAAGTCGGTAAGGTCTTTGCGTATCGTAACCGCCGAAACCTGCAGGTTGTCGCTCAAAGCCGACACCAGAACTGACCCTTGCTTGAGCAGCTGGTCGAGGATGGCGGACTGTCTTTCTTCTTTTGTCATAATTTACATTGGTTTATACAAAAGTAAGCATTTTCCTTTAACCATCCCACCTCTGTTTCGTTGATTAACTTTATTTAAATGAAAAACATTCCAAAACAGCTATTTCGGGTATCTTTTTGCTTGCTTACGCAAGAGAAACGAAAGTCATTCACGATATCAGCGTCATTCGGAAACGAGATAAAACATCAACTTTTGCGGAATGTGGACGGACTGACTCCGACATGATCCTTGAAGAATTTTCCAAGGAAACTCTGGTTGGGGAAGTTCAAATACTCCGCAATCTCCTTGATGCTCTTATCTGAATTTTTCAGCAACAGACGCAGTTCCAACACGACATAGTAGTCTATCCATTCGTTGGGCGTTCGCTTGCTGATGGTCTTGATGGTTTCGGATAGATATTTTGGGGTGATACAAAGCTGATGGGCATACCAACTTACGCGCCGCTCTTGCTTGAAATGGTCGCGGACCAGACGGATATAGTTGAAGAACACTACCTCACCGCGCGAGAACCGCTTCTTTTCCCCCATTTGGTAGCGGTAGATGACGTTACTCATGTCGTAGATGAGTGCCTTCATCAAGGTGCTGACGAGTTCCCGACGGAAGTGGTGCTCAGGCTCCAGGATCTTTGCTATGATGGTGTCGATATAACTGGACAATACATTCACCTCTCTTTCCGTCAACGAAAAGACAGGATGGAGCCGGGAAAAGAGGAAAAGCGTATTGAGGTCGCGGATGCCAGCGACGATATCGTTGAAGAAATCATACGAGATCATAATCGCTATGCCGTCACAATCATCCGAGGCAAGGAAGTTCTCTATCAGCTGGCCTTCCCCGACGATGATGACATCGCCCTGCTTGATACGTGACGCCTTGGCATCGACCGTATAGCTGGCCTCTCCCTGGGTGCAGAGAGCAAAGAAAAGACATTGCATCCGGCACGACTTCCACGGCAGAGGTACCTCACTAAAATGCTCATAGACAAGAAAATCCTCGCCTATGAAATGTCCCTTAGGATAGAAATCTCTCGCCTGAGCGACACTTACCTCTATAAAACTGCTCTCGTCCATTATATACACTCCCCACCTCTCCCAAAGGAGGAGGTGGGGGATTCGGTTTTATTCTATTTAAGTCATACTCCGACCACCCTGCGTAGCCTCATCGTGATCTCGTCACACACGGGCTACCCATCCACAAGTCGCTTATGCGTCGATATTGGCGTAGGTGGCATTGGCCTCTATAAACTCGCGACGCGGCTCCACGTCGTCGCCCATGAGCATCGAGAAGATCTCGTCGGCCTCAGCAGCATTCTCAATCGTCACCTGCTTGAGCAGACGCGTCTTCGGATCCATGGTCGTCTCCCACAGCTGCTCGGGATTCATCTCTCCCAAACCTTTGTAGCGCTGTGTATGGACACCCTTGCCGTCCTCCACGCCATTGGCGTATTTGTCGAGGAAGATCTGGCGCTGCTGCTCGGTGTAGCAATACTCCGAAATCTTCTTGTAAGTACACTTATAGAGCGGCGGCGTAGCGATATAGAGGTGTCCCTCCTCAATGACGCGCGGCATATAGCGATAGAAAAGCGTCATAATGAGCGTGTCGATGTGCGAGCCATCGACATCGGCATCGGTCATGATGATTATCTTGTCGTAGCGGAGCTTGTCAGTATTGGCCTCAAAGTCATCCTGGCCGTCATCCACACCAAAGCGGACACCGATGGACTGGATGATATTCATCACCGACTCTGCCTCGAACACACGATGGCGCTGCACCTTTTCCACATTCAGGATCTTACCACGAAGCGGCAAAATAGCCTGGGTGTATCGGTCGCGGCCCTGCTTGGCTGATCCTCCTGCCGAGTCGCCCTCGACCAGGAATATCTCAGCGCGCTTCGGATCACGTATGGAGCAGTCGGCAAGTTTGCCAGGAAGGCCACCACCACTCATCACGTTCTTGCGCTGCACACTCTCGCGAGCCTTGCGTGCGGCAATACGTGCCGTGGCTGCCAGCACCACCTTGTTGCAAATAAGCTTCGCCTCGTCGGGATGCTCCTCCAGATAGTCGGCCAAAGCTTCGCCGACAGCCTGCTGCACTGCTCCCGAGACCTCGCTATTGCCGAGCTTCGTCTTGGTCTGACCCTCAAACTGGGGTTCAGCCACCTTAATGGAGATGACGGCCGTCAAACCCTCACGGAAGTCGTCGCCCACAATGTCGATCTTCGCCTTCTCAATCTGCTTTGAGATCTGGGTGTCGTTGTCAGCATAAGCCTTCAGCGTCCTGGTCAGCGCGGTACGGAATCCCGTGACGTGGGTACCACCCTCGATGGTGTTGATATTGTTGACGTATGAATGAAGATTCTCATTGTAGTCCGTGTTGTACATGATAGCCACCTCGATGGGCACGCCCTGCTTCTCGGTCTTCAGGTAGATGACATCATCGAAGAGATGGGTGCGATGGCGGTCGATGTAGCGGACAAACTCCTTGAGGCCCTCCTTGGCATGGAACACCTCCTGGCGTGTCTTGCCCGTCTCGGGATCAGAATGCTCATCCGTCAGGGTAATCTTCACGCCAGCGTTGAGGTAGGCCAGCTCCCGCATACGACGTGCGATGATTTCCCACTTGAAAGTCGTTGTGGTGAAGATAGTGCCGTCGGGCCAGAACTGCTGTCTCGTACCGTGCTTGTCCGTCTTTCCAACGATCTTCACGGGATACAAAGGCTTGCCCTGCTCATATTCCTGCTGGTAGATATTGCCGTCGCGAAAGACCTGCGACATCATGTGCGTGGAGAGCGCATTCACACAACTCACACCCACACCATGCAGACCGCCAGACACCTTGTACGAGCCCTTGTCGAACTTACCGCCCGCATGGAGGACAGTCATAACCACCTCCAGCGCGCTTTTGTGGAGCTTCTTGTGTTCATCGACAGGGATTCCACGACCGTCATCCTCCACGACAATCGATCCATCCGCACAGATCGTCACCTCGATGTGGCTGCAATAGCCCGCCATGGCCTCGTCGATGGAGTTGTCCACCGTCTCGTTGATGAGATGATGGAGACCCTTCTCGCTGATGTCGCCGATATACATGGCTGGACGCTTGCGCACAGCTTCCAAACCTTCAAGGACTTGTATGTTACTGGCCGAATAATTTTGTTCGGCAGCCTGAATATCTTCCATGTTGCTTCATTTTCTTTTATAGACCGCAAAGGTACGAAAAAACATGCGAATACGGAAATTTTTAATCGTCAAATCCCACGCTTTCGCCCACCCAGGCAGTTAGGAACCAAGCTTTTTCCGACTTTGGCGCTTTTCACACACACCAAGACACGAACCATTGGAACGCAAAAGGGCATCCATCACACATCATATAGATATGCAATGGATGCCTTCGTTGGTGCTATAGACTTATAGAACCCTTTGAAAAGTTCTTATTTATCCGAGAGCAACGATGTGCTTCGTGAGGCTTGACTTGAGGTTGGCCGCCTTATTCTTGTGAATAATGTTGGTCTTAGCCAGCTTGTCCAGCATCTTCTGCACAGTCGGATACAGCTTCAGAGCTGCCTCCTTGTCCGTCGTGGCACGCAGTTTGCGAACGGCATTGCGCATCGTCTTAGCATAATACTTATTATGAAGCGTGCGAACCTTCTCCTGACGGATTCTCTTCAACGATGATTTGTGATTTGCCATCTTTACTTGTTTTCTTCTTTTTTTTATTTTCTTGCAGTCCCTAGCAGAGTCGAACTGCTCTTTAGAGAATGAAAATCTCTCGTCCTAACCGATAGACGAAGGGACCCCTGCTAAATTTTTGCGGGTGCAAAGTTACTGCTTTTTTTCATTTCAGCCAAATATTGCCAAGTAAAAATTATCTAAATGGCTATATTTTTGTGCCTTAGCTGCAATACTTGGTGGTTTGTCTGCCTTTTTTCATACCTTTGCACACATGGAAGAAGTGAAGACGCGGGCCATTGTGCTCCGTACCGTGAAGTATGGCGACAACGCCATCATCGCCGACTTACTCACCGAGGCACAAGGACGCGTGTCGTTTCTCGTACGCATCCCCAAGACGGCAAGGGGGCGAGTACGACGCCAGCACTTCCTGCCCCTGACTCTTTTGAGCATCGACTACGACTTTCGCCTGCGCAGCTCTTTGCAGCGCTTGCGCGAGGTGCGCATAGACCAGCCCTACCTTCACATCCCGATCAATCCGTCGAAACAGGCCATCCTGCTCTTTCTCGCAGAGTTTCTCACCTACGCCACACGCGACGAACAGCAGAACGTCCCCCTTTTTCTCTTCATCCGTTCCAGCCTGCTATGGCTCGATGAGACCGAAGCGCGTTTTGCCAATTTCCACCTTGTCTTCATGGCGCGCATGAGCCGCTTCTTAGGATTCTGGCCCAACCTCGAAGACTACCACGAGGGATGCTACTTCGACCTCCGTGGTGCAACGTTCACACCCCTGCGTCCGCTCCATCCCGACTTTCTGCCACCCGAAGACGCTGCCCATGTCGGGTTGTTGATGCGCATCAGCTATCCCACTATGCACGTTTTTCTTCCGACACGCGAGGAGCGCAACCGCATCGCAGGGATCATGCTGGCCTACTACCGCCTCCACGTACCCAACATGCCCGACCTCCGATCCCTTCCCGTGCTCCGCGAACTGTTTGCAGGAGGATGACGACGAGGTCGGAGGATGGTCTCCCGAAACGGGACCTTCGCAGCCAAGTCACCCAGGAAAACTGTTCGGCAGGCATCTCACTCGCTATTAGGCAGACCATTCCTGCGATCCAGCAGCAAGTTTTGGCAATGGCGACAACCTTATCGTGTCAAACATTCGGACGAACCAGTTTTTTTTCGTACTTTTGCAGCATAGTTGCCACATAACCTTATAACGCTCGAAGAAATGAAACGGTTTCATCAATTATCCGCACTTGCCCTTCTTTTGCTGGCGGGAAGTGCGAGCCTATCGGCCCAGCAGTCCGTCACGCCTGTCGATCATGTATCGACATTAGTGGGAAGCGCTTCGAAATTTAGCCTTTCCACAGGCAACACCTATCCCGCCATCGCCCTGCCCTGGGGCATGAACTTCTGGGTGCCGCAGACAGGCAAGATGGGCGACGGCTGGCAATACACCTACGACGCCAACCAAATCAGGGGTTTCAAGCAGACCCACCAGCCCAGCCCGTGGATCAACGACTACGGCCAGTTTGCCATCATGCCGACTGTTGGCAAGGTGGATTTCGACGAAAACCGCCGTGCCAGCTGGTTCTCCCACAAGGCAGAAACGGCCTCGCCCTATTATTATAAGGTATATCTGGCCGACTACGACGTGACGACAGAGATAACGCCGACGGAGCGGGCGGCCCTTTTCCGCCTCACCTTCCCCGCGACAGACTCCGCCAACATTCTGATCGACGCCTTCGACCACGGATCCTCCATCACCATCCAGCCCGAGAAGCGCAGGATCGTGGGCTACACGACACGCAACAGCGGCGGTGTACCCGACCATTTCAAAAACTACTTCGTCCTGGAGTTTGACCGTCCTTTCACCGTCTCCCACGTAGGAAGCGTTGATGCCGACTACCATTTCGTGGCCTCGGACGATGACTGTGCCACCGCCGACCATGCCGTGGCAGCCGTCAGTTTCGCCACAAAGCGGGGCGAGCAAGTGGGCGTGCGCGTCGCCTCGTCGTTTGTCTCGGCAGACCAAGCCTTGGAGAACCTCAAGGAACTGGGCGACGCCGACTTCGACCGACTCCGCCAGCAGGGACGAGATCGCTGGAACGACGTGCTTGGCCGTATCGAGGTCAGCGATGCCAATACCGACCACCTGCGAACCCTGTATAGCAACCTCTACAGATGCGTGCTCTTCCCCCGTATATTCTTCGAAGTCAACGCCCAAGGCGACACCATCCACTATAGTCCATACAATGGCAAGGTGCTCCCTGGGGCCATGTTCACGGATACGGGCTTCTGGGACACGTTCCGCGCGCTGATGCCACTTGTCGATTTGGTCTATCCCTCGATGGGCAGACTGATGCAAGAGGGGCTTGTCAACGCTTATAAGGAAAGTGGATTCCTGCCCGAATGGGCCAGTCCGGGCCACCGCGACTGTATGGTCGGCAACAACTCTGCTTCTGTTGTGGCCGACGCCTACCTCAAAGGACTACGGGGCTACGATGCGGAGACGCTTTGGCAGGCTGTCGTCCATGGCGCCAACGCCCACCATCCCTCTATCGGCAGCACGGGACGAATGGGTTTCGAATACTACAACCGTCTCGGCTATGTGCCCTACGACGTGAAGATCAACGAGAGCGTGGCACGCACCCTGGAGTATGCCTACAACGACTGGTGCATCTATCAGTTTGGCAAAGCGCTGGGCAAAAGTCTCCGCGAGCTGCGTCCCTACCGGGAACGGGCGATGAACTACCGCAACGTCTTCGACCCAGAGACCCGCCTGATGCGTGGACGACTGAAGGACGGGAAGTTTCAGTCGCCCTTCAACCCCTTTAAGTGGGGGGATGCCTTTACCGAAGGCAATAGCTGGCACTGGACGTGGTGCGTATTCCACGACCCCGAAGGACTGATACAACTCATGGGAGGCCGCGACGGCTTCAACCAAATGATGGACAGCGTCTTCGTCGTACCGCCCATCTTCGACGACAGTTACTACGGACAGGTGATCCACGAGATACGCGAGATGCAGGTGATGGACATGGGCAACTACGCCCATGGCAACCAACCGATCCAGCACATGGTCTATCTCTACGCCTATAGCGGTCAGCCCTGGAAGACGCAGTATCGGGTCCGACAGGTGATGGACCGCCTCTACTCTGCCCTCCCCGACGGCTATTGCGGAGACGAGGACAACGGACAGACCTCGGCCTGGTACGTCTTCTCCACCCTCGGCTTCTACCCCGTCTGTCCAGGAAGCAACCAGTATGTTCTGGGCGCACCCTATTTCGACCAAGTCAAGGTGCACCTGGAGAATGGCAATAGCCTCCTGATCCGTCGAGACAACAACAGCGGCCCCTATGTGGACCAGCTTCTGCGCGACGGGGTGGCCTACGACCGCAACTACCTCGACCACGAGGATCTCCTCCAAGGACTGAGTCTCGACTTCAAGATGTCGGGACAACCCAACCTCTCGCGTGGCACGAGGCCAGAGGATGCACCCTATTCCTTTAGCGACGAACTGAAGGAGCGACGCTGACCACATCCCGAACGCGTCCCGAAGGCATCCCGAAGCATTTCCAAAGGCATTCGCCATTCACTCTCACCCATCAACAACAAATAAAAATGAAGCACCTTATCCTTGCACTAACGACCGCCCTCTGCGGTCTTCAACCTCTTCAGGCACAGACCGACGCCCCTACACCCATCCCACCGCTGCCCTCAGAGGCACAGGTGGCATGGCACCAATTGGAGACCTACGCCTTCATCCACTTCGGCCCAAACACCTTCGGAGACCGCGAATGGGGCTATGGCGACGCTCCATTGGAGAGCTTCAATCCCACCCGCCTCGACTGTGAGCAATGGGCACGGACGGTAAAGGCGGCGGGAATGAAGGGTATCATTCTTACGGCCAAGCATCATGACGGTTTTT
>ERZ857629.4617-NODE-4617-length-10537-cov-5.520225_pt1 | contig 10537 bp, 12 predicted proteins | sample MGYA00519700_ERZ857629 | MGnify/ENA primary metagenome ERZ857629 (study PRJEB31778, sample SAMEA3449351) | human gut metagenome | biome: human gut; feature: human-associated habitat; material: faeces | place: United Kingdom | collected 2010/2012 ... | reverse complement strand
GGTGTTTAGTTTGTCTTTACGTTATTCAATTTACAAGGTACAGAGCCGCTCACTCGCTGTGAACTCCCCCAGTCTAGCACACCTTCCACTTTTTGTCAAGCTCTTTTTTAACTTTTCTTTAAGTTTCTGTGTCTATCCCGCTCTTCTGACCCGCTCCCGCGGACAGCTTCGCTATATTATCACTCCTTCCCCCTTTTGTCAAGCTTATTTTGCTCCTTTTTTCAAGCCGATTTTGCTCCTTTTTCGTGCCGGGTGGATACTCGCAGCCTGTATACTGTGCCTCTTTCCAAATATAACCCTTTGCGGCCAAACTGTCCTCAATTCAGTAACAATTATATCACGAATCAAACATTCCAGCTATCTTTCTCCGAATAGCTCTGCTATAATTTTTTACATAGAGGGAAATCAAATCATCTAAAAACTAGAGGAGTGACTATTTCAATGAGCCGTACAAAATCAGCGCATTCCATGCGTGTCATGGACATGACGCAGGGAAATCCCGCTAAACTGATTCTCGCCTTTGCCGTTCCGCTGTTTATCGGCAACATCTTTCAGCAGGTTTACAGCATGGTAGACACCGCAGTCGCAGGATATTGTTTGGGCGACGGAGCCATTGCCGCAATTGGCGCCACGTCCTCGCTTTACACACTGCTCATTGGCTTCGCCTCCGGGTTAAACAGTGGCTGCGCCATTGTTGTGACGCAGCGCTTCGGTGCCCACGATGAAGAGAAGCTGAAAGCATCCATTGCCGGTATGATCGTACTTGATGCCGGGGTGTCATTGATTCTGACGCTTTTATCGCTTGTCTTTCTTCGTCCGCTCATGGGATTCCTGAACACCCCTGACAGTATCTTTGAGCAAGCGCACAGCTACATTGCGGTCATCTGCGCAGGCATGGCCGCAACCGTTGCCTACAATCTGTTTTCCGCCATTTTGCAGTCTTTCGGGAACAGCCGCACCTCATTGTATTTCCTGATCATATCCTCCATACTCAACATTGGGATGGATCTGTTATTTGTCGCCGTGCTGCACATGGGGGTTTCCGGGGCGGCCCTTGCGACGGTGATTGCCCAGGGGACTTCGGCGTTGCTTTGCGGCACCTATGTCTTCCGCCATTACAGAGCTTTTCTTCCCGAGAGGAGAAGCTTTCGGATATCCGGCAGTTTGATTGCCGAGTTGTTTTCCAGTGGAGCCGCCATGGCACTGATGTATTGTGTGGTGGATCTGGGTTCGGTGATCTTCCAGCGGGCCAATAACAGCCTGGGTGAAACCATCATCTCGGCACATACCGCTTCGCGCCGAATCATCGGTATCATGATGCAGCCGCTTGCAACCATCTCCATCGCCTCGTCCACCTTTGTCGGGCAGAACTGGGGAGCGAAAAAGCCTGAACGAATCCGCGCCGCACTTCGGCAGGTAACAGGGATGGAGCTTGCATGGTCGGTTTTAGGCTGCGCGTTGATTTACGCCTGCGGCGGCGGACTGGTGCAACTCACAACCGGCACCACCGACGCCGACCTCATCGACAATGCCGTGATGAGCCTGCGATGGCATCTGTCCTTTTTCCCGGTTTTGGGCTGCCTGTTTGTTCTGCGGACGGCAATGCAGGCCATGGGCAAAAAAACTGTGCCAGTTCTGTCCAGCTGTATCGAACTGGGAATGAAACTGATGTCTGCCGCATTTCTGATCCCGTGTCTCGGTTTCTTCGGCACCTGCATTACGGAGCCGATCACATGGACGTTGATGCTGCTGTTACTGGCGACAGGGTATTTTGCTTTGAGGAAATCACTAATCAAATCAGCAGCCCCCGATAGCGAAGAATTTTGATTTCAGTCAAGGGAAAAAGTATGCAGAAGCCCCCTGCGGACACGTCCGCAGGGGGCACAAGCGTGTATGAATGCTTACTTTTCGTCGTCGATCAAGCCGTAGCCGCCGTCGTTTCTCTTGTAAACAACGGCAAAGGAGCCGCCGTTGTCTTCGTCACAGAAGGCAAAGAAGGTGTGATCCAGCAGATTCATCTGGAGGACAGCCTCTTCTCTGGTCATGGGGCGGAAATTGAAGTGCTTGACGCGGGTGATGCTCAAATCTTCCTCCGCAGGCTCCGGGGCAAAGGAGGTCTCGTCCTGGACGCTTCGGACGAATGCATCCTGGCGCAGACGTCTTGCAAGGCGGGTCTTGTTTTTGCGGATCTGGCCCTCGATGGTTGCAACAGCAGCGTCAATGGAGGCGAACATATCCGAGGTGCTTTCAGAGGCACGGAACCAAGTGCCCGCGCCGTGCACCGTCAGTTCTGCCTTATTCCTGTTCTTCTCCACGGAAAATACAATTAAGGCTTCCGCATCCTCCTCGAAATAGCGTGCAAGCTTTGTTACCTTCTTCTCGGCGTAGAGATGAACCTTTTCAGGCAGCTTGACTTTCTTTTCACTATACTGGAATTTCATACGCGGCAGCTCCTTTCTTAGTACCGATCATCTCGGTGTACCTTAACTATACCACGATACCGCGTATTCGACAAGGGGTCAGGAATCGATTTCATCCTCCTCATCCAGGAGCTCTCCCATTGTCATATTATAAATGATCTCCGCTTTCTTTTCAAAGAGCTTGCCCAGCCGGACCGCCTGGCGCTGGTTAGGGGCCATCAGCTCCAGAGTCATCAAATTGCCGGTTTCATCGTCCAGGGCCATGATCACAGAGCACTCGCCGCTCTCGTGAGGAATGACCTGGGTCTTGACAAAACTGCTTCTGCGAAGCTGTCGGTTGAAACGGTTGACGGCGTTTTCTGCCTTGCAGCGGACGGTGTAGGCAATGGAATCCTGAGTCAGCGCGCCGTCTGCCTTGCCCTTGTCGGTGATCTCATACAAATCCTTGTCCTTTTCCAGCAGATGGCCGGATTTTACCAACTGAGGAATGGCCGCGCACACATCAAAATAGCTGACGCAGTCATCCTGCAGGCACAATTCATAGATCTGCTGGCCGGTGGCAGGGTAGCTGACCCGGGACATGACAAAAAGGATCAGCACCTTCACATCCAGCATATCATGGATAAATCCCAAACGTTGCATATGGGCTCCTCCTTTTCAGGGTGCTCTGGTCCCACGAGGGGGACTCTTTACGTTTATTATACAGGATGTACGCCAAAAATCAAGAATAAACAAGCGTCTCCCTATCACGCCGACGATTCGCGGCGCATAATCTGGGACACAGGAGTGATGACAATGCGTAATATTCTGATTTATCCTGTGGGCTGCACCCCCGCAAGCCATGCGGCGGTTAGGGCGCTGGCGGACAGCGGCATCGACATAGCCGACCACATTACGCCGGAGGCAACCCACCTACTTATGGATGCGCCCAGCTTTTCCGGGAATGGGCTGCTGAAAAGCGGCGCAAATTTACAGGAGCTTTTGGCGCTGCTGCCTGAGCATATCACGCTAATCGGCGGGATGCTGCCGGAGGAAATCACAGGCAGCCATCCGGCAATCGATCTGCTAAAGGATGATCTCTATCTGTGGAAAAACGCAGCGCTGACCGCTGAGTGTGCACTGCGGGTTGCCGGAGAGAAGATAAGCTTCTCCCTCTGCAGCGCTCCCGTCCTGGTCATCGGGTGGGGACGGATCGGCAAGCAGCTGGCGTTTCTGTTGAAGGCCCACGGTGCAGAGGTTGCGGTTCTTTCCCGCTCTATCGCCCACCGGGCGGAGGCCACCTCCTTTGGGCTGCGCAGCATTGCGCCGGAAGCACTTGCTGACGAAATTCACAAATACCGCATTCTCTTCAATACGGCTCCTGGCATCATGGTACCCCGGCCGCTGGCGGCGGAATGTGCGGGCAGCCTGAAAATCGATCTTGCTTCCACGCCGGGGATCGAGGCAGCGGATGTGATTCAGGCGCGAGGACTTCCGGGCATCCACGTCCCGGAAAGCGCCGGGCGGCTGATCGCAGACACGGTAATCCGCCTGACGCGGGAGGACGGCGTATGAATGTTGGATTTGCAATGTGCGGCTCCTTCTGTACATTCTCCAAGGTGTTCCCGGTGATGGAGCGGCTGGAGGAGAATCACCAGGTATTCCCCATCTTCTCCTTTGCCTCCGCCAGCACCGATTCCAGGTTTGGCACGGCAGCAGAATTTTTGGAACGGGCTGAGCGCATCTGTGGTCGGCCCGTCATTCAAACCATCGCCGGTGCGGAGCCGATTGGGCCAAAGAAGCTGCTGGATGTACTGCTCATTGCCCCATGCACCGGCAACACGCTGGCAAAGCTCAGCCGGAGCATTGCGGATACCCCTGTGACCATGGCGGCAAAAAGCCATCTGCGCAACGGGCGGCCGGTGCTGGTCGCCGTATCCACCAATGATGGGCTGGCAGGCGCCGCCGAAAACATCGGACGTTTGCTGGCGCGGAAGCACTATTATTTCGTTCCCTACGGGCAGGATGACCCGGAACGAAAGCCCACCTCTCTGGTGGCCCATTTTGATTTGATCCCGGCTGCAATGGAATACGCCGTTCGCGGAAAACAGCTTCAGCCTCTTTTGGCTCCCGCTGGCGGCGGATGCGGCAAATGAAAAAAAGCGGGTTTTCAGAAAGCGCTACGCTTTGCCGAAAACCCGCTTAAATATTAAACCTGTGCCAGCTTTTTCAGCTCATCGGCCAGATCGGTCTTTTCCCAGGGACGATCCTCCACGCCGAAGTGGCCGTTTGCAGCGGTGGCGGCGTAGATGGGGCGGCGCAGGTCAAACCGGCGGATGATCCCTGCGGGGGTCATATCCACGGTCTTGCGCAGCAGCTCGGTCATCTGTTCCTCGGGGATGACGCCGGTGCCGAAGCTGTCCACCCGAACGGAGACAGGCTCCGCCACGCCGATGGCGTAGGCCAGCTGCACCTGCACCTTGGTTGCCAGCCCCGCCGCCACCAGGTTCTTGGCCATATACCGGGCCAGATAGGCCGCGCTGCGGTCCACCTTGGTGGGGTCCTTGCCGGAGAAGGCGCCGCCGCCGTGGGAGAAGAAGCCGCCGTAGGTATCCACGATGATCTTTCTACCTGTCAGGCCGGTATCGCCGTTGGGGCCGCCGATGACAAAATTGCCGGTGGGATTGATGAAGATATGCTTCACATCCTCCATACGGAAGCCGTATTTTGCCAGCACGGGCGCGATCACCTCTTTGGCAATGTAGGCGCGCAGCGCTTCGATCTCAAAATCCTGACTGTGCATCACGGAGACGACCACGGTGTCCACGCCGACCACATTTCCCTGCTCGTCGAATTCCACGGTGGCCTGGGTCTTTCCGTCGGCGCGGAGCAGGTCGGTAGAACGGATGCATTCGCTCAAGCGATTGCTCAGCGCCCGGGCCAGGGCAATGGGCATGGGCATCAGCTCCGGGGTCTGGGTGCAGGCTCCGCCGAACATCATGCCCTGGTCGCCCGCGCCGCCCACCTGATCGTTGGTGCCCATGGCGATATCGACGGACTGGGTGTGGATGTGACACTGGATCTCCACCGTGTCGGCATCGAAGCCGTCGCCGGGGTACACATAGCCGATTTTACGAATGGCCTGGCGGGCGACGGCGGGATAGTCCACCACCGCCTTGGTGGTGATCTCGCCGCAGATCAGGCAAAGGTCCGTGGTGACCATGGTCTCGCAGGCCACACGGGAATTGGGGTCCTGGGCCAGGCAGGCATCCAGGATGGCGTCGGAAATCGAGTCGGCTACCTTGTCGGGGTGGCCATTGGTGACACATTCGGAGGTAAACAGTCTTTTTTCCATTTCTATATTCCTTTCTCTCTGCGCAGAAACGATCACAGCAAATAAAAACCGCACACCGAAGATTCGATGTGCGCGTCTATCGAATCCTCATCTTTCGTTGCCGCCGGATTTAGCACCTTGAATAACAGGTTGCTGGGTTTCATCGGGCCGTTCCCTCCACCACTCTTGATAAGGCTTATATGCAATTTTCATTTGTCACGCCCATTATAATCCTGTTTCGGGATTTGTCAAGTAGGGGCGAAAACATTCCCCCATTGTTCACAAATACGATATGGACTTTTTTCTCCGCTGCTGGTAAAATATACGCAAAGCAGTTTTAGGAGTTGATCTTTTTGAAAAATCTGCGCAGAAACTTTGAGCGGTTCTGCCTGCGGAACCGCAACAAGGGCATCCCCAACCTGATGCTCTATATCTGCATTGGCAACGCGGTCATGTATGTGATCAGCATGGTGACACGGAGTTATACGCTTTACAATCTGTTGTCCTTCAACCGGCGGCTGATCCTTCAGGGGCAAGTATGGCGGCTGTTCACCTATCCGCTGACCTACCTGACCAGCAACATTCTGCTGATGGCCATTTCCCTGCTTTGTTACTATTCTTTGGGCAACGCCATGGAACGCATGTGGGGAACGCTGAAATTCAACATCTTCTATCTCACCGGCGTGGTGCTGATGGATATATACGCGATGATCTTCAATTGCAGCGCCAATGTGTATTATCTGAACATGAGCCTCTTCCTGGGATACGCCACCCTCTTCCCGGATGCCAGTTTCCTTTTGTTCTTTATCATCCCGGTCAAGGCCTGGGTGCTGGCGCTGTTTGACCTGGTGATCATTCTGCTGGGCGTTTTCAGCCCGCCGTTTACGGCTGCCAACCTGTTCCCGCTGATCGCCCTGGGGAACTACTTCCTGTTCTTTGGCAAGGATGTGCTGAATGTGATCCCCCTGAGCTGGCAGAACAATGCCCGCAAGCTCTTCCACAAAAAGCCAAAGCAGCCAAAGGTGATCCAGTTCCATGTCAGCCAGAAGCCCCAGGAGCCGAAGCAGAACTACAACCATCGCTGCACGGTGTGCGGCCGCACGGATGTATCGAACCCGGAGCTGGAATTCCGCTACTGCTCCAAATGCAAGGGGTACTACTGCTACTGCCAGGATCACATCAACAACCACGTTCACATTCAGTAAGCGGAGGGACAAGCGATGCCGAAATATATCATGGCGCTGGACTCCGGCACCACCTCCAACCGATGCATTCTGTTTGACCAGGCCGGTGAAATCTGCGCGGTGGCGCAGAAGGAATTTACCCAGATCTTTCCCCAGCCCGGCTGGGTGGAGCACGACGCGGACGAGATCTTTGAGACCCAGCTGTCCGTCGCCCGGCAGGCCCTTGCCAGCATTGGGGCAAACGCGGCGGATATTGCCGCCATCGGCATCACCAACCAGCGGGAGACCACGATCCTGTGGAACAAGCACACCGGGCAGCCCATCTGCAATGCCATTGTCTGGCAATGCCGCCGGACCACGGAGATCTGCCAGCGGCTGCAAAGCCGGGGGCTGACCCAGGCCATCCGAGAGAAAACCGGGCTGGTGATCGACCCCTACTTTTCCGGCACGAAGATCCACTGGATCCTGGAAAACGTCCCCGGCGCGCGGGAGATGGCAGAGCAGGGCGACCTGCTGTTCGGCACGGTGGAGACCTGGCTGATCTGGAAGCTCACCGGGGGCAAGGTACACGTGACGGACTATTCCAATGCCTCCCGCACCATGCTTTTCAACATCAATACCCTGCAATGGGATGAGGATATTCTGAATTGGCTGGACATCCCCCGCTCCCTGCTGCCGGTGCCTATGCCCTCCAGCTGCCGCTATGGGCTGACGGAGCCGCAGTTCTTCGGTGCGCCCATTCCCATTTCCGGCGCGGCGGGCGACCAGCAGGCGGCGCTGTTTGGGCAGGCCTGCTTCACCCCCGGTGATTCCAAGTGCACCTACGGCACCGGCGCGTTTCTGCTGATGAACACGGGGAAAAAGCCTATTTTGTCCAACAACGGACTGGTCACCACCGTTGCCTGGGGACTGAACGGCGAAGTAAATTACGCGCTGGAGGGCTCCATCTTCGTGGCCGGGGCAGCGATCCAATGGCTGCGGGACGAGCTGCATCTGATTGAGACCGCCGCCGACTCCGAGTACCTGGCAAAGCGGGTGCCGGATACCAACGGGTGCTATGTCGTCCCCGCCTTTACCGGGCTGGGCGCGCCCTACTGGGATGCCTACGCCCGGGGGGCCATTGTTGGGCTGACCCGGGGGGTGAATCAAAACCACATCATCCGCGCCACCCTGGACTCCATTACCTATGAGATCCACGACGTGCTCTCCGCCATGGAGGCGGACGCGGGAATTCGCCTTTCCTCCCTGAAGGTGGACGGCGGCGCTTCCGCCAACAATTACCTGATGCAGACCCAGGCGGACATCAATTCCGCCCCGGTGGACCGGCCCAAATGCGTGGAGACCACTGCCGCGGGAGCTGCGTATCTGGCCGGACTCGCGGTGGGCTTCTGGATGGACCAGGCCCAGCTGAAGGCCATCCGCCAAACCGACCGCATGTTCCAGCCAAAACTGAGCGGACAGGAACGGGCCGGGCGGCTGGAGGGCTGGAAGAAGGCCGTCCGCTGCACCAGAGGATGGGCCGCAGACGAATAATCCCCCCTTCTTTGCCCCGTTCTGTTTGTCCCCGCGGCGCATAGGATGTTCCATACAACTGAAACATGAGGTGGTCGTATGGAACCTATTGCAAGCCGAAACCAAACGATGCTGCGCGGGAGCCTGCTGGAGCTTCCCGCATTCTCCCACGAAAACCACGGCAAGCGCTTTTTTCGGTTTTTCCTGGAGGTGCCCCGGCTTTCCGGGGCGGTGGACATTCTGCCGGTCATTGCGGAGCAGACGGCCCTGCGGGCCATGGACCCTTTCGGCGGTGGGCTGCTGACGGTGACAGGACAGGTGCGCTCCCACAATATCCGCGAGGGCGGGCGGCGGCGTCTTTCCGTCTTCGTCTTCGCCTCCGATGTGATCGCCGAGGATGGGGAGCCAATCAACACCGTCCGGCTGGACGGCGCCGTGTGCCGGGAGCCGACTTACCGCCGCACGCCCCTGGGGCGTGAGATCTGCGACGTGATGCTGGCGGTGCCTCGGGCCTTTCACCGGGCGGATTACCTGCCCTGCATCCTATGGGGAAAAATTGCCGCCCAGGCGGCGGGCTGTGCCGTGGGAGACCGCATTCTCCTGGACGGGCGGCTGCAAAGCAGAATCTACACAAAGCTCACCGAGGAGGGCGCTGAGGAGCGCACCGCCTATGAGATATCCGCCATGACAGCGGAATTCCCCGCGCCGGAGGAGCAGGAGCGCGACGAATAAAAATACAGAGGAATGTACCCATGGAAGAGAAAGTAACCGCAATCATTGAGATTTTAAAGGAGCGCTATCCCGCCGCGCTGTGTGCCCTGCACTATGACAAGGACTATGAGCTGATGATCTCCGTCCGGCTGTCCGCCCAGTGCACCGATGCTCGGGTCAATCAGGTCACCCCCGCGCTGTTTGCCGCCTACCCCACTCTGGAGGCCATGGCAAGTGCCAATATTGAGGATGTGGAGGAATACGTGTGCTCCTGCGGGTTTTACAAGCATAAGGCCCGGGATATCGTGCTGGCCTGCCAGATGCTGCTCTCCGACTACGGCGGAAAGGTGCCCGGGACCATGGAGGAGCTGCTCAGGCTCCCCGGCGTGGGGCGGAAGACGGCAAACCTGCTGCTAGGCGACATTTATCACGTACCGGGAAGCGTGGTGTGCGACACCCACTGCATCCGCATCTGCGGCCGGTTGGGGCTGAGCACCGGCAAGGAGCCGGAAAAGGTGGAGCAGCAGCTGCGCAAGATCTTACCGCCGGAGGAATCCTCGGACTTCTGCCACCGCATGGTGCTGTTCGGGCGGGATATCTGCACCGCCCGGAATCCCCGCTGCGCCCAATGCCCCCTGAGCATGTTCTGCACCGTGGGCAGCCCTCAGGCATAAGGGAAACGCTGAATACCTGTCCCCCCTGACGCATAGAATGCGGACAAGGGGGGATTTCTTTGCGCCAAACCAAACCGATCTTCTATCGCGCGCTGCTGCTGACCGGCGTGAACCTGCTGCTGCGGGTCGTGGGCACCTCCTTTCAGGTCTACCTGTCCCGGCACATCGGCGCGGCGGGGATTGGACTGCTTCAGCTGGTGCTCTCCGTTGGGAATCTGGCAATGGTGGCAGGTGTGGCCGGGATTCGGACGGCCACCATGTACCTGACGGCGGAGGAGCTGGGCAAGGGCAGGCCGGAAAACGTGGGGCAGATCCTTTCCTCCTGCTTTCTTTACAGCATTCTTTGCAGCGGTACCGTGGGGGCGGCGGTATATTTCGGTGCTCCGGCGCTGGCGGCCAGCTGGATCGGCAACGAGCAGACCGTGCCGGTGCTGCGGCTCTTTGCCGTGTTCCTGCCCGCCGTGTGCCTGAGCGGCGTGATGAGCGGGTACTTCACCGCCGCCAACCGCATTGGCACCCTGGCAGCGGTGGAGGTGGCGGAGCAGCTGTGCTCCATGGCTGTTACGCTGCTGACGCTGGCGCTGTGGGCCGGACAGGACGCGGAGCGCTCCTGCATCTGCGTGGTGCTGGGCGGCGGCGTCAGCGCGTGTCTGGCGCTGATCCTGCTGGTCTGGCTGCGGGTGCGGGAGCGCCCGGCCAGGGGCCAGCCGATCCCCGTAGGCA
>ERZ857629.4616-NODE-4616-length-10540-cov-17.445970_pt1 | contig 10540 bp, 2 predicted proteins | sample MGYA00519700_ERZ857629 | MGnify/ENA primary metagenome ERZ857629 (study PRJEB31778, sample SAMEA3449351) | human gut metagenome | biome: human gut; feature: human-associated habitat; material: faeces | place: United Kingdom | collected 2010/2012 ... | reverse complement strand
GGGCGCTGGCGCCTCTTTACCAACCTTGATTTTTATGGAATTTTGAACACCCTACGTCTGCCCCCCAATTTTTTCGTTGTCCCCAAAAACAAAAGCGCCGGAGCATTCTCCGGCGCTTTTGTCATTATAGCTTTTGTCATTATACATAAATCAGAGCACATTATATACCCATAAATCAGAGCGACACCTTCCCGACACTCTCACCCTCATCCGTGCGTGCCTCCACCACATAAACGCCAGTGGGGAGTTTCAGAGAGAGGCGTGAGACATACGGCGTGAGTTTGTACACCGTGCGACCATCTGCCGCCACGATACGCACATACGTCAGCACATGCGCTGCAGAAGAAGAGATCGTCACACTGCCGTTGTCGGCCTGTATGAGCGGTTGCGTGAAATTCTGTTCATCCTCCAGGGCAGGACGCTCTGAAGAGAGGATGAAATAGCGGCCCGTCGTCACTCCCGGCACCTCCACCTTCACGCAGTCGGCATTGCCATTGCCCCGCAGCGGTGTCACGGCCCCCGTCTGACTGTCGAGCAGCGAGAGCGTCTCGCCAAACGAGCGCATGCCCGAGAACGTGAGTTGCACGGGATCTTCGCTGTTGCTCAACACACCCAAGGGGACGCGCCAGAGCGAGCGGCGTCGGTTGATGGTGCTCGTGCGATTGCCGGCCAACGTATATACCATCGGGATTTCCTGCAACGAGTTGTCGAGCAAGAGTTGCATATCCTCCGCAGCCTCGTAGCCGTTGACCGCTGTGGTGTCTTTCACCACCAGAGCCTCACTCGCCTGCCCGCTTCGCGAAGCGCGGATGCGGAGCATAGGAGCCTCAGCACGTCCGATGGCTGGAGCACGCAGCAGCGTTCCGCTGGTGTGGAGCGATGTCTGCATGTCGGCGGTGAACTTCAAGGTGATGGTGTTCGTGCCCTCTTTACCTTCCACGAAGAAGCCCTGTCCCGATGGCAGACTCGCGAGCGCGGCCTCCGTCGTGCCGTTCACGGAAATCCATTCTCCGGCATTGGGCTGGCGCATCGCCCCTTCCTGTCCACCGGCCGTCAGCACCCAATATTTCGCCCCATTGAGCTGGTCCGCATTTTTTTTGAAGAACTCGTTGAGGTCAAGGGCGCAGGCAAACGGGTTGCCAACGAGGAAGAACCTGTTGTTGGCATTCTCGTTCCTGAGCGTCACGGTCAGTTCGGTGCCAGACTTCAACTGGTCGGTCGCCAACTTATGATGATACGTGCGGTCCACAGTATAAGTCTTCCCGTCCGTCTCGTTCAATTCCGTGTAATAGCCATAGGCCGTGTCTTCCTTCGGCAAACGGAAGAGCGATTTAGTGTATTTCTGCGCCCCGATACCGATGCCGTTGACTTTGACAGAGAAGCCACCCTGCGAATAAGCCTCCCGCACGTCGTTGTAGACAGCGCTCCAGTTGGCGGCCTGGTAGATATTCTCCGTCGTCGTGTCCACCTTGGCTTCCTGCGGCTTGTTGGCCGAATAAGGCTCGAGGTAGTAAAGCTTAGGGTTGGCCTTGTCCCAGCTGCGCTGATAAACGGCTGGCGCGAAGCGATGGTAGTGGGCTGTGGTGTACTTCACATCCTTGAAATAAGGCGTGGCCTGGCAAGCATCGTTGTTAGGCGCATACCATTCTCCCGCGTAGCTCTGGCGCAGCGGCGAACCGAGGGTGTACCATCGGTCGGGAGTCAGCGCATATTCCACCCACGCTTTCTCATAGCTGAGGCGTTCGGCATGCAGCAATTCGCCACCGCTCTGCACCACGAGGTCCTTACTTTGATAGGGCGTGTAAATGCCGCAAAGGTTGACGCCCTTATCGGCTTCCGGTGCTGCCAGAAGCGCATATTCGATGTCGGGCGTTGCCGTGCGCTTGCCTTCATTACCGACGAAGTTGAGGAACTGGTCGTCGGCGCCAGGATCGTTGGTCTCATAGAGCTGCGGTCCTGCCTTTTTGGGCGTCACGATGACACTGGTGTGAAGCATCGGCACATAGCCCTGCGCCGTACCGTTGTCGGCATTGGCGGCATAGCCCGGCTCCGTATCAGCGTTGAAATGCAGGTCCTCGAGGTCGGCGCGTTGCCAGTTGGCATCGTTCGTCCAGTCGGTATTTCCAGCCGCTCCCGTCCATTTCTGGTATTTCGGAACGATGATGAGGTCAACGAGCACATTGCCGTCACACACCGTTGTCTGCGTGGCACTGCCTGCATTAAAGAGCTCCCGATAGTTGAAGCGGAGCGTATAGACATATCCCTCGCGCGGCTGGAAATCGCTGTTGAAGACGATGTCGGCATGGGCTTTTTCGGGGTTTGCGTTGCGGGCCACGAGCGTTTTGAGCTGGCCCACGATGCGGAAGTTCTGCACACTGAGACCGGTGCGTTCTTCAGCAGCCTTCGTTTCATACGCCTTCATATTGGGGTCGTTGGTGCCCGCGAGGAAGACGTCCGTACTGACGCTGGTCAAACCGATGGCGCCATCCGTCACCGTCTTGATGTCGCGCAAAGGCACGCGCAAGACATTGGCGGCACTGCCATCGGCCCTGGCCCTCACCTCTTCCACAGCGGCCAAACTGCTGCGCACTGGCACGTTGGTGAGCTTATCGGGATATTTATATTTGTCGCCATGCAGACCGTCGAAGAGCTGCGGCGCCTCTCCGCTCACTTTGACGCCCACCTGCTCCGGATCGTAGCAATATTGCGTGCCGCTGCTGTCTTCGTGGTCAATGGGCACCACCGTCAGCTTCAGAATTGTGCCCTGCTTTGTGGCGGCAGGCACATAGATGTTACACGTGTTGTTGAGCAACACGAGCGATGCCACCTTGTCGGCACTGTTAAGCGTGAACTGATGAAGCACGTCGATGACGCTCTGCTCGAGGGTATATCCCTCGTCGTTCTTCGGCGCAGCGCCTGCCACGGTGGTGGCTTTGGGATAGAAATGGCGGAAAGCCAAGAGCGCCTCGCGGAGCGAAATCTCGTTGGAGAGGCGGCTTTCGTTCTTTCCCAAGACGCGCCAGGTGGCGTTGTCGACATTGATGCACACGTCGGTGAATGCGCCGCCCACATAATCGCGCCACCAGTCATACTGCACAATGCGTTCGCCGATAACGCCATCCAAATTCTCTCCCACCTGCTTGACGCTGAGCGAGACGCTCTTGCCAGCACAGGTCTGGGTTTCGTGTTCAACGGCGGCCTCGTCGTCGGCATCCGTCACCACGCGGATGGGCGACAGCGTGCGGAACTTGCAGCGGACGCTGCATCGCGTGTTGATATCAAACGAGTGGAAGGCATTGGCCAGCGTGACGGGGTCGTCGGAGAAGCGCGGCACGAAGAGGAAGTAATAGTCGTGGTTGGGCTTGATTCTCGGCTCTTTCACTTTGTCGCTGATGACGAAGTGGCGCACACCAGCACTGGTGACTTCGCGAGATGCCATGCCGACAGTGGCCGCCACAGCGTCTCTGTATTTGAAGACTGGGAGGGAATCGAAATTGGTTTTAAACTCCACAGAGCGGAAAATGCCTTCTCCAGATGCCTGACTGTTGGGGTCGCCCAAGAGGGCCTTGACGAAGGCGGGCTTCACCTCGACGTCGGACATACGGTAGAGGCGTTCCTGTCCTTCTGGCGTTCCTGTGTCGAAGCCCAATTCGGCGTCAAACATCTCCTTGTCGAGGAGGCAATACCACACCTTAGGATTGTCCTTCATCACTTCGCCAGTGCTGAGGCCCAACTGGGCACGCACCTGATCGTAGTCGACGGTCATCTTACACAAGGTAAGCTGGTCGCCACAGACTGGAATGGTGCGCTCAATCTGTACATCTGGCTTCACGCTGAACACCTCGACATCATCAATCAAGATGTCGCCACCACTGGTATTGGTACAGGCGTTGTCGATGGTAAGGCGGAAGTTGTCGAAGTCGTCAGCATTCTTATTGACGAAACTGAAATACACCTGCTGCCAGATGCCTTTGCCACCATTATCCATAGGTTTCAACGTCTTGTCAAGGGAATCACGAGCTTCGCCCAAGATACTTCCAGGACAGTAAGAATAGAGCGTCGTGGCCTTGCCGTTTTTAAATCCCTGAATGGAGAACACCACGTTGGCTGGACTTTCATTGTCACGGTCTGGACTGCTCATCCATGCCGAAACGAAAAGACGCGAGGCTTTGCAAGGCATACCAGCAAAGTCGATAGACGCAATCTGTCCAGGAAGGTCGGAAGCGTCAATATAGAGGAAGCCGCTCTGACTGGCATCATAGTTTTCAGAGCCATATTCATTCTCGTAATACTTCTTAACTGCAAAGAAATTACCACGATTATCTCCCATATCAAAACGATGGGCAACAGTGTAGTTACCCCACGTACACTCTGAAGTTCTACCATTAGTACTGTTGAAATCTCCACCGATTGGTGCAAAACAATAAGAGGTGTTGTCGAAGTTAAAGGGGTAGCGATATGTCAAAGCGTATTTTTGATTGGCGTTATCGCCTTTTCCTGAATTTGAAAATCCCGTATAGGTTCCCACAGGTGGCGAGACAAAGGCATCAAACTGATCGGGGTCGAAGGTGATGGTGGCCACAGGGTCGCCAGTGGTCTTCAGCAAGGCCTCTGGCGAACGCTCCGATTTGAAACTGCCGTCTTTTTTCCCGATGATTTCGGAATAAATGATGGGCTCAAAATCATCTTCAAACGTCAGATTGAATTTGGCAATCTGATAGCGCGTGCCGTCGCTGGCCACTCCATACACCTTCAAGGTGCAGCTGCCGGCCGTGGCGGTACCGGTGCCCTTGCCGTTGTCATCGCCCGGATAATTGAAGGCGATGGCACGGTCGGTAGCGGCACCGCCAGCGCCACTACTGAGGAAATTGGCGAAAGTGATGCCGCTGCCCAGGTCGTCCACTTTAACCTCGATTGCTCCACTATTGACGGCATTCTGAAGATTGTCTTCTGAGGCGATACCGTTGTTATAAAACCAATAGTCCTGCTTCTGCATATTGAGGGCAACCGAACTGTAATTGAGCGTCACCTTCTTCTTCGGGAAAGCAATGGTGTGCTCTTCATACCATTTATCATTGCTGCCATCATCCTTATACAGGAGCAATTCGTTGGCAATGGCGCGGGCATTGCGAATGACATAGAGGTTGCGGCCGGTGATGGTCGGCTCCACAATGCTTTGCTTCGAGGGCAGAATGATGTCGTTAGTGACAGTCCCATTATATATGGGGTTACCATTGTCGCCGAAATAATCAACGAAATCGCTGTAGGGAGTGAGGTCGGCACCAAGGATGTATTCCCAATCGTCGGGGATGACCTCTGGCATTTGGAAGGTGACATTGTGGGTAACGTAATAACCAGAGTTCTGACCGTTCAATTTCAACTGGTCGCCCACAACAATTCCGTTTTTATAGCGTCGGCTGCTACTGATGTCGAGGTTGAGCACCGAGTCGCTCACGGCCTCGTCTGTCTTGTAGTTGTACCAACGCTGGAAGGCCCGCGAACGGGTAGCAGCCGATCCAACCATACAGGTAGGCACATAAAGCTCTCGCGTACTCTCCGCCTTGAGATAGTGGGTGACGGTGTAAGTACTCGTCTTCTGCATCATCTTCCCGGTATAGGGATTCTTGGTCCATCCGCTTTCGTCGCGCTGGATAAAACCAGTCATCGGGTCGGCGGTAGCCTCTTGCGCCTGCTTGACAAACCAAGAGCGCTTGGGGAGTACCTCGTAATCGGAATAGTCTTCCGGAACGGGGATGGAAATGAAGTTGAGGTAGTAACGATTATCTGTACTGGTGTTTTTTGGACCGACCGTAACGTTACTATAATTGTTGCTAAGAAGCATCTGCCATCCGTTATATCTACTATCACTCCCCCATGCGGATACTACGGTCAGCACATAACGCTGCTTGTTGACATCGTATGTGCTACTGAAATGGGTGGCCTTTGCGAGGTCGTGCGTGACGTTGAAAATGCCATTATTTAAATACAGATAATATCTGTCTTTGCTCATCAGCACAAAGCCATCCTTGCTGCCTCCCACCAAGGCCCACATCTGGTCGTTGACGAGTTTCTTGTCTTCAGCGATGACGACCTTGCTGGTGTCGTTGCCGTCGCTAACATATTTTTTTCCCACCAAGTCAAAGCACATGAAGGTGTAGTAATATTTTCCTTCTACGGCATCAGAGAGTTCTGGACACGTTAAGCGTCCGAAGGTGAAGCAGAGCGTATGCTGCTTGTTGGTTTCATAAGTGGAGAATGGCAGCATGGCGACGGTGCCGTTGGCAACGTCAGAAACGCCGAGACATTTTTCGGGTTTGCCCTCTGGTTTGCTGCCGTCGGCGTTCAACTGGGCGAAACACCAACTGACAGTGCCGTCCTTGTCTCCGTGGTTGAGCCAGAGATAGAAATGGGTGGCCTGTGCCTTGTCTGTGGTGAGGAACACGTTGCCCTCTGCATCCGCACCGATATATTGGCCATGACCATTGCGCAGCACGAAGTCGTCCTTAGTGCCGATGTTCTTCCAGCTGTTGTTGGCGCCGTCTTCTGAGGCAGATGCCTTGGCCTTCAGCGCCTCGCCGTCAGCCGTGAGTTCAAGTTTCGGCGTAAGTTCGTCGAGATTGATATTGCGGAAAGCACCGCCCGCCTCTTCATAGAAATCGGGGGTGATGTCCACTGGAAAAATATAAAGAAAGTTGTTGCCGTTGTTCGGGCCTTGCAGCGACAGACTGACGGTTTTCGGATTGCCATCTCCGCTGTAGCTGTGGGAGATGAGATTGCGGCTGTCGTTGACATCGGGCAATTCAATTTGCCAGTGGATGTAATTGCCAGAAGTTTCAACGAGGCGGATGCGCGTAGCATCTTTTTTATCTGCCACCGCCACGAAGGTGTTGCTGCCCGTGTCGTATTTTAGGAAGTGGCGGTTGTAGGCGCTCTGCAAATAGCCGTCGCCCTTGCCCTCTCCGTCTCTGATAAGCACCCACAACTGGCACAGGTTCTTCTCCTCATAAGGTTTCAGAGAAATAGAGTTAGCATCCTCCATGTGGTAGGCATAGCGGTCGCCCCCAGCAGTGCGGATGCAATAGAGGTGATAGTCCGCACCGCCTAACGACGGGATGGGAAGCTCTGGCGCAATGATATACGGGCGTAGGTCGACCGCCGAATTGCGGGTGCCGGGTGCCGCCCAGCAAAGAACGCCTTCTTCGCCGATGCTGAGGGCCTGCTGGTCATCGGTAGAACAGAGGTCGTAACGCACGCTGTTGTTGTTCTCGTAGTTGTTCACATTATACACAAACGTATAGGCATTAGCTTTTTGGTTGCTGACGCCGAACTGCTTATTTTTTTCGTCGTAGGTGAGGTAGAAGCCTGCACGGTTGCGGATATGCTGCCCTTCAACCACCCATTGGTAGAGGCGTGCATCCTTGTCAGACGCGAGGATATCACGTGCCTTTACGCGCGGATTTTTGGCCTCGTCATAGTCCATAATGAGGGCTCGCTGGCCCATAGCCGGAAAGACGAAGTGGTAACTGGTGGTGTCGGCCGCGACGTCGACAAAGGTCATACTGGTATTTTTCCCGACCTTTTCTGCACGCCCAATGAATTTATCATTTTCAGATGGACGAACGAAGTAATGATTCTCGCAATTGTAGAGCGACCAAAGCCCGTCAAGCGATGCATCTGGCTGATCGGCCACATCGCAGATTTTGTAACGACTGTACTCATTCGTAGTCGTGTTGACCTTGTGCTGATAACCATCCGTGTCCGGGTTATAGCTGATATAGTTGCCTGCGGTGCTTCTGATGTAAACGTCGCCGTCGTCATTGACTTCTTCAAGTATCCAGCAATATCTTCTCAACGGAAAAGGCGCAACAGGCGATTTAAGCAAGATGTCGCCGGGCGTGTTGTCCTGCATATATTCGCCGCTGCCGTTTTGAAAGAAGTTGAAGGCATAGTAACGCGGATTGTCACTGGTGCTGACATAAGGGTTGACGAGTCCGCCTTCGATATTTTCTGCAAGGCGCACCACGGCATAACGGGAGTTTTTCTTCACGAGCTGCAATTGCCCATTTTTCACGCCGAGGGTGTTATACGGCTCAGAAACACCGCGAAGCACGGCGTTGTAACGTAAGCCTCCAGCAATATTGCAGGTACCGCCTGAAACATGCGCAGGAACAACATAATAGGTGTTTTGGTCAGCATCAAAAACGCTGGCCTTGCTGCGGTCGGTCACGCTGGTGAACGTCTTGGCGGCGGTATCATAACGGAGAAAACGGCCTGCTTTGTTCTTCAGATTGTAGCCGTTGACCTTGCCTGCACCATCCATAATCGGATCGAAAGTCCATTGGTAGCCATTGCCTTCAAGTTGCTCCGTGGTGGTGGCAACGGCCTTGATGTTCTGGCCGTCGTCGTAAAGCACAACGCGACCGCAGCCCGAAAATTGCAGGTAGTCGTAATCAGAACCACGTTCCGATTCTTTGAAGCTCAGGGCATTAAACTTCGACGTACTGCTGCAGACCTTCAAGGTGTATGGGGTTGTACCAGCCTTCAAGCCAAGGCGGTGGTTGTCATCGCCCGAGAGCGCCATATCAATGGTCCAATATTCGGGCTGTTCGTCTGTCTGCTTGAGGCGGAAGACGGTGGTCTCGTTGACATCAAGCGGCTTGAAGTTGAAACTGCCGTTTTTATATATGAGGTATTCTCCCTCTTGGTTGACGAGGTAGAAATCGCCCGGCTTGCTATTGGGATGCTTGGCAGGCCGGAGTTCCCAGTTCTGACGCGCACTGGTAGGCTGAAACTCCATTCTCGTAACAGGATTGTCATAGTCCGTGCCAGTCAACGTCAAACGATTGTCGCCCTCGGGATTGGCCTTAAACTGCAACTTATAATAATAGACATTGCTGATGTCTGAGAATTTAGGAGCCACTGCGCCCTTCACCTCGTCGGTGCTGTCGAGAATGCGCACCACGCTGTAAAAAGAATTAGTCTCGACAATGGCAAGCTGGCCGTCCTTGACGCCAAGGGCCTTGGAAGCATCGTCTGCCAAAGTCAGCACATCGTGTTTGTCGTCGTATTCGCTGCCACTGGGAAACAGCTTCAAAGCCTCATCGCGACTGGTGGTCACGGTGAGGGCTTCGCCTGCTTGTTTCAAATAATTGTTGCGGCCGCTTTTAAGCACATACGCGCCGCCAACCTGCTCCAACGTCCACTGATAACCAGCAAGTTCCGCGCCAACAGCCTGCATGGTGACACCAGTGCCATTGTCGTAAATGGCGGTGGCGGCATTGGCCGAGAATTGGTAGATATGGGGGTCTGTGGGGGGAGGGGTGGAGATGAAGCGCATGGCTTCTATCATATTGAATGCAGATGCCTTACCGACTTTATTACTATTATTATAGGGAAGCACATACTCGCCTGTACCACTATTACGAAGCACAAATGCATTATCATTAGACTGGTCTGAGACATCGCAGATTGTATATTCACTATTGCCAGGCTTTGTAGACGCACTATATTGATCAACACCATTCTGATAGAAGTAATTCCCGTCAGCGCTCTTGAAATAGACATCTCCTTTGTCATTGGCCTCATAAACGCTCCACATATAGGCACGCAGATTTTTGGCAGACGGAGTAGAATATTTCTCCAAATTCTTCCCTGCCCCTGCGTCCTTGACGCATTCCGAACCGTTCCATAACAGCTCCATATAATACCAATGCACCTCGCCTCCTTCGCTACAGACAAACGGAGTGACCTTGGCGCCCTTGACATTATTGGCCATACGGATACAGCCGTAGCGAGAATCTTCAACGGTCCAAAACAACTGGCCATTCTTCACGCCAAGGGCCCCCTTGCCGCCATAGACAAGGTCATAACGTTTGAGGCCGCCATACGTATTATTAGAATAGGTATTCTCCGTCTTCGTAAACGTTGCCGCCTGGTTCTGACGATTGGTAAGCGTGAGTTCGGCAGTCACATACATGCCCTCCTTATTCTTCAAGCGAACGTTATCGCCCGACACGGTCTCAAGCGTCCACTGGTAGCCGTCGCCAGCAGGAGCGTCCTCTGTCGTACTGACAACGGTAAGGGCACCGTCTTTGGCGAGCAACACCGTACGGCCATTGCCCGAAAACTGAAGATAGGTATATTCCTGGGCAAAGACACTGGAGATGCCTGCAACAAGACTGAAGAGAAGCAGCACGAAAGCACGCTGCAAAGTATGTGGGTTCAATCGTATTTTCATAACACGAAGTATATATGGATTTACAATTTAGTTTCTATAAGGATGGTCGGCGCAATTCCTCGAACTAATCGAATTTGCGGTTTCGAATTAATCGAATTTTTGCAACGGGGTTGCGGGCTGCGCCGCAATTCGATGTTGGCCTCAGACGGCGTAACAACGAATTTAACGAATTAACGAATTGCCGGGCCGCTCGGGCGCGGCGGTTTCAAATTAATCGAATTTCTTCGCGGTTCGGGACATACGGGCGACCCTGCACGGGCTGAAAGCCCAACAAGTTCGGAGCCCAGGGCAACGCCCTGGGTT
>ERZ857629.4614-NODE-4614-length-10543-cov-6.356407_pt1 | contig 10543 bp, 9 predicted proteins | sample MGYA00519700_ERZ857629 | MGnify/ENA primary metagenome ERZ857629 (study PRJEB31778, sample SAMEA3449351) | human gut metagenome | biome: human gut; feature: human-associated habitat; material: faeces | place: United Kingdom | collected 2010/2012 ... | reverse complement strand
ACCGTCACCGCGGCGACTATCTTTCCGTCGCTCTCGCCGCAGAATGCGCCGCTGAACTCGAAATCAGTATAAGAGAGACCGAAGCCGAACGGATAGCGAACTTTTTCGGCGGCGCCGGGAATCGTCTCGAAATAGCGGTAGCCAACATATATATCATCGAAATAATCGAGATGCTCGAAGCCTGTCAGGAACTCCTGCGCATTTTGATATGAGTCGTAGGAGTCGGGGATAGTGTCCGCCAATTTGCCGGAGGGGTTGACATCGCCGCAGATAATATCAGCTATCGCCATGCCACCCTCGAGTCCGCCCTGCCAGCCGGAGATTATCGCGCCGACTTTTTCATTGTCCGCGAAATACTCGCAGTCAACGACTGCGCCGGAGTTGAGGACTATGACCGTGTTCGGGAATGCCGCAGTGACGCGGTCGATGAGGCTCTTCTCCGTGTCCGAAAGGTAGTAGTCGCCGGGGATAGCCTTTCTGTCAACGCCCTCTGCGGAGAAGCGGCTGAGGGTTATTATCGCGATATCCGCGTTCGCGGCTGCCTCCGCTATGAGCTCGTCGGGCATATGCGCCTCGGCAACATGCATGCTCGCGAAGGTGTCGTAGATTATATCGTCTTTCTCTTTGCAGAAGGACATGGCGTTGACCTTGTCCCATATCTTCTCAATCTGGGCGCGGGTCGGGATGCGCTTGCTCGCCTCCTTGACGTATTCTTTGTAGAACTCGACGGTCGGCTTGAACACGCTGACCTTGCCCTCGGCTTCCTTCTGACTGAATCCGTCATAGACATTGCGGATGTAGGCGCAGAAAACGTCGCCGCTTCCGCCGCCGCCCTTTATGTATTCGATAGTCGCCTTGCCGAAGAGTGCGACTCTTGTTCCGCGCGTGAGCGGCAGAGTGTGAAGCCTGTTTTTGAGCAGAACCATACCCTCGCCGGCGGCCTTTCTCGAGAGCGCGGCGTGCTCGGGTGAACCTGTGACCTTTCTGCCGTCCGTGCCGAGCGGGATGCAGGGCTGATATCTGAATCTTGCGTATTTGTCCATAGCTGTTCTCCGTCCTTTATTTGAATTTATTTAAGCTCACCTTGTGTTATTCTGTCGATGAAAATGCATTCCGACTCATACGAATCCGGCTTGTTTTCGTCTATTATAATCAGTCTGCCGCCGCGTTTGTCGCCGTAGGAGTGGTAGCCCGCGCCTGGGCTCTGAACGAGCTTTATGCCGTCGACTTCCATTGTGAATGTGTTCACATGGTCGTGGCCGAAGAATGCGGCGACTATATCGCCCGTTCTCTTCCAGCTCTCGAATTCGTCGCCGTTTTCGAGCGGCGGGCATGGGGATTCGTGAATCTCGCCCTCGAGCAGTGCGCCGTCCGGGACGGAGTAGTGCTGCGCGCCGAGGCTGTATTCGCCATCCGGGTCTTTTTTCAGGTTGTTATATTCCTGAATGACAGGGATATGCTGAAACAGCAGAGAGGGCACGGCTTTTCCGCCGTTCTGCGTCTTGAGTTCGGCGGCGCGTTTTTCGTACCACGCTATCTGATCTTTTTTCGCAAAGCCGTATCCGGCGTCGTCTATAACATTGAACTCATCGTCCCTGACATAGTCGCCCGAGTCGATGCACCAGATGTTCCAGGCGATATGCTTGCCGTCGGAAGACAAAATAGGCAAACTGCAATTCGCGCAGCCGGAGACATCCTCGTCGTTCATCGTGCTCCTGAAATTCTCGTATTCGGCGTATATACAGATCTGATTCTCTTTCGCGAGAAACGGCAATTTGGGCTGAGCCTCGGCATCGTGATTGCCAAAAACTACGGCGAGCGGGATATTTTTCTCCGCAATCGGCGCGACTATCTTTTTGATAGTATTATACATATATTCATATGTGAACTCCTGCCAGTAGCCGCTGATGTTGTCGCCGCCGAAAACGATAAGATCGGGATTAGCAATTTCGATGCATCGGCGAATGACATTTATCGTCTCTTTGCTCTTATTTATCGGTATCTGCCTGTCCTCCTCATCGTCCATCTCCGGGTCGACCTCGTGGATATCCGTCAGATGCAGAATGCGGAATTTTCCGTCCGCGCCGAAGCGCAGGGGAGCCCGCTTTTCTTTTATATATTTCTTTGAATCCGGCAGCCCTTTTGCCATGCTGTTCCCTCCGATATTTGATACTGAAATTATATACTTGCTTCGACACTGTGTCAATAATTGTGTTGCATTCGCGATTCTGCGTTGTTTACTGTGCATAATTTAAAAAGTCCGTTTTTGGCAAAAGTGCATATTGCGAAAAGCAGAACGCGGTGATATAATTGATTTAATAACACGGTTTTCTAATTTGCAGATGAGGGGCGCGCTTTTTGAAAAATACACTTGATTCATCCATAGTCAAGCTGACGAATTACCGCTCTGTGTGGGGATACATACACAAAAACAAGCAGGCGACAATTCCACAGATAGCCAAAAGTATCGGGCTGAGCCTGCCGACCGTGACGCGAGCTATTGATTACGGTGTTGCGGAGGGAATTATCGAACCGGACGGAGTTATTGGCGCGGAGCGCGGCCGCAAGGCGCAGGTATATAAGCTTAACGCGGACTATATGCATTTTCTGCTGATTTATCTTGACTCCGATGTTCTTTCATACAGAATCCATGATTTCAGAAGCCGTACTATCGGCAGCGGAAATATACCGATTTGTGACGAAAAAGTACTTTCGACGCTTGAGAATCTTGTTATGACAAGCGTTGCGGCCGATCCGCTCATAGCCATGACGGCGATAGCCGTTTCGGGCGTTGTCTGCAAGGGTGTTGTTATGGACTCTGCGGCATTCCCGTCGCTCAACCATATCGATGTTGCAAAGAGGCTGAATGAAAAATTCGGACTGACGGTTCTTATTGACAACGACCTGCATGTCGCAACGAATGTGGCAAGAAAATATTCGAATTATCAGGAGGGCATAACCGTTCTCTATGCTTACGGCAAGCGCAAGAGCGGCTCGGGAATAATCGCGAACGGCGAGGTGCTCTGCGGAGCGTCGGGCGCTGCCGGCGAGGTCGAAAACATCCCGCTGCACACTACTGACATTGAATCCGAGCGCATAGCTTTTTGCAGCGAACGCCTCCAGGCGATAATCGCGCTGATGAATCCGGGCAGAGTGGTTATATATGAGCTCGACGAGGGCATGGATACGGACAAGCTCATAGGTTTGATAAAGAGCAAAATGAAGCCTTATCTTCTGCCGGAGTTCAAGCTCGGTCGCGATTTTTTTGAGGACTGCTTCCTCGGGCTTAGCATCGTGTGTGAGGTTGGGATAAAACAGAGCCTACGGGAGAGACTTGATTTTTAAATAACGAGGGGAATTTCAACAATTCCCCTTATATCTCAAATAATTAATAACACTTCTTTAAGATATAACTTTACTTATTTGTAAATATTATAATATTGCGGTGGTTCTGAATTATTTTATGAATACTGCGGTACTTTGCCGGTGCCGCATATTAAAAGCTGAATTTATAACTTAACGTTATAATATAAATTGCTGCAAAGGAGGAGACAAAAAGAAGCAAAGAATAGCAATGTCTATAATGTTTTCACAAAAACGAAAGGAGAACAGAGTAAATGAAAACATTTAAAAAAGCGCTGAGCGTTATGCTCTGCCTGTGCATGATAATGTCCGTTATGGCGGCAGGGCTCAATGCCTTTGCGCAGGAGGAAGCGACTGCAGCGCTTGACGGCGCTGTCAGCGAAGCGGCTGCTCTTGCCGTATCCGATCCTACGGACGAAAAACCCGACGTTGACGCTATGGAGCGCACAAAGGTTAAGTATCCCATCGGCGCTTCCAAGAAGGCTGTCAACAGGTCTATCGGCAGAGTTGAAGATATTCTTTTCACCGTTTTGAAGGTTCCCGCGGGCGGAGTTCCCCAGGTGCTCAACGAGAAGGTATATACCAATGAAACCGTCGCTCTTATCGCGAAGAAGTTGTTCCCGCTTGTCGGCGGACTCAGCAGTCTTGTTGCAAAGGGACCCAAGGATCTTGCCGCAAAACTTGACAAGGAGACCTGCGCGGGTGCTATCGCGGCTCTTAACGCCGCAGCAGCTACGCTCGGCGCGGACGGCAAGCCCGTAGATAAGCTTGACGCATGGCAGTATCTCACTGTTGTTGACGGCGACTTCGGTTTTGCTAACGGCGACAAGGAGGGCTTCCTCGACGCTGTTGCGTCGCTGTTCAGACCCCTTTCGCTGCTCACTACCGTTGTTTCCTTTGAGAACACAACCAGCTTATTTTACGGTCCGCAGCTGGGCATATACGAGGATCTCATCCCCATATTTGAGGCTCTCGGCATAAAGGACTTTATGACCTCCGACGAGTACACCGCATATGTTAAGAAGGGCGCCAACACAAACGAGAAGATGGATCGCCGTATTCGCGGCATCATCACTCCCATATTCACTCTTGTTGACGCAGTTGCCTCTGCGGAATCCCCGGTCGACGAGGTTCTGAAGCTTCTCCCGAATCTTGCCTCCGCTATTGACACGGGACTTATCGACACTCAGATACACAGTATGCTGGGCAAAATCAGCCTGGGTATCGGCAACAGCGTTAAGGTTGACCTCACCACCGGCGGCGTATACGATATGATCGCCCCCAAGCTCAAGGACATCGAGCTCCAGGCCGCCAAGGTTGACGAAAACGGCGAGGAGACCGCCCCCGCGGTCACTCTTACAATAAACCTTGACAAGGAGAAATTTGCGGCTGCAATAAAGGATATCGCCGCCTGCGGAGTCTTCACCGCAAAAGAGAGCGCAGCCAAGACCAGAAACTGGTTTGTCGGCATAGAAGGCGACTCGGCGGATGCGTTTGTCGTTCTGTTCAGATATCTCCATTCCGAGCTTACCGAGGAGAACAACGCTGTGGCTATAAAGACCGCTGTTGCAGCTCTCGACATGAACGCCTCGCAGAAAATTGTTGTCAATTTCCTCGTTTCCTCCGTGCTCTCGTCCTCTGCTGACGGAGCGCTCAGAACCATAGTTGCTCTTCTTCCGCTTGCAAAGACCGGCGTGAAGATAGCAGCCCGCTTCGGCGCGTTTGATAAATAAGCTTTAATTTGCAAAACACAATTTCATAAAAGCAAGGAGCGGCGGAGCGCCATAAGGCGTTCCGCCGTTCCGTTGTCAATCACAAATCAAATTGTTAAATCAACTAAAAATAAAGCTGTTTTTTCGGCATTTCGTACAGGCCGCCGCTCTTGTTTTTTATTTCTTGTTATGTTAAAATCAATTCGTATGAAATACATTTTTGGAGGTCTTTCTATGAAAAAATGGCGAGTAGGTATTATCGGTGTCGGCGGAATATTCAACGGCGCTCACCGCGAGCACTATCTTAAAGACGATCGACTTGAGGTTGTCGCGCTCTGCGACATAATCGAGGAGAGGGCGGTCGAGTGCCGCGACGGATTCTTCCCCGACGCGAAGGTATATACCGATTTCAACGAGCTGCTCAAGGATGAGACGATAGACTCTGTCGATATCTGCACCCCGAACTATCTCCACTCGATAATCGCGGTTGCCGCTTTCAAGGCGGGCAAGCACGTTTTCTGCGAGAAGCCGGACGCTGTCAATGTCGAAGAGGTCATGAAGATGAATGACGCCGCTAAGGCTGCGGGCAAGACGCTCATGGTCATGAGAAACAACCGCTTCACCGACGCATCTAAGCTTGCGAAGAAGTTCATTGACGACGGCAAAATGGGCGAGATATACTGCGGACGCTGCGGTTGGCAGAGGAGACGCGGAATCCCCGGCAAGGGCGGCTGGTTCACCACCAAGGCGCAGTCCGGCGGCGGTCCGCTCATTGACCTCGGCGTGCACATGATCGACCTTGCGATATGGCTCATGGGCAGCCCGACTCCCGTCGCCGTGACCGGCAGCACATACTGCAAGTTTGCCGACAACGACGTCAGCGACTCCGTGAACTCCGACTTCGGCGACAAGGTCGAAGACGGCACGTTTGACGTTGAGGATCTTGCGATGGGTACTATCCGCTTCGATAACGGGGCGCAGCTCCAGATAGAGTTCAGCTGGGCGTCGAACGTCAAGAAAGAGACACGCTTTGTCGAGCTTCGCGGCACGAAGGCGGGACTCAATTGGCAGGACGGCGAGGTCGAGTTCTACACCGAGGAATACGGCAAGTGCCTCGATGTTATCCCGACTAACTACGCTACCGACAGAGAGCACGCGAGAAACCTCAGGCACTTCTACGATGTGGTCATCGAGGGCGCCGAGCCGTGCTTCAAGCCGCAGCAGGGAATTGATATGATAAAGATTCTCTGCGCAGTTTACGAGTCCGCAAGGACTGGCAGAGAAGTAGTGCTCTGATAAAATATTACGCTGGCTTTGAAAAAAGAGATTTGGCTGATGTGCGGGAATATCAATCGGCAGCATTACGGTTGATATTCCCGCTAATGCGCATTTATAGAGGGAAATAAAATGAAATCTGAATACAAAAAGTCGATTCTGTTTTTGCAGGAGGTTGTTCTGTTTGCAATCGGTATAGGTATGGCGCTGCTGTTTTGGCGCGGACGCTATGATACCGACAGCTTTAAAAGGACACTTGTCGGCGGAATCGGATTGATGATTGCTTTCTTTGCAGTCTTTTTTGCCGAGTATTTTAACCGATATGTCGAACTCGGTGAGAGTTGCGCAAAATTCAATTCATTCAGAGTCACAAAGGGCAAAAAGGCGATAAATATGAATGTTTGTTATGAAAATATTCTCGCGATAGATTCAAAGCGGATGCCTCTGCTCGGAATCTATAAAGTTGTGGTGCGTGCAAAGAATATGCCGGGCAGCATACCGATTACTCCGGTCATGTCGCATTATTGGAAGCTTGTTACTCAACTTTGCGATTTGGCGAAAAAATATAACCCGCATGTCAATATAAGCGATGATCTTCTTGAAGAGATCGAAAAAAAGCGGGGTAAATAAAATGAAGAAAGTCAGAAATAAGAAGAAAACTATAGCATATATAATTATCATTCTGACGGTGATTCTTTGCGACTTCCTGTATGCAATACTGTATTTGAAAGGTATCATTCCGCCAAAGTTTAATTACATACCTGAATGTATACTTCTGTTAGGCGTCTCGGCGATTTGTGCCGTGAAATTCAAAGACAGGAACAGTCAGAATAACATTTGATATCGAGAAGTCTCCCCGCATCTCAGTGTGCGGGGAGTTTTGCGCCGATAAAGTTTTGCTTGTTGTAGGGGTCGGCGACTCGACGACCCTATGCCGCCAACGGCGGCACGGAGTTTGGACAATGCTTTTTCGAGTCATTACAAATAGAAAAAACTATTGCTTTGTGCTGACTTCGTCAGCAGTGGGTCGGCGAGGTCGCCGACCCCTACAAGAGCGCGTAGTGTATATTATGTGGTAATATATTTTGCTCCGAGCTATTTAATGGTGCTCAGTATTCGGTCTTTGCCCAATAAACAAGAGCGGGTAAAGTGTATTTAAAAGCGCAAAACAATAAACCAAAAGGTCACAATCCGCATTGCCTGCAAATTGTGACCTTTTTTATTTGCTGTTTTGTCTGCGCCGAGAATTATTTCTTCGACTTCTTGTCGTATCTTCCGCCGAGTCTTTCTTCGGCTTCGGCGCGGGTTATTTTGCCGCTGTTGCAGTCCGCCATGGTCTGAACATCCTTGTCGGTGAGCTTGTAGCGGGTCCAGATGATATAGGCTATGGCGTAGCCTATCGCCGTGAACATAACATAGATGAACCACAGAACGGCCTTCGCGTGGTCTGTCTGAGTGACACCCTGGAGGTCTGCGAAGTTCTGCGCGCCCTCAACAGAGACCCAGCCGGTGGACTTGAGACCGAGTATGAACATTCCGAGCGCGCCGGAGACGGCTGCGGTGAGCTTGCACATGAAGGTCTGGATTGCGAAGGTGATTCCCTTGGCCTCGATGCCGGAGGTGAATTTGCCGAACTCCGCGCAGTCGGGCGTGAACATGAAGAGCATGACACCGAGAATAGCCATGGGTACCGCGCGCAGTATCGAGATGATGATGAAGCCTATCATCGAGTTGTAGCCGATGAGCCACATGACGACGCTTAAAATAACGGTAGCCAAAGTGCAGACTCTGAACAGCTTCATCTTGTCAAATTTTCTGACCATGTGGGGCACGAGGAACGAGAATATCGCCGCGGGAACAAGGCTCAGAGCCTGAACGACGAGTGAGAACTGCGAGTTGTTAAAGAGATAGAACGAGACGAAAAGGTTGAGCGAGCCGGAGACGTTGGCGCTCGAATAGAAGAAGTAGCCTATGTAATAAATGAGCAGATACTTGTTCTGAACGAGATAGCTGAACATCTTTTTGATCGTGAAATCCTCATCCCTGTCTCCGCCGAAGCGCTCCTCAAGCTTGAAGCAGGCGGGGATCATCGTGATAATTGCGAACACGGCGCAGATTATTGCGACTACCGTGTAGTTGAGCTTGACCTGCTCGCCGACGAGGACGGTGCCGAGAATGAGCGCAACGCCCGAGCCCACGCCCGCCCAAATCTGCTTATAGGATATAATGCTGTTTCTTTCGTCAATGTTTTCGCTCATCGAGGTGATGATACCGAATATCGGCACGTCGCAGAGGGTGTAAGCGGTATCCCAGAGTATATATGAAACAGCGAGCCAGATGAGCTTCGCGTTTTCGCTGAAGTTATTGGGTATGGCGAAGAGCATGACCGTAGTCAGCGGGATAAAGACGAGCGATATCCTGAGCCACGGAATGAACTTCTTGCCGCTCTTGAATTTTACTTTATCGAACAGCACGCCGAAAATAGCGTCGTTGACCGCGTCCCATACCTTGACCGCGAGCATGATTCCCGCGGTTTTGACAAGTCCGCCGATAGAGAGCATGAGGTAGGTCGTCAAGAAAGAGGCGACAAGGTTATATATCGCGTTCTGTCCGCAGAAGTAGAGATAGTAGCTCAGTCTCTCCTTCGGTTTTGTAGACCAGCCCTTCGGGGTGGATGTGATTTTTTTGATAAGATTCGACATTTTTTGTAACCCCTCCGTTTTTTTGTGGATTTCATATTGAAAATCCGTTTTCAGTCAAATAATACTGTACCATATTTACAATAATCAGTCAACAGTAATTTGCTTCAGAGACAAACCAAAAATTGAAAATTCTTGACCGTTCGCTTTACCGCAGAGGAATATGCCGCCTTTGACCGATATCTGAAAATGCCGTTATGAAAAAATAATGTTGCGAACTTCCGTTCAACCGCAAACAAGCCGTGTCTTGCAAATCGCAAAACACGGCTTTTCGCCTGCCGCGCCTATCCCGAATAGAAGAAATCGTCTATCATCTCCTCCACATGGACGGGGGAGACATCGTTGCGCTCGAGCATGGAGACAAAGTCCCTCAGCTTTTTCCTGCTGAAAGAGATGTCGGGAAAACTTGTTGTTTCATTGAATCCGTTTTCCGTGACGGTCATCACTATGCCGTAGGAAATACGGCCGCCCGAGGCGGCTGAACTTTTTCTTGCTTCGGAGGCGCACTGAGCATCGGAGATTGCCGCATATCCGATGTCGTCCGTTTCGCATCCTGCCGGACGGCAGATGCCGTCGGTGATCTCAAATCTTACTTGCCGCATTTGTTCACCCTCAGTTACTACGCTGATTGAGAATAATTATATGTGATTTTGATTCACTTTGCAATAGCTTTTGTAAAGAAATTTTGATTTTTTATGAATTTTTATTGATTTTGTGCAATATTTTATGGTGTTCGACAAGAAAAACAGGGAAGCGCGGCATATGTCGGCTTCCCTGCTTGATTTTCAGATGTCGAAAATATTGAGCCCTGTCTGCTCGCTTATGCGTCTGCCCATGTCAATGTCGAAAATTTTGATGAACATTTCGCAGGTCGCGCTTATCACCGCTTCATTCAGGTGACCGCCGATGACGGCGCCTTTTTCGTCCGCGAACGCGGCGTGGAGGTGGAGATAAGGCTCGCCGTCCTTGCGACTGAGATTGCCGTTTAACGAGACAAGCTCGAGCGGCTGAACAAATGTCAGACTGTGGTATTTCTGCTCTTCGAGGTCGTATAGCCCGAACACCGCGCGCCCTACCGCTCCGATAGCTGATATCTCGGCAAAGCGGATATCTTCGTCCTTTGCTATCTTCAGCACCGACGCGATTATTTCCTCGCCCGGGTCAAGCCTTACCGCGAGGACATCGCCTGTTTTTACATATTTCATGATATCCCTCCGTCAAATTTTATTCCCGCCGACTCGCGTATGCGCTGCATCGTGCGGCTCACAGAGAGCGCCGTTTCGCGCAGCTCTCTGTATTTCTCTCTGTTGTTTTCCGGCTCTGTTATCAGCTTATAAAACGCGCGCGCTTCGTTGCCCATGAGCTCATCTTTCGGCGTGTCGCCGCAGATAATGCGGCTCGTTCCGTCGTTCATCACGAGTTCGATATTCGTGAGCTTTGAAATTGAGCCTATCTTTATGCTGCCGCGCTCGCCGATTATCTGCGAGCCCGCGT
>ERZ857629.4613-NODE-4613-length-10545-cov-3.436606_pt1 | contig 10545 bp, 9 predicted proteins | sample MGYA00519700_ERZ857629 | MGnify/ENA primary metagenome ERZ857629 (study PRJEB31778, sample SAMEA3449351) | human gut metagenome | biome: human gut; feature: human-associated habitat; material: faeces | place: United Kingdom | collected 2010/2012 ... | reverse complement strand
TTGTCGAATTATATATTTAAAATTATATTATTTTACTTTTTCTCTAATTTTTTTAAATAATATGTTGACATTACTCAAAATATGTCGTATTATAAATTTGGTTATTGACCATATAACCTCTCATAAATTCTCAATACCCTTTTATACCATAGTTGAAAGATGGAAACCCACCATCTTTCTTTTTTTATACATTTATAACATAAAAATAGAGCCCTTATTTATGAGCTCTACTTTCTATAATGCAAAATATAATTGAACTGTCTTTGTTAATACATCCGAATAACTATATGTTACCATTCTAGGAACATCATTATCTAATCTAACTACAAAAATACTTGGATGTGCACTTTCTATTACTCCGTTGTTTACTAGGATCTTTTTTCTTCCACCGTTTGCCTTTAAAGTTACTTTTTCTCCTATATGATTTTCAATATTTCTCTTTATGGACGCGATAGTCTTTACATTTTCCACATAAACACCTTCTTTCTTCATTATATTATACACCCAAACCCATATATTGTCAAACAAAAATTATTATTTTACCACCTTAAATACTAATTGTCAATGTAAACTTTTCCCTTTTTATAGTTGTTTCATTCATTTATTATTATTTCTATTTTCTAGTTTTTTATTCATATTTTATATAATCTTTCACTTTAAATATAAGGTGATCTAGGATATCCTTCTCTATACTTTCCTCTAGTTTGTAATCCACCGATCCCCTTAATACCAGTTATAGTGTTGTCAATAACATCTGTTATTGATACTACTTTATCTATTCTTGTATAAGCTATTTTTTCACAGACTAAAACAGGATCTAAACAATGTATTAATACTCTATTTGGAGAGCTTGCAAAGTTAGCACCTGCATCTAGCATACATTCATAACAACTCTGACAAGCTCCTGCAAAAATAACTAATTCATCATAACTAGAATTGTAATTTCTCAAAGCTTTAACAGCATCAATATAATGCCTAGAATTCCTATAATTGTCCAAATTCAAATAATCATCTGGAGTTCTAAGAACACTATCATGACCTGTTAAAACAACTATATCAGGTTTTATTTCTTTAACTAAATCCACTATAATCTCCGGTTGCTTTTTTTCTGGAATAGCTCTCCCCACAGCCTCTAAAGATAGTTGCTTATATACCTTAAGGCATGTCTCTAAATATTCACTATCTCCATCTATATGAAGTATTTTCCCTGGTCTGCCAAATACTAATTCTTTATTTTGCTGATTTTTTAAAGATTTATTCCCTCTATAAAGGTTATTTAAAACTTTTGTAGCTTCATCATCGCCTCTCATAGAAACTGCCCTTTTTATAGCTTCTTCTACCCTTCTATTAAGTATCTTTTCTTTTGTTCCTGCATATTCATCATCAACCATTTCTAAATCATCTAGTCTAGAATCTGCTATTATTCTTATGCTGATTCCTTTTAAAATATATACTTCCTTCCCTTTAGCATCCTCTTTAATATCTATAATCTTAAAGGTTATATCCTTATCATATGACTTTCTAACTACTAAATCCCCTACTTTCATTTTGTACCTCTTATTTATTATTTTATATTATCTTATGTCGAATTATCTGTATTTGTACTCTAAGAATAGTAAAAAAAGAAGAAACCCCCTAGGAGTTTCTAAAATATATATTTTCAGTAATTCTATATTTTTAATAGGAGCTGTTAAAACAGCCCCTTAATTTGTGATATATTTATTTTCAAATTCTTCTAGGAACTTAAGCATAGCTTCTTGCTCATTAATTATTGATTCTAATTTACTTCCAAAAGTATTTTGCCCCCAGTTAACCTCATTATAATAATATCTATTAGCAAGTCTCCAATATCTTTGTGGAAATTGTAAATAAGCATATAAAACTTTATATTCTATTTCTAATAAAGGTGAAACCTTACTATAAGCATCTATTATAGCTGTTGCAAAGTCTATATCCCAATTAACTCTTTTTAATACTTTCACCATAAAATTTGATATATCAAAAGTTCTAACTTCTCTCTTACAATAATCAAAATCTATTACATTACAGTTATTGTTTTCATCTAATATTATATTATGATAGGTAAAATCATGGTGGCAAAAACTCTTTTCATTTTCAGCTATTTCGCATAACTCAATATATTTGGATTCCTCTAGAGTTTTTAAAGCCTTTTTACCAATTTCCTTATAAAAATCCATTGATTTTATATACAATAAATCAAAGTCATTTTTATTGTTTTTCTTTCTTACCATATCCCTCATCTTATCTAAGGATTTAATTCTCTTATTCATTAGATGAGTCCATCTTCCTAGATCACTCTTTAACTTTGAGTTCTCTGGAGGATCATATCCTTTAGATGCTTCATGTAGCATACCTAAAGTACTAGCTGCTAATTTCACTTCTTCTATGTTATGAAAGTCACACTCTCTTCCCTCTATCCATTGAGATAAAGTATAAAGGTCTTCATTTACTAGGGCATATGGTTCCCCATCTATGTTCAAATCATATTTATCAACGGTATTAAAACCATTTTTAATTAGATGTTCCTTAGCTCCGTAAACAAATAATAGTTTCTGAGGTCCATAATTAATCTTCTTTAGGCATTTTTCTCCTTTATTTGTCTTCAGATAATAAACTCCTTTATTGGCTTTTAAAGCTTCAATCTTAATATCAAATTGTCTTTCTATTTCAAATTCTCTCATCATAACTCTCACCCCCTTTTTATTTATATGACTATATTTATTCTTTTATTAACATTTTATTCCTAAGTTTAATATAATAAATTAAAAACAATTAGAAAGGATTAAATCATGAAGATAGGCATAGATGGTAGAGCTGCAAAATGGTATAGGGGAACTGGTATAGGAACATACACATATCAAATTATTAATAGTATTAATAAAGTAGATAATTCTAATGATTACTTAGTTTTTTTACCTGAAAATTCAGCTCTAGATTTAAGTGATAATTTTAATATTGAGCTAGTTAGAGCTACAACTTCATCAAATTTTTGGGACGAAGTCAGGGTGCCAAATATTATAGAAGATAATAATCTAGACCTTTATCATGTGCCTCAAAATGGAGTTGGACTATATACTAATATTAATTGTCACAAAGCTATTACGTTGCATGATATAATCCCATTGAGAATGCCAGAAACAGTTAGTGATCGTTATTTATATATATTTAATAATGAGCTTCCTAAAATTATTAACAATTGCGATGGAATATTAACAGTTTCTGAATTTTCAAAGCAAGATATAGCAAAAGAATTTAACTTTCCAGAAGATAAAATTTTTGTTACTCATCTTGCTGCTGAGGATATATATAGGCCTTTAGATAAGTGTCAACGCAAAAAAATAATAGAAAAAGAATATAATATTAAAGATGATTTTATACTTTATGTAGGGGGATTTAGTCCTAGAAAAAATATTGTAGGATTAATTGAAGCATTTTCACTTCTATCTAAGGAAATAAGTAAAAATCTAAAATTAGTCATTACAGGTAAAAAAGGAATTTCATATAGCATTTATAAAAAGAGAGCAATAGATCTTCATATAGAGGATGCTGTAATCTTTACAGATTTTATTCCACTTGAAAAACTACCCATTTTTTATAATGCCTCAAAATTGCTAGCCTACCCTTCCTTCTATGAAGGTTTTGGTCTGCCTCCTTTAGAAGCTATGGCTTGTGGTACACCAGTTATTTCTTCTAATGTAACTTCTCTTTCAGAAATATGTAATGATTCTGCTTTATTAATTAACCCATATGATATTAATGAACTTAAGAATTCCATAGAAATGGTGTTGAAAGATGATTTATTAAGAATGAGTATGGTTAGTAAAGGACTTATTCAAAGCTCTAAGTATTCTTGGAATATAACAGCAAAGTCTACAATACAAGCTTATGAAAAAATAATCAAGTTTTAAAGGAACCGCCTAAGCCGCTCCAACTTAAAAATATAGAATGCAAAATGCAGAATTATTGATATAATTTAAAACAAATTACTAAAAATATATTTATTTTAGAAACTCCTCAGGGAGTTTCTTCTTTAATTTTAAATTTTTCATTATTCATTCTGCATTGCATAACAATCCTTTATCTAATTAATAAAAATATTGACTAAAATCTGTAATGAATCTACTAATAAATTCCTCTCTATATAATTCATTGTTTATTTTATCCTTTAACCTATTTAGGAAAACCTCATATTCCCACTTCTTCTGTCTATAATAATAATCTCTTACTATAGTTGTAAAATCCTTTGGAAAACTTAAGATAGCATATATTAATTTAATTTCATCTTTACTTAATTCATCTATGGAATTATATGATTCTAAAATTAATTTAAAGGTATCAATATCATAATAAGTATTTTTAATAACCTTAATTACAAAATTCGCTATATCTACAGCCCTAGTATCTATTTTGCAATAGTCAAAATCTATAATTTTAATTTCGTTTCCATCTACAATAAAATTATGATGTGCTAAATCATTATGACATAATACCCTCTTCTTATAATCTTCTAGTAAATTATTATAATTACACATTGCAATAAGTTCTATAGACTTTCGTATTTCATTTATATGCTTATCCACATTTTCTAAAAACAAAATATCGAAATCTAACTTATGTCTAAATTTCAATACATATTCTTTAATATTAATAAGATCTTCCTTAGCTTTGTTAAATTGATAAGGTAAATATTCTCCTAAATTTCCTTTAACTGTGTCTGTACTTAAAGCATTAAAAATTCCTATAGATGCTAAATGCATATTTGCCATAGCTTTAGTACATAATTCAACTTCTACAGGATTGCTAAATGTAGCTTCTCGCCCTTCTATCATATTTAAAATCACATAAATATTTTCTCCAGATTTATAAATGAATTTTCCATTCTTATCTTCATAATAACTAAGTAAATTTTTATATTCTTTAGAAGAATAATTCAATGCTTTATTTATAAAATTTATTCTTTGTTCTGATGAATCTGTAAGTTTTAATATCTTTTTCCCTTCATTTGTTAATAGCACAAAAACCTTTCTTAAAGGTATTATATCTTCAACCTTAAAGTCTAGCTTATTAAAAAATTCCTCCCTTAAGTCATACTTACATAAAATATCATTATCTATATATCTAAATTTATTCATATTGCCTCCCATATCTAAATAATTATACTATTACTATCTAAGGTTCTAGCCCTGTTTAAGCTTTCTAACAATTCTGTATCCTCAACATTTAACTTCCCTAAAATATACTTTTCAATTATCCTAAACTCTTCATTTGGATAAGATACTAGAGCTTTTAAGTACTCTTTGCTATACTCTCCAAGTTTGGTAATACTAATATAGTAATTTATAATATCCTCTATATCTAAATTTACTTCTCGCCTCTTAATCTTTTTTATATATGAATATATATCATGTTCCTTAAGATTGTAAGTCATATATCTTATAGTTCCTATCTTTATGCTACCATCTTCTTCCACTTTTAAATTTCCTTCATCTACCCTAGTTAGACATACTTCATAATTACTCATACTTCTTTTAATTAATTCTTTAAACCCATTTTTATTTATATGATTTAATGACTTTTTACCTAAATCAATTAATAATTCCCCCCTATTAATTAAATAAAAATCTATAGAATTTAAATTATCCTTATTTTCAATTTCCCTTAAATATTTACTTATCAATATTATTTGAGAATAATACATATTTACTTCCTTCCCAATAGTTGCCCCTATTCTAGGAAATAAATTTTCTTTATACTGCCCAATTTTATTATTAAAAAAAATAATATTTTCAATTTGTTTATATATATTTTTATTATCCTCATTTTTATCCTTAGAAATTTTACTGTTTAAAACATAAATATTTCTATCTTCTAAATAAGAGCTTAATTCTGATTTCTGCATTATTTCACTCCTTAATAAATAAAGCTTTCTAAAAACTTTTCTCTATTGTTTCTATCATTTAAATACTTATTTAATTTATCAACAAGAAAATTTTCACCCCAAGGTTGTTGTTCCCAATAATACTGTAGACCAATTTGCCAAAACCCCTGAGGAAACCTTATAAACCCCTTCATAAGTCTTAATTCACTATCAAATAAACTATGGGTATTAGAATAAGAATTTAATATAATATTAGCTGAATGGTTACTCCATTGCCCATCTTTCATTGTTCTAATTAATAAGGATGCTAAATCATGAATATGGGTGTCTAGTATGCAATAATCAAAATCAATTATATTAATATCCCCACTTTTGCTTATTAAGACATTATGATGTGCATAATCATGGTGACAGAATCCCCTCTTAATCACTTCTTTATTCATTAATTCAATATATTTATTACTCTTTATCTCTTCTATTGCTCTTTTCCCTCTTTCTATTTCTTCATCTATTGATTTTAAATATATTTCATCAAATTTTGATCTATAAGCTTTTTGATAAATTCTCCTTTTAAAATCTAAAATTTCTTCACATCTAGTTTCAAATACCTTTATCCAAGAAAACCAAGCAATTCTAGGTCTCATATTACAGTTTAAGGTAAATCCTTGGCTACAATTATGAAATTCACCCAAAGTTTCAGCTGCTAACTTTAATTCCATAAAGTTTTTGTAGTTACAACTTTTTGAGTCTATCCATTTGTTTAAATAAGCAAAATTATTTCCTAGGACTATATATTCTAAATTATCCTTAGTATTAATTATTTCTGGTATCTTTTTAAAACCTCTTCTTTTTAAATGATTTATTGCTGAAAGAATAAAATAAAAATGAGGATACTGATATTTAATTACTTTAATACCATAATCCCCATCCTTTGTTTTTATCTTATAGCTATTTTTAACCTTCTCTATAGTTTCTATTTCTATTAAATACTTATCCTGAATTTCATTTTTTATATATGAAATCTCCATAGGCTTCTCCTTATGATTTATTCTATGTTATTATATGGTCTTACTTATTTTATTGTGTTTATATCATAGAATTAATTAACTAATAATATCTATAATATAAAGGATAATTTTAGGAGGATTACTATGAAAATTTCCATAGATGCTAGAGGAATAAATTTATATAACGGAACTGGTATAGGAACTTATACTGAAAATTTAGTTAAAGAATTACTTAATATAGATAAAGAAAATGAATTCACTCTTTTTTGGACCGGAAAAAACTATGAAGAATATAAAAAAGATAATTGTAATATAGTCTTTACTTCTAGTAAGCATGGTAACTTTTATGAAAATTATTATTTCCCAAGCTTTATAAAAAGTAATAATATAGACCTTCATCATATTCCACAAAATGGAATGGGCCTTTGTAATAGCTATGATACAAATTCTGTTGTAACTATTCATGATTTAATTCCTTATGTATTACCAGAAACCACTGGCAGAGGATATTTAGAAAGGTTTTTAAGAACTATGCCAAATATAATTGATAAATCAAAGGGAATTTTAACTGTATCTGAGTATTCTAAGAAGGATATATTGAAATTTTTTAATCATATTCCTGAAGAAAAAGTACATGTTACACCTTTAGCTGCAAATTCTAATTTTAAGCCATTAGAGAAAGATATCTGTAAGAAAAGCATACAAAAAAGATTTAATTTTTCAAAAGACTATATTTTATACATAGGTGGATTTAGTTCAAGAAAAAATGCTAAGGATTTAATTTTATCCTTCGATAAAATTTATAATGATTTAGAAAAACCTTATGTACTACTTTTAGCTGGATCAGTTAGAGATGAAGGGAAAAAACTTTTAGATTTATCTAAAACATTGAAATATGGAGAAAATATTATCTTTACAGGGTTTATAGAAGATGCCTTATTACCTACACTATATAATGGAGCTGAGGCTTTTGTTTATCCTTCCCTATATGAAGGTTTTGGATTACCACCATTAGAAGCTATGTGTTGTAAGACACCTGTTATAACCTCAAACGTAACCTCCATACCTGAAGTTACTGCTAACTCGTGTTTATTAATAAATCCACTAAATAAAGGAGAATTAGAAGAAGCATTAGTTAATTTACTAAATAATCCTGATTTAAGAAATACGCTATCTAAAAAAGGCTATGAAAGAAGCCTCCAATTTTCATGGAAAAATACTGCCATAAAAACTTTAGAGGCTTACAAAAAAATATACACTTCTTAATTATTATATATATCATTTAATATTTCTTTTAACTTATCGTAATTATTAATTATTGGAGCCAGTTCAACTATATTAACCATTATTAAGAATGGGCTATTTCCATTTATATTATTACTATTAATTTCATTTTCTTTAACATTTAATGAGTATAAAGAGCTTGGAAAGAAACTATTAGCCAAAAGTTCTTTAGCTAATAAATCTTTATTAGTAGCTGCAAAAGACATAAATTCTTTAATTGTTTCTCTATTTTTTCCAGCATTTAAGGCTACTAAGCTTTTCCCTCCTATATCATATAATTTATTTTCACCGATTTTATAACTAGGTGGATTCTTACATAACCATCCTCCTAATTCATTTCCTTTAATAATATCTCTATAAAAATCTAAAGATGCTATTCTATATAAATAATTATTATCTTCAGTAATAAACTCATCTTTATATATATTTTTTATTTCTTCTAATTTATTTAACTTTTTAGATATTATCATATACTTAATATTATATGTATCTATAACATTTTTTATATTATCAATACATCTTTTATATAAGTATCTTTCCCAATTATTGTTTATATTATTTTTTATTATAATAGTACAAACTATTGTATTATTTTTATTTTTTTCTACTTTTACACTACTCTTCCACACATTTAGAATAAAATTCACATTTATATAGAGAGAAAGAATTTTATTGTATATCTTTTTTATTTTTTGATTTTTTATTTTATTATGCACACTTATCATCTTTTTATTATTCCAAAATTCCAATTTACTTGTATATTCTTTTAAATACATCTTTACACTTTTTTCTTTCATAAAAAATCACCCAAATATAATTTATTTTTAATTATATTTAAGTGATTTCATTTTTATTCATTATTTAATTTATTCATTATTTAATTTTTCGTTTATAACATTCCATATATTAGATTGTTCATAATCTTTAACCCAATAAGATGCTCCAGCTAAATTATATTTATCAATCAAATCTAATTTTTCTTTAATTGATTGTTCGTCTTCTATCCACATTTTATATGTTGCCCCATCTTTTTGATATTCTATATAATTTTGTTTTAATGTATCATCCCATTCTTTTGTAACACCTTCTGGGATTGATTTTTCTACATTTTTCATAGTTACAACAGAACTTGTTATTTTTCCATCTTCTTCTTTCCATAATCTTGTGTAAAAAGGTATTCCTAATACTAATTTTTCATTTGATACATATTCTGCTTTTTCTTCGTCTAATAATTTTTTTACATTTGCCTCTACCCAATCATAACCTGCAACAGTTCCTTCTTCATCAGAAGAAACTCCATGTTGGTCATATGCCATAAACATCATATAATCTGAAACATCTGATAATACTTTTCTATCAAAACATAAAGACCAATCTGGAGAACCGTCTGGCGCTGTAACATCAATAGATACTACTTTACCTAACTCCTTAATTCTAGGTGAAAGTTCTATCATAAATCTAGAAAATAAATCTCTATCTTCTTGTTTCATATATTCAAAATCAATATTTACTCCATCCAAATCATATTCTTTTACATATTCAACAATCTGATTTATTAATGATTGTCTTAATTTGTAATCTCTCATTATTTCAGATGTTGTTTCTTTCATTGAATTATTAGATACTACAGGCCATACTTTATATCCATTTGAATGTGCCCAATTTATATATTGTTTACCACTTTCTCCTACATTTTCCAATAAATTACCTTTTCCTAGTTTCTCTAAATAGAAAAATGTTGGTGATACAACATTAACACCTTCTATATTAGTTCCTGATCTATCTGGAGCTTGTCCGTATTCTGAAAAATACTCCCATACAAGGCTTACTTTTCCGTCTATTTGTTTATATTCTTTTTGTTCCTCTCTTGCTATTATTTTGTCAGAAATGGAATCTTCTTTTATATATCCTAATTTTCCCTCTTTTGTTCTTACTTTTATAAAGCCATTATTTATCTTAGTTTCACTTTTAGTTGAATTTGATGGTACTATATAAACTTCTTCTCCTTCATCTATCTCGTCTATAGTTTTTGAAAATATAGAATCTTTATATTTTACTTTATTTTTCTTTTTGCTGTTTGCTATTTCTAATTCTCGATTTAGAGAATCCAAAACAATTGTGTTAGATTCTTTAATATATGTTGATTTAACATTATAAACTTCCTCTAATTCTGAAAATGGAATATAATATTTTCCATCAATTTCTTTTACTTCCCCATTCATAGATGATGTTTTTCCATTAACAGTCTTTTCTTTCTGCCCTACAATCATTGTTGCTATTTTTGAATCTGATGATGTTATTATTTGATTATATTTTTCATCATAATATATGTATTCATCATAGAAATTTTTAATA
>ERZ857629.4612-NODE-4612-length-10546-cov-2.609570_pt1 | contig 10546 bp, 5 predicted proteins | sample MGYA00519700_ERZ857629 | MGnify/ENA primary metagenome ERZ857629 (study PRJEB31778, sample SAMEA3449351) | human gut metagenome | biome: human gut; feature: human-associated habitat; material: faeces | place: United Kingdom | collected 2010/2012 ... | reverse complement strand
CTGGATGTTGTGCGCAACGGAAAGGAGGCTGTGGAGGCGGCAGCGCGGAAGGAGTATCAGCTGATTTTTCTGGATCAGAGGATGCCGGAAAAAAATGGCGATGAAGCGGCGAAGGAGATCCGCCAGTTTTGCGATATCCCAATGGTACTTATGACTGCTGATATTACCGCGGAGTTAAAGCATCGGAATCGCAGACCGGAATTTACGGCGTATCTGGACAAGCCGATCGATGTGTCAGAGCTAAAGAAAGTGATTGAGACTTATCTGCCTGTCGCAGAGCGCAGGGATTTCCTGCTTCACGCGCAGATGAACCATGGGGCATACCGCCGTCTCTTGCAGACGTTTTTGCAGGAGACGGGATCGCTTGCAGCAGAACTGCCGGGCTATGTGCCGGAGCAGCTGGAGCTTTTCGGAACGAAAGTGCACGGAATCAAGGGCGCCAGCCAGCAGATCGGCAGACAGGCGTTAAGCGAGAGCGCAGAAATCATGGAAATGGCGGCAAAGACAGAAAATATCCGGTACATGGAAAAGCATATGACAGAGTTTTTGGAGACGATCCGGCACACGTTAGAGAGTGTCGAGGATGAATTAAAGAATCTGCCGCAGGAGATACAGGGGGAAGGCGCAGCCACGGCAGAGGACATACCGGAGGAAAAGCAGCAGATTCTGGCGCAGCTTAGGGAAGCTTTTGATGCGTGTGATTTAAACGGGATTGAGCAGGGACTTTCCCGGTTTGCGCGTGCCCATCTGACAGCGGAGGAACGGGAACTGTTGACAGAACTGCATGCGGCATATGAGAACCTGGATTACGAAGAGGGAAGCGAACTGCTTTCCGGCCGGATGCTGTGATAGAAGTGAAAGAAAAAATGATTGTTTTGTACAGGTTACGCGATTGATAGTGTGAGAAAAATTCCCCTCGCAGAGATATACTGTGCGTAGAATAGAAATCCGGAGTTCCCGGAGCAGCTGACAGGAGATCTGCAGCAAATTTGTACAGGGGGAAAACTATGAATCAGGCAGAAATTACACATCGGGCGTATTTTTTAGACTGCTATCCGCTTGATGAGAGACATTTAAAAATAAGTATTCAGACAGGAAAAGATGTGGACGAGGTGATCCTCTGGGCGGGCGACCCGTATTCCGCCGGGATTGCCGAGAACGAGCAGAACTGGCAGGGCGAGCGGGTGCCGATGGAACTGGAGCGGGAACTGGCGCACAGAAATGTATATAGTGCCGTTCTCACACCGGCGTACCGCAGGGTCAAGTACCATTTTGAGATCAACGGCGGCGGGGAGAGCGTCTGCCTGTATGAGGATGGATTTGTGAAAGCGGCAGAGCGTTTTCCAGCGGACCGGATGATCCAGCGTTTTATCTATCCGTGGATGAACCGGGCGGACATTATGAAGGTGCCGGACTGGGCGGAGAATATCGTGTGGTATCAGATTTTCCCGGATCGTTTCTGCAGAAAAAATCCGGGAGAAAAGCGTCATTCCTGCCGGGAATGGGCTTGTCAGGAGGATGCAACATGGAAGGAGTTTTACGGGGGTGATCTGGCGGGAATCCGTAGCCGCCTTGCCTATATTGCAGACCTCGGCGTCGGAGGCATCTACTTAAACCCGATTCTGTGGTCGGATTCCAACCACCGGTACGACACGATCGACTACCACAGCGTGGAGCCGGATCTCGGCACGGAGGAAGAACTGAAGACGTTGATTGAGGAGGCGCATGCCCTCGGACTTCGTGTGATGATCGATGCGGTATTCAATCATTGCGGAGCGAAGTGCGCGCTTTGGCAGGACGTGTTGGAAAAGGGTCCGCAGTCTGACTATTACCACTGGTTCTGCGTGAACCGCTGGCCGATCGATGAGCAGACCCATGCGACGAAGCGGGGGGATTATTTTTCGTTTGCGTTTGTCGACAATATGCCAAAATTTGATACCAGTGAGCCGGATGTGATGGAGTATCTGACCGACATTGCAAAGCACTGGGTATGTGACTGGAAGGTTGACGGAATCCGTTTCGATGTCGGCAACGAGATTTCACATGCATTTTTAAAACATCTGCGTCTGGAATTGAAAAAGTGCAATCCAAAGCTTTTCCTGCTCGGCGAGATCTGGCATGATTCTTTCCCGTGGCTGCTCGGCGACGAGTATGATTCGACGATGAACTACCCGTTTCTGGCGTGTGTGAATAACTTCTGGGCAGATAAGACACAGAGTGGTACGGATTTTATGCATGGCATCAACCAGTGCTACAGCATGTACTACGAGCAGGTGAACCGGGTGTTGTTTAATCTGTTAGATTCCCATGATACGGACCGTCTGATGGAGAGATGTCACGGCAATGCGGATACGTTTCTGGCACAGCTTACAGTTCTGTTCACCATGCAGGGCGCGCCGGGCATCTACTACGGCACCGAGATCGGTATGGACGGAGGCGGAACAAAGGCGAACCGGAAGTGCATGCCGTGGGAGGAGATCGATGCGGGCAGCTTTGCGGAACTGACCGGACAGGTAAAGCAGCTGATTGCGATGCGCAGGCAGTATCCGCAGACAAGGAGCGGAAAAGTGGTATGGGATGTCAGAGAGGATTCCAGATTGTTACATTATTATAAGAAAAAAGAAGGACAAAAAACGCTGGAGGTCTGCATTAACGCCGGGGAGGAACCGGTGCGGACAGGGGAGCGGGGACTGCCGGAGCCGGAGGACTGCCTGTTCGCGAATGGATTGGAGCACGGAAGCTTAAGACCGCAGGGCGTTTTCATAAGATTAGTGTGAACATGACACTGCCGTATCGGATCCCGTCTGATGCGGCGATGTCAGCAGCTCCACTGCAATCCGGAGGCAGAGTGTCTGCATGGATTCCATATCAAACTGACTGCAGAGGGAAGTCTCCAGCTGGGTGTGCGCAAAGCTTTCCAGAAGCTGGATACCTAAATAGATGCGTTCCCTGAGCGCCGGAAGTCCTGCGTATGCGGGGGGACATTTCTGCACGAGGGTATCGACTGCATCGAGCAGAATCCGGTGATAGGCATCCCGGACAGCCAAAATCTTCTGTGTTTTTTGTTCGCAGGTGTGATAAAATGAATTTACAATGGTTTTTACAGGAAAATGTATTGAGGGGAATTTCATATGTTAAAGGTTTTTTTAGCGGAAGATGAGATCGTTATGCGGGAGGGCATAAAGAACAACATCGACTGGCAGGGGGAAGGCTTTGAATTTGTCGGTGACGCGGGCGACGGGGAGCTCGCCTATCCGATCATCCAGAAGACGAGACCGGATATTCTGATCACGGACATTAAGATGCCGTTCATGGATGGACTGGAGCTGAGCCGTCTCGTGAAGCACGAGCTGCCGGAGACCAAGATCATACTCCTGAGCGGGTATGATGAGTTCCAGTATGCAAAAGAGGCAATCGACATCGGAATCACGGATTATCTGGTGAAGCCGGTCACGGGTGCACAGCTGATCGGGACACTCAAGAAGATCGGTCAGAAGATCGAGGAGGAGCGCGGGAAGCAGAAGCAGCGGGCGCCGGAGGAGGCGAGATCTGCCGGCAGGCAGCGGCTGTTCCGGCACATGGTCTCCGGAAAGCATACCTATGCGTCGGTGTTCCAGGAGGCGAAGGAGCTGGGACTTGAGCTGATTGCGGAGCAGTACAATATCATGCTGCTCCAGCTGTTCTCCGAGGAGAAGGAGGATGTCCTGCCGGAGAAGATAAAAGCCTTCGAGCAGGAGCTGGAGAAGTACATGGAGCAGTCCGGCAATCTGATTGTCGCAAAGCAGAGCCGGGCGGAGTACGATTTTGTGCTGAAGGGCACAGGGCAGCAGTCTCTCGCGGAGACGACAGAGCAGGTAAAAAGCCTGCTGGCAGAGTATTTCCGGAGAGAGACGGCGGTGGAGTATGTCGCGGCGCTCGGGACACCGGTGGAGCGTTTCAGCGAGCTGCAGCAGTGCTACCGGCAGACCAACCTGTGCTTTTCCAGACGCTATTCGGTAGAGCGCAACCAGATCCTTGAGGAGGAGACGCCGGGGGAGACTGCGGCGGAGGTTCTGGAGGATGTAAAGCTCGGGGAGCTGAATATCTCCAGCCTGAGCCAGCGGCAGGCAGAGGCTTTTCTGTACACGGGCACTAGGGAGGAGGTGTCCGGCTTCGTGGAGGATTACTTTGCACAGCTCGGGGACGGCAATGTAAAGTCTATCTTCCTGCGCCAGTACGTGGTGATGGATCTGTATGTGACGGCGGTTTCCGTTCTGGAGAAGAGCGGTTACAAGAGCAGGGATCTCGTGGAGCGGTGCGGCGATGCGAAGGAGATGGTAGCCTACCTGACCACGGTTGAGCAGACCAGGGAATATATTAAGAAGCTTTTTTCGGCGGTGCTGGATTTGCGCAGTGAGGCGGTGGACGGAAAATACGACGGCATCATGCAGAAGGCAAAGACCTACATCAACGATCATTTTGAGAAGGACGGGATTTCCCTGAATATGGTCGCAGCGGAGGTAAATCTGAGTCCGAGCCATTTCAGCACGGTATTCGGTCAGGAAATGGGAGAGACGTTTGTAGAATATCTTACAAGAATCCGCATGGAAAAAGCGAAGGAGCTGCTCAGGACGACGGGAAAGAAGGTAACGGAGATTGCCTTTGAGGTGGGCTACCGGGATGCGCATTATTTCAGCAACCTGTTCAAGAAGACGCAGGGCTGCACACCGGGTGAGTACCGCAGCAGAGGGTAAAAGGGGAGATGGATATTGAAGAGAGGGTTTTCACTAAAGAGCAGGCTCTATATGCTGCTGCTGATCTGTGTGGTGCCGCTGACCATACTTCTGGCGTATCTTCTGATTATGACGAACAAGATTTCTTCCGAGTATGACGGGATTGTCAGGAGAATCACAAAGGCAAACGCGTACAACATCAATTTCAAGGAGGACATGGACTACGTGATGTATATTATCGTAGTCAATTCGGAGCGTGCCGAGGAGCTGGGGGACACGGAGCAGCCGCACCGGATGATACAGGCCGCGCGGGAGGTGTTCGGCGAGCTCTATGAGGAGGCAGATTCCGAGTACGCCGCGAACCGGCTGTCAAGCATACTAAAGAGTCTTGACACGCTGGAGGATCGTGTGGAGGAGATCGAGAAGGATGCGCTTGTGACCGGGCTTTATGAGACGAACATGGAGCGTCTGGATCTGAATATCCGCGTCCTGACGGAGCTGATACAGGAGCAGATCCAGTATTATATCTACTATGAGACAACGAACATGGAGGAGCTGCGGATGGGAATCCGCGCGGATGTGGAGAGTGCCATCACGGCGATCACAGTGATTCTCGTCCTGATACTGCTCGGGGCATGGATGGTCAGCAGGAGGATTGTGCGGGGCATCACGGAGCCCATCCAGCGGCTGTGTGAGGCTGCGCAGGCAGCGGGAAGCGGGGATTTTGCGATCCGGGCGCAGGACGAGGAGCTGGATGAGCTCTCGGTTCTGAACAGCAGCTTTAACCAGATGGTGGAGGAGATCGGGCATCTCGTGGAGGATATACGCGTGGAGGAGCTGAATCTGCGCGCGGCGGAGCTGCGCGTGCTGCAGGAGCAGATCAACCCGCATTTTCTGTACAATACACTGGACAACATTATCTGGCTCGCGGAGTCGAAGGACACGGAGCAGGTCGTGAGGATGGTGTCGTCCCTGTCAAGTTTTTTTCGGACAACCTTAAGCAAGGGGCGGGAGTTCATCACGGTAAAGGAGGAGGAGCAGCACATCCGCAGCTACTTAGAGATCCAGCAGTTCCGCTACAGGGATATACTGGAATATGAGATTGCGATTCCGGAGGAACTCTATGAATATGAGATCATCAAGCTGACGCTCCAGCCGCTTGTGGAGAATGCGCTCTACCACGGCATCAAGAACAAGCGCGGCGGCGGACATATCCGGGTGTCCGGTGCACTCTGCCAGGATGTCATGATTTTCAAGGTGCAGGATGACGGAATCGGAATGGACGGTGCGCGGCTTGCGCAGGTGTGCGCCATGCTCCGCGACGGGGAGCAGGAGCCGGAGCAGGAGGAGACGGGCGGCTTCGGACTGTTCAATGTCAACCAGCGTATCCAGCTCAATTATGGCAGGGAGTACGGACTGAAGATACAGAGCACCTACGGGCAGGGCACCGAGATCTGGGTGCGGATTCCGTGCCGGGCAGAGAAAATCAAAAGAAAACGCAACATTTCCAAAAAAATTACACCTTTTGAGGAAAATACGGCAAAATTGTGAATGAGCTGTTCATAATTTAGTAAAAAATTATACTTATTTCAAAAGCCAGTCGGTATTTTTTAAACAGTCCGAAAGCTATAATAGGTACATGGTTAAGGACTTAACCAAATCTAATAAAAACTTTGGGAGGTTTTTAAAATGAAAAAAAAGTTAGTGAGTGTACTGATGTGCATGGCAATGGGCGCAACCTTACTGGCAGGCTGCGGAAGCGAGGAGGCTGCTGACAGCAGCAACACAACGGCAGCAGATGCAGCAGACGCGGATACGGCAGCGGACAGCGAAGCAGCGGATGCTTCTGACGCAGCAGATGCGGCAGACGCAGCTGACGGGGATGTAATCACAATCGGCTTTGCACAGGTTGGCCATGAGTCTGACTGGCGTACCGCATCCACGAATTCCGCACAGTCCATCTTCTCGGCAGAGAACGGATATGATCTCCAGTTTGTTGACTGCGACCAGGATTCGGCAGTCCAGCTGGAGGCAGTACGTGGCTTCATCGAGCAGGATGTGGATTACATCATCATCGACCCGATCGTATCGACAGGCTGGGACACGGTACTGACAGAGTGCGAGGAGGCAGGTATTCCGGTTATCGTCATTGACCGTACGATTGATGATTCGGACAAATATATTTCATGGGTAGGCTCCAACTTCAAGAATGAGGGTCTTGCAGCAGGTGAGTGGTTAAAGGCTTACACGGATGCAAAGGGCATCAGCGACGTGAACGTGCTCGTTATCGAGGGAACAACCGGTGCTTCCGCACAGATCGGACGTACGGACGGCTTCAAGGAGATCGCAGATGCAAACGGCTGGAACATTCTGGATTCCCAGACCGGTGATTTCACACAGGCTGGCGGACAGGAGGTTATGGAGTCTTACATCAAGAGCTACGAGGGACAGTTCAATGTAGTGGTATGCCAGAACGATAACGAGGCATTTGGTGCGATGGATGCCATGAAGGCAGCAGGTATCTCCTATGGTGTGGACGGAGACGTGATCCTGATTTCCTTCGATGCCTGCACCGCAGGTCTTGAGTATGTAATGTCCGGCGACATCAATGCAGACTTCGAGTGCAACCCGCTTGCAGCTCCGTTTGTAGAGGATGTTATCCAGCAGTTAGAGTCCGGCAGCACACCTGACAAGGAAGTATACATGGTTGAGCACTGGTATGTAAATGAGGACATCCTTTCATCCATCACGGTAAACGGCGAGGAGCAGGAGCTTACCGTGGTTACACAGGAGATCGTTGACGCACAGTATTAAGACGGTCTGGCAACAGGACAAACATTATAGCAGGGACAGAGAAGAAGCTGCTTCACAGACAGGGAATTTGTAATGGGGGAGGCCCGTTGGTCTCTCCCAATTTTAAGGAAAGGGTGGAGTAAAATGGAGCATAATGTGGTACTGACCATGCGGGGGATTACCATGACATTTCCGGGCGTAAAGGCACTGGACAATGTGGATCTTACACTGCGGAAGGGCGAGATCATGGCACTGATGGGAGAAAATGGTGCTGGGAAATCTACACTGATCAAGTGTCTGACCGGAATCAACGCGTTCGATGCGGGAGAAATACGCGTTGACGGGATCGATGGACCGGTGGTCAATCATTCGACCCTGGATGCACAGAAAAAGGGCATATCCACGGTGTATCAGGAAGTCAATCTTTGCCCGAATTTGAGTGTGGCAGAAAATTTATTTATCGGCAGGGAGCCGAAGACAAAGCTTGGAACCATCGACTGGAAGACGATGACAGCAAAATCCAACAGGATTATTAAGAGCCTGGATCTTGATATTGACGTAACCAAAAATCTGGAAGAGTATTCACTGGCGCTCCAGCAGATGATTGCGATTGCAAGAGCGGTGGATATGGATTGTAAGGTACTGATTTTAGACGAGCCGACATCCTCCCTGGATGACCATGAGGTTGAAAAGCTGTTCGTTCTTATGCGACAGCTGAAGGAAAAGGGTGTGGCGATTGTGTTTGTGACACACTTTCTGGAGCAGGTATACGCAGTCTGTGACCGGATCACAGTGCTCCGGAACGGCATACTGGTCGGAGAATATCCGATTGAGGAGCTGCCAAGGGTAAAGCTGGTTGCAGCGATGATGGGCAAGGATTTTGATGACCTTGCAGCTGTAAAATCAGAAGAGAAGAAGGATTTCACCAATGTGCCGGTGGTTATCGATGCGCAGGGCATGAGCCACAAGGGAAAGATCAAGCCGTTTGATTTACAGATACATAAGGGTGAGGTCGTGGGACTGACAGGTCTGCTTGGCTCGGGACGCAGTGAGCTGGCGCGTGTCATCTATGGAGCGGATAAAAACCAGACAGGTAAGCTGTTTGTCAACGGAAAAGAGGCAAAGATCAATGCGCCGATTGATGCGATGAATCTTGGAATGGGACTTCTTCCGGACGACAGAAAGGCAGAGGGCATTATCGCAGACTTATCTGTACGAGAAAATATAATTCTGGCAATGCAGGCAAAGCGCGGAATGTTTAAGCTGCTTCCAATGAGCAGACAGAACGAGATCGCAGACAAGTATATCGAGCTGCTGCAGATCAAGACGGCGAGCAGGGAGACCCTGATCGGGCAGCTCTCCGGCGGAAACCAGCAGAAGGTGATTCTGGCCCGCTGGCTTGCCACAGATCCGGAATTCCTTATTCTGGATGAGCCGACCAGAGGTATCGATGTCGGGACAAAGACTGAGATCCAGAAGCTTGTGATCGAGCTTGCGGATCAGGGAAAGAGTCTGATCTTCATCTCTTCCGAGATTGAGGAGATGCTCAGAACATGCTCCAAGCTGGTGGTATTAAGGGATGGTCAGGAAGTGGGAGAGATCACTGAGGAACTGACCCAGGGGCATGTAATGCAGTCCATAGCAGGAGGTGGCAGGAATGAGTAAGTTTAAGAAGCTGGTCAGCCAGCCGTTGTTTTTACCGATTTTCTGTATGATACTGGTGATGGCGGTAAATATCATCTATGATGTGATGGCAGGAAATTTTGCATTTAACTTTTTTACCATCTCCATCCGCAACGGGGTATTGTACGGACGCATCATTGATATTTTAAACCGCGGCAGTGAGATTGCCGTTCTTGCCATCGGCATGACGCTGGTTGTGTCCTGCTCGGCAGGAACGGATATTTCCGTCGGCTCGGTCATGTCACTGGCGGCATCGTTCTGCTGCATGCTTCTGGCAGGCTACGGCGTGTCCTCCACCAACAGCCTTGCAGCGCCGCTGATCGTCGGTGTGCTTGGCGGCATCCTGATGGGATGTGCCTGCGGTGCGTTTAACGGTTTTCTGGTATCGTATCTGAATGTGCAGCCGATGGTGGCAACGCTGATCCTGTTTTCGGCGGCGAGGGCAATCGGACTTCTGCTCTGCAACAACATGATCGTATACGTCCGGGATGATTCCTTCAAAATCTTCGGCGGCTATCTCGGATTTATGCCGACACCGATCGTGGTTGCCATCGTGTGCATCCTGATCACATCGCTGGTGCTCCGCAAGACCGCACTGGGCTTATATATCCAGAGCGTCGGCATCAATAAGAAGGCTTCCCGCATTGCGGGCATCAATTCCGAGCGCATCATTTTCCTGTGCTATGTTGTCTGCGGATTGTGTGCAGGAATTGCCGGCATTGTTGCTTCCTCCCGGATCAGCTCTGCGGATTCCAACAACATCGGACTGAACTTCGAGCTGGATGCGATTCTGGCAGTTGCACTCGGCGGCAACAGCCTCGGCGGCGGAAAGTTCCGGCTGGCAGGCTCTATTATCGGTGCGTACACCATCCAGGCGATCACCACCACCCTGTATGCGCTCGGCATCTCGACCGAGCAGGCACCGGTGTACAAGGCGGTCATTGTTATCATTATTGTGGCAATCCAGGCACCTCCGTTTAAGGCATTTATGAAAAAAATGTCTGTAAGGAGACAGCTTGCCAAAGGAGGTGCTGCATAATGAAAGCGAAAAAATTAAATGGAAATACGGTTCTTCTGATAATTACCATCGCGTTATTTTTTGTGATGTATGCCGTGGGCTGTGTGATTTATTCCAATAAGGGCTTCACACATCTGCAGACGTTTTTGAACATCCTTATCAATAATGCGGGTCTGCTCTGTATCACCTGTGGAATGACCTGCGTGATGCTGACCGGCGGCATCGATATTTCCGTTGGCTCGCTGGTTGCCATGGACTGCATGATTCTTGCCGTCGGCATGGAGCGCTGGAACATGAATGCGGTTCTGCTCTGCATACTTGTGCTTGCCATCGGGATTGT
>ERZ857629.4611-NODE-4611-length-10546-cov-3.147460_pt1 | contig 10546 bp, 9 predicted proteins | sample MGYA00519700_ERZ857629 | MGnify/ENA primary metagenome ERZ857629 (study PRJEB31778, sample SAMEA3449351) | human gut metagenome | biome: human gut; feature: human-associated habitat; material: faeces | place: United Kingdom | collected 2010/2012 ... | reverse complement strand
CCCGAAATCGTGAGATTTCGGGGGTTCGAAGCCATGATATCTTTTTTGGCTTCACAATATGGCTGCGGCACAAGGATTCGAACCTTGGTAATGACGGAGTCAGAGTCCGTTGCCTTACCGCTTGGCGATGCCGCATTGCTCACCAACGCCCCACATTATAGCAGATTCCCGCGCGCTTGTCAAGAGCTTTTGAAAAAAATCACGGAATTTTCTGCGAATTACAGGAATTACCATCATCTGCGGGAATGGGTAGTTGCAGAAATGCCGGGGCAGTGCGCCGGGGCATGGGCTGAAAAGCCCACGCCCCTTCTGTGTGTCCCGGATTGACGCGGAGGAGCGCCGGCGGAGCCGCGCCGACAGCTCTTTCAGGCGGCGGGATGGTGTCCTTATATGGTAGTATTCCCATTTTACACGTTTTTTCAATCCATTTTACCCGTTTTTTTTCAAAAACCCCTTGACAACCACGCCCATGCGTGCTAAAATGTGAAAGATTTATGAATGTGCGGATCGGCGTATCAGGTCGAGGACGAAGCAGGTTCCTTCGCCGCCCCCCTGCGTCGGTCATTGCGAACGGCAACAGCATCAGGGGAAACAGGGGGTATACTTCGGTGACGTATCGGAACAGGTCCGGGATCGCGCGCCGCGTGTATGCAGACGGAGAGAGTGTATGCGCGGGATAGGGGGAACGTTATTCAGGCTGGACTATCTGTTGGGTGCAGCGATTGTTGCTTGTCAGCTACTGGATCTGCAGGGGCTGACAAGCATATTTTTTTACGCCACGTTTCCCGTGTCCTTTGCGCTATGGATTTGTGCCATTGCCCACGGCTTCGATCGGACAGACGGGCTGGCGCTCACCACAGTCCTGCTTGCCCTGCTTCACGTGGCGGCGAACGCCTTCCTGGCTGATGCGAATTTTTCCTTTTCGTACCTGAAGAAATACGCCATGTTCTGCAACAGCGTAATCTTTCTGGATGCCGTGCGGCGGGTGCAGGTCAGCAGGGCGGACTACCGCCTGCTGAAGCTGCTCTACCTCTCGGTCGGCGTGCTGATGCTGGCACTGTGCCGCTTCCGGAGCAGTCAGATGTACCTGCTCAACGGGCGGCACACCCAGTACCTTACGCTCGGGTTCACAAACCCGAATCTGGCGGCGCTGTTTTTGGCTTGCATGATCATCTTTCTGGTCATTGCCGGCTTCCGCGAAAAGCACGCAACGGTGCGGCTCCTGCTTCTGTCGGTCGCCGTCGCAGAGGGCGTTTTCCTGTACCGGACGGAATCAAGAAATGCGCTCCTGGCGGTTATCACCTTTGCTGTTCTTCTCTGCTTCCGTCCCCGGAGGAGGAGAAAAGCCGGATTCAGCCGGGGGTTCCTGGGGCTGATGTCGGTTGCGCCGCTCCTGTTCGCCGGTCTGTATATGCGTGTCGTGGATGCGCCGTTTTTCGCCCGGTTCTTTTCCTTTGCCACGGCGGAGGGAAAGGAACTGAATTCGCGGACGGACATATGGGAGCCGGCGTTCCGCCGGTTTGCGTCCTCTCCCGTTTTGGGTGCTTACTGCCAGATCAGTGACGGCACCGGAATGTCTCAGCTTCACAACACGCACGTGGATATTCTGGTATCTTACGGAACCTCCGTACTGGTACTGACGTGCGTTTTTCTGTACGTGCTCATGCGGGATCTGCGGACCGAGGTGTCGGATGACGCACTGGCGGGCTTTATCTGCGTGCTTCTGTTGGGCATCGGGGAAGCCGCGCTTTTCTCCGGCGGGCTTGGCATAACCCTGTTTTTCGGCGTGTTTTTAGGGCTGAAAAAAGAGAAATCCCTGCAGGACTGCTGATCTGTCGGCGTTATCGGCGGCGTTTCGGCTTGCTTTCCGCATCGCCTACCGGGAAAAACCGCCTTGACTTTTGCGCTCCGGTCGGGTATAATACGGGTATACCAAAAGCACTACACCCGAAGGAGGCTTTCCATGAGCACTACGAAAGACAGGCAGCTGCGCGCGCGGGTTGACAAACTCCGCGAGGAGCTGAACTACCACGCCCAAAAATATTACGTGGAGGATGCACCGGAAATATCCGACTACGAGTACGATCGGCTTTTCTATGAGCTGGTGCACATCGAGCAGGAACACCCGGAGCTGGACGATCCCGCATCCCCGACCCACCGCATCGGCGGCAAAGCCTCCGACCGCTTTGAAAAGGTCACGCACAGCGTTCGCATGGATTCGCTGACCGATGTGTTTTCCTTTGAAGAGCTTGAAGAATTCCTGTCCCATGTTGCGGAGCGGATCCCGGATGCCGTATACTCGGTCGAGCCGAAGATCGACGGGCTCTCCTGCGCGTTGCGCTATGTGGACGGCGTGCTGGTTCAGGCGGCAACGCGCGGCGACGGAACAGTCGGCGAGGACGTGACGCAGAACGTCCGCACCATCTTCGATGTGCCGCTGACCTTGCCGGAGCCGCTGTCGCTGACCGTCCGGTGCGAGGTATATATGCCCCGCGCGGTCTTTAAGCGACTCAACCGGCGCCGCGCCGAGGCGGGCCCCGCCCTGCTTGCCAACCCGCGCAATGCCGCCGCCGGGTCGCTCCACCAGCTTGACCCCAAGGTCACGGCATCGCGGGCGCTGTCTGTCTTTGTCTTCAATTTTCAAGAGGGGGCGCTCTATGCCGATGGGCACGCGCCTGTCTCGCACACCGAAACGCTGGACCGACTGCACGAGCTGGGCTTCCACACGCTGGAGGAACGGATCCGCACCGCCGACCGCGCCGCGATTCTGGCGCATATCCGGCATCTGGGCGAGGCGCGGGACAGTCTCGCCTATGACATCGACGGCGTGGTAATCAAGCTGGACAGGCTTGCCGACCGGGCGACTATGGGTGAGGGAACCGCAACCCCCCGTTGGGCGGTCGCCTACAAGTTCCCGCCGGAACAGGAAATCACACGGCTGGAGGACATCACCGTCGCTGTCGGGCGCACCGGCGTACTGACTCCTACCGCCGTACTGCACCCCGTCCGGCTGGCGGGCACCACGGTTTCCCGCGCGACCCTGCACAATCCGGATTTGATTTGCGAGCGTGATATCCGCATCGGCGATTTCGTGACCGTGCAGAAGGCGGGCGACATCATTCCGGAGGTGGTCTGCACACATCCGGACAGGAGAACAGGTGACGAACGCCCCTTCCGGATGCCGGCAGTCTGTCCCTCCTGCGGGGAGCCGGTATTCCGGGAGGAGGACGAGGTAGCGGTACGCTGTACCAACGCCGCCTGCCCGGCACAGCTCTCGCGCGGCATTGAGCATTTTGCGTCCAAGGACGCCATGGACATTGACGGACTGGGACTGCAGATTGCCGAGTCCCTCATCCGGGAAGGGCTGATCCATGATGCAGCCGACCTGTACCGCCTCCGCGCCGCCGACGTGGCAGGCATGGAGCGCATGGGTGAAAAGTCCGCTGCCAACCTCATTGCCGCGATTGAAAAATCCAAGACGGCTGGTCTGGAGCGCCTGCTGTACGCGCTGGGCATCCGCAACATCGGTGCGGTGGCGGCGGCGGCGCTTGCCGAACACTTCGGAACGCTGGACGGCGTTATGGCAGCGACGGCGGAACAACTGTGCGACATTCCGGATTTCGGGGAAATCACGGCGGAATGCGTGGTCAATTTCTTTACGCACCCGCAGAATATCGCGCTCTGCCGTCGGCTGGAGGAGGCAGGCTGCCTGACCTCCGCCACCGCCGCACCGACCGGCGACAGGCTGGCAGGCATCACCTTCGTGCTGACCGGAACCTTGCCCACGCTCAGCCGGGACGAGGCTTCCGCGCTGATCAAGGCGCAGGGCGGCAAGGTATCGGGATCTGTGTCTTCCCGGACAGGCTATGTTGTCGCCGGTGAGGCGGCAGGCTCCAAGCTGACCAAGGCGCAGGCGCTGGGCGTGCCTGTCATCGACGAGGACGGACTGCGGCGGCTGCTGGAAGGAAAGTAACGGACTCTGCCGAAGATGTCAACCGACATCTCCGGCTCTGCGAAGGAGGTATCATGGAAATACGGTATGCAACGCTCCGCGATGTTGCCGCGGTCGCCGCAGTGGAGGCGGCGTGCTTTCCGCCTGCGGAAGCGGCGACCGAAACGCAGTTTGCCGAGCGGATCCGGCATTACGGGGATCATTTCTGGCTGATGTTTGACGGGGAAAAGCTGATCGCCTTTGTGGACGGTTTTGTAACGGACGAGCCGGATCTGACCGACGGGATGTATGAAACTGCGTCCATGCACGACGAAACCGGTGCGTGGCAAATGATTTTCGGCGTCAATACGTTGCCGGCGTATCGCCGGCACGGGTATGCGGGCACGCTGATCCGCCGCGCCGTTTCCGATGCGAAACGGCAGGGGCGCAGGGGACTTGTACTGACCTGCAAGCAAGCCCTGATCCCGTACTATGCGCGTTTCGGCTTTGCGGACGAGGGTGTTTCGGAGAAATCCACCCACGGGAACGTCGTGTGGCACCAGATGCGGCTGTCCTTCTGACGGCGATCTGCACGCGGTTCCGCTTTTCGCGGACGTGCAGGAATCGGGAATCCGGTGTGAAGCTCACGCCTCCGGCGGCGTGAGTTTTTCGATGATACAGAAAAGCTGCCGGCGGGTCTCCCCGTCCAGGTGTCGCCACCTGTCCAGCAGCTTTTTTTCTTCAGATGTCAGCGGTTCCGGCGGCACGGAACCCGTTTCAGACTCCTCATGAAAAAACTCCTCCAGCGTAATGCCGAATGCTCCGCAAATGCGCTCCAGCGTGGGAATCGTGGGCGAATTGCAGCGCAGGAACAGATTGGACAGCGTGGATTGCGGAATGCCCGCACGTTGGGACAGCGTATACATACTCCAGTTCCGTTCCTTCAGTAATTCCTGGATGCGGTTCAGGCAATTCATATAAAGACCTCCTCATTTCGTTGGCATCCCCGCACAACGCACGGCAAGCACCTTGGCGGCACATCTGCGCTGCCATCATGGCAGAGTTTCCCTTGCTTTCTGCGTTGTCTGGTTTCTATCAGTATACCATGACAAACTCAAAAGAAAAGTTTTAATGAGTGATCGTCAAAAATTGCAAATGTGATAATTTTCGACTGCACCGCGCCCGGTTCCGCTCCGGATTCCGGGCTATCCCTGCGGAGCCCGGAAACGCCGGCAATTCGTAAATTTTTATTGAACCTCTTGCCAACCGGCAAGAAGCGTGATATAATGGAAGGAACGATAAATTCACCCTGAAAGGCAGGTTTCAGACAATGCATATGCAGGAATCCGGCGAGATGTATCTGGAAACGATCCTCATTCTGTCCCGTACCAAAGGGCAGGTGCGCTCCATAGACATCGTGGATTATATGTCCTTCAGCAAGCCGTCTGTCAGCCGCGCCGTGGGGTTGCTCAAAAGCGGCGGCTACATTCTGGTCGATCCGGAGGGCTACATCACGCTCACGGACGCCGGACGCGAGGTCGCGGAGAAGATATACGAACGCCACACGACTCTGACCGAGCTGCTCACGCGGCTGGGCGTTGACCCGGATGTGGCGGCGGAGGACGCCTGCCGGATGGAGCATACCATCAGCGATGAGTCCTTTGAGGCGCTCAAGCGCCATATGAGTCAATCCCCGAACGCGAATCCGGATTCGGCACACTGAAAAATCACAAAAGCAGGCACCCCACAGCAAAAAGCGCTGCGGGGTGCCTGCTTTTGCGGAAAGCGGCAGGGTTCCGGGGATCACGGAAGCGCCGCACGGTTCCCGGATGTGCCGGCGGAGTATGCATCCGGAATTATTGCGCGGGACGCCAGCCCCGGGGCGTGCGTGTGTACCTCAAAACGGCAGGACGCCGAGATGCTCCAGCAGAATTTTCAAGCCGATCAGGATCAGGATGGCGCCGCCGACCACAACGGCGCGGCTCCTGTACTTCAGTCCGAAGACGTTGCCGATCTTCAGTCCCACGCCGGACAGCAAAAACGTAATGGCTCCGATAAGTCCCACCGCCCAGCCGATGCCCACAGTCGGGGGTGCCAGCGCAAAGGTCACACCGATCGCCAGTGCATCAATACTGGTCGCCACTGCCAGCAGCAGCATGGTTCTGAACGAGAAGGAATCGTCGCCCTTTTCGCCATCGCCCGCGACGCCCTCCCGGATCATATTCCCGCCGATCAACGCCAGCAGAACAAACGCAATCCAGTGGTCAAACCGGGTGATGTGCTCCGCAAAGGTTGAGCCGAGCAACCATCCCAGCGTGGGCATCAATGCCTGAAATCCGCCGAACCATGCGCCGACAATCAGGTAGTGTCGGGGACACAGCCGTTGCGTGGACAGTCCCTTACAGACGGCAACGGCAAAAGCGTCCATGGACAGCCCCACGGCGAGCAGAAATAATTCGATAAGGCTCATGATTTCAATATCCTTTCGGCAGAGTTACGTTTACGGGAAGCGGATCGGGAGCCCCCGCGCGGCAGACGTGTGCGCGGTTGCGTCGGTTCCGCCTTCGCGGGACATTCCGCGGCGTAAAAAAGCGGTTCAGGCACATCGCACCCGAACCACTCTATGCCCAAGTACGGGTATGCCATACCTGAGGCGATACCGCGCAGGTTGGTGGCACAGATGCGCGGTATTATCTTTCGTTTCGCTGTTGCAGGCAAGGCAGACGGGGTATTCTGCCCTGTCTGTTGGCGTTGTCGCCGTGCGTCCTCTGCGGCTACGCGGGTACACGGCTGCCTGCTCTCTCAACGCCGGGCATTATAGCATATTTCCGGCGGATTGTCAAGTGATTTTTCGGAGGAGGGGGGTGCCCCCGGTGGCACCGGCTCCTCCCGCCCTCGCTGTCCCCGGCGGAGCAGGGGGCAATCCGCAAGGATTCGCCCGTCCCCTCACTGTTTCTCCACGATTTCCGTTCCCTTGCCGCTCTTGAGAATACAGCGGGGAGGCACAGTGCCGCGCACGGAGGACAGCGGATAAATATTGGAATCCGCACCGATGACAGTACCGGGATTCAGAACCGAATTGCAACCGACTTCCACACGGTCGCCCAGAATCGCACCCATTTTCTTCAGGCGGGTCTCAAGAACCTCGTCCCCGGCGCGAACCGAAACAAGCGTCCGGTCGCTCTTGACATTGGAGGTCACGGCACCGGCACCCATGTGCGCCTTGTAGCCAAGCACTGAATCGCCGACATAGTTATAGTGCGGCACCTGCACGCCGTCAAACAGGATGCAGTTCTTCAACTCCACCGAGTTGCCGACCACACAGCCGTCCCCCACCAGCGCCGCGCCGCGGATGAACGCGCCGTGCCGCACCTCCGTGTCCGCCCCGATGATGGCAGGCGCGCCGATATAGGCTGTGGGCGCAATGCGGGCGGATCTGGCGATCCAGATGTCCTCGGCGGGATGATCGTACTCGTCGGGCGGCAGAGTCGCGCCGACTTCGCGGATGATGTCCTTGATCTCCGCCAGAATTTCCCAAGGGTACTCATATCCCGACAGATGCGCCCATGCGCGGGTGTGACCGGGAGCGAACAGCTCCTGCGTGGTAAGAATGTGGTTCTGCATAACAATTCTCCTTCTGCAATCTATTGCAATCTACGAAAATCCATGAATCCGCAAAGGGCAGTTCCGACAACAGGAGCCGCTCAGTGCAGACGCTCCGGAGCCTCCGCTTCCTCTGCCAGCCCGCGTGCGCGGATGAGCGCCAGCATTTCGTCCGCGCAGGCTCCGCACAGCGCAAGGGACGGGGACTCCGCCATCACGCGCACGACCGGCTCGGTGCCGCTCCGGCGCAGGAGGATGCGTCCGGAATCCCCGAGACGGGCGGCGATATCCGCCAGACGCGCTTTCACGACAGGATCGGCAAGTACGGCGTCCTTGTCCGGCACGCGGATGCTCTTCTGCAGTTGCGGGGACAGCACAACGGGCGCGGCAAGACGCGAAAGCGGCATTTTGGCATCCACCATGCGCTCCGCCAGCATGATGGCAGTCAGCAGTCCGTCGCCGGTCGTGGCATACTTGCGCAGGATCACGTGCCCCGACTGCTCCCCGCCCAGACCGTAGCCGCCGCGTACCATGCTCTCGTATATGAAGCGGTCGCCGACGGTGGTCTCCACATGGCGGATGCCGGCGGCATCCAGTGCCCGGTACAGCCCCATGTTGGTCATGACCGTTGTCACGACCGTGTCCTGCGGCAACGTTCCGCTCTCCCGCATGGCGCAGGCGAGGATGTACAGGATCCGGTCGCCGTCCACCTCTTCGCCGTTCTCGTCCACCGCGATACAGCGGTCTGCGTCGCCGTCAAAGGCAAAGCCCACGTCCAGATGCTCCGACAGAACCAGCCGCCGCAGTCCTTCGATATGCGTAGAGCCGGCGTTCAGGTTGATGTTCAGTCCGTCCGGGTCGGCGTTGATGATGTAGGTGCGCGCACCGAGCGCCTCAAAAACCGCCTTGGCTATCATCCACGAGGAACCGTTGGCGCAATCCAGCCCGATGCGCAGGGATCGGTAGGAATGTGCCACCAGCGAGATCAGGTATCCGACGTACCGGTTCCGCCCGGCGGCGTAGTCCACAATCTGCCCGATATCGGCTCCGTGCGAGAGCGGCAGTTCATCCGCATCCAGCCCCAGTGCCCGCGCGCCGCCGTCCAGATAGTCCTCGATGACCTGTATCGTCCGGTCGTCGATCTTCTCCCCGTCGCCGTTGACCAACTTGATGCCGTTATCCGTAAAGGGATTATGCGAGGCGGATATCATCACGCCGCAGTCAAACTCCCCGCGTGCCGCCGCAAAGCAGACGCTGGGTGTGGTGGTGACGTGCAGCATATAGGCATCCGCGCCGCCCGCAATCAGCCCTGCGACCAGCGCATACTCAAACAGGTAGCTGGAGCGGCGGGTGTCCTTGCCGATGACCACGCGCACTTTGTGCGCCGCGCCGGAAGCCCCGTCGCGCCCGCCCCCGTAGTACCACGCCAGAAACCGCCCGATCCGCCAGGCATGGTCGCCTGTCAGTGTGGCATTTGCTTCCCCCCGGAAGCCGTCGGTGCCGAAATATTTGCCCATAGCTGCCATCCTTTCCCGTCTGTCGGAACAGAATCGTATTCCCGGTTAGTATACCACGTTCCGAGTCAGAAATAAAGACCAATTTTATGAACAAGTGCAAGGATTTTTTGTGCTTTTCGCAACTGTCGCGTGCAGCAGATGCAAATCCCGGTGGGCAGTCGGAAGAACGGTTGGGCAATCCGCCGAATAATCCCCGTCAGATTTTGGTCAAAGCGCCGAAAATGAACTTTATTTGAAAAAAGAAGGGAAACCCATTGAAAAAAGGTGCCGGATGCGGTACAATGGTACTGTCCCTCTTTGGGCGGTCGATGCCGCCGGGACAAATATAAGTACAACCGAACAAGGAGTATTTTTCTCATGGGAAACGAAAAAACCGTACGCATCGGCATCATCGGATGCGGAGGCATTGCCAACGGTAAGCATATGCCCTCCCTCCGGCAGATCCCGGGCGTCCAGATGGTCGCATTCTGTGACATCATTGAGGAGCGTGCCCGTAAAGCCAAGCAGGACTACGGCACCCCCGATGCGGCTGTATACACCGACTACCGCAAGCTGTTGGAGGACAAGACCATTGACGTGGTACACGTCTGCACCCCCAACCGCGCCCACAGCTTCATCACGGTGGACGCTCTGCACGCGGGCAAGCACGTCATGTGCGAGAAGCCGATGGCAATCAATGCCGCCGAGGCAAAGAAGATGCTGGACGCCGCGAAGGAAACCGGCAAGCTGCTGACCATCGGCTACCAGAGCCGTCAGCGCGCCGATGCACAGTACATGAAGCAGGAGTGCCTCGCCGGCACGTTCGGTGACATCTACTACGCCAAGGCTACCGCTATCCGCCGGCGCGCCGTGCCGACGTGGGGCGTGTTCCTGAACGAGTATGAGCAGGGCGGCGGTCCGCTGATCGACATCGGCACCCACGCGCTGGATCTGACGCTGTGGATGATGGACAACTACAAGCCCAAGTACTGCCTTGGTCAGACCTTCCACAAGCTCAACAAGGACACCAACCAGGGCAACGCCTGGGGCAACTGGGATCCCGAAAAGTTCACGGTCGAGGACAGTGCGTTCGGTATGGTCGTCATGGAGAACGGCGCTGTCATCAATCTGGAGTCCGCGTGGGCACTCAACACGCTGGACGTGCGTGAGGCAGTCACGACCATCTGCGGTACCCGTGCGGGCGCCGATATGGATGACGGACTGCGCATCAACGGCATCCGGCAGAACTGCCAGTACGTATTCAAGCCCAATTTCTCCGCCGCAGGCGCCGCCTTCTTTGATGGTGTGACCAGCGCGGATCCCGCGGTGCTGGAGGCAGCGCAGTGGATCAATGCCGTTGTCAACGACGGAACGCCCTGCGTTCTTCCGGAGCAGGCGTTCACCGTGACGCGCATCCTGGAGGGTATCTACACCTCCGCCAAAACGGGAGACATCTTCCGCTTTTAAGGCATTACCGCGCAATTCCGATGGTGCAATTGCGCAGTCGGATTTTTCG
>ERZ857629.4610-NODE-4610-length-10551-cov-2.859280_pt1 | contig 10551 bp, 5 predicted proteins | sample MGYA00519700_ERZ857629 | MGnify/ENA primary metagenome ERZ857629 (study PRJEB31778, sample SAMEA3449351) | human gut metagenome | biome: human gut; feature: human-associated habitat; material: faeces | place: United Kingdom | collected 2010/2012 ... | reverse complement strand
ATGCCGACGTCCTCGCAGATCGGGTCATTGGGGAATCAAGCACTACGACGGCATGGGCGAGCAAGGAATCCGTCTACGCCAATACCTACGAATAAACGTTTCCGGACAACCGGCATGGCCTGCGCACCCCAGAATGGAATCCGGATTCCAAGGCACGCAGAACGCTCCTCCCGACCCTACAATGGCCGGGATTCATAGATCATCTGACGATCGCCGAAGTAAAGGGCGTCACGCCATGAGGTCTTCTTGCGGCCGTCCTGCTGCTGCGGCTCCTTAATCGGCACGAAAAGCCAACGAATCAGACCAACCACCATGTCCTGCAGGGAATGCCAGATGCCAATGTACGCGATCAACGCCCAGAACGTCACGATCGCGTTGAATCCGGCGAATACCGCATTGCCCCAGTTATGCGAGAGCGTGTCGGCGTAGAACACCATGCTCGAGTAGATGATGATCACCCACGGCATGGCCACGTACAACGCCGGCGATGCGGTTCGGTTATTGACTTTCGGTGTTCGCGCGAACGGAATCTTGGTGTTCGTCATGCCCTGTTGAATCGATTTGAGGGTGCCGGAAAGATTCACGGTCAGCAGGACGATGTTGAAACCGTAGATGCGGAAGATGTCGGAGTACTTATATCCGTTGCGTTTCAAATCGCTCGACATGGTGGCAAAATACGGCAGCGAAGCGAGCACCACCCACGGGCTCAGCAGACGCTGGTCGAACGGATACGCCAGCAGGAACATCAGACCGAAACTCGACCATGCGATCGAGGCCGTATAGTTCACGCGAAGCGCCCCCTCCCCCAGCTTCACATCGTCGCCACGCTGACGACGGGCACGCACGATGCGGAAGAATTTGCCGATGATCAACAGGCCACCATTCGCCCAACGCCGCCGTTGCACCACCAGAGAGCCGAAATCCGGAGGCGTGGAACTATAGCTCAACCGTTCCGGATAATTGACCAGATGCCAGCCGAAATACCCCAGATCGATGCTGGATTCGGTGTCTTCGATCACCGTACGATCCTGAATATACGTTTTCACCGTGCGAGTGTCCTCGGTCGACACCACGCAGATATCGTCGAGCGCGTCCTTGCGGATCACCGCATTCGCACCCACCCAGAACGTGGCGTCATAGTAGGTCATACCTTGATGCAGCATATGCTGGATGTCGGTGGTGGCGGCCGCGATGCGTTCGATTCGGGTGGGTGCACCACGATACGAGGAATACGGGGTCTGGATCACGGCCACACGCTCGTTGCCCGGCTGTTCCAACTGGTATACCAAACGCAGGCAGTAATCACGCAACAGCATGGAATCGGCATCCAACGTCAACACGTATTCGGAATTACGCATGACGAAATCGGCGGATTCACCCTCACGCACGTCACGCAGAATCACCCCATCGGATGTCTCCACACGCTTCAGCGAGTGCCCCATCAATCCGATGAAGGAATTCAGATTCATGGCCTTGTTGCCCTCACGGGATGTCGACGCATACAGCTTGCGCTCGAACGACCATCCTTTTGCAGTGAAGATACGCACCAAACGTTCGTAGAGCTGCAGGATACGTTTTGCATCGACATGTTGCTGCAGGGTAATCGAATCGTTGAGCGCCTGCTCCGTCAAACGCAGGTCACGGGCAAGGCCTCGCAGAACCTGATCACAGAAGAAGTCGTCGGTATGGTCCTCCACCGGCCACTTGTCGGCCTTACGTTCCAACCATCGCGCGGCCGCGCGATAATCCTCGGCGCAACGCGCGGCCACACTGCATCGCGCATCCATCTGGTCGGATAATATCGCCATGACTTCGTCACGGGCCTGCGTGAAACGCTTGCCCGGTTGCGCAAGCTCGGTTAACACCTTCGGCATCAACTCACGGCTGGCCTTCAGAATCGCACGCGCCTCATCGTTCTTCGGATGCGGGGGATCGTCGATCAGCAGTACAACGGCAAGATCGGGGAATTCCTGCAATGCGGCCGACCAAATCGTTTTCTCGACAACCTTCGGCTGTTCCACATACGACGGGATCAGCACGGTGATGCCCTTGTCATAGTTGCGCGAGAAATGATCGTCAAGCATGGCTCGCGGTACACGTTCATGCCGCAGGAAACGGTACATTGCCCCCTGTCGTGTCACCAAATATACGAGCGCACTGAAGATCAGCGTAGTCACGATCGTCATGTACAGCACGCCCTCCACCACGAAACGTAATGTGAGCGAAGGATTGTTGATGAACAACGAGAGAATCATCGTGATCATGTATACCAGCCACGAAATCACGGTGCAGACAATCGCGATGTAACCGAACACGATACACACCGGCGACGGTTGGGCGTGCATGATGGCAAGCGGACGCGTGGAGGTTTCCGCACCCCACTGGTACTTACGATCACCACTTTTATTCCCCCTATTGCTCCCTGCCCTTATCACCATCAACCGCCTTTGCGTTATCGGAACCGTTCTCTCCCGTAGTATCACAAGGAAATGTATATCATTGCCGGGATTGCCGGGATTGCCGTACTGACCATGAATTACACTTTCCACTGTAGGCAGGATATGCCAAAACGACATGCAGTAGGGGGCATAAATCCCACCGCAATAGGGGGTATAAGTCCCACCGTACACGCGATGATGCCAAACGGGAGATAAACCGCATGTCCATTTATCGCAGCCTCACGGATAACAAGACACGATCCACGAAAGGGGGAGCGATGAAAACCCCATTCCCGGGAAGGCGATTCTCCTTCCCCCGATTGCTTGTAGTCATCGCCTGCGCCGCGCTCATCGCGGCAGGCACCTGGTCATGGCTCACATTTACGCGAACCGCATCGGAAAAGCTGCCGGAACCTTGGTTCGGCGGCTACGTGGATGTGACCGCGACGCCATCGTACGAATTTGAATCCAAGGTGGGCAATGTCTACCGCAACATGATCCTCGGATTCGTCACCGCGAATGGGTGCCAGCCCAGCTGGGGCGGCTATTACAGCCTTGATGGGGCAGCATCCTTGCTTGATCTCGACAGCCGCATCGCGCAAACCTACAAGACGGACCGCACGGTCACCATCAGTTTCGGCGGGCAACGCGGCACCGAACTGGCCACCGCCTGCCCCAACGTCGATTCGCTCGCCAAGGCCTATCAGCAAGTGATCGACCGCTATCACGTCACTTCGCTCGATTTCGATATCGAAGGCTCGAATCTCGACGGATACAGCGAAGCCGCGACCCGACGGGCACAAGCGGTGGCGAAGCTTATCGCCAATGAGAAGACTAAAAGCAAAGGTGGAAACGCTTCCAATCTGACCATAAGCCTGACGCTACCGGCGGATGCCCGAGGCATGACTTTGCAAGGCATGCGAACCGTGGAAGCATTTCTTGATGCCGGAGTGACGTTGTCCTCCGTGAATCTCATGACCATGGATTTCAACGTGGCCTCCACGTCGATCACGCAATCCACCCTCATCAAAAGCTCATTGAACGCGGCCCAGGCGCAATACAAGACACTGCTGTACAGGCGCGGCAAACTGTTCAGCGACCACCAGATCTGGGAACTGCTCGGAGCGACCGTGCTCATCGGCCAGAATGACACCAAAAACGAATACTTCACGCTTGACAATGCGCGTGGAATCAACACCTTCGCGCTGGAAACGAGCCTAGGGCGCCTAAGCATGTGGTCACTGAACCGCGACCAGCAGTGCGGTGAGAACTACACGAACACGAACACGCTCAAAACGTTCTGCAGCGGCACGAAGCAGACGGACGGCGAATTCGCCAGCACATTGGGATCGGGATTCCGGGGTACTCCGGGCACAATCGTCGACTTCGACAACGCGAATTGGAATTCCTCCAAGCGGGCTTACCCCACGTGGAATCCCGGCACGCTATACAGGCAGGGCGACAAGGTGATCTGGAACGGTAACATCTACGAGTCGTTGGGCAACAACGAAAACGAGCGCCCGGACAGCGCAGAGGAAGGCACTAACGCGCCATGGCGCATCGTCGGCCCCGTGCTGTAGCAAGCACGTCGGAGAGGACACAACCGGCAGACCGTGATCACAGACCGACCGGCATTTCACAGCAAAGGAAGGGAATCGGGCAATCATGCGAGCAAAGCATCGAGCAGCCAACAACAAATATCTGCAAGGGGGTGTCAGAAAGTCAACCAGACTTACCATCCTGGTCGTTATCTACACGCTGTTTCTCACAGTTACGATCATCGCGCATGCGAAAGAAGGCATGCGGCGATTCGCGGAGCAGCCAGTACTCATCGGCATATGGTCGGTGTGTTTCCTGCTCTGTCTGACCTATCACAAGAAACGTTCGACGTATCCCGTGTCGGCGGAGCACACCACGCTACCGTTGCTGACCGTGATGCTGCTGGTGACCGGCTATTTCTCCGACGTGGCGTTGTTCGTGATCATCGCCGTTATCATCACGTCGATCTTCACCGCACGCAGCATCACCGTCGGCATCCTACGCGCCGGAACCACGCTTGCACCGGTCCCTCTCATCAAAGGGCTGTTCGCCGATACGTCACAGGTGCTGGGAACCAGCATCAGCCCGCATTCCATCAACGAGGCACTCAGTACCTACCAATTCCGACATTGGTTGCTTCCTCTGCTGATCATAACCGTCGCGGTGCCGACCATCCGCCTTATCTGCGATATCGTCACGTTCTTTTTCGCGCAGATCCCAATCCGCAAAGCCATACACGAGTATTCACTATCGCATACGCTTGCCATGATGTTGGCCGATCTCATGGCGATCGTATGGATTCCCGATATCCTGCGGTTCGCCAATATCGGCACGAGCCCCGCAACCGTGCTTTCGGTATCCATACTGATGCTGATCGCCTATTCGCTGCTGCTGATGGCCATCAACACGTTGAACCGGCTGGCACGATCCAAGAACGCGCTGAAAAGCATCGCGAACGTGAGCGACGCGTTGCCGTTGCCGGACCAGGCGCCTGAGGAAACCGTCGTGCGTCGCATCAACCGCGGGCTCATCAGCATGCGCTGTTTCGTCAGTGATACGAATGATCTCAATAGGAGATGGCATTCCTACCGATACTCCGAACCGATTTCCACCGGCTCCAGGCAGTATTACCTTGCGATAGAACGCAGCGTATGGAACCGTCCGTTCATGTCGACCGACGAGACGATATTGCTTACCTGCGGTGAAATACTTACCGAATCGTTGCGCGTGGGCAAGACGGTGAAGCTGCTGCGCACCGAAGCGGAAACGGATGCACTGACCGGAGCGCTCACCTACCGTGCGTTCATCGGGCATCTCAAGAGCCTGCAGACCGAGAACGTGCACAATCTGGTTGCGGTGGTGTACTTCGGCGTGGAGCATCTTCGTGCCGTCAATGAACATTACGGACGCAGAATCGCTAACACCGTGCTGCGATCCGTGAGCATGCGTCTGAGCCGGCTGATGCCGGAAAACGCTACGCTCTCACGTGTCAGCGGCACGGAATTCGCCATGATCATCACCAATGTGACGTCCACCGACGACGTGGAGGAATTGACCGTGCGCATGCGCAATCTCGCCGTCATGCCGGTATATACAGAAGAAGGCGAAGTCTCCGTGGATGTGTCGAGCAGCATCTCGTTCTCGAACGAGACCGACGGATTCTCGGTGTTGCTCGCCGACGCGAATGCGCATATCTACGAATCGGAAAGCGCCAATCTGTCCGTCGTCGATGACGCCGAGGCCGTCCTGGCCACGCAAAACGGTTCCGGCGACTGCTTCAACGCGTCCGATGTGCTTCGCAGTGCAATCGAGAACAACACCGTTTCCGTGCTGTACCAACCGATTTTCAACGTGAACACCAAACGCATCGTTTCGTTGGACACGATCGTGCGCGTGCACGATAAAAAAGGCCGCACGCTGACGCCCTATTTCGTGATGGCGGAAGCGCACCGACTCGGCATGAGCGCGCAGCTGACGCTCGACGTGTTGGACACCTGCGTGAAGGACATGACCGATTTCCGCAAGGTGGCCCCGGAGCTTGACATCGTGGGTATCTACATGAACGGTTCCGAGTTGACCAATTCCAGATTCCACGAGCGATTGGAACAGCTGACCCATGAGCAGCCGCATCTGCGTTTCGGGCTGCAGATGGGATCGCATGCTATTCATGTGTTACACGATGAAGCGGATGACGAAGTCACCGATCTCGCCGCACTGCCGAATGTCAAGCTTGGGCTGATCCATGCCGGCACCACGTATTCCGAAATCGCCGCGTTTGCGCGTCTGCCGTTGGACTTCGCGCAATTCGACGAGACGATGGTCCGCGAATTCCGTGTGCCCCGTGCCATGCAGATCATGCAGCACACGTTGAACATTTCGCGCGACAATGGCGCGTACCAAGTGGTGTTCAACGGTGTGGAAACGCCGGAGCAGGTGGACTTCATCCGTTCCATCGGAGGCTCGCTTGTCGAAGGCACGCTATTGTGCAATGCGATGAGCGCCAACGAGTTCCTGATGCGTCTTGAGACTATGGGTACGGTATTGCCCGATGCTGCATTGCCGCAAGCAGAACAGGCATAGATCTGAGCATTGGCACCCCTGTTCCCCTAGCACGCATGGCCCGCCACTCTCGCCGGGCCTTCGTGAACGCACATGACTGAACAGCGAAAGCATTCCACGCAAACCCGATGATTGCGCGAATCGCACGTAAGCCGTCACGGATTCACAAAGAACCGTTTTTCGTTCGCGGGTATCACACCCTGTCGGCGATGAATGCCAGCGGATTGTCGATGAACCTGCGCAGTCCGACCTCCGCGGCACCATACAGCGCGGGATGGTCGGCAACAGGCGGCATGGACACGCTCACCTGCATATCCGAAGCGCCCAGCACCTGCTCCTGCAGACGGGACTCAAGCAGCTCATAGAACGATTGGCCGAAATTGATCCACCAACCGCCCAACAGTACGGTATCGACGTCAGCCAGGTTCACCGCCGAGGCGATGGCCGAAACCAGCGCATCGATGCCACGTTCAACGGCCTTCACCGCCTGCGCGTCATCGGCATGCCACGCATCCAGCAACCTATCCAACGCTGCGACACTGGCGGCATCGTTGCCGCGTGCCACACCAGACGCCTCCACCAGCGCACGGCGACCGGCATATGCTTCCAGACAGCCCTTTCTTCCGCACCGGCACACCGGACCATCCAACGAGACCGAAATGTGACCGATTTCGCCGGCGAACCCGTGAGATCCCGTCACTACCTCGCCGTCACGCACAATGGCTCCGCCGATGCCGATATCGCAGGACAGATAAATAAAGGAGTCAGTGCAGTCCACGGCATCGAGGAAGTCCGCACGGGCGCATGCATAGCCTGGGATCTGCGCGATAGCCGCCATCTTTGCCTCATTGCCGGAATGCACGTCGCAGCGACGCATAACCTCGAACTGCATCAGATCGACATTTTCCCAACCAAGATTGCGTGCCATAAGCAGTTGCTTCTTGGACGTGACCAAGCCAGGCAGCGCACAAGCGACACCGGCAACAGTGCACCCCTTGCGCTTGAGCTGGCGCTCCATAGCCGTGACCATGGTGTCGAGTCTGTCGAACACATCCTCCGGGGCAACGCCGCTCATATCGGCATCCACCCACTCGTACGCGAGCGTATCGCGATTGATATCCAGCGCCACACAGCCGTAGCCGTCGGTATTAACCTGCATGCCGATGCCGCACATCTTGCCGCCACCCAGCGCGAGCGGCGTGGACGGACGCCCATAGCTGGACGAGTTCTGCGGCTCGCCTTCCTTGACGATGCCCGCTTCAATCAGCAGCGACACCAGCAACGACATCGTTGCCTTGGTCAAACCGGTCTCCTTGGCGAGAGCGGCCCGGCTCATCGGCGTGGAGGCGCGCAATAGCGTGTCGATCACCACGGAAAGATTGTGATTGCGTAGATCATCCTGATTGATTCTGCGAAGAGATGTCATAGCTAGTCCCGTCCCTGCCCTGTTCCTACGCTGCCATATCGCATAAATTCCCCGAAGCGACGTTCCGGAGCCTTTCCTGATGCTACACTACTATAATATAGTTTATTCGTCTAACTATTAGCCGTGCGCCATCGACGAGCGGCATATGCAAGGAGGCAACACAACCCATGGCAAAGACTCTGGTGGCTGGCGTCGACACCTCGACGCAGTCCTGCAAGGTACGCGTAACAGACGCCGAAACCGGCGAATTGGTGCGTTTCGGCCAAGCCAAGCACCCGAACGGCACGTCCATCAACCCCGCATACTGGTGGGATGCGTTCCAGGAGGCCGCGCAGCAGGCAGGCGGACTGGACGACGTATCCGCACTGGCCGTGGGCGGCCAACAGCACGGCATGGTGATTCTCGACGGCCAAGGCAACGTGATTCGCGACGCCATGCTGTGGAACGACACCAGCTCCGCCCCGCAGGCTGCCGCTCTGATCGAGAAGCTCGGCGCCGCTCCGGCACAGAACGGCGAACCGGAAGACCCGATCGCCCGCGGCAAGCAGCGCTGGGTCAAGGCCGTGGGATCCTCCCCCGTCGCCTCCTATACGCTGACCAAGGTGGCATGGGTCGCCGAAAACGAACCCGAAAACGCCAAGAAGATCGCAGCAATCTGCCTGCCACACGACTGGCTGAGCTGGCGCATCGCCGGCTACGGGCCAGTTGCCGAAGGCGAGGACGCCCATCTCGACGCCCTGTTCACCGACCGCTCCGACGCATCCGGCACCATCTACTACGACGCCGCCCGTAACGAATACCGTCGTGATCTGATCGCCATGGTGCTCGAAGCCGCCGAAGGCGCCGAAGCGGCGCAAGCGCATGCCGACGCCATTGTGCTACCCACTGTACTGGGCCCGCGAGAGGCGGCACCGGTCAAAGCCGATCCGGCCATCGCCGGCAAGAGCGTCGAGGGGGGCTGCGCACTCGCACCGGGCGGCGGCGACAACGCCATGGCCTCGCTGGGCCTGGGCATGAGCGTCGGCGACGTTTCCGTGTCCCTCGGCACCTCCGGCGTGGCCGCGGAGAAGAAGGCGCGGCGGCTTGTGTTCGACAAGCTTATCATCGACATGGACGCCTTTGAGCTGACCGTGGACGGCAAGAAGGTGGATACGCCCCCCAAGGAGATGGAGCTGCTTTACTACCTGGCCTCCTCACCCAACCGGGTTTACACCCGCAACCAGCTGCTGGACGAGGTCTGGGGCTTCGACTATTTCGGCGACTCCCGCACCGTGGACGTCCACGTGAAGCGCCTTCGCGAGAAGCTGGAGGGCGTCAGCGATCAGTGGAGCCTGAAAACCGTTTGGGGCGTTGGGTATAAATTCGAGGTGCTGTAAGCATGAAAAGTAGCTTCGGCCGCAGCTTTTTCACCGCCGCGGCGATCCTGCTGGTGGCCATGACCATTCTGGGCGCGTCCTTTCAGATTAAGGTCAACCGGTTCCTCACGGACACCACCCTCTCCGGGTTGCAGCAGAACGCGGACACCATTTCGGAACTGGCCGCCGCCTACTTTAACAGCGGCGGGCTGTCCAACCGGACGTTTCAGCTGAACCTGACCGTGGCATCCCAGGTGTCCGGGGCTGACGCGGTGGTCTGCGACAGCGAGGGGAACGTGGTGCTTTGCTCCGACACTCCCTCCGGCTGTGAGCATCAGGGCTTGCAGCTGAATCAGGCCTATCTGCAAAAGGTTGTCCGGAACGGCGGCGATACCGCCACCGGCGTCATCAACGGCCTGTACACCGACCGCCGCTACATGGTGTCCCGCCCGATTCTGGTGGACGGCAATGCCAAGGGCATCGTGCTGGTTTCCACCCCGGCCAATGACATCACCCAGATCATGAACAAGATCTCCAACATTTTCCTCACCGCGGCGCTGTTCGTGGTGCTGATCTCCGTGCTGGCGGTCACCGCCTTTGCCCGGCGGGAGAGCCGGCCGCTGAAGGAGCTGGCCAAAGCCGCCAACGCCTTCGGCCATGGCGACCTGGAAGCCCGGGTTCGTCTGGAGGACGACTGCTCCGAGGAAATGGAGGAGGTGGCGGTCGCCTTCAACAATATGGCGGTCTCTCTGCAAAAGAGCGAGTACCGGCGGCAGGAGTTCGTCGCCAACGTCTCCCACGAGCTGAAAACCCCCATGACCACCATTTCCGGCTATGTGGACGGCATTCTGGACGGCACCATCCCGGAGGACAAGCGGGAGCATTACCTGCACATTGTCTCCGACGAAACCAAGCGCTTAAGCCGCCTCGTGCGCAGTATGCTGGACATCTCCCAGCTGCAAAAGGAGGGCGGTATTCCCGAGGAAAAGAAGATGCACTTTGACCTGGAGGAATGCGCCGGGCAGGTGCTGATCACCTTCGAAAAGAAGATCAACGACAAGCACCTGAACGTCAACGTGGATATGCCGGAGCATCCGGTGTACACCATGGCGAATCCGGACTACATCACCCAGGTCATCTACAATCTCATCGACAACGCCGTAAAGTTCTGCCCTGACGGGGGCAATCTGGGGCTGCGCATCAAAGAGGGCGGCAGCAAGGTCTACGTCTCCGT
>ERZ857629.4608-NODE-4608-length-10552-cov-4.301324_pt1 | contig 10552 bp, 6 predicted proteins | sample MGYA00519700_ERZ857629 | MGnify/ENA primary metagenome ERZ857629 (study PRJEB31778, sample SAMEA3449351) | human gut metagenome | biome: human gut; feature: human-associated habitat; material: faeces | place: United Kingdom | collected 2010/2012 ... | reverse complement strand
TATCCATGAATAAAATATTTTTGCAAATTTTGAAAATACCTAAATTGTAAATGTAAACGGTAGTAAAGTAAGTTAGAATAATTGAAAAGAAGGTGTGGAGAAATTATTCAATAGGGAGGAGACGTTTGTTGGAATTTACTTACAGTCAGGTAGAAAGTTTGAATGAAACTGAAACCTACGTTTACAATTATGTTATAAAAAACACAAAGAAGGTATTAAATGAAAGTATTCGTGAATTAGCTAATGATACACATGTATCTACAGCGACAGTGATGCGTTTTTGTAAGAAGATGGGGTGTGAAGGTTTTACTGAATTAAAATATAGATTGAAAGAAAATGTAGAGGTGCAGAAAACCAAAGAAGATGATGTGAATGATCAATTTGATGATTTTATAGAAAAAGTAAAATCATCTGATTATTTGGATAGTATTCATAGGGCTGCTGAGATTATTAAACGGTCTAATTTAATTCTTACGCTAGGTATTGGTACTACTGGTGATTTTGCAAAATATACATCACGTTTATTAAGTAGTATGGGCTATTGTTGTTATGGGGTGGATGGCGCTGCTTATCCTGTACAGAGAGTTACTGAAGGGCATCAGGGAGTCATCATTGCATTTTATGAAAGGCTACAAAAAAAACTTCTTTTTGAAGAAATCTATCGTTATAAGAATAAGAATTATATGATTATTATGCTTACAAATACTAACATGGGAAGTATGGAACATTTATGTGATGAAGTGATTCATATTTCTGATGGTAGCGTTATGCTAGGAAAAATACATTCTGGAATACCTATGCTTTATGCGGTAGAAAAATTAGCTTATGAATTAACAAAGTAATATTGTTACAAAAGATGTAACATGTAACCGTTTCCCTGGGAACGGTTATTTTTTTTACATAAATGTGGTATTTTATTGTCATAGTATATTTATTTACAAGTTAAAAGGTACTGTTATGAAAAAGCATTGCGTTTTTATTAGTCTAATAGTTGTTTGTATTGTGATGTTCATCATTACGACTTGGTGTCCATTCTATGTAGTTGAGGGTGAATCCATGGAACCGACATTAGTAAATAATGATGTTGTATGTATTAAGAAAACAAAGTCTTTCAAGCAGGGAGACTTAATTGCGTTTCAGTATAATAATAAGCTGTTAGTGAGAAGAGTGATTGGTTTGAGTGGGGATAAAATCAACATTGATTCAAACGGCTATGTATTTGTGAATGAGAAAAAGTTAGATGAAAACTATATACAGAACAGAAAAGATAATCCACTACGTGACGAAGTATTTCCTTATACAGTTCCAGAAGGACAGATATTTGTATTAGGGGATAATAGACATCATGCGATAGATTCGAGAATGCGTGATTTAGGTTGTATTGATAATGATAAGATTATTGGTCAAGTCGTTATGAAGATTTATCCTATCACCCGTTTTTCTGTTTATTAAGGGAAAGGGGACATTGAGATGACAGAATATAATATTTTAAACAAACCAGGCAGAAAGAAAATGATGTTATTTTTTGGCTTGGTTTTTTTAACAGCCATTGCATTCTTCTATATTAATAGTGCAAGAATGGATGATTTTACATCATTGATTACTGATGCAACTGTACAATATCAAAATAATGGTGTGATGAAGGATTATACAACTGATGTCCATCTTGAAGACAATACACCTCTTTCTTTCCTTATTAAAGCAACTATTCCTCAAGGAACACTTGCTTCAATAGAAAATGTAGAAAGTGAAGAAGAAACAACTCAGGAAATAGTTGTAAAGAATCAAACATTAACTTATAACCTACCAGAACAATTAAAGGTAGAAGATACACAAACTAATAAGTTATACCTAGAAAATGATTTAGTACATTCTATTGGTACTTATGAGATTAGAAATAATTTATTGACTCTATATTTTGATGAAGATCATGTGAATACGAATGCAGAGAGTGAATTAAAGCTGGCATTGGTATTAGAAACAGATTCTTCTCATGTAGTATATGATGTCAATGGTTCTTCTCTTGTTTCATTCAATACTAAGAATATTGAATTAAATAAGTATATAGAACAGCCTACTGAAACAACAGTTACTAATCAGATGGATGAACAGGTAGTGGAAGAGGTTGTCACTGCAAGTAATTATACAAATAATGCTGTTGCAGCAGATGTTCAAAATAATGAAGAAGAAACACAAACAGGTAATATTGAAACAACAGATAAATCAGTAGACTTCGGAAATTATTTAACTGGTGCGACTGTTATGAAGAATGTGAATGGTCATTGGCAGAAGGTAGAAAACAATACCTTTACTGATGGTGATCAGGTACAGGTAAGTTTAAATTATCAATTACCTCCAAATACTGTAGATGAAAACAACAAGGTTATCTATTACCAGCTTCCAGATGGTGTTCGTCCTATAGAAGAACAAAGCGGTGAAGTAAAACAACATGGTAAGGTAGTAGGACATTATATTATCAATACAGATGGAAAAATCCTCATTGAGTTTAATGATGATTTTGCGGATGGTGAAGCTTTTATTGGTGATATTCAGTTTGAAGGTACTATTTCTAAAACTGGTGATGGAGATCAAGATGAAATTAATTTTGGCAATGATACAGAAAAGATCATCGTTACTAAGAAGAAAGATAATTATGATTTAGACTTAAAGAAAAAGGCTACTTTAAGTGAAGATAAATCAAAAATCGATTATCAAATTGTAGCTTCTACAACGAATGGAACAGGTGAATCATTAAAAATCACAGATAGCTTTGTATCTAATACAAATGCGACTGGTACATATGATGCAAACAGTATGAAGCTTTATAAGGTTTCAGCAGATGGTACAAAGACTGAAGTGACTGATAAAAAACCAAATATAAAAACAACTGATGGTCAGCAGACTTTTACATATGATAACCTAGATAAACTAGAGAAAGGTGAACAGTATATTGTCGAATATAGTGCAAATGTAGAAGAAAGCAAAACAGAAATAGATGGATCATCTAAAATTCAAAATAATGCTTATGCATCTAATAAATATGTCGATAGATGGGCTGGTACTACAACTGAGATTTCTAAAACGATGATTTCTAAGGAAGGCTGGTATGATCAGTCTACTGGATTGATTAAATGGCAGATTAAAGTCAATGCAGGAAAACAGGATATTGGCGGTTATGCTTTAAAGGATACACTTCCAGAGGGTATTGATTTCTCAGGAAATATCGTAATTACTGATAGTTCAGGTAAAACAGTAACAATTGATCCAACAGATAAGAATATCAATTATACATTCCCTGATGGTTCAAAAGATAGCTATACAGTGACTTACTATACAACTGCACCAAACGGAAACGGTAATGTTTCTAATACTTCTACAGTTGGTAAAGGTGATAAGGAGTATACAAGTACAGGTGTTGTAGGTGTTACACATCGTACATGGGCTGTTAATAAATCATGGAAAAATGAAACAGTATCAACAGAGGGTCAAAGAAAATATAAATGGTATGCTTCTGTAGTTATTCCTGAAGGTAATTTAACTGAATTCACTTATGTGGATACAATCAAAGATGCAGTAGATGAAAAAGGTAACACGCAGAAAGATACACATTATGCGATTGCATCAGAATTAGATGCTGAATTAAAGAAGAATGTTCATTTAAATTCTAATAATGGATATTTAGATGATTCTGTAGACATTGAATTTATTTATAAGGATGCAGATGGAAATGTAGTAGAAGCGACTGATAGTACAACACATGTTAAATCATTTGAGATAAAGGTAAAACCTAAAGATGGTCAGACAATCACAAACGCACAGCGTTTATCTATCGATTCTTATTCTACGATTGTAGATACATCTAAGCAGACTGCTGGAGAATCATGGAAGTTCAGCAATACAGGTAAAAAAGATGATTTAGAAAACGATTCAACACATTCTTATTCAAAGCCTAAACCTGTAGTGAAGCAGGGTGGTATTATGTCAGAATATGGTATTACATATAATAATGGAACTGTTTCAGCTGATCTAGAAGAAACAAATGGTATTCTTTATTATCGAGTTCTTATTAATACAGATTTAACTGATAATGAAGTAATCAATTTAACAGATATCATGCCAGAAGGTGCTCAATATGTAGATGGAAGTCTACAAGCAGCATTCTATGTCCATGATAGTTATTCTTATCCTATGATTGATAGTTATGATCAATCTTTGAAGGATAAAGATCCTTCTGGTTGGGATGATGTTAATCATAAATATGTTTATGACCTTACTGGAAATAAGAAGCCGAAAGTAGCTGTTAAAGATGGTAAGATGCACATCACTATTCCTAAAGGATATAATTATAACTTGAACAATGGCAGTAGTTCTGGACATACAATTCAGTTAACTTATCAAATGAAGGTAAGTGATGATTCTTCTTGGAATGATCCTACCCAAACACAAAAGACTTATGAAAATAAGGTCACATGGGGAAATAACTCTGATAGTCAGAAGATGGAAATGACAAGAGAATTAAGTGAGGTTCAGAAGAATGGTGCTCAAATTTATAATGATGATGGACAACCAACTGGTAAAGTGAAATACAATGTGATCATTAATCCAGCTGGTAAAGATTTAGATAATAGATCTGATACATTGACATTAAAGGATAGACTTACTTTACCATCAGGAGCAAGTGCAACTTTAAGTCTGGATGAGACTAAGCTTTATTACTTAGATTTAAGCAAGAAAGATAATAATTATCGTGGTGAAGTAGTTGATTCTAGTTTATATAGAATTGCGTATGATGATATTAACAACGAAATTAGTGTTATTGTGCCAGATGAGTTTGCATGTGTCCTTGAATATACATATGTGGTGGATGAAGGTAATATTGCAGGTGATTATCAAATAAGCAATAGTGCTACACTCAATGGCCAATTTGAGTCTTCAGTTCAGACAAATATTGAGAATCTAAGTTCTTCTGCAACTGTAGAAAAAGGAAAAATGAAGATCTATAAAGTAGATGATAAGGATTATACTAAACGTTTAACAGGTGCAGAATTCAAACTGGAAAAATTTGATGGAACTACAAATCAATGGGTAGATATTACTAATGATGTTGCGTTTGATGGTAAGTCAATTAAAACTAATGAAAATGGTGAAATCATTTTTCAGGGTGATGTACATAACAAAGTGTTAGATGGGGAAACTATTTATAGATTGACCGAAACAAAAGCACCAGATGGTTATGATTTATCAAAAAATCCTTATTACTTTGTATTAGTTAAAAAAGATCAACATGAGACAATAGCATCAACTAAAGAAAGAATGCAGTCTGTTTTCCAAAATGCAAATGCAGATATCAATAAAGCACATTTCTTTAATAACAATGAAGAAGTTTATATGTATATTACAAACCATACAAGTAATGTGAATGTACGTAAGGTATGGGTAGATTCTAATAACAAACCTACTACAAATGGTTCTAATGATATTAAGGTGCAGTTATATAAGACGACTAAGAAGAAGGAAACATGTACTGTCAAGCTTCATTTGACTGGTTCGAATGGGGTGGCTGAGAAAACAATAACAGTCTCTAAGAATAAACCGTTCACAGTAAAATATGTACATAATGGTGTTATTTCTGATTTTACAGAAGATAAAATCAATGTTACGAAGAACAGACAGAATTATGGTTCTGTAAACTGCGTGACTGATAATTATAGAAGTATTCTTACAGTTACTACATACACCATAACTGAGGATTGTGATATTTATATTACAGATACAACAAATCGCTTTTGGTTTGTTGCTGATAATTTTGAATTGACATGTGATGAACCAGATGTTTCAACTACTAAGACTAAAGTGGGAGATGCAGTTACTTTAAATGCTGGGAACAGTTGGTCATACACATGGTCTGGTGATGCTCTTAAAAATGGTGCTACAGATGGTGAAGATTATTACTACACTGTAGAAGAAGTAGAAGCACCTTCAGGATATCAGGTATCTTATACAAACAATGATGGTATTCAAGAAGGAGATATTACAGTTACTAACAAGAAGTTAGATAACTATGATCTTCCAGATACTGGAGGATTCGGTACTTTTGGTTATTACGCAATTGGGGCCCTATTTATTACAGCGACTCTATTTGCTTATATAGCAAATATTAAAAAGAAGGGGGCTTATAACTAGTAATAACAAACATTAATATGTGTATTTCAATGAGGGAAGAGTTTATTAAAAAATGGATATCATATGGACAAGGAGGAAAAACGATATGAAACTATTTAAAAAACTCGCAAGTTTCATACTTGCATTCGCAATGGTTATGGCAATTGCTATGCCATCAGTAGTAATGGCAGCTGATACAACTTATAAGCTTACTTTACAGAATACTGTTGAAGGTCATACTTATGAAGTTTATCAGGTGTTCAGTGGTACACTTTCAACAAAAGACAATAAGAAAGTACTTTCTGATTTAAAATGGGGCAGTGGAGTAAAGGCAGATGCTTATACTGAAACAGCTAAAACAAAAGCAGAAACACTTAAAGATGAAACTACTGCAAGAGCTTTTGCTAAAGAATTAGTAGATCAGGACAAATTATCTACTGCTACTAAAACAGTTCAAAGTGTTGCAGGTACAACTGAGATTGCTGGACTTGCTGCAGGTTATTATTTAGTAAAAGACACTGACGGAAGTTTAAAAAATAAGCCTGATTCTTATACAGCATATATTTTACAGGTTGTAGGTGATGCTACAACATCAGTAAAATCAGATGTTCCTTCATCAGAAAAGAAAGTTAAAGATATTAATGATTCTACTGATACAGACACAACTGGATGGCAGGATGCTGCTGACTGGGATATTGGTGATGAAGTACCATTTAAGATTGAAGGTACACTTCCATCAAACTATGATAAATATAAAACATATACTTTAAAATTCCATGATAAGGAAGAAGAAGGTTTAACATTTAAACCTGAATCTGTCCGTGTATATATTGATGATGTTGAAATTAAGACAGGATTTGAAGTTGTTGAAAATCCTAATGATGGAGATACATTTGATGTTGTTTTTGAAAATTTGAAGACTACTTCAGCTACAAACGGATCAAAGGTAAGAGTTGAATATAAATCTGCATTAAATGGAAATGCTCATTTAGGTAAACCAGGTAACAAGAATACAATGTATATGGAATTCTCTAATAACCCTAATAATGAGCAGGGTGGAGAAACAGAAACTGGTAAAACACCAGAAGATACAGTTATTGTATTCACATATAAAGTATCTGTTAATAAGGTAAATGAAAATAACGAAAAACTTGACGGTGCTGAATTTACATTAGAAAAGAAAGTTAAGAAAAATACAAATCCTGATGAATATGAATGGAAACCTATTACTAAAGTAGCTGGCACTGCTAGTGATGTATTTGAATTCAACGGAATTGATGATGGTGAATATAGATTAACAGAAACAAAAGCACCTGATAATTATGATAAGTTATCTGATCCAATTTATTTTACAGTAACAGCTGGTCATGTTGATGGTGCTGCTCCATATTTAAATACATTCTCTGGAAATATTGATAGTGGTAATGTTGGTGAAATGGCGTTTACTGCAGATAAAGATACTGGTATTTTATCAACAACTATTCAGAATAAACCAGGTAGCTCATTACCTGAAACAGGTGGTATGGGTACTACAGTATTATATGCTGCAGGTACACTTATGATTCTTGCAGCTGCTGCATTCTTAGTTATGAAGAAAAAAGCAGAAAGTAAGTAATATAAAACAATAAGGAGTGTCCTATAATGACAAAGAAGTTAATCAATGCATTTATAGCTTTAATATTCATTATGGGGCTTTCCTTACTTATTTATCCTAGTTTCAGTAACTATTGGAATCAAAGACATCAAACTAGAGCTATTGCTGGATATGAAGAAAAGGTAGAAAACCTGACTGATAAACAATATCAAAAGCTCTGGAATGATGCTACTTTATACAATACAAACCTGAAACAAACACTCTCTACTCTGAATGATCAAGAGAAGAAACTCTATGATTCAACTCTTGATGTCACTGGTACAGGTATGATGGGTTATGTTGAAATCCCTAAGATCAATGTCTCTCTTCCTATATATCATGGAACAGATGCTGAAATCTTACAGATTGCGATAGGACATATCCCAGGTACTTCATTACCAGTAGGTGGAGAGAGTACACATTGTGTCATATCTGGACATAGAGGATTACCAAGTGCACAGCTTTTTACTGATATCGATCAGTTAAAGAAGGGTGATACCTTCATGCTTCAGGTATTAGATCAAACTCTTTATTATGAAGTTGATCAAATTAAAACCGTCCTTCCTACAGAAACAGATGATCTGAAGATTGTGGAAGGACAGGATTACTGTACTCTTATGACATGCACACCCTATGGTGTTAATACTCATAGACTGCTTGTAAGAGGACATCGTATCAATAAAACAAATCTAAGAGTAAGAAGAGATTTAGTCAAAGCGGATCCAGTACTCATTGATGTATTCTGGGTAGTACTTGCAATTATTATTGCATTTATCTGGTATTTAACATCAATTAAGAAAAAACATAAAGAAAGGTGATGACAGCAATTATATGGGGAAAAGATTAAAAAAATACATATTATGTTTTACAGTTCTACTGTCAGTCGCTGTGTTTAATTCATTCCAGGTAGCTGCTGTCAATGTCAATAAGAAATGCTCTTTGACACTCAATGAATGCATTTCAGGGTTAAATGTTCATTTGTATCGTGTCGCAAGTGTTTCGGATGATGGTAGTTATCATTACACCGATGCTTTCAAGGAAGCAGAAACAAATACAAATATTCAATTGGATCAGCTTAAAACAAGTGAAGACCTTAAAAATGCGGCTATCACATTAAAGGGATATGCGGCAAGTCAAAAAGCTCTCACTAAACAGGCAACTTCTTCTAAAGTCGCATATACAGGTCTTAAAACGGGACTCTATCTTATTACGGCAGATAACTTAGAATTAAATGGAACAATTTATACCTATTTACCTTACTTGATTTCTTTACCACAGGGGACTAGCTATGATGTATCCATTGACTTTACTAAATATTCAAAGAATCCCTCTCATGAATATAAGATAGTGAAGCATTGGATTGATAATGGGTCTAAACATCCAGACAAAATCTATGTAGAACTCTATAACGGTTCTACTTATATCAAGACAATCGTACTAGATGCTGCACATAATTATGCTTATTCATGGAAAAGTGAACAAACTATGAATTACAGCATTAAAGAAAAGAGTGTCAAAGGTTATAAAGGTATTGTTTCTTCAGTATGCAACGTTTCTAAGACTGAATATATTATCACTAATACAAGTACAGATACACCTAAAAAAGATTCTCATGTTAAAACCGGGGATACAACAAGAATCAATCATTGGGTGACATTATTAACTGTATCAGGATTATTCCTGATTGTATTAGGTAGACTATTTAGACATGAAAAAGATTAGTCATTTATTCATGACACTAGGGTGCTTATGTATCCTAGTGTCTTGTTGCTTGTTTGGTTATGAGAAGTATCGTCAAAATAAAGAAATAAAGGACTTACAGAAACTGTATAGCCAGACCATACAACTGATCCCCGATACCTATATTCCTTCTGATAATGGCTATTTAGATGTACAAGGACATGATATACAGGCAGTCCTCCAAGCTGGTGACATCAAGTGGGTCATAGGTAAAGAAGATAATCTACCACACTATAAGAATAAGAATATAGTCATACCAGACTTATATTTAAAACAAATGCAGTCTCTCAAGAATAAAGATATACTTACAATTCAATCTATGTCAGGCTATAAGACTCAATATGAATTAGAAGTCATTGGTGAAATCGATACACTTTCAAATGATACGCTGTATATGTATTGCAAGAGTGGATCACAATATTACTGTATTAACTTAATTATGGTGTAAAATTTAGATAAAATAGAAAATATTAATAAATGTATAAGAAAAATAGAAAAAGTGGTTGACAATACATTGATTATTCAGTATGATGAGTTCACAAATTAAGAACTACTAAGTATAAATACAGTGAAAAGAAATAGTAGATATCCAAAAGAAGCATAGAGAGTCCTTGGGTGGTGTAAAAGGATGTTTGGAGGATATTGAATTCGTCTTGGAGTAGAGCGTTGAATGAAGTAGGCGTTTCCGGTCACAACCGTTATATTGTCAGAGTATGATAGTACTCGTTGAGATATATCTAGTGATAGATATATAAAATAAGGTGGTAACACGAAGATACACTCTCGTCCTTATAGGATGAGAGTCTTTTATTTATACAGGTAGATGATCAAAGGAGAAAAAGATTATGATTATTGTATTCAAACCAAAAACAAGTGAAGAAGATGTAAAGAAGATTCAGGAAAAGGTAGAAGCAAAGGGATTAGAAACGCATTTAGTAGTCGGTCATGATGTCACTATCTGTGGTGTAATCGGTGATACGACTAAAGTAGATCCTAGAGATATTGAAGTTTCACCTT
>ERZ857629.4605-NODE-4605-length-10561-cov-4.001808_pt1 | contig 10561 bp, 10 predicted proteins | sample MGYA00519700_ERZ857629 | MGnify/ENA primary metagenome ERZ857629 (study PRJEB31778, sample SAMEA3449351) | human gut metagenome | biome: human gut; feature: human-associated habitat; material: faeces | place: United Kingdom | collected 2010/2012 ... | reverse complement strand
GGCGGCCGACGATGGGGAACAGGAGCGGCGACTGGCCGTTCCACACATTCCGATCCTGCCAGATGTATTCATAGGGCTGGGCCGTGCGGACGTCCTGAAAGCTGGTCAGCTCCGCGCCCATGTCTGACGCGCTCAGTCGAAAGCGCTCGTTTTGCAGCGAATAAATCACGTGAGTTCCTCCCATGCCATTTTTTCGTATGATACCCGTTTTTGCCGCGTTTGTCAATGAAGGATGCCGTGCGTTCAAAACGACGGGTGCGATCTTCAACCGGCAGAAATGACAAAAGCCCCGCCGAAGCGGGGCGAGGAATCATCCTCGGAAGCGAATAATCGCCGTTACTATCCAGCACACAACTGCAATAGCAGCAAGGCATACTGCGACGGTTATCAACGTGTTCCCTGTATAATATAATCTCATAATATAGTCGAACCGTTCTGCTGGTAATGAATCTATATTTGCCTTTTGTCTCTGCATATGCCATCCCACAACTAAAAGCAATACTGTTACAAAACTTACTACAATCGATACCCTCGTCATTATTGTTTTCATATAATCCTCATTTTGTCGGCTTTCCCCATGCGTCGTACTCGTATTCTACTACAAGCGTGCCCGCATTGTCAAACAGCCCGATGACGGCTCCCGGCAAATTGGATGCCGTGCGCTTCAAACGACGGATGCCCGACCTGCGCGGCGGGGCAGAGCAAGCAGTGGATAGTGTACATGGCTTGGGCAGCTATGGATGCTCTCGCGTTTGTGAATACTCATCAAGGATGAAATGCGAATACTGTGTAGCCTGTCTTTCACGCCCTCGCTCTGTAAGCGGCAAAGCGTTTATCCATTGAAAGTAATGCGTCATTTCATGGGCAACTACCGTCAAGATCGTAGCGAGCGCATCATTTCTGCCAAGTGAATCAAGTAAATCAGGATAATCACCAGTTGCAACCTTAATATAAGGAAGTGCTGAATAGGCATCTGGCTCAAAAAAAGTGCCAACTGCCGTGCCACCATCTTTGGTTTTCAGCAGGACTTGATTCTTCAGTTTGACATGAAGTGGAATTGGGAAATAGTATTCCTTTTTTGCCCACTGAATAAAATGATGGCAAGCCACTTTCAAATCCCCATTTGTATTTTTGTCGCAAAGAAGGTGGATGTGACTTTTCGATGTAATTAACTGCGGGGGAACATATCGTTTCCAGCGCTCAATCGTCCAGATATGCACAATACTACCTCTTCTTATTTTAGCTCCTGTTTGGGAATATTATAAGGGGCTATGCCATATTTCCGATGTTCTCGCCCCGGCGTATGCTTTTTGGGCGGTCGCGGGTTAGAACGCGGCTTCCATATTCACGAACCAGTGGCGGCAATCGGCTTGTCCCATGCGTCGTACTCGTATTCTACTACAAGCGCGTCCACATTGTCAAACAGACTGATGACGGCTTCCAGCAAATCATTTGTCCTGCGTGTTCTTTTTCCGCAACGCAGTAATAATTAGCAATATGCCTCCAACTATTTGTCCACTTCCTCCTATGACTAAGAAAATAGATTCATCCAAGGCAAAAAAGCAGAGAAAAGAAGCAATAGATAACCCATATGCGATAACCATAATTTTTCTGAGCATGATCTCTCCTCCAATTCAAGTATTATCGTCACCAAAAATACATCTCCACTTGCAGCCGATGCTATTCCCAATACAACTTGCCCGGTCTGTGCGGCGGTGCGGATGACTTTCAGAAGCTCCGCCTTCCATTCGGGGGTTCGACGCTGATGGGGACGGGCGAGGAAGTTCGCGCTGCGGGTTTTATCCATGATGTCCTCGAAGACCTCGCCCGACCAATATGGCAGCACCGCGCGATTCGGGGGAATCGTGCGGTGCCGGATGGGGGGTGGGGCTATCGGTCTTCTCGGAAGTAGGGGAGGCCGAGGCTCTGGGGGGGCTGGTCTTCGCGTTTTTTGCGGATGCTGGTGAAGATCAGCACCAAGATTGTGAACAGGTAGGGCAGCATTTTCAGGAGGGGCTTGGTGGCCATGGTGACGGTAATCCAGCTGAGGTTGGAGATATAGCTGCTGCAGCTGAACAGGAAGCCGAACACCGTGGAGCCGATGATGGTTCGGTGCGGCCGCCACAGCGCGAAGATGACGAGGGCGACGGAGAGCCAGCCCAGACCCTCAAGGCTCTTATAGGCCTCGGTGGAGGCCATGTAGTCGATGATGTAGTAGAAGCCGCCGAGACCGGCGACGCCGCAGCCGATGCAGGACGCGCAATACTTATAGCGGCTGACGTTCACGCCCATCGCGTCCGCGGTGGCGGGGCTTTCGCCCACCGCGCGCAGGTGCAGGCCGACCTTCGTGCGGAAGAGCACATAGGAAGCGGTGAGGGCGATGATCACGGCGAGGAAGAACATCACGCCGAGGTACTGAAGCGCGTCGGTTCGTCCCGCGAACGGCCAGCGGTACAGCTGCTTCGGGCCGACGAGGTACACGGTGTCGTCCATCTTGGCCATGATGACCTTCATAAGACCCACGCCGAACGTGGTCATGGCAAGGCCGGTCACGTTCTGGTTGGCGCGCAGCGAAACCGTCAGGAAGCTGTAGATCAGGCCCATCAGCAGACCCATGACGAACGAGCCCAGAATGCCCAGCAGGACGATCAGGAAGCCGGGAAGCGAGGATTTGCCGATCAGGTTCAGCACCAGACAGCCGCCCGCGCCGCCCATGCACATCACGCCGGGAATGCCGAGGTTCAGCTGGCCGGCCTTTTCCGAAAGGATTTCGCCGGTGGAGCCGTACATGAACGTCGCGCCAAAGGCGAGGGAATCGATCAGGAAGTTCACCCAGATGCTCATTTGATGTCCTCCTTCCGAACGGCGCGCGCTCTGCGCCGCAGCTTCACCTTATAGTTGATGAAGAATTCGGAGCCGATGATGAAGAACAGGATGATGCCCACGATCACGTCCGGGAAGGCGCCGCTGACGTTGAAGTCCTGCGAAATCTGCGCCGCGCCCTGGTTCAGCAGCGTAATCAGCCCGGAGGTCAGCAGCATGGACAGCGGATTGAAGTGCGCGAGCCACGAAACCATGATCGCGGTGAAGCCCTGCCCGCCGACGGATTCGGTGGTGATGCTCTGGTCGAGACCCGCCGCGATCAGATAGCCGGTCAGGCCGCACAGAAGGCCGCTGACGATCATCGTGCGGATGATGATCTTTTTCACGTTCATGCCGCTGTACTGGGCGGTGCGGACGCTCGTGCCGACGACGGAGATTTCATAGCCGTGCTTGCTGTAGTTCAGGTATACGAAGGTGGCGATGGTCAGGACGAACGCGACGACGATGATCAGGAAATAGTCGTGCACCACGGAGGGGAGCCTGCCGAAGGGCAGCTTGCCCAGCGAGGAGGAGCCGCTCGGAACCCACACCACCAGAAAATAGTTGACCACGTTGGCGGCGACGTAGTTCATCATCAGGGTGAACAGCGTCTCGTTGGTGTTCCACTTCGCCTTGAAAATGGCGGGAAGCAGCGCCCAGAGCGCGCCGCAGAGCAGCGCGGCGGCGAGCATCAGCACGAGCAGAAGCGCCGCGGGCACCCTGCCGCCCAGATAGAACGCCACGGCAATCGCGCCCCACACGCCCATCAGCGTCTGGCCTTCCGCGCCGGTGTTCCAGAACTGCATGCGGAACGCCGGGGTGACCGCCAGCGAGATGCACTGCAGAACGGCCATGTTCTTAAAGAACTTCCACATCTTGCGGGAGGTGCTGAAGGAGCCCTTCACGAGGAAGCTGTGGTAGAAATCGAAAATCGTCTTTTTGCCGGAGCGCAGCTTATCGCTGAGAATGTACGCGACGAGCCCGCACACCACGAGCCCCAGCACAATCGCGGCCAGCCGAATCAGCCACGATTTCACGATCGATATGCTTTCGCGCTTGGAAAGATGAATCAGCGGCTCGTTTGCGGTCGCATTCTTCTTTTCGTTCATCACGCATTCTCCTTTGCCGTGTCGTCCGTCTTTGTCATCAGAAGGCCGATTTCCTCCTTCGTCGCCGTGCGCGCGTCCACAATTCCGGTTACCGCGCCGGAATTGATGACCATGATGCGGTCGCACAGCTCAAGCAGCACATCCAGATCCTCGCCGACGAAAATGACGGCCACGCCGTTTTTCTTCTGCCGGTTCAGCAGGTTGTAGATAATGTAGGAGGAATTGATGTCCAGTCCGCGCACGGGGTAGGCCGCCATCAGCAGCTTGGGCGTGAACGCGATTTCGCGCCCCAGCAGCACCTTCTGAATGTTGCCGCCCGAAAGCCGGCGCACGGGAACGTTCACGCCGGGGGTGATGACCTCCAGCTCCCGGATGATTTCCTCCGCCTGCCTGCGGGGCTTCTTTCGGTCGACGAAGCCGGCGTGTCCCTTGCGGTAGCTGCGCAGCATCATGTTGTCCGTGATGCCCATGCCGCCCACAAGCCCCATGCCCAGTCGATCCTCCGGCACGAAGGAAAGGTGAATGCCCAGCGAACGAATCTGAAGCGGCGTTTTATCGCGGAGCGACAGCACCTCGTCCTCGCGGAACAGCACGTCTCCGTGGTTCACGCGCCGGCGAATCTCCGCGCGCGTCATGCCCTTGAAGGAAACGGGCTTGCCCTCGCCGTCATGGAACGCGTTTTTGTCCGCCAGCTCGACGACGCGCTTCAGGGATTTGTGATAGAAGGTCACCGGGCGATCCTTCTTGGGATTGATAAACTCGATTTCGCCGCTCTCCACCGGCTGCAAACCGGCAATGGCCTCCAGCAGCTCCTTCTGACCGCTGCCCGCGATGCCCGCGATGCCGAAGATTTCGCCGCCGTTTACCGTGAAGCTCACGTCCCGAACGGCGCTGCGGCCGTCCTCGCTTTTGGTCGTGAGGCCTCGGACGAGCAGGCGCGGGGAGGCGTTCACGGGCGCGTTGCGCTCGATGTTCAGGCTGACCTTTTTGCCGACCATCATTTCGGTCAGCTCGCTCTCGCTGGTCTGGGCGGTTTCCACCGTGCCCACGCGCTCGCCCTTGCGCAGAATCGCCACGCGGTCGGAAACGGAGAGCACCTCGTGCAGCTTATGCGTGATGATGATGATGGACTTGCCGTCCGCCTTCATTCTTCGAAGCACGTCGAACAGGCGCGTGATTTCCTGCGGAGTGAGCACCGCCGTGGGCTCGTCCAGAATCAGAATATCCGCGCCGCGGTAGAGCATTTTGATGATTTCGACCGTCTGCTTTTCGGATACGGACATATCGTAAATTCGCTTCTGCGGCTCGATATGGAAGCCGTACTTTTCGGCGATTTCCGCCACCTGCTCGTTGACCTTCTTCAGGTTGTAGCGTCCCTCTTCCTTCAGGCCGAGCACGACGTTCTCCGAAGCCGTAAACAGGTCCACCAGCTTGAAATGCTGATGAACCATGCCGATTTTCAGCGCGTACGCGTCCTTGGGGGAGCGGATGACGACCTCCCGGCCGTCCACAAAAATCTGCCCCTCGTCGGGATAGTAAATTCCGGCGAGCATATTCATCAGGGTCGTCTTGCCGCAGCCGTTTTCGCCCAGAACGGCGAGAATTTCTCCCTGATACACATCCAGGTCCACCGAATTGTTCGCGACGACACTGCCGAATCTCTTGGTAATGCCCCGCATGCTCACAGCGATCTTCTTCTGCACGGTTTGCCCTCCGCTTGATTCAGACTGAATATAGCGCCCTCAAGAAACCACCCGCTTACGGACAGCGATTTCCAGAGGTCGCCATACTGAAAACGGCAGTCTGCTCCCTTTGCGGGGAGCAGACTCCGTACGGTCTCTTACGTTGGAACGATTAGAACTTGCTGTTGACCAGCTCGATGCCGTCCAGCTGAATGTCGAAGTACGGCGCGGAGCGGAACTCGCTCTCGTGGAAGTAGCCGTCCAGAACCACTTCGGTGTCCGGCGTGAAGGCTTCGTCGGTGTCGACGTCGGCCACGTAGGACTCGATCTTCGCGCCGCCCTTGAGCATGAAGTTGTCCGCGGCGGTGTTGAAGACCTTGATTTCGCCATTCTCCAGCGCGGTCTTGGCGGCTTCGATGGCTTCGACGGTGCCCGCGGCGGCAGCCTTGGTGTTGATGTCGGTCAGCACGACGGAGCCGGTGGCGATGGTGCCGGTCCAGTCGGTGGCGATGGCTTCACCGGCGGCCTGCTGGTTCACAATGTACTCGAAGTAGGGAGCCCAGTTGATGCGGGAGGAAACGATGAAGGTGTTGGGGCAGCTTTCGATGGTGGAGCCGTTGTAGGAAACGTTGGGGATGCCGGCGTTTTCACAGGCCGTGGGGGCGCCCATGGAGTCGGCGTGCTGGGAGATCAGGTCGCAGCCGGCGTTGATCAGCGCCTCGGCGGCGGTCTTCTCTTCCTTCTCGTCGTACCAGGAACCGGTGAACTGAACCTTCATCTGAACGTCGGGGCAGACGGACTTCGCGCCCAGGTAGAAGCTGGTGTAGCCGGAGATAACCTCGGCATAGGTGAAGGCGCCGACGTAGCCCATCATGGGAACCTCGCCCTTCAGCTGGCCGTTCTGCTTCAGCTCGTTGAGCTTCATGCCGGCGGCGATACCGGCCAGATAGCGGCCTTCATAGATGGCGGCGAAAGCGTTGTGGAAGTTCGCGAGCTTCTCGGTGTGCGCCATGGTGCCGGTGGCGTGGCAGAACTCAACGTCCGGGCACTCCTTGGCAGCCTGCAGCATGAAGGTCTCGTGGCCGAAGCTGTCGGCAAAGATGATGGTGCAGCCTTCGTCTACCAGATCCAGCGCGGCCTCATAGCACTCGTTGGACTCGGGGATGTTGCGCTTGATAATCAGCTGATCTTCGGTCAGTCCCAGAGCTTCGACGGCTTCATAAACGCCGTTGATGAAGTTCAGGTCGTAGGTGGAATCTTCGTCGTGAAGAAGGATGACGCCCAGCTTGACGTTGGAAACGTCCGCGCTCGCCGTGCAGGCAAAAACGCTCAGGCACAGAACCAGGGCCAGAACCACCGCAAAGATCTTTTTCATGGAACTTCTCCTCCGTGTTTTGATTGCTTCCGGGAACGTCTTTCATGATACAGGGCGAAGGTTAATATTGCAAAGCACCTGACGTAAAAAATACGAACATTATTCCGCGAAAGCGCATTTTCGTTCCTGTTTTTCGTGCGGCGGCGCGGAACGCCCGATTATCTAGGGCGGATTGTGCGGGAAATTCGGGCAGGAATCTCCGCGCGCGGCGGCGAAATATATAGTAGGAAAGCCGGACAACGGCGAAGCGGAGGGAAAACGATGAAAACGGGAACGAAATGCAGGCTGATCGGAATCGGAATGCTGATCATGCTGGCGCTGTATGTCGCGGCGACGGTAGTTCTCCATTTCGCGGGAATCGATACGCGAATCGTGCACAGCGGCGTGGACGTCGGAAAGCCCTCTCCCGATGGGAAGTTCCGGCTTGTCGAGCTGTCCGACCATACGGGACGGTATCTGCTGTATTCGGTCATTCGGCTCGGGGGCGATGGAAGGCCGCCGGAGACGCTGTTCACGACGGACGACTTCTGGTATTACAGCCGATACATAAAGGCATTCTACTGGATTGACGACACGAACGATTTCTGCATTGAGTCGACCGATTCGGGGCCGCATCGATACAACTATGAAAACGGCACGTGGAAGCCGGAGGGCGGGTGGAGCTCCAGGTTCGAAGGGAATGGAGCGGCCTGACGCGGCTTCGAAACGGGCGCTGATGCTGGAAGTGATCCGCGTCAGCGCCCGTTTCAGGTGGAAGGTTCCGGATATTCAAAGCTGTTTTCATACATGGTTTCGGGCGCGAGATCGATTTCGCCGTTGTTCCACGTTACAACGCCGTATTCCACCGTCGGGTTCCGGAACACAGCCTCATCCTTCAGCGGCTGAAACGCCGGAAACGCCAGAAGCTGCGTCGCGTCGTACAGGCGCTTTTCGCCGGAGGAAAAGGTGACGAGCATCATGCCGTCGTCCAGCGGCTTTACGTCCTGCACGGCGATTTCCTTCTTATTATTTGAATTGGCGCAGGCAATTCCGTTTACGATATACATGAAGCTCCTCCCGGCGGTCAGGACAGACGAATGGCGGAGGAGCGAGCTCCTCCGCCATGGGGGTTATGCCGATCAGGCCTTGCCGGCGCAGCCGAGAACGTCGACGAGCTTATGCTTGACGAGCTCCTTGATGTTGGCGCGGGCGGGCTTGAGGTACTGGCGCGGGTCGAAGTGAGAGGGATTGTCGTGGAAGTACTTGCGGATGGTGCCGGTCATGGCAAGACGCAGGTCGGAGTCGATGTTGATCTTGCAGACGGCGCCGCGCGCGGCCTGGCGCAGTTCTTCCTCGGGGATGCCGACGGCGTCGGGCATCTGGCCGCCGTTTTCGTTGATCATCTTCACGTATTCCTGCGGAACGGAGGAGGAGCCGTGCAGAACGATCGGGAAGCCGGGCAGGCGCCTGGCGACTTCGTCCAGAATGTCGAAGCGGAGCGGCGGGGGCACGAGGATGCCCTTTTCGTTGCGGGTGCACTGCGCGGCGGTGAACTTATACGCGCCGTGGCTGGTGCCGATGGCGATGGCCAGAGAGTCGACGCCAGTCTTGGAGACGAACTCTTCGACTTCCTCGGGACGGGTGTAGGAGGAATCCTCGGCCTTGACCTTTACGTCGTCCTCAACGCCGGCCAGCGTGCCCAGCTCGCCCTCGACCACGACGCCGTGATCGTGCGCGTACTCGACAACCTTGCGGGTGAGCTCGATGTTGTCCTTGAAGGACTTGGAGGAGCCGTCGATCATGACGGAGGAGAAGCCGCCGTCGATGCAGCTCTTGCACAGCTCGAAGGTATCGCCGTGATCGAGGTGCACGCAGATGGGCAGGTCAAAGCCCGCGGTCTGCTCGGCGTCCTCGATGGCCGCCTTGATGAGGTGCATCAGATAAACGTGCTTGGCATACTTGCGGGCACCGGAGGAAACCTGAAGGATCAGGGGAGCCTTCTCTTCGATGGCGGCCTCGGTGATGCCCTGGATGATCTCCATGTTGTTCACGTTGAAAGCGCCGATGGCGTAGCCGCCGGTGTACGCTTTTTTGAACATTTCGGTAGAGGTTACGATGGACATGGGTACACAACTCCTTTACTCATGAAATGGACTTCAACCCACGTTGATTATCCTACAATCCCTGTTAAAAATCAAGCCGAAATTGACAAGGCGCGGAAATTGTGCTATATTTCTATCGGTGAAAAATCGCGAAAGGAATGATACAAATGTCCATGCTGAAAGGCGCGGCGGTCATCGGCCAGTCCGGCGGCCCGTCTTCCGTCATTAACGCTTCCGCCTACGGCGCGATCAAGACCGCGCTGGAGAGCGACGTGATCACGAATGTTTACGCGATGCAGAACGGCATCGTGGGTCTGCTGAACGACAACCTGTTCGATCTTGCCAAGGAAGATCCGGACGAGCTGGCGCTCATGAAATATACGCCCTCCTCGGCGCTGGGCTCCTGCCGCTACAAGCTGAAGGATCCCGACGAGGACGAGACCGATTATCAGAAGATTCTTGAGATGTTCAAGAAGTACGACATCCGCTACTTCTTCTACAACGGCGGCAACGACTCCATGGATACCTGCAACAAGATCTCCAAGTTCATGCTGAGAAACGGCTATGAAGTGCGCTGCATGGGTATCCCGAAGACCATCGACAACGACCTCGCCGGCACCGACCACTGCCCCGGCTTCGCTTCCGCCGCCAAGTACATCGCCACCTCCGTGGCCGAAGTGTACCGCGACTGCCATGTGTACGACAAGGGCATGATCACCATCGTGGAGTGCATGGGCCGTCACGCCGGCTGGCTGACCGCCGCCGCCGCGCTGGCTTCCCTGACCGGAAACGGCCCCGACCTCGTGTATCTGCCCGAGGTGGACTTCGATCTTCCTTCCTTCATTGAGAAGGTTTCCAGGATCTACGAGGCCAACAGGAACGTGCTCGTCGCGGTGTCCGAGGGCATCCACGACAAGGACGGCAAGTTCATCGTTGAGTACGCGGCCAGCGACGCGGCGACCGACGCGTTCGGCCACAAGCAGCTGGGCGGCCTCGCGGCCTTCCTGGCCAACGAGTGCAAGAAGGCCACCGGCGCGAAGGTGCGCGGCATCGAGCTGTCGCTGCTTCAGCGCTGCGCGGCGCACTGCGCGTCCCAGACCGACATCGAAGAGAGCTTCGCTGCCGGCAAGGCCGCCGTCGAGAACGCCGTGAAGGGCGTGACCGACAAGATGGTCGGCTTCGAGCGCAAGTATGTCAACGGCGTGTACGTCTGCGAGACCAAGCTGTTTGACCTCACCGTGGTTGCCAACGCCGAGAAGAAGGTTCCGCGCGAGTGGATCAACGAGGAAGGCGACGGCGTGAACGAGAAGTTCATCGAATACGCGCTGCCCCTGATTCAGGGTCAGACGCAGCTGGCGTTCGAGAACGGACTGCCGCGGTTTGTGAATCTCAAAAAAATTAAGGCGTAAGACGCGTGGGGGGGGGGGGAGAGACCCCCCCCCCCCCCCCCCC
>ERZ857629.4603-NODE-4603-length-10565-cov-34.150999_pt1 | contig 10565 bp, 7 predicted proteins | sample MGYA00519700_ERZ857629 | MGnify/ENA primary metagenome ERZ857629 (study PRJEB31778, sample SAMEA3449351) | human gut metagenome | biome: human gut; feature: human-associated habitat; material: faeces | place: United Kingdom | collected 2010/2012 ... | reverse complement strand
TCGATATCACTCCTGAAATGCTCAAATTCTATAACGCAGAATTAAAGCATGTGATTGAACCAGGCGACTTCCAGATTATGGTGGGAGGAAACAGTAAAGAGGTAAAGACACAGAACCTCACTGTAAAATAAATCAAGTTTCTCAAGTGAGGAAATTGGTTGAAGTTAAAGAAGTTATCACTCCCTACAGTCGTTCGGGAAGTTAAGAGACAATAGTCTTCCGGTGTAAAACGTAGGACATTTGTCCCTTAACTTCCCTCTTACTTTCCTAACTTCCATTAACTTCTCCACATACGACAGTTCTGTAATTAATCTCAGACCAGCCCCAGGAGTTCTGCAAAATCATCAATGATAAATTCGGCAGAAGCCAACTGCTCGCGGGTTCCGTTTCCGTAAGTTACGGCACAGGCCTTGCAACCGGCATTGTGAGCCATATCTACATCAAAGGTCATGTCACCAACCACCAAGACTTCATCAAGCATATTCTCCACATCTCCTGCTTCTGCTGAAGTTACGGGATTCTTCATTCCCTTCATTTCTCCCAAAGCCATGAAAACCATGTCGGGTGCTGGCTTCACATGCTCTACATCATCGCCAGCCACAATAGAAGAGAAGATATTCTCCAGCTGCATCTGCTTCACGTATCCGTCGAGCGAGCAATGGTTTCTGCTGCTGGCCATTCCCAATACAAATCCGCGATGATGCAACTCCCTGAGCGTTTCTATCACATGAGGAAACGGCTTTACGATCATCGTTTGCTTGTTTTCCAGGAAAATTTCGCGATAGGTTGCAGCACACGCCATTCCCTCCTCAGCACTCATTCCGAAGAGCGAGACGAAAGCCTCATCCAGTCTTAAACCGATGGTCTTGGCACAAGCCTCATCCGATTTCACTTCCAGTTTTTTGGCACGCATCGTATCCTGCAAGGTCTTCACAATGAGACTCTGCGAATCGCCGATGGTTCCATCAAAATCAAAAATTATATACTTCATTATTTCTTATTCTTTTTACCCTGTTTTGATAATCGGGCGCAAAGATACGGATAATAACTGAAACTACAAAGCAAATTGCCTACGAATCGCCTTGATGATATTGTTACGGGCCACATCCGGCTTCATCGCTTCTTCTAAAGGCATAGAATCAGGAGTAATCTGAATCACTCTATCAAAGCCAGCATCCAGCATCGCCTGCCTGTCGCTTACGCCACCCGATACTAACCAGATTTTCTGATTGGTAATATGCTCCAATATGCGCTGCGGCAGTTTCCCCATCAAGGTCTGACGGTCGCTATGTCCCTCGCCCGTAATCACGAGATCAGCATCCAGAATGAGCGCATCAAACTCAATCTCATCCAAGAGAAGTTCAGCCCCAGGACGAGCCTCAGCATTGAAATATTGCAGGAAAGCATAGCCCAAACCTCCGGCTGCACCAGCCCCAGGAGCCTCACTCCTATCATATCCGAAATGCCTGGAGCTTACCTCGGCAAACTTCCTCGCCCTATCATCCAGCATCTGCACCATCTTAGCATCAGCTCCCTTCTGAGGCGCAAAGACATGAGCCGCCCCATTTTCACCACAGAGCGGATTGGTAACATCTGAAGCCAGCACAAAACTGCATTCCTGGCGGATTTTCTTCCAGTCGTCGCCCATCGCCTTGAGCATTCCGATGCCACAATCGGATGTGGCACTTCCGCCCAAGCCCACGATGAAATGGCGCACGCCTCGGCGATAAGCATTCATAATCATCTCACCCACGCCCCATGAAGTAGCCTTCATCGGGTTGCGCTGTTCAGGCTCAATCAGAGCCAGTCCGGCGGTCTGCGCAATCTCGATAATCGCGGTATCATCCACGATTCCGTATTCCGCCTCAATCCATCTCATCAGCGCATCATGGGCATGAATCCTCACTCGCTCTCCCTTCATCGCCGAGAGAAAAGCATCGAGCATTCCCTCTCCCCCATCACTCATTTCCAGGGTAATGATTTCGGGAGAAGCATCATCTGAATCCAATTTCTTTATTTCGGGAGAAGCAGCATCCGCATTCCATTCCTTTACTCCCGAAGCAATCGCCTCATTCACCTCTCTGCTCGAAAGGCAGCCCTTATAAGAATCGCAAGCAATTATTATCTTCTTCTTTTTAACCATTGTCATTTTTCTCTAATAAATCATTTTATACCCAATTCCCCTCACATTGATGATTCTGATACTTTCATCGGCAGATAACTTGTGGCGGAGCTTGGTGATGAAAACATGGAGACTGCGGGAATTGAAAAAGCTGTCATCACCCCAAAGTTTCAGGAGAATATCCTTGCTCTCTACCACATTGTTCTTGCTCTCCACAAGCATGCGAAGGATTTCTGATTCACGATGTGACAGTTCTGTATCTTTACCATCCAACTGCAGAATCTGACTGGTAACATTCAAGCGATAACGACCGATGGAGAGCCATTGATCAGCAGCATCCGGATTATCAGGAGAACCATTCCCCCCTTCCTGTTCTTCAGAAGAAATATTTCCTGCAGAAACCCGATGACAAAGCGACTTGATGCGGACGATGAGCTCCTGGATGGCAAACGGCTTCTTCAGATAATCATTTCCACCCAATTCAAATCCCTCTACCACATCATTCACCGCCGAACGAGCCGTGAGAAAAAGCACAGGGGTACGGGAATCCGTCTTGCGGATACGGCGCACCATCTCGAAACCATCCATTTTGGGCATCATCACATCCGCTACCAGCACATCAGGCTTCTGTTCTGCTAACATACGAAGCCCCTCTTCGCCATCATGCGCCGTGCGCATCTCGAAGCCCTGCGCCTCCAAGGTGTCGCTCAGAATCATCGCCAAGGATGTTTCGTCTTCTACCAGTAATACTTTTATCTTATTCATTGCTTCTTTTTTACTTTTTACTTTTAAGATTAAGACTTGGGGGACCAACGATGGAATCGCTGGGAACGGGGGTGCAAAGGGGACTAAGTTCTTTTAACCTTTTTACCCTTTTAGCCTTTTACCTTTAAGGAAATGCAGGGTGAAGCAGCTTCCTTTTCCCGGTTCGCTTTCTACGGAAACTGAACCGCCCATTTTCTCCATCAGGCTCTTGACATAGAAAAGCCCGAGACCATAGCCCTTAACCGTATATTTATTGCCATCCGTCACCCGATAGAACTTGTCGAAAATATAAGGCAATTTATCGTGGGCAATACCGATTCCATTATCTGATACGGAAACCAGTACTTCATCCTCGGCTTTTCGGAAAGCCTTGATTTCTATCTTCACGCTATCTTCAGAATACTTGATGGCATTGTCTATGAGATTGCTCACGATGTTTGAGAAATGCATCCGGTCGGCATGAACCATCAGATTTTCCGGTTCTATAGACAACGAAACATTCACCTTTTTATCCGTTCTTACTCCTGATTTCACTTTCAGCTGATGCTGGGAGATTAATGGTTCTATCACCTCCTTCACAGGAACTTCCACGATATTGAGAAGCATCGATTTCCGTCGTTCCATACTCATCGACAGAATCTGTTCCACCAATCCGCTGAGCGTCTGCAACTGCTTCTGGGCGATGGTGAGATACTTGCGCGCCTTATCAGGATGCTGGAGCATTCCGCAGTTCAGCAGGGAGTCGGTGGCAGCATAGGCTACGGCTATCGGAGTCTTCAATTCGTGCGTGATATTATTGGTAAAATCACTCTTCATCTCATCAAGCGTCTTCTGCTTGAGCATCGTATGAATCAGAAACCAGAAGACGAAAGCCAGGATGAGCATGATGAAGAGCGATGTGGCAAGGATACCTGCCATCTGGCTGAGCACAGTCATCGTAAGCGGCTCTAGGGTGAGGACATATTTCTCCTCATTCGCCTCCCCCTCATTACAAACCACATATTGGTATTGCTTGGCATTGGCGGAAGGCACATAGCCCTTCGTTGTCACTTTCGCCAAAACCTTCTTTCCTACTAAAAGCTGAATCTGATGCGGAAGCGGATGAATATCGTCGCCCACCAACAAACTGTCTGAAAGCATCTTGGCAACCCATGCACTGTCATAGTCATTGATGTCTGGTTTGGCGATTTCATTCAATTTGCCAAACAGCGCTTGTTGCACCATAGTTGCCAGCTTTCCCGACATCATCATCATCAATTCCTGGTTCTTGTCATCTTCACTATGCTTCTCTTGCTTGGTAAAAGTTGTTTGAACAGACTGAACAACCTTTCCTCCACGAACCTTTTTAACCTTTACTTTTTGATCTATATCATCGTCTTCATCCATAGAAAAAGCAACAGCACCCGTCAGTTGTCTATGAGGCCCTTTATCATCATTGCGCAATCGTTCGATTCGCTTCTTCATCTCCATGAAGTGAGCGTACTCCATTCCACCCTTGATTTTTGCTTCAACCTCCTTTTCCTGAGACTGATAAAGCCCCACGAGCCAATAGGTCTGATATGCGAAGATGCAGATCAGAGCCGTGATGACGAGCGTAACTATGTATTTAAGATGCAACTTCATTCTTTCCTTTATTAAAGATTTTTCCAGATGAATTAAATACTCATTTTCTGAAAATCGGATAAACCTCCGTGGTATTCTTCCATCCCCATTTACCATTCTTTTGTGGCGCAAACTCTCGTCCCATCTTGGCTCCTATCCCCCAATGTTGATTGAACATCACTTCCATGAAGCCACCATAGCTGCTCTTGGGATTGAAAGGAGACATGATGACGCTTCGAGGGTCAGAGGTTTTCGTTGGAACATATTGTCCATAGAATCCCACTGTGAGCCAGTCGTTTACTTGATAAGCCATTCGTCCACCAAAAGAAGCTTTGGTGAGATTGCCCAATCCATATACTCCCGTGTTTATCTTTTCTATCCCGACATAAGGAGAAAAAACAAAACGCCCGAAATTTTGTTGATAAACAACCCCTGCAGTCTGCCTATTCATCAGTCCTGGGACTTCAATACCCGAAGAATATACCGCCATCGCACCCAAATTCGGGGAAGGAAGAGAAATATGAGGTATTGCATTCGGCGCAATCTCTAAAGGTTTTCCTTCTTCCGACATCCAAAGTGCATTCGATTCAGAGTAATAAGATTTGCCTTGAAGTACAGGAAATCCACCGAGCGAAGGACGAGAATATTCCAACGACATACCTTCCTTAGGTAAAGATGCCTTCGGAATGGAATCCAAAGAAACACTCTTCACTTCCTGTGCTTGCATTACCAATGTACAAAAGCAAGCCACGACTGCCAATATGAATATTCTTCGTTTCTCTTTCATGCTTGCAAAAGTAATAAAAAAGAAGATAAGTAAGATACTTTTCAGGGAATTATTTCTGATTTGATAAGACTAAATAACACTTCTGATAAGACTTGATAATCAAAATTCCTTGCTGACACGAGTTTTTTACAGTACTTTTGCAACCGAAATCGGGAGTTTTTTTCCCGAAAGAACGATAAAAAGATAAAACGATAAGAAGAATATGAAAAGATTGGTTATATTAAGCGCTTGCCTGGCCATCAGTCTTGCCGGCTGGGCACAAGGAAACAGAAATGATTCCCTGAGAATGGACAGCATTATCCATTCCCTCCCCGATGTGATGGTAAAAGGCAACCGACCTATCGTAAAGGTGAAAGGAGCAGCATTGACCTATGACCTGCCTCAACTCATCAAAAACCATCCGGTGGATAATGCCTATGAAGCCATCAAGCAACTGCCTGGCGTGAGCGAACAAGATGAAGCCTTGACCCTCAACGCCCAATCCGTAACCGTGATGATAGACGGCAAGGCTACCACCATGACGAGCGAGCAGCTCTATTCGCTTCTGAAAACGATTCCTGCCAGCCGCATCGCCAACGCTGAAGTTGTCTATTCAGCCCCAGCCCGCTATCAGGTAAAGGGACAGGTCATCAATCTCCTGCTGAAGCACAACACAGGCTTTCACTCCCTGCAAGGCGAGTTCTTCGGCGGCTACAGCCACCAGAACCGCAACAGTTACACAGAGCGCGCCTCCTTACTCTTCACCAACAAGAAATGGGAAATAGACATGCTCTATTATTTCGGTCATGGCAAGAAATATTATTACTATGAAAATGAGTTTGCCCACACCTTGACTGATGGCACTTCCTATGCCTTCTCTACACATAGCGACAATATCAAACGTCATCTCAACCACAATATCCGACTGGGAATCAACTATCATTTGGCAAAGGATCATCAACTCAGCTTTGCCTACACCTCACAACTCAATAACACGAGAGGAACTTCAGAGGATGATGGCGATTTCACATCCCTTCTCAGAATCCATACCAAGAGTCAGTTTCACAATTTCCGCCTGGATTACTCTACCCCATTCGGCTTCTCGGCAGGAGCAGAATACACCTATTATAATTCACCGGATGAACAATGGCTGAAAAGCAGTCTCTACGATGAGATTTACGACATCACAAGCCAGCAACGAATCGACAAATGGTACGCTTACCTCAAGCAGGAGCACGACTTAGGAAAAGACTGGGGCTTAAACTACGGCATCAATTACACCACATCAAGAGACAAGAGTTCGCAGGAAAACAACAACAAGTCTTCTGATGGCAACACCATTCAAACCGAAGATCAAATGTGTTTCTACATCGGAGCCAGCAAGTCGTTCGGCCAAAAACTCACGATGGAAGCATCGCTCATGGAAGAATATTACCACACCCCAATCTGGGATGAGTGGAACCTCTTCCCTACACTCTCCATCACCTATCTTCCAAAGGCAGGACACGTCATCCAATTCGACTTGGATTGCGACAGAGACTACCCTACCTATTGGTCGGTGAAGGACTTCACCACCTATAATGCGGGCGGATATGGAAAGATTGTTGGAAACCCGACGTTGAAGCCGTCACGAGACCTCAGCCTCTCGCTTACCTATATTCTGCACAGCAGATACGTGGCAAGTCTCTTCTTCAACAACTCGAAAGATGAATTTCGTCAGCTTCCTTACCAGAGCGACAAGAAGAAAGAGATGGAATACAAGCATGTCAACTTCGACCATGTAAACCAGGTAGGCTTGATGCTCACAGCCCCAATCAACATAGGCAACTGGTGGCAGAATCGCCTTACCTTCACTGGCGTATATCAGAACGACAAGAATTCCCACTTCTATAATCTTCCATTCGACCGCAGCAAATGGTTCTGTCAAGCCCAGTGGAACGGCACTTTTCTATTTGGCAAGCATGTGCTTCTCAACCTCGATGCTTCCGTCCATACCGACGCCATCCAGGGAATCATCGACATCCCAGCCTCAGGCTATCTCAACGCTGCCCTCACCTGGAAGCCTCTCAAGGATGACAAGTTCCAGCTGAAAGCCTACTGCAACGACATCTTCGAGACAGGCGACAATCATCTGCACGACACCTACCGAGGTCAGCACGTCATCAACAACATGTACTTTGGCAGAATCATCGACCTCTCCCTTACCTATCGTTTCGGCGGCTACAAAGCCAAGCAGCATGAAGAAGTAGATACTTCCAGATTCGGGAAATAAAAACGAGAAAAGCTCACCAAGACCATCAAAGTCCTGGCGAGCTTTCTCTTTTTATATCAGCATTTTATTTCACTTTCACTTCTATCACATTCTTCGCAGCCTCAGCACTCGAACCACCTACGAAGATCTGATATTTGCCGGGAACCACACGCATGGTATTGGTCTGGGAATCCCAACCCTCGAAACTCTGGCGAGGCAGACTGATGGTTACCTGCTGCTTCTCGCCTGCCTTCAAAGTAATACGCTTGAAGGCTTTCAGGGTCTTGATCGGTCCCTCAGCATCATCCATTCTACGGATGTAAACCTGCGCCACTTCCGTTCCTTCCCTATTACCTTTATTAGATAAAGAGAAGCTCAAGGAATAAGCCGAAGAATTCTTCACTTTTCGTTCTTCATTCTTCACTCTTCGTTCTTCACTCTTAACTTTCTTCAATGTCGGCTTTCCATATTCATACGATGTATAGCTCAATCCATGACCGAATGGGAAGAGAGCCTCACCCTTGAAGTAACGATAGGTGCGATTCTTCATCGTATAATCAAGGAAATCAGGAAGATCGGAAGTACTCTTATAGAAGGTTACCGGAAGTTTGCCCGATGGATTCACCTCGCCGAAGAGAACCTTTGCCACGGCTTCGCCACCCCGTTCGCCCGGATACCAAGCCTGAAGGATAGACTCCGCATTCTCTGTTTCAGGAACCATGGCAATGGCACTGCCCGAACAGTTGACGAACACCACGCGCTTGCCAGCCCGATGCAACATCTCCATCACCTTGCGCTGAGCCTGCGGCAATTCGATATCAGTTCTGTCGCCACCCTTGAAACCCGGCTCAGAAACCTTCATCTCCTCACCCTCAAGACTAGGAGAAATTCCGCCTACGAATACCACCACGTCTGCATCGCCAACCTCAGCCAGAAGCTGAGACTCGGTTGGCGTAGAGTTCTTCACGATGTCAAACTGCATCACCGCTATATCGGTCTTCTGGAAATAATCCACCTGTATCTTCATCGGCTTTCCCGCCTTCACGGAAATTGGCTTGTTGAGCATCTGCACACGAGCACGTCCCTTCCATACATTCGCCACCGTATCGCCATCAATGATGAGTCGGTAACCATCATCGCATCCCATTCTGATATTCAAGGTTTCATCCTGTTCAGGAATGAAGACGCCCTCGTATCGGGCAGAGAAATCCGTAAGATTCACTCCCGGTGCAAAGACGGTATTTCCACCATTGCTCTGATTGATTGGCGACGTCATCACGGCAGTAGCCACAGGCTCGCCCTTCATCTCAGAATTGTTCCAATAAGTAGCCTTCATACCCTTGCTGCCATCAGCAGAAGTCAGGAGATTGAACCGGCTTTCTGAAACCTCATTTTTGGTCAACGTGCAGGCAGGAATATACTTGGCGTCCTTTACATATTTTCTGATGCCCTGAAGGATGGTGGTGGTAGAAGTAGGATAACCCGAATAGTTGCCCCACTGCATGATGGAATCGTTGGCGTTCGGCCCCATCACTACCAACTTCATTCCTGATGATTTCAGCGGCAGAAGATTGTTCCGGTTCTGAAGAAGCACGATTCCCTCTTCTGCCATCTTCTCTGCCAAATCCTTATGCTCCTTGCTGGCGATGACGGAAGATGGAATCTGAGTCCAAGGCACGTTCTCGTCCTGATCGAAATCACCCAGACGGAAACGGGCTATCAGCAGGCGCTTCAAGCTCTCGTTCACCTTTTCCTCGCTGATCATTCCCGTCTTCACCGCCTCAGGAAGCGAACGGTAAACGCTTCCGCATTCCACGTCGGTTCCGGCACCAATTGCCTGCGCCGTAGCCTCAGCCGGAGTCTTCGCCGTACCATGTCGGCCAGGCACATAAAAGTCGTTGATGGCTCCGCAATCAGAAGTAATCAATCCCTTGAATCCCCATTCATCACGAAGAATCTGTCGTTCATACCTGGCATTGCTGCAACATGGCGCTCCGTCAATGCGCTGATAGGCGCACATCACCTCAGCCACATTTCCATCCTGCACCAGCGATTTGAAGGCAGGCAGATAAGTCTCCCACAAATCACGCTCTGGCAAATCCTCTACATTGAAACTGTGTCGGTTCCATTCCGGACCGCTATGCACGGCAAAATGCTTGGCACAGGCCAGGAGCTTGACGTATTGGGGAACCTGGGAGGAAGCCGTAGCCAGAACTCCCGGAGCCGACATCGGTTTGCCGTCGAAGGTCTGTCCCTGCAAACCATTCACCACGGCAAGTCCCATCCTCGTAGTAAGATAAGGATCTTCTCCATAAGTTTCCTGTCCACGTCCCCATCGTGGGTCACGGAATATATTGATGTTCGGAGTCCAGAAACTCAGACTCTGGTAGCGCTTGATGTTGCCGCTCCTCTTCGCCTCCTGCGCCTTGGCTCTCGCCTCATCGCTCACGGCAGTAAACACCTTATATAATAAGGTATCGTCCCACGAAGCCGCCATGTGCATCGTGATAGGAAAAACAGTAACAAATCCGTTTCTTCCCACTCCATGCAGCGCCTCGTTCCACCACTGGAACTGCGGAATGCCTAATCGGGCGATGGCTGGCGAAGTATCCATCATCAACTTCGTCTTCTCTTCCAGGGTAAGACGGGAAAGCAAATCGTTGGCTCTAGCCTCAGCAGAAAGGTTCGGATTCTGATAAGGAAGAAGCTGCTGGGCGCTGGCAGAAAGCGAAATCACCATCAGCATCGCCATAGATAGTAGTTGTTTCTTCATCATTTTCTTATGTTATTATGCTTTGTCCTAAAGATTGTTTTATAATTGGTGACAAAGTTACATTTTTTATTCGAAACAACCGCACAATTTGACAGAAAAGTTTAAAATAATTATACTTTGCTGCCAATATTGCCATTCATTTTCCGCTGGCACACAAGTTGCTCAGTAAGAGAGTGAAAGCTGAAGCTAAAAGACGAAGGAGTTCGAAAGAACAACGGAGTTTCGAGGCGAAGGCAATCGAAAAGAACAGATAAATAAATAACAAACAGAAATCCCGACGGAGCCG
>ERZ857629.4602-NODE-4602-length-10566-cov-2.895728_pt1 | contig 10566 bp, 13 predicted proteins | sample MGYA00519700_ERZ857629 | MGnify/ENA primary metagenome ERZ857629 (study PRJEB31778, sample SAMEA3449351) | human gut metagenome | biome: human gut; feature: human-associated habitat; material: faeces | place: United Kingdom | collected 2010/2012 ... | reverse complement strand
TTTCCTTTAGTTTTTTGTCTTTATCGTCGTCTATGCCGATATATTCGCCGCAACGACTATTCGACGACGGAGTGTTCAAAACTCCGTCGATATCTAAAAAAATCACTTTCATAACGCATTATTTTCGCGCAGTTCGCCGACGGCGTTCGACTTATAAAGAAGAATACTGTCGATAAACATGCATTTTTCGTTTTGTAGAATAAGCTCGGGGGCTTTTAATTCCATAAGCCTGCCAATTCTTTTTGCACAAATCCCCATACGCACGCCGTATTTTCCGAGTTCCTCGTCGGAAGGCAAACTATCTATAAAAGTACCGTTTTTGATTTTTTCCATCGCTTTAAGATAATAATCGTATAATTCGCCGAAAGATATGCGGCTTGTATCAACCGTTACTTTTTCGATATGAGTAGCCTCTCCTTCGCTTTCCGCAGTGCAAAAAGTTACGTCGTCAACTTCGCGGGCGATATTGAGTTCGCCGTTTTCACCGATACAATCGAACATGTTTTTAAGATATTCTTCGGTGTGGTTTCGCCTTTTACCATAAATACTTTCTTCATTTTTTTACCTTCCTTAATAGATTAGTATGAATAGATTTGGTTTTTGTGTTTTTACAAATGCATTATAGCACACACCATGCGACAAAAACGGTACATAAAAGAGATTTTATTTATTTTTAAGCCCTATTTTTTCGTTGTACTCTCTTACGTCCTTAGAACATATGTATTTTTATATATTAATCATACGATGATTATAACAAAGACTATGGGACAAATTCGCCCCATAGCCTTTGTTTTTATGTTTATTATTTTAAAAACGCCACGGGCAAATCGAATAGATTTAAGTCCACTTTAATCAATGGCTATAAGACGCCAGGTTTGCGTTTCCAACAAATCCCCGTCGTAGTTATTGATTTCATACTTGAAAAAGTATTCTTTGTTTTCGTCATCCATAATGTGCGCGTTAGTTCCGAAAGTAATTTCGGATTGATTGAGCGAAACGGCAAAAATATCCTTGTTCGCCACGAAAGCCCACAAAAACTCATCGTTCATCACGCTTTTCACGGAAAGTCTTTTTTTCGGATAAAAATAATTCGGATCGGTAACAACTTTCGTCAATATATCGTTCATTGTTACAACGTCTCTCCAGGTTACGTACACATCGTCCTCATTCTCGTCCGGGGTTATGTCGGAATCTTTTACAAATTTCTTCAATTCCGTATACCAACCGTCTTTAATTTTGACGTTCTTGCTTTTCGCCATCTCTGAAGCGATAGTTTCTCTGAAACATTTTTTTGCTTCTTCAAAAGAATCGAACGACTTCGTTTTCAAAGCCTTGGGAAGGCAATCGCTTTCCCACCACTTTTTTCTTTGATTTTCGGTTGCGATTATAACGTATTTCATATATTCTTTCTCTCCTGTTTTAAAATTTTACTTCTTTAAGATCTATTCCCGCATCTTCAAAATAGGCGCGTAATTCGTCGAAGAATTCGATACCGCCCTCGACCAACGCCTCAACGAAAATCGGCAAAAAATATTCGTTTCCGAGCGAGTTTTTGTGTTTTTCAATAAGTTTTTTGCACCTTTCAGTCATTGTCTTTACCTCCTTATTACGCAAGCCACATCCAAAAATCTATTTTCTTTATATCCGAAATACGGCTCGGATCATCAATTCCTGCCGTATTTTTGCACCAATTATCAAAATCAACTAAATATTTTTTGGTTGCGGGGTCAGTCTTGAGTGTATTATAATAATTTTCTAAGTTGCAATAAAAACTTTTACTATCTGCCACCGTATCGTTTCCAATAATTATTCTATACTTTCCCTTTCCCGCTTTCTTTTTCAAAAGCGACGGAATTGGATAATCTTTTTTAAAATCTATATCCATTTCAAGTTTCGCTAATGCCTTTTGATCAATAATCGGTTTATCAGGATAAATTGTATGCAATATTTTACTTGAAAAAGACTTTTCGTTTCGAGGATAAAATTTATCTATCACATTTGCGTAAGTAATTACATTTTTCTTTGAGGCGACAAGTAAATCATTAAAATTGCCAAAAAAGATAGGTCTCTTACTTGCAGCATTCCATCCGCGAAGTTGATAAAAACTAGCAAAATCATCTTGAAAATCTTTACTCATCGGATTACATATAATCATAATATTTATGTATTGCTGAACTTTTTCCTTTAATTTAGCTTCTGCCTTTGGATCAGGAATTAAGTTGAAAAAGTTTAATGTTATCATTTATTGTCTCCTTTTTTTTAACGAAATATTTTATCGTTTGTCTTGTGTTGTATTATACCATATATAAACTTATATTTCGACTATTTTTGCGATTTTTAAAGAAATATATTGAAATTTTTTAAGTGCCTGCCTCCGCAAACGAGTATTCGCAATTTATTCATTTTTCACCTTTTGCAAATATTCTTTAAGCCATTGAAAGTCCTTATCTTTGGCAAACGAACGAACAAAAAATGCAGGAGTATTAAGGCGTTTTGCCCTTTCGGTTTTATCGGGGAACGCCACACGGCACTCTTTTTTCAGAGCAATAAGCCGCTCGATATTAGCCATTGTTCCGCGCGTTGCGCCGTTAAGCACCATAAAGCCCGCGCCTGCATCGAGAGCCATTTGTTCATCCTTTCTTTTATATAGTTCGTAACCTTGGTCACACTTACTAAAGCCGATTTGCTTTTCTTCCCAGCCGCCTATGTTTATTCGGGCGCGTTCGCCACTGAAATAAACGACAACGTTTTGATAACCGTTTTCGACAAAAAATTTTTGAATTAAACAATCCGCGCCCTTGCAATCGCCGACGATGAGTTTATGCCCCAAATTCATATAATCCACGAGTTCGTTTTTTATTTCGACGGTCAGTTTGTTTACCGTTTGCGAACCGCCTAAAAAAATTGTCTTTCGATAAGCAGTTTTATCTATCGGGGTAAGTTCGTCTTTTTCATCTTGCCAATAATGCTCCATATCGCCGTAATATATGTGCGGCTCTTCGTATCTTTTATAATGATAATCGCGGTACAATTTTTCGCAAATTCGGCAACGCTCGCCCACGCTGCCGCTTATTTTATTGTACCAAGCGTATTTTTTCCAGATAACAATCGGCACATATTCGTGTTTGTGGTCGGCACGCGGAGTGGCTTTCGCTTTGGATTTCGGTTTTACCCCGACTTTATCGGAATTCGCCTTGTCGTAAAACTGATTTTCCCGCGCGCGCTGCTGCCCGATATCGTCATCCAGCCATTTATCGACTAATTTTTTATACAAACTTTTTTCCGACATATTCTATCTTTTCTTCCATTCAAGATTCATAACGGCACTCAATATCTCCCGAGTTTTCTGCAATCGCCACGAACACGCGCTACCCTTTGGACGTACTCGCGGTCGGTTTTCGATAAACCGTTTAAGTATTTTTCGTACTTTTCGGACATTCTCTCCTGATCGTTGCCGTCGCCGCCTTGAATTTTCACCCAATCCAAAACCATCGAAATGTTAAATGTTTCAAGTTCCTCGCCACAAAGGCTTTCAATGTCTTCAAAAGGAACTTTTCTCAGTTCGTCAAAATACGCCTGAGAACGCCTTATTCGTATATATTGCGATATACCGCATTCGTTAGAATTTTGCCGTAAATCTTCGAGATAACTCATTTCGTTCGACGTAAGCATTCTTTCGGGTAAGGTTTTCAATTTTTCATATACGGCAAAGATTATTTCCTCGTCGGCATTCCCGCATACCCCCAAAAATTCGGCAACGTGTTTTAACGTATACTTTTGAAGAAGCAACTTGTTTCGGGCAATCGAAAAAGTATCGACCGTTTCGTTCTTAATCAAAGGCATATTTGCCTTTTCAAGCGTAGCGTTTATGAATTTTATATCGAAACCGACATTGTGCGCAACGAGCACGCTGTCACCGATAAAGTTCAAAAAGTCGGGCAATAAGTCGTTTATTCCGCATTTTTCTTTTAAATCAACATTAGTGATTCCTGTCAGAATTTCAATTTCTTCTGTTAATGGTTTTATAGGTTTTACAAGTTTAAAAAACGTTCCCGCTTCGTTTCCGTTAACGATACTCAAAGCCGATAAACGTATAATTTCGTCTTTATCAGGGTTAATTCCGCTCGTTTCTATATCGATTACAACGTAGTTATTCATCTCTTTCCATTACCGTTTTTATAATATATTCTAATTCTTCTTCGGTTTTTACGACTTTCGCAACTTCCGTTAGAAGCGTATTTTTAGTTATTGTTTTCGCATAGTCTATGATTTCTTTTCTCATATTCCCACCCCCGACTTTTCTTTGATTTCCGCTATTTCGGAAGCTACAATCGTGTCCTTTTCCATAAGGCGTTTTGCCAGATTATCCAAGAACGCCCTGTTGTCGATAAGTATCTTTTTCGCCTTTGCGTAATACATTTCCATATCGGCGGAAATGCGAGTTTCTCGCAACGCAAGCCGCGCGGGCGAACTGTCGCGCTCTTCCCAATATCCGAATCCGTACGAACAATAGTTATCGGCAAACCTTTGAACGATATCGAACGCACGGTGTAAATCGCTGTTAACGCCCGTATCGGGTTCGCCGAAAACGATTTCGCTTGCAGCCTTGCCCGCAAGTAAGGCTATAACGCGGTTTTCCATATATATTTTAGATGCCCAATAATCGTCGGAATTATGGTACGCCGTAAACCCGCCGATAGTACCCGTGTTTTTACGAACCGAAACAAGGTCGACGCTGCCGCTTTCCAAAATTTCGGCAACGACGGCATGCCCCGCCTCGTGGTACGCGGTTCGCTCTAAAATAAAGGGATTATGCGGCACGCTGCACTCGGGCGCATTGTAAATAACGCGAAGGCATGCGCGAATAACGTCGTCGTTATCTATCATTTCTTTGTTCGCATACCCCGCGTACTGCCCCGCGGTGTTTATAACCGTTTCCAATGCGGCGCACGACCTGCCGCTAAGCAGCCGCGCCACGTCCTCGGCATTTATCTCCGCAACAGCCTTCTTTTGCGAGAGATAATATTTTACTATTTCCACGGCATCCTCGCCCTGCGGCGTGTCAACCGTTATTATCACGTCGAACCGCCCCGCGCGCAAAAGAGATTTAGGCAAATTATTTGTGCCGTTGGTGGTGGCAAGCACGAAAACGTCCTTGCCCTTAATCTCGTCTATACACGACTGAACGGTAACGTATTCTTCGGCGTTTCTATGGTGATCGTCCTCGTTGGCATACTTGTCCATATCGTCAAGAAGAATGATTGACGGTTCGTTTTCCGCAGCTTCGGCAAACAAATTCTTGATTTCGTTGACAAATTCGCCGTCAGGCTTGTTTTTTCGGCATACGAACGATTTTCTGCCGCTTGCCTTTATAAAACAGTCCGCCATAAGCGTTTTTCCCACGCCGGGTTCGCCGTCAAGCAAAAGCCCGCCGATGGGCGCAACGCCCAACGCTTTATACTTTTCGCCGTTCTTAATTACGTCGCAAAGCCTTATAAGCTCAGTTTTTACGTCTTTGTAACCGATGATTTTGTCAAATTCGCTCATACAAAATGTGCTCCTTTTATTTTCGTGCTTTCATTATATCAAAGCACTAGGGGCGTTTTCGGTACATACAATATCACTGACAACAATTATTTTTCGATTTAACTTTTTCTGTTCCAAAAACGATATATAGTCAAATCTCTCGTCTAAAAAATCGGGAAAGTTTACCAGAATAAGCGGCTTTTCTTTATAATTGAAATCTCTTATACCGTTTACGAATTGACGGAATTTATTTATTTCCAGAAAACATAAAAAGTTAAATATAGTCTGTTCGTTTGTGCTTAAATTGCAGTTAATCGACTTATAGCCCGCTTTTTTAATTGCGATGAAACGCCCTTAAATAACTTCGAGCGATTTTACATTTCTTTTATCAGTTCGGAAATATCTTTGCTTTTTCCAATAATTTCAGCGTCGGCAAATAAGTCAAGCGCGGTTCTTATAAATACTCTCGCACCCGTCGAGCCGATTTCCTCTAACACATCGACAAATTTATAACTGTTGAGTTCGTCTTGTCGTGCTTTTAAAACCTGACCGATAATTTGCATGATTGCTTTTTTGCCGTCGTCGTTTATCTGAACTTTCATATTCGCCTCTTTATCTTGCGTTATGCGTAGAAACAAGCGAGCCGCGGTCGTTATAGGTGTAAACCGTATTGCCTTTTTTTACCGATACGGAAGAACCCGTATACCCGTGCAATTCTCCGCTTTTGGTAAGCAAAAGTTTGTTGTGTTCGCCGTAAACGTATACCATACTTCCTTTTTGAACAGCCGTAATTATCATAAATATTATCTCCTTTGCGGTGGACTTTTCCGCCTCGCAATTAAATAATATCAAAACTTATGTACCGTTTTCAGGACATTTGTCCATTGATAAATACCACTATCAAATCCATTTACCTGTAATTGAATTAAATTTATACTTATAATTCGTATTTTCTAAATAATCTTTGATAATTTCTTCCTGCGGCTTACCGCAACAAGGCTTAGGATATGCACCCCACACGAATTTTACTCCGTGAGCCACCAAATGCGCCAATCTTGCATAAGCAGTTCCATTACTTTTACAAGAATTATATTTCCCCATGCTTTTTATTGCTTCTTCGCAATTTTTCCGACCTATTACTTTTTCCCAGCTCGCTATAAGTTCCTCATCATCTTTTGTAAAACGCCCCGAATCCAAAAAAGTACTTTCTTCTTTTGTCAATCCCACTATTTTACAAAATTTCATACAGTCTCTTACATCTTCTATGCAAGGACTTTTCAACGAACACAAGTTTGTATATGTATAACTAATCGGCTCAATATGTTCATAATATGGTTTAGACACATCAAAATTCGTGCTGACAAGTATGACATTCCACGGATGAGCATTTACTCCCTTTTTACTAAATGCACCATAAAACTTCTTTTCTTTCCCGTTAAGCCAAAAAGTTTCCGCATACTGACCAATCAGTTCACGCTTAACTGCTTTTTTATACATGTCGCCACTTGAACTACTTAAACCACAGTTTAAAGCACAAAGAATCATTTTTTGCGCCATTTCTCTAAAATCCATTTTTCTTTTCTCCTTTATCATTTGTTTTCTGTATTATATCACACCTAATCCGATATCTCAACTACTTTTTCCTTGTCGCCATAACAACTTCGCTCACCGTTTCGGTTTTCAAAACAAACTCAAATAAATATCTTCTTATTTATATTTTTCTTCCGCGGTTTTAAGATTTTGCTTAATTCTTTCTCTTAAAATCTGCGGAGATTTAATTTCAACGTATTTAAGGTACTGCATCGCCCAGTATTCCATAGCCCTTAAACTCGAATAGACCGTAACCGAGCAGGTTTTTTCGGCAATCTGATTGACGACAATGTTTTTTCCGAACCAATCGACCACCTGATCGACCACCCATTTAGGACATTCAAACGTTATGCTTGTTATTTCGTCGTTGAAAATGTACGGCATCGCACATGAATATTTTTTATAATCGATGCCGCTTTCGTAGCCCTTAATGCTTCTCAGCGGAGTGACAGGCGCTTCGGTAATGTTTATGTTCGTAATCTTATCGACTCGATAATGCCCTATCGTTTTATACTTTTCGTTTAAAAACATAAGATAATAGTGCTGATTGTGTAAAATCAGCTGATACGGGCTTGCCGTTTGCGTGGACGTCTTGTTCAGCTTTTTATCGACGCCGTACATGTTGTAATCGAAAATAATTTGTCTGCCTTGCTCGATCGCTTCGTCGATTACGTCTATGTTGTAAAACAACGCTTTGTTTTCGGTTTTATCCCAGTCTTTAATCGAATAAACGTGCTTTACGTTCGACTTAAAATACTTGTTTGAAAGCGAACATAGTTTCTCTATTAAATCCTTGGTGTATTTTTCCGAAATATGCTTGCTCGCAAGAACGCCGTCGATCAAGAGCCGCAGTTCGGAATCTTCAAACAGCCTTTTGCCGAGAAACGTGCCTTTGCGCCTGTCCGTTTCGATCTCTATAGCCGTTACGGTCTTGGTCGCCGATTCCTTTTCAAACATATCCTGCAAAAGACGAATGTTCCGCCCGACAGCCTTTCGGTCGGGCTTGATATCGTAATCATCCTCTAAAAGTTTGATTATTTCTTCCTGCTTAAGCGGGTGATTTGCGTCGCTGTAATACTCAAGAATTTGCATTATGCGTATTATAAGCAATTTTTTCGCTTCGGAACTTTCCGTCGACATTTCTTTCATTGTTAATTCTCCTTAAAGGTATATATTTATTTCAGCACCGTAAATTCATTTTAGCACGGTCGAACAATTTTTTTCAACCTTTTATGCACTAAAAACGGTACGCAACGCCCTATCGCAAGATAAACGAACGATTAAATGCTTACAGCGGTTGATTTATTTATAAAAAAAATGTATAATCTAAATCGATAATCGGTTCAAAAAACATATACAAGGAACAAAATCGGCAATGAACGAACTTGAAACCATTGCAAAAAAACTGCACAAGTTAAATTTCGGCGATAACGGAATAATGCAAATGAATTGGCATGGCAAAAGCGATTACCGTTATTCCGAAGAAGTGCTTGAAAAAGAAAATGACGATAATAAAATATTGAATCACGCAAAAGACGGTTGTCTTGCTTGTTGCGACGTATGTAAAAAGAAATACGGTTTGCACCCGTCGTCAATAACGCACGGCACGCACACGCTCGATTTTCTTGACGCACACGCAATCGGACATGACCAAATCGAAACCTGGTCGAAAAAGCCCGTGCTTTTCGTAATGGAAAACCCCGCAAGCGTAAAAGCAAATTTTTACCCTGCAAAAGATAGCTTGCCCGCAACGCCCAAACGCTGGTACTGGATCATGGGGCAAAGCGAACGAAAAAACGAGGATTTTATTTATCCGAATTATTTTTCGACCCGTGAGTACGGATGGATGATTTATTCGGTTATACGAACCTTCAAAATGGCAAACGCATATGTAACCAATATGGTAAAATGCGGAATTGAGCAAAGCGGTTATGTTACAACCGAAAAATACGATCCACGCGCAGTGTCCGAGTGTATAAACAGGCATTTAGTAAAGGAAACCGATACTTTATGCAACGACGAACAAGACGTTGTAGTCTTTGCTTTCGGCGACAGAGTTTATAATAAACTCTTTAGAGCAAAAAATTGTTTTAATAAAAAACTGCATTTATATAAACTCCCTCACCCGGCAAGACAAATGCCTAACGACCATAGAAAATTTGTTTTATTCGGGCAAATTTACAGTGCGCTTTTAGAGAACGACTTCTACGAACAAAATGAAAAACCCGATATCGATGACTTGTTGCGCGTTAACATCGCCGATAGCGAGCCTGATTTGGCGGAGATAGTCGGAATTTGGGCAAATGAACGCAAAATCATAAACCGCGAACTTGAGTATTCAAAGAGTAAATCTTATAAACCACAGCGATTATCTTATGAAATAACGGCAAACGACGAGTTTTATACGACGATTGTCTTTCGTATAATCGAAAAGTTATCGTTTAACAATAACGATTATAATGTGTGCTGGCTTGAATACAGTATAGAAAACAATTCGCTGTCGCTCTACGCAGGCAAAAATAAAACGGCTAACGTAGCAGTGCCCGAAGAATATGCAAAAACTACTTTCGTCTATGCCGAAATGCAATCTTTACTTAATTTCCCGCAATTCAAAAAGTATTTTGAGCCGATAATCGGTTGTGATTTTGCCCAAAATACGATTTATAAATTATAAAAACTATTTTATCGGAGAAAAAATGTATTTTTCAAAATCAAAATATACGGGATTCTGGCAATGCCCTAAAATTACGTGGCTTGACAAATATAAGCCCGAAGAAAAAGTTATCGACGAAAGCACGCTCGCACGGATGACAAGCGGGAACGAGTCAGGCGACCTTGCGATGGGGTTATTCGGCGATTTTAGCGAGGTAACCGCAACGCGTGAGGACGGAAAACTCGACCTTGACGAAATGAAACGCAAAACCGCCGAATGTATCGCAAACGGCGTGGAAAATATATGCGAAGCGTCCTTCGATTACAACGGATTGTACTGCGCCGTAGATATACTGCACAAAGAAAAAGGCGGTTATGCGATTTATGAGGTAAAAAGCGCAACCGCCATTAAATACTATTACCTTGCCGACGTCGCATATCAGAAATACGTTCTTGAAAAGTGCGGCGTGAACGTTACGGGAACTTATATCGCTTGCATAAATAACGGTTATAAACGACACGGCGCGATCGACGTTAAACAACTTTTTTACGTTACCGACGTAAAAGACCTTATCGCCGAAGAATACGAAGCGGTAGAGCGCAACCTTAAAAACGCCGAAGAAATACTTAAATCCGATAAAGAGCCGAATATCGATATCGGCAAGCATTGCACCGCCGCGCACGATTGCCCTTATTGGAACTACTGCACGAGGCATTTGCCGGAGCACAATGTTTTTGAATTATACGGGTGCGCTAAAAAGTGGGATTATTATCAGAGAGGTTACATATCTTTCGAGG
>ERZ857629.4597-NODE-4597-length-10588-cov-5.318902_pt1 | contig 10588 bp, 12 predicted proteins | sample MGYA00519700_ERZ857629 | MGnify/ENA primary metagenome ERZ857629 (study PRJEB31778, sample SAMEA3449351) | human gut metagenome | biome: human gut; feature: human-associated habitat; material: faeces | place: United Kingdom | collected 2010/2012 ... | reverse complement strand
TATATCAAAAACTGATATTACTGGTACATCTATTGAATTAGGTAGTGGAAAGTTTGCAAAAGCAAATAATGCAAGTCATACATATCTATTAAAGATATATTATCCTAAAAAGACTACTAGCCAAAACGCAAATCAAGGAGCAGCATTTAATGCTCATGTAGAGATAACAAGTGCTAAAGCACCTACTGCACCTACTGTTAGTAATTTAGTTGAAGCAATACGAGCAAATAATGAAGTTAGGACACCTATTACAACACCTGGTAGGGAGATAAGTGCTTATACAAAAGATGATATAATAAAGACATCATCTGCAAGTGTATCTTCAACATACCAAGCATATTATTTTACATATGGAACGGGGTATGAAGCAAATGGTACTAGGTTTAATTTAACTGGAGCAACAGTAACAAGTGATATATATGCAAATTCATATTCTAGTTTAGTTGGTAAATATTTAGTTGCTTCATGGGCGGGTGATACTGGTTCAAGTACAGCAGGAACAATGAAAACAACAACTAATTTAAGTAGTGTATATTATGTAGTAAGCGCTACACAAAATAGTTTTACATATAAAAAAATAACTTCAAACAAGAATGCAAGTGAAGCACTTTTAGCAAGTACAGAAGATGATTATGGTACATCATACTACTTTAGAGGTGCAGTTAAAAATAACTATGTAGAATTTGCTAATAAGTGCTGGAGAATAGTAAGAGTTGGTGGAGATGGTTCAGTAAAACTTATTTTACATAATGATAATACTACAAAAGTAGCTAATCCTTGTGATGCTGCAAATAATAGTGAAGATGCAGCATTTGCAAGATACTCTGGTGAAACATATACAAGTGCATTTAATACAAACTATAATGATAATGCTTATGTAGGATTTAAGTATGGAACACCAGGTTCTGGTACATATGAAGCTACGCATGCAAATACAAATAAGAGTACAATACTAACTAATTTAGAAACATGGTATAATAATAATGATAATTTTAAAAAATATGAAAATGTAATAGCTGATACTGTATGGTGTAATGATAAAACAAATGTAACAGATACAACATATGATCCATGGAGAGCGACCCCAAATGGTGATGGATATGGTACAAATAGAACATATTATGGTACTACACAAAGATTAATAAGTAAAAGTGATAGTGTTGGAGGCACGGGGCCAAGTTTAAAATGTAATGGAGAATTAAGTAAAATAACATCAAAAGTAGGCTTAATAACAGCAGATGAACTAGCGTTTGCTGGATATGCTTATAAACAAGATAATACCACAATATATTTACAAGAAAATGCTACGCGTGGTTGGACTTCGTGGTGGTCCTTGTCTCCTAGCATATTCGATGGTGGCTACGTTCACATTTGGCACGTTTACGGCAGCGATGGCATCTTCGGCCACAACACGGCGGATAACGCCGGCGGGCTTCGTCCTTCAATTTCTCTTAAGTCGACGACCAACGTAACCGGTGATGGAACAAGTGATAAACCTTATAAAGTTGTTTAACTTTTAGATTAAGTCTATTTGATATAGACTTTTTTTATTATTTACTTTCATTTTATTAAATTTTATTTAAAAAAAGAGCTCTACGATAGATGCTCTTTGATTTTGGGATAAATAAATGTAGTTAGTACAGAGATGATAAATGCTCCAATAACATCAGCAATAACATGCTGTTTAAATAGAAGAGTGGATGCTATTATCATAAAGAATAATATAATTAATGTTATACGTAAATATTTATTTATATTATTTTCTTTATATAATGCATAAATCATAATAAATGATAATAGGCAGTGGCATGATGGAAAGCAGTTTACTGGGTTATCTGCTTTAAATGAAATATAAGCAATAAGTGAAAATAAATCATTATAACTATTTACTTCTGGTCTAACTACTGTAGTTGGATAAGCAAAGAAACATATGTAAGCAATTATTAAAGATGCTATTACAATTCTTTTAGTTTTATTATATTTATCTATTGAATATTTGTATAAAAGAAACATTGTAAATATAACTAGAGGATACCAAATAGAGTAGACTAATATAAACTCAATAACAAAGGGAATCTTTTGATCTAACGTGCTTCCTATTAAGTGATAGTTTTTAATAATATACTGACTAATAAAATAGATAAAAGCATTACATCCTAAAATAGTACACATATCAAATATATAATTTTTATACTTCTTCATATACATCACTATACTAGTATATCATATATATTTTTAAATTAACTAGTGTATATTTACAAATCTATTTGTTTTTTAGTTATCTTTGTAATATACTTATATGGGAAAGTGATATTAATGATGCATGATGATGAGTTTAATATAATTGTTAAAGACCTAGTAAACAGTCCTTATGTGCTTGATATGAAGAATTTTAGACAGCATTGTGATACAAGTACGTTTGAGCATTCTTATAAGGTTGCTTATATTAGTTATAAAATATGTAAAAAATTAAATTTAGATTATAAAAGTGCAGCCCGTGCCGGTATGCTTCATGATTTTTATTTGTATGATTGGCGAGAGAAGAGCACTTGGCATAAATGGCATGCTTTTAAACATGGTAATTTTGCAAGTATTAATGCTTGTAAGTTATTTGATTTATCTGATAAAGAGATAGATATGATAAAAAAACATATGTGGCCAGTTACACCAGTTCCACCAAAAAGTATTGAAGGCTTTGTTCTAACGTTTGCCGATAAATACTCAGCAAGCCTAGAGAGTTTAGAATATTATATGAAAGTACTATCTAAGAATCAGACTTATAAATATGCTAAAGCATTACTATGGATATTTCTTTTTAAATTAAAATAAAAGGTACTAGTTAGAATGGAGACTAGTACCTTTTTTACCAACGTAAGTTACATCATATTTATTTAAGTATTTTTCTGGATGTTCTTTTCTAAATTTTTCTTTATTAGCTTTCATTAATATATTAGCTTCATCTACAGCTTCTTTTAAATCATCTATTCTTTCTCTGTAAATAAAACCTAATGAGATAGAGTACTCTGTAAGATTAACAAGTTCTTGTAATTCATCAAGTTTATCTTGAAAGTGTTCTTCATCAATATTATTACATATAATAAGAAACTCATCTCCACCAATACGATAGATATCTTTTAGACGAAACTTATTTTTTAAACATTTTGCAATAGTTTGAAGCATTAAATCTCCGGCTTCATGACCGTACATATTATTTTCAACACCAAGACCATTAACATCTACAAAAGCAACGCCTGTGCTTTGAAATGGTTTCTTACTATCAAGTAAATCTGTATAAGCTGACCTATTATATACAGAAAGTAGTGGGTCCATATATTTATCTAGTTTTAATCTATCTTGTATTTTCTTATTCTCGAATATATTATTTAAAATTGTCTGAATAAATTTTATTGTAAATTCTTTATTTTCTAATTTTTTTCTTGGGTTTCTTATTATAATATGTGAACTAATACTAGATAAGTTAAAGATTATATCATCCTCACCTAAAGCATCATCATTCTTGTTTACTAATTCACCATCTCTTTTAAAGATATCATTAGAAATACTATCAGGTTCAAAAAACATAAATAGTGCTTGAAATAATTTCTTAAAGTAAGCATCATCATATTCTTCAGAGATAGTTAATGCGTTTAAATATAACAAAAATTCATTATCAGTCATTTTTTTCCCTTCTTTCGGGTTCATATTATAACTTATTTAAGTCTAATTTGCAAATTTTGACACAAAAAAACGATACATAGTACCGTCATTTTTAAAATGGGGCGAAATGTGGGGATCGAACCCACGCATACCGGAGCCACAATCCGGCGTGTTAACCACTTCACCAATTCCGCCATGTGATATATTCATTTTAGCAGAATTTCTTTAGTTATGCAACATAAAATTAGCATTTTCTTCTTAAATAACATAAAGTAAGATACATAAGAAGTGTAATAAACTACCAATGTCTACAAATATGTGAAATACAAAGTGGAAGTAGTGTTTTTTTGCTCCAATCAAGTAAAGAATTGCTCCTACAGTATAAGATACTCCACCAAATATTAAAAGAAGCATTCCTCCTTTACCAATCATTGGTGTTAAGTTAGGAGCAGTAAATACAATGCACCATCCCATAAGTAAGTAACATATCATAGAAAATACCTTGTACTTCTTTAAATCAATCGCATTTAAAATAATACCCAATATAGCAAAAAACCAGATTACTCCAAATAAAGACCAAGCAAGACTAGAATTATAAGTTCTAACTGAACATAACAGCACAGGCGTGTATGTACCTGCTATTAATACAAATATTGTGCAGTGATCGATAACTTGCATAACCTTCTTAGCAGTGCCTTTTCTAAGTCCATGATAAACACTTGATACACTATAAAGTAAAATCATTGATATTCCAAAAACTATTGAACCAGCCACTCCATAACCATTATGATGCTTAACTGAAAATATCAAACATAACACAAGAGATGTAATTCCAATAACGCCTCCAACAATATGGCTTACCATATTCATAATTTCTTCACCCTTTGTATAATTAGGTAAATCTCTATCTTTTAATTTAGTTCTTTTCATTATTTCTTACCTTTCTTTTTCCAAGAGTACTTAACAAAGCATAAGCTTCTTTCCAAGATGTAACTCTATAAATATTATCACTAATAGTATCTCTATTGTACGGAGTATCCATTATAATAACTGGAACTTTTTTCGAGATTGCTTCAGAATTTCTTGGACTATCTTCTAACATAACAGTAACTTTTTCCTTAAGACAATCATCAAGTTTATCACCTTTAGAAAATACAATTTTATCATAAGGAATGCCTTGTTCAATAAGAAAGACCTCCACTAAACTTCTAATATCTTTTCCTTCTTTAGTTTCTTCTCCAGCAAATCTTCTTTTAGTAATAATAGTAATTCTATTGCCCTCATATTTAAGCAGATTTATGTACTTTGCAGCATCACTTCTTAACTTAGAATGTTTTGAATAGAAAGCAATACCTTTATATAATAATTTTCTTATAAGGAAGTTATTTACTTTTAGATTACTAGCTTCCTTATCAAGAATTGGTTTCTTTTTACCTAAGATGCCTAGGAAATCTATGTTAGTAATAACTCCATCGATGTCAATTCCAATATTCATTTGTTTAATCACCACTTAAAAGTTTACACTAAATATATATTATCGTCAATTTTATATGTTAAGTAGGTTTGTAAAATTACAGTAAATCAAGCATAAATTATAGTAATTCCTTAATTATTTATCTATTTTTATGATACAATAATGGAACTTTTGAAAGGGGAGATTTATTATGCAATTATTAGATTTATTTAATATAAAATTAGATGATTTTTTAGCTGGTAATGAAAAATATTTTAAACTACTAATCTTATCACTTCTTATAATAATATCATGTAAATTATGTGCTAAAATATTTGTATATATAATTAAGAAGATAAATAAAGATAGTAGAACATTATTTCTTTTAAACCAGAATATTAATATCATATCTAATCTTTTTATTATAGGAGGATTATTTGTTGTTTGGAGTGATTATTTAAGTAATTTTCTAACAATAATATCATTTGTATCTGCTGGAGTTACTATTGCAATAAGAGAAGTTATTCTTAACTTTTTTGCCGGAGTTTTTATTAAAACCGGAGCACCATTTAAATTAGAAGACCGAATAGAAATTAATGAGGTTATTGGTGATGTTGTTGTAATTAACTTACTTTCTTTTAAAGTACTAGAAGTAAGTGATAAAGAAAATGGCGAGCAAAGCAATGGTAAGATTGTAAACATTCCAAATAGTTATATATTTTCATATGCTCTAAAAAACTATACAACTGCTTTTAAATATATCTGGGATGAAATTAATGTTAATATTCCACTTGAAGCAGACGTCGAAACAACTAAAAAGATAATTTTAAAGATTGTAAATAATAATGAAGTTATTAAAGAAATACCTAGAAAAATGGATAAACAAGTTAGCGATGCTTCACTAGAATACCGAATTTATTATAACCATTTAGAACCAATTATTTATACTAGAGTAAATAATAATCATATAGAATTATCAGTAAGATTTTTAGTTCATCCTAAAAAGATGCGTAATGTTGAAAATGATATTTGGATAAAAATATTAAATGAATATCAAAATAAAAAGATTACTTTATTTAAAGAGTAGTCTTTTTAAATGTTAAATAATTTTGCACTTGTTCCAAAGAAATTTGGTAGAATATAAATTATAAAAGGTTAAAATTAAAAATAGAAAGGAGAACATTATGTTAGGAGAAAAAATTATCAGTGAAAGAAAAAAGTGTAAATTAAGTCAGGAAGACTTAGCGGAAAAACTTGGTATTACAAGGCAGACTATATCCAACTGGGAACTTAATGAGACAAGCCCTGATCTAAAACAGGCAACTAAGCTATGTGATATCTTTAATATAAGTTTAGATGAATTAACTGGGAAAGAAAACGTTATTTTAACAAAACTTGATAAAACTGAAAGTAACTCTAAATTAATTATTAAGTTAGTAAAAACAGTTGGTATAACTTTAGGAACACTTATTTTTATACTTCTATGTATAGTTTCAATTTATATTTACAGTATCAACTATTATACAGCAGAGCCTACATCAACTGGTGAAGGCAAAATATGTTATTATAACGGTAAAATAAGTGATTATACAGTTATGAAAAATAATAGTGATGGAAGTTTATCATATGATATTGGTGATATAAATATTATGAATGACTTAGATTTATACAATGTTAAAAAAGGTGAGCCTAAAGAAATCTTAGAAAAAATAGTAAAGTATATTAAAGATAATGGTGGCACTTGCCTAGAAGATAGATAAGAAGTAAAAGATAGTATATAGAGCTATCTTTTTAATTGCATGTAACGTCAAAATATAATGTACTATATAATGTAATATTTTTATAAAGAAGTACTTATGAAACTAGAAACAATTTAAGAAAAAATTGGCAGTAATTTATACTATAGCGCAATATTTATACCAAAATGGCACGTAATAAAAGAAAGTCTTGTTGTTGATAAAGATAATACTAACTTTTTCTTAATTACTTTAAAATCTGGTAGAACAGGTTTAAATTTAATTAGTGCTGATATCGTAATTCATTTAGACGTTTGGTGGAATCCATAAGCTGAAAATCAAGCAACAGATAGAGCACACCGCATCGGCCAAACCAAGAAAGTAACTGTTCTAAAACTTATCAATGAAGAAGAATTATCTAATCTATTAACAGATGGATATAAAAAGGATAAAGAAGTATAAAAGTTATTCATAATAAAATGCAGTTAAATTATCATTCATTTACCGCTCTTATCAGGGCATTATTCTATAAGAAAAAAATTAAAATATCTAATTAAGGTGGATAAAAATCCATCTTTTTCTTTTATAAATTAATATTTTGCTTTATAATTACCTTAGGTAGGCGCATTATGGAAAAGTTTTATTTAGAAAAACCATCACAAGAAAGAAAAAAAGATATATTAGATTATTTAAACGAATTTGTGCAGTATAACTCAGACGTTAATGGTGCAGGTGCATTAGACAAAATATTTAGTGGTCAATCATTTGAAGAAGCTCTAGATAGATGCTTGAATATGAAAAATGAGGAGTATGCCAAAAAATATGGTAGGTGTCAATCTAAAACCTTTTTATTAATTAGAAAAAACGATAATAAATTAATTGGTATGATTAATGTTAGATGGAATTTAACTGAAGAAATGAAGAGGTTTGGTGGTAACATTGGGTATGGAATTAGACCTACAGAAAGAAGGAAAGGTTATAATAAAATTAATTTGTATCTAGGATTATTAGAAGCTAAAAAACTTGGTCTAGATAAAGTTATGCTTGATTGTGAAACCAGCAATATAGCATCAAGTAAGACAATGATATCTCTTGGGGGAGTACTAGACAGAACTGAAATTGACCCTTATGATGGTATTTTAACAAGTGTATATTATATAGATATTAACTCATCGTTACGCAAATATAAAAATACTTATACTAGATTTATTTTAGAAGATAGCAATTAAAAAATATTTTTTTTAAAAATAAAAAAGGAAATTAGGAATGTTCTTACAATAATAACTAATAGAGGACAATTGTAAAAAGTTGATAAATTAATCAAATGCAAACTCAAAATACTAGCTTTAAATTTAATAAATGAAACGATTTATAACGAGACTAAATCATGATTTACATCCGTTATATGAGTTTAAATCGGTACTTATTCATGATATAATTAAATAGATTTCTAATTATTTTTTTGGGGTTTCTTTTAAAAATATTAAAATAACAAATTAGCTTGAATTTGAAGTTCTACTTGATATTTAAAGATGAAGATTAATAATAACTAATCAAAAATAACCATTCTATATTTTCGAATAGTTCAAACCGATGAAAGAGATAAACCATATTTTAATTAAATTATGTGTAAGTGTAGAACTATGAAAAATTAAAATAGGAAAGATAAGAAATGGTAGATAGCAAATTAATTATATATAAAACTATTAAAGATCTTATTAGCAATAATATAAAGGAGGTTTATTATGGAATATAAATTATTAACATCATCTAACAAAGATATAAATAGATTAATTGAATATAAAAAAAGAACAATTTATGAATATGCAAAAGATTTATCTAATGAAGAAATAGATAAAATAAATAAGTATGTAACCAGCGAAGTTCCCAGGTTAATTAATGATTATTGCAATATAATAGTTGATAATAAAATAGTCGGTTGTCTATTATTAACAAATAAAGATGATGGCAAATTACTAGATGAAATCTATCTAGAAGAAGATTATAGAGATAAAGGCATTGGGACTAAGATTATAAAAAATGTTTTAAATAATAATGATATAGTATATTTGTGGGTATACAAAGAAAATGAAAAAGCTATATCTTTATATAAGAAATTAGAATTTTATGTTATAAAAGAAACTGAATCTAGATACTATATGAAATATAATAAAGGAGTTAATTCAACTAAATAAAAATATCAACTGGTAAGTGGAAAGTTATGAAAAAAACACTATTAAACCCTTGAAAATAAAAGAAATTTTTACTAAATGCTTTTTACATTTTGGGACATTTTTTAATAAATTTTAATTTAAATTGATAAGTGTATGACTTATCAAAAACTAAAGGAAAGGAGATTATTAATGGAAGATAATAAATTAATTATATACAAAAATAGTGAAGGCAATATTATAGTAGATGCTATTTATAAAGAGGAAACTTTATGGTTATCACAAAAAGGAATGTCAAAAGTTTTCAATGTTGGAGTACCAGCAATATCAAAACATTTAAAAAATATATTTGAAGAAAACGAATTAGATAAAAATTCAGTTGTTTCCAAAATGGAAATAACTGCACCTGACGGAAAAAATTATAATACTGAAGTTTATAATTTAGATGCCATAATCGCGGTTGGTTATAGAATTAATTCGAAAAAAGCAACAGAATTTAGAATATGGGCAACAAAAATACTAAAAGAATATATGACCAAAGGATTTGCATTAAACGATGAACGTTTTATAAATGGAAATAAATATGATACAAAATATTTTGATGAATTATTAGAACGTATCAAAACAATCAGAGTAAGTGAAAGAATGGCTTACCAAAAAATCACTGATTTATTTATTGCCACGGCAACAGATTACAATCCTAAGTCAGAAGAAGCTTATGCTTTCTTTAAAATAATTCAAAATAAATTACACTATGCTATAAGTGGGCATACTGCTGCCGAATTAATATATAGTAGAGCAAACTCAGATAAAGAACATATGGGACTAACTAATTGGAAAAATTCTCCTGATGGTTTAATATATAAATATGATGTAGTTATTGCAAAAAATTATTTAAACGAAGAAGAAATGAATAATTTAAAAGATTTAACGAATTTATTTTTGGTATTTGCAGAGGATGAAGCAAAACAAAGACATGTAATGACAATGAAGGACTGGATAGATGCAACTGATGATTTATTAAAGTTTAGAAGAAAAGAAGTGTTAAATAATAGTGGCAGTATATCTCATAAAGAAGCAATAGAAAAAGCAGAAAAAGAATATGAAAAATTTAGGGTTATACAAGATCAAAAATATATTTCTTCAATGGATGAATTTTACAATAGGTATTTAAATGAAAGTAAAGATAATGAATAAGAAAGTGCTTTAAATGGATATGCACCAAAAACGAGAAAGGCATTTCTTAATTTTATATCTTGTGTCATTTTATTAAAAACCGACAAATAACTAATCATGATTTTTTAATATATAGGGTTTCAAACAATGATATTAAGGCTAGTGTAATGTTAATAAATAATGATATTTGTTTTACATAAAACTTAATTGCAAAATTATTTGAGATGGAAAAGAATATAATAACAAAAAATATTAATATTAGATTTAGTAGTGAACTTGAGGAAAATAACACTGTCGGAAAAATTGACCTTGTTAATTTTAAAAATATATAATTTTGATATAATCTTTGAAAAGACAAAGAATAAATTTTAAAATATTTGGAGGTAAAAAATGAT
>ERZ857629.4596-NODE-4596-length-10591-cov-2.663914_pt1 | contig 10591 bp, 9 predicted proteins | sample MGYA00519700_ERZ857629 | MGnify/ENA primary metagenome ERZ857629 (study PRJEB31778, sample SAMEA3449351) | human gut metagenome | biome: human gut; feature: human-associated habitat; material: faeces | place: United Kingdom | collected 2010/2012 ... | reverse complement strand
TCTTCAGGAGTCAAAATTCTTGCTCTGAGAGTTGTAATATCTTTTCCTTCTTGGCTAAAACGAAGATTTATTGCGTACTTATCGTTGAACATATTGAAGTTTTCCCAAGTTTTATTTTGTTCAAATTGGTAGCCCAAAGAAGCCAAATCGAGGAAATATTGTTCAAACATTTTTGTATCAACATTGCCGATATAAGCGATAAATTCTTTGTCAGTATTGATTACTTCAAGCAATTTACCTTGTTTAAAAGCAGGAATTTTAGAACCCAAACCTTTTGTAAACCATTTGATAGCACCCTTATCAGCAGGATAGTTTCCTCTGTCGAAGTGAGGATAAATTTTAACGAATGCGGGATTTGCCTTGTCAACAACTCCTTCTGCTGCTGCCGCAGGAATTTCTTTTGTTACAATGTAATCAACTTTTTCAGGTGCTGTTTCTGTTTTTGCGGCATTTTTATCTGAATTACAACCTGTAAAAATTATTGCAGTTGTTAAAAAAGCGATGATTAATAACGATTTTTTTAACATTTCAAATACTCCTTTTTTAAATAATCCTTTTTTAAATAATCACAGATGATTTCACATGAAAGTTAACACAATCTTAACCAAAATACAAGATTTAGTAAATTTTTTTGTTGATTTGTTTTAAATAAGCAGGAAGGAAAGTGTATGAAGAAAAACATTTGTGTATATTGCTCCTCAAGCAATTATTTAGACGAAAAATTTTATAAAACAGCATACGCACTCGGCAAAAAAATAGCCGAAGCAGGTTATAACCTTGTATACGGTGGTTCAACATGCGGCTGCATGGGCAAAGTTGCGGAGGGAGTTTTAAATAACGGTGGTACCGCAACGGGAATAATTCCGAAAGCAATTATGGAAAAGGGCATTTCCAACCCGAATTTGACGGAAATAATTATCTCGGAAGATATGAACGACCGCAAAAAAATGATGGAAGACAAGGCTGACGTGTTCATCGCACTTCCGGGAAGTTTCGGAACAATGGACGAAATTTTTCAGGTTATTGTTACAAAACAACTTTCATACCACAGAAAAGCCATTATATTTATTGATGTAGAGGATTATTACAAACCGTTGTTTGAAATGATTGAAAACTTTTATAAATACGGCTTTGCAAGAGATTTTAACCGAGAATTATACTATATAACAAACAACGTAGAAGATGCCGTTGAATATTGCCAAAATTACAAAGAAAAAGAATTTACATTTAAATATTAATAGGAGTAAAGAATGAAAGACAATTTTTTAAAAGGATTAATTGTTGCGACAATTTTGATAATAACAGGCGTTTTAGCAAGTTATTATTATACACCGTCCGACAAAGAATACAAAGAAGCATTATTAAAAAGTTCGGGCAACCCTGAATACAAACTTAAAAACTTTAAGTCAATAATGGGCGAAAACGAACTCGCATACGTTATAAAAAGATACGACAAGCATCCCGAATATTATATGACGGATAAATACACGCAAGGCGACCAACGAGGAGTTTCAGAACTCACATACAGAGCAGGCTTACACTCTCACACAACATTTTCGGACGGGGAAATGACACCTGCAGAAACACTTCATCAAGCAGCGAAATACGCAGACAAAGTAAAAGCAAGACATCCTTTTGAAAAATACCCGATGATTATTGCAATTACAGATCACTTCAATACACTCGGTTGCCGTGAAGCAATTGATTTGGTACAAAAAAATCCGGAAAAATACAAAAACTTGAAAATCGTTTTAGGAATGGAAACAGAAGTTCCCGTAAAAATGCCTTCTCAAAAAGAAGAACACGTAATGCATATGCTTGTTTGGTCAATTAACCCTTACGAATGGCCTTTTGAAGAAATGAATTTTGACGATGCAACTGCTCAATGGGGCGAACCGTATAAAGAATTGAACTTTCTCCCGAGTTACAAAGACGTTGTAAAACGTATGCAGACAATGAGATTTGGACTCGTAGGCATTGCTCACCCGATGAGATATTTCCTCGAAGAAGAAAATATCAACGCAATTATTGATGAATTATTCAGCGAATTTTCAACACTTCAAGGCAAAAAAATCTTGTTCACGGAAGGTTACTACCAACCTTACAGATTTGATGTTCCGGAAGAACTTTACGACTACACGGCAGCAAAAGCAAAAGAATACGGAATATACAGAACAGGCTCGCAAGATTCTCACGGACGTTCAATATTCAGTAATAACTAATAAAAAAGCAAATAATAATGAAGGAAGCGGGATTTTCATTAAAAAAAATGAAAATCCCGCTTCAACTGTAAACAACGCCACAACAACCAAACAATTTATGCAACCGGTTTATGTAAAATCGTTAAACCAAAGCAAACTTATTTTAAAAATCCCTCAACCAACGCAAAAGCCTTATCTTGAACATTTTCGCCGTCATCAATATAAATTGTATTGAGGTTTTGCTCGCCGTTGAACCAAGAAATTTGACGTTTTATATAGCGTCTTGTATTCTTTTTTATCTCTGATTTTGCAAAATCCAAATCGGCATTTTCGTATAGCACATCGTACAATTCTTTAATGCCGATAGTGTTCATCAAAATTGAATTTTGACCGTATTTTTTGAAAAGAGTTTCAGCCTCGTGCAAAAGTCCTTGTTCAAACATTTTTTCAACTCTTAAATCCGCTTTTTCATACAAATTTTTTCTGTCTTTTGCATTAAGAAATATCCACAAAATTTCATACGGACATTCTTTTGAACGAGGTTTTACATTTGCCCTTGCAATTTCTAATGCTCGAACGATTTTGACCTTGTTGTTGGGGTGAATTTTTTCCGCCGCAAAAGGGGCTGCCTCAACAAGTTGTTTGTATAACCTTTCATTTGGAATACTTTCCGCTTGTTTTCTAAACACATAATCGGGTAAAACCTCGGGAATATCGAATGTTCCTCTTAGAGAGCGAAAATACAGCCCCGTTCCGCCTACAATAATCGGCAATTTATGTTTTTCAGAAATACTTTTAATCAAACTGTCCGCATCTTTAACAAATTTTCCAACGGAGTAATCTTCTTCAACGGAGCAGATATCTATCAAATGATGTGGAATATTTTCTTTTTCAGCCTCGGAAGGCTTTGCTGCGGCAATATTAATTTCTTTATAAACATATCTTGAATCGGCAGAAATTATTTCCCCGTCAAATTTTTTCGCAATTTCAACGGCAAGACTCGACTTACCCGATGCACTCGGCCCCGTTATTGCCACTATTTTGGGTTTTTGATTCATAATAAAGAAATACCGTTATAACATAGTACATAATATACAAAAACGTTAAGAGCATTGGAATAAATGCGAGAAAATTATTTCCGAGGAATACATTTGTAAAGGATATCAATAAATTCAATACAAACATTACCAACACTATCAAAAGTGATGATTTAAAGTTTTTAAAAGTGAAAATTACCGCATGATAAATTGCTTTGATGGGATTTTTTGAATAATAAAATATTGCAGGAGCAAACCATAAAACAAAAATATTGAACAGGAAATACACGCAAAATCCGCCAAATAAAAGCAGAAGCATTATTTTCAATTGAGAATCGCTGAAATTGTTTTGCAAATATTGCGTTATTTCAGCCTGAGTGCCAAAATTAACAATTTTTATAAATTCCTGAGGAAGATTTTCTGCAAAAAAAACTTTCATAGAAAAATATCTGTATAATTCAAAAACACCGTACCCCAAAATTCCATAAATCAAAGTTGAAATTGTAACAGGGAGAATGTATTCACCAACTCCCGGGAAGAAATTTTTCAAAATTTCAAACTGCGCCTTGTTATGTTCCTCAGGTGTTTCGTAAGTTCGATTTTTTAGAGAAACAGTATATTTTACACAATTATACCAACCCGCAAGAAATGCCGTAAAGCAAAGAGCCACAACCGCCACAGTAAAAATAAAACCCAAATCGACACTTTGTTTTGCAGCAAGCGGCATCATTGCAAACATCATGACCAAAACCCAAAAGAACAAAGGCTGAATGACCATAAGGTTTTCTTTCATTAATTTTGCAGATTGTTTAAACAAATTATTTTCCATAGCAAAAATTATACCATAAAAACAAAAATTTCAATCTGCCAACTGCTTAGAAAACGGAATAAATGTTAATAAGTTGAACTATTGTATGTTTCTGTTAAAATTTTAATAAATACAAATTGGATAGGGATTATGCGAGGAAGATTAGTACTTTTAACAATAATTGTAGGCTTGTTGGTGTTTTTGTTCATTTTTCAGAACTTTGTAAATACGTTTTGGGCATCAATAACAATGATGGCTTTTATGGTTTTATATTGCAGTTATATGTATGTTGCGACAAAGCACCAAGCAAGAAAAATCAAAAAAAATCCACCTGTTATCAACGAAGGTTACAAACCTTTTATTACAATCATGGTTCCGGCACACAACGAAGGTACGGTTATTTATAAAACAGTAGAAAATATTTTGACATTGGACTATGACAAATATGAATTGATTTTAATTGATGACCGAAGCGATGATAATACGGCAGAAGTTATCAAGGAAATCGAAAAAGAACATCCTCAAATAAAAGCCTTAATCAGAGATAAAAGTGCATTTCCGGGAAAGTCGGCAGTTTTAAATGATGCTCTTGAAATGGCAGAAGGTGAAGCGATTTTGGTTTTTGATGCAGATGCAAGAATCAAACCTGATTTTATAAATAAATTACTGCCTAAACTTGAACCTGAAGATGTAGGAGCAGTTCAAGCAAGAAAAATTATAAGCAACAGAAATGACAACTTCCTCACAAGATGCCAAGACAATGAAATGGCACTTGATACACACTTTCAAGTCGGCAGAGATGCAGTTAAAGGTGCGGTTGAATTAAGAGGTAACGGCGAACTTATCAAAAGAGTTGCACTGAATGACATCGGAGGCTGGAACAACTACACTATTACTGATGACTTAGACATGTCAACAAGAATGCAGATTAAGGGCTGGGATATTCGTTTTTGCCCCGATGTTTGCGTTTACGAAGAAGGTGTTTTGAAGTTAATTCCGCTTCTCAGACAAAGAAGAAGATGGATTGAAGGAAGTATAAGAAGATACTTGGAAAACTTCTGGGCGGTACTTTGCTCAAAAGACATGTCATTGCGAGTCAGTCTTGATATGACGGCATACATTTTTGAATTTATATTGCCGTTGTGGTTCTTCTCGGAAATAGCATTTCAATTATTCAGATACATAAAATATGATGAAAACCAAATACTTTCATCATTAACACTAACCGTGTTCATCTTTATATTTTTTATGACAGGACTTATGTACAGTCTTAGAAAGTACAATTATTTAAAACCTGTCGAAAATGTAAAACAATCAATAGAAACTTGTTTCTATTTGGTATTTTTATGGTTCCCGATTGTTGTATTCATAATCTTCAAGATTATATTCAAGAAAAAGACAATGGATTGGGGCAAAACCGCACACGGACAAGCAAAGGGAGAACAACCCGCACTTGTTAAATGATTTGTTTAAAATATAATTAAATTAAATAATATACAATCGGAAGGAAAAAACAGTGGAATTTTTTACAAATGCAACAATAGACTTGTTGAGAATATTAAGTAATATTTGCGGAAGTTACGGTATCGGTATTATCGTTTTGACAATAATAGTCAGAATGTTGATGTGGCCATTGAGCGTATCACAACAACGTTCAATGAAGGTTATGCAAAAAATGCAGCCTAAAATGAAGATGATTCAAGACCGATACAAAGACGATCCGCAAACAATGCAACGCAAAATGATGGAATTTTACAAGGAAAACAATTTCAACCCGATGAGCGGTTGTTTCCCGATATTAATCCAAATGCCTATCTTCATTTTACTTTATACAGCATTGATTAGCCCTCAATTTATTGACCTTGCAGGCAATGCAAAATTCTTGTTCATCAACAGACTTGATGCAACAATCAGAGGAACATCGGCACGCTCACAAGACGGAAACTTTATGGTCGGCAAAACGGCTAACTTCGGCTTGGGCAAAAAAGCAGTAGTTTATTTCAGCGACGGAACAAAAGAAGAAACTAAGGTTAAAAACTCAAAAGACAATCTTCGCTATATGGACAAATTATTACCGGGAGAACCTGTTGAATTTAAACTTGCACTCAACGCATTCCCTGTTGAAACATCTGAAAGCAGAACAATAACAGGCGCAGAAACAGAAATTACAAACATTTCAACAAGAGAAACAGAAAACGTTAAGTTTGAAAGAAAAGGCGACATTTTGGTTGCAGAATGCCCGACTGAACCTGCTAACGAAACTTTGAACTACGATGTACTTGCATTGGTCTTGATTTTCGGTGCATCTATGTATCTTGCAACAAAAGTTATGACGCTTACGAACAAAAATTCAGGTCAGCAACTTGATCCCCAACAAGAAGCAATGCAAAAAACAATGGGTAGAACAATGCCTATTGTCTTAACCGCAACATTCTTCTTTATCCCGATTCCGGCAGGTGTATTGCTTTACCTCGTTGTAAGCAACCTTGTTCAAATTGTTCAAACGGTTATCATCAATAAACAACTTGATGCAGCAGATGCAAAACCGCAAATTATTGATGCAAAAGTGGACAAAAAATTATGAAATTAGAAGATTTTGACTACGAATTGCCAAAAGAATTAATTGCGCAATTACCGTCGCAAAAAAGAGAAAACTCAAAGATGCTTGTCTTAAACAGACAGGCTCTTTGTTTTGAAGACAAACATTTTTACGATATTGTTGACTGTCTTGACGAAAACGACTTTCTTGTTTTGAATAACACAAAAGTTATCCCAGCAAGATTGTTTTCGATAAAAGATACAGGGGCTAAAATTGAAATTTTTCTGGTAAGAGAAATTGAAAAAACCATTTGGATAGCACTTGTAAAGCCCTCAAAACGTGTAAAACCACAAATGGTGTTAACGGTTGGTGAAAAATTATCGGTAGAATTTTTAGAAAAACTTGATGACAAATGGAAAATAAAACTTCACTATGAAGGAAACATTTTTGACATTTTGTCCGAATACGGCAACATACCGCTTCCGCCTTATATCGAAAGAAATATGACGGAATCACAGTATAAAAACCTTGATTTTGAAAGATATCAAACAGTTTATGCAAAACACGAAGGCTCAGTTGCAGCGCCTACTGCGGGGTTACATTTTACAAAAGAAATTTTAGACAAACTTGAACAAAAAGGTGTCGGAAAAGCCTTTGTTCATTTGAATGTAGGGCTTGGTACATTCAAACCCGTAAAAGTCGAAAATATCGAAAATCACCAAATGGATTCTGAAACGTTTGAAATTCCCGAAGAAAGCGCAAACGCAATAAACGAAGCGATTAAACAGGGTAAAAACATTGTTGCGGTCGGCACAACAAGCGTTCGCACTCTTGAAACAACAATGCAAAAATACGGTAAAATCATTCCCGTAAAAGACCATTCGGAACTTTTCATCTACCCGGGATTTGAATTTAAAATTGTAAATAAGATTATAACAAACTTCCATTTGCCCAAATCTACGTTATTAATGCTGGTTTCGGCATTTGCAGGAAAAGATTTTATCTTTGATGCTTATCACCACGCAATATCTGAAAAATACCGTTTTTACAGTTACGGCGACTGCATGCTGATAAAGTAGGGCTTATGGATATTTCCGAAAAGATAAAAAACAAATGTCTAAACAGTGAAAAACTGTTGAAATACGGTTTTGTTCAAGAAAATAACATCTATAAACTTGAAAAGCCTATAAATGACAATGATTTTTTACTCACGGTTACAATTGACGAAAAAGAAAAAATTCACACCAAAATTATTGACATCTGCACTTCGGAAGAATACACTCTGCACCTTGCCGATGCCGCAAACGGCGCATTTGTTTCAAAAATAAGGGAAGAACACAATTCTGTCATAGAGGATATTTTAAAAAATTGCTTTGAGTTGGATAACAACATTTTTAAAGAAATCACATCTAAAAAAGTAATAAAATATATCAAAGAAAAATACAACGATAATCTTGAATTTTTGTGGAAAAAATCTCCCAATAACGCAATCATCAGACGAAAAGACACAACAAAATGGTATGCCGTATTTATGACAATTTCCAAAAATAAACTTGGTTTTGCAAGCAGTCAAACTGTTGAAATTTTAAATCTGCATTTAAAACCACAAAAAGCAGAAGCGCTCATTATGACAGGAAAATATTTTCCTGCATATCACATGAACAAAAGCCACTGGATAAGCGCTATTTTAGATGACAACGCAGATTTTTCGGAAATTTGTCAACTTGTCGACGAAAGTTATACCCTCGCCAAAAGATACAATAAATCTTCGACGATGTCAACGGTTTTTTCAAGATAATTTTATAAATTTTTGTGAGTAAATTTTCTATCACCTGAACAAAATTCCGACACAATATCACCGTTTCCAAAAAGTTGATACTTGTAAATCGTTAAACCGTCAAGCCCGACAGGCCCTCTTGCGTGAGTTTTGTTTGTGGAAATCCCGACTTCCGCCCCAAAACCATATCTGAACCCGTCAGCAAACCTCGTTGAAGCGTTTTTATAAATACCTGCCGAGTCTACCATAGCCATAAAGTATTTAACACTATCCGTGTTTTTGCTTATTATACAATCGGTATGCCCCGAACCAAATTCGTTAATATGAGAAACTGCAGCCTCTACATTTTCAACAACTTTTACGGACAATTCCTTTTCTCCGTACTCGTGAGCCCATTCTTCAACAAAATCAAGTGAATTTACTATCTTACGGCTTAACTCATCACCGTTGACTTTTACGCCTAATGTGTTCATTTTTTCCACAAAAACAGGAATAAATTTTTCTGCGATATTTTTGTGAATTAAAACCGTTTCAACGGAATTGCAGGCAGCAGGATACTGACATTTTGAATCTTCAATGATTCTTAATGCCTTGTCAAAATCAGCACTTTCGTCAACAAAAATATGGCAAATTCCGCTCGCATGCCCGAGCACGGGGATTTTTGTATTTTCCTGAATATACTTCACAAGTTTGTTTGACCCCCTCGGAATAATCAAATCTATTGATTTATCTTCCGAAAGCATTTGTGCAACATCTTCGTGCGAAAACAAAAGGTTTATGACATTTTTCGGAAAACCTTCCGTTTTATCAAGGGCTTCCGAGATTATTTTGTAGATAGCACTATTTGTGTTAATCGTTTCTTTTCCACCTTTTAAAATGACTGCATTAGCCGATTTTATTGCCAAAGCCGAGATTTGAGCCAAAACATCAGGACGTGCTTCAAAAATCACACCGATTACACCAATCGGACAAGTAACTTTTTTCAGAACTAAACCGTCAGCCAATTCTCTTGTGAAAACAGTTGTATTTACGGGGTCATCAAGTTTTATTACATCATAAATTCCTGCAATCATATCTCTGATTTTATTTTCATCAGCCTTTAATCTGTTGAAAACCGATTTTGAAAGTTTTCCGTTTTCAACCTCAATTTTTGCCGCCTCTAAATCCTTGTTATTAGCAGCGATAACACTATCCGTGTTATCGGTTAATGCTTTTGCAATATTTTCGAGTGCTTTATTTTTCACATCACAAGACAGCGAAGATAAAGTAATAGATGCTAATTTAGCATTTTTAGCAATTTGTTTAACGTTTGTCATAGTTCACCTTATAAAATTACAATGTTATCACGAGTAATTATCGCATCATAGTTTTTAAAACCGAGAATTTCACAGATTTTATCTGAGTGAACGCCGATAATTTTTTTGCAGTCATTGCTTCCGTAATTTACCATACCTTTTGCAAATTCTTTTCCTTCTTCATCAATGATGGTAACGACCTCGCCACGTTTAAACGAACCAATTACATCCAGCACACCAATGGAGAGCAGACTTGCATCTTTTTCAAGCAAAGCCTTTTTTGCACCGCCATTAATTTTTATTTGCCCTGTAATATTTGTTGCATAGCCAATCCAGCGTTTTCTGCCCGTTAACTGTTCTGTCGGCATAAACACCGTGCCAATATTGTCTTCATTGAAAATTTTCTTAATGATATTCGGAGTTTTACCGTTTGCAATAACAACATGCCCGCCCGAACGAGTAACGACCTTAGCGGCTTCCAATTTAGTTTTCATACCGCCACGACCGCCTTTTGAGGCTTCTTGACCGAGGCTTTCAATTTCGGGAGTAACTTCTTCCACAACGGAAATTTTATGAGCATTAGGATTTTCCTTAGGGTTATCGTCATAGAGAGCATCAATATCCGACAAAATCACGAGTAAATCCGCCTCTAAACGGCTTGCCACCAAAGCGGATAACTTATCGTTATCAGAGAAACAAACTTCAAAAATTTCATTTGATTCTTCAAGTTCTGCAGTCGAAACCGTATCATTTTGATTGATAATCGGAATAACTTTGAGTTCCAAAAGTCTGTCCAACACGTTGCTCAAACTCAAATATTTAACACGCTGAGAAAAATCTTCTTCTGTCAAAAGAACCTGAGCACAAGTGATATGATACTTGTCAAAACCGTGTTCATAAATAGACATCAAACTGGTTTGCCCGATAGCGGCAC
>ERZ857629.4595-NODE-4595-length-10596-cov-3.456883_pt1 | contig 10596 bp, 8 predicted proteins | sample MGYA00519700_ERZ857629 | MGnify/ENA primary metagenome ERZ857629 (study PRJEB31778, sample SAMEA3449351) | human gut metagenome | biome: human gut; feature: human-associated habitat; material: faeces | place: United Kingdom | collected 2010/2012 ... | reverse complement strand
CTACTTCGCGCGGGAGGAAATCCCGGACGCGCTGGCGCAGGAGAAGGTCACGCGCGAGCAGATTGAACTGTGCTTCGACGCGCAGACAGACGAGCGCTGGATACCGGTATTCGACTGATGCGCGATTTTGTGGGCGTCTCTTGACATCCTTTCGGAAAAGTATTATCATGCAAAATGAAATGGAGCCTATTACATAGCGAGGGAGTGTTCACGTATGATTCAGAATCTTCCGAAGGTACGGCTCGGCATTGTGGCCGTGAGCCGCGACTGCTTCCCCATTGCGCTGTCCGAGCGCCGTCGCGCCGCGATTGTGCAGGCGTATCCGGGCGAGCTGTACGAGTGCCCGGTGACGGTGGAAAACGAGAAGGACATGCTTGCCGCCGTGGCCGACGTGAAGGCGAACGGCTGCAGCGCGCTGGTGGTATTCCTTGGCAATTTCGGCCCGGAAACGCCGGAAACGCTGATTGCCGCCAACTTTGACGGCCCGTGCATGTTTGTGGCGGCGGCCGAGGGCGACGGAGATATGATCAACGGCCGCGGCGACGCGTACTGCGGCATGCTGAACTGCTCCTACAATCTGGGCATGCGCCACCTGAAGGCGTACATTCCCGAAGCGCCCGTCGGCACGGCGGAGGAGCTGGCCGAGCGCATTCGCGAATTCGTGCCCATCGCGCGCGCCATTTTGGGTCTGAAGGGACTCAAAATCATCACCTTCGGCCCGCGCCCGCAGGACTTCTTCGCCTGCAACGCGCCCATTAAGGGACTGTATGAGCTGGGCGTGGAAATTGAAGAAAACAGCGAGCTCGACCTGCTGGTCAGCTATCATGCCCACGCGGGCGACAGGCGCATCCCCGAGGTGTGCGCCGATATGGCGAAGGAGATGGGCGAGGGACGGTATTACGCCGACCTGAACGAGCGCATGGCGCAGTTTGAGCTGACGCTGCTGGACTGGGCGGAGGCGCACAAGGGCGCGCGGCAGTACGTCGCGTTCGCCAACAAGTGCTGGCCGGCGTTCCCGGGGCAGTTCGGCTTCGAACCCTGCTTTGTCAACAGCCGTCTGGCCGCGCGCGGCATTCCCGTGGCGTGCGAGGTGGACATTTACGGCGCGCTGAGCGAATACATCGGCGCGTGCGTTTCCGGCGACGCGGTGACGCTGCTGGACATCAACAACACCGTGCCCGGCTATATCTATGAAGAAGACATTCGCGGCAGGTTCGATTACGCGCTGTCCGATACCTTCATGGGCTTCCACTGCGGAAACACGCCGGAGTGCAAGCTGTGCGACAGCCGCGCGGTGAAGTATCAGCTGATTCAGCACCGCCTGCTGGAGCCCGCGGGCAGCGAGCCCGATTTCACCCGCGGAACGCTGGAAGGCGACATTGCCGCCGGCCCGATTACCTTCTATCGCCTGCAGTGCGACAGCGAGGGCACGCTGCGCGCCTATCTGGCGCAGGGCGAGGTGCTGCCCGTGTCCACCCGCTCCTTCGGCGGCATCGGCGTGTTCGCCATTCCGGAAATGGGTCGCTTCTATCGGCACGTGCTGGTGGAAAAGCACTATCCGCACCATGGCGCGGTGGCGTTCGGCCATTACGGCAAGGCGCTGTTTGAGGTGTTCAAATTCCTCGGCGTAAAGGACATCGCCTATAACCGCCCGAAGACGCTCCCGTATCCTACGGAGAATCCGTTCTGCTAAGGAACCGCGATGTTAAACGCCCCTGCTTCCGGCGAAAATGCCAAGAGCAGGGGCGTTTCTCTTTGATTAGAGATTCCAAGATTGAGGAATGCGCAGGCTACAGGATTACGGGATTCATTTTAGAAAAGCCGAACCCGCACGCACGGACGCACAGCACCGCCATTGCTGATGAGGTAGCTGACGTCGAAGGAGCCGGCGTCGTTGACAAGCGCAGGGTAGTTACTATACTCGCCGGGTGAACGGAGCCACCACCAGCAGGTTTTTCTGCCATCCACCTTACAACTATTACTTGTAGATGCCCACTGTTGGATTGCGTAGTCTGTCGGTGCACACCTTCTTGCGTCGTCACTTTTGAAGTACTTATTTGTCTCTACAACGCTCAAGAGGAACACCTTATCCTTCGTCGCATTGCCGGGATTCGTGCTGTATTTCGGATTCTTGTCCGCGCTGACATTACTCTGAAGAATGTACTGCTTTTCCTCCGTACTGAATGCCCTGTTGTAGAATTCGTTGTTCAGCCAGTTGCGAAGCGCACACTGCTCCCAAGTAATCTTCCCACGCATTGTGTTGTGATACGTCTTGGAATCCAACGCATACCGACTGATCAGCAGCGCTGTTTCTCCGTCGTTTTCCAGCACCAGCCACTCGATAGGCGTATTATCGTTACCGGCCGTGGTTTGCGGATAATTGCCAAGAGTGATAGAATTTCCCGCTTTAAACTTCACCCGCAAAAGATTCTTATCTGTTTTGAGAATTTCAGAAACATTCTTGTATTCCGGTATCGTCAGATAGATAGCATACGCCTCGTCGTATTTGCCACTCTTGCAAAGTTCCCCGGCTTCTCGATAGGTACACTCCACAATCTGTGTCGTGCTATCGCTATAGCCGTTCAATTTGCTAAAGAGTTCGGTCGCCTCATCAAATTTCTTATCATTCATCAGGTCAACAGCTTTTCGATAATCGCATTCCAAAATCTGCGTGGCACTGTCTTTATAGTTCTTCAACGCATAGAATGTCGTGATGGCTTCTTCATACTTCTCGTCTTCCATCAATCGAGTAGCCTTCTGATATTCCCTCTCGAGAATTGCCGTTTTACATTCGCTGATTTTCGTCGTGCTATCGCTGTAGCCGTTCAACGCTTCAAAGGTTTTGATCGACTCTTCGTACTTCTCTTCCGTCATCAACTTCAGCGCTTTCCGGTACTCCCGCTCGAGAATTGCCGTTTTACATTCGCTGATTTTCGTCGCGCTATCGCTGTAGCCATTCAGCGCCTTAAATGCTTTGATGGACTCTTCGTACTTCTCTTCGTTCATCAATTTAAGCGCTTTCTGGTACTCTCGTTCGAGAATCGCCGTCTTGCACTCACTGATTTTCGTTGCGCTATCGCTGTAGCCATTCAGAGCTTCAAAGGCTTTGATGGCATCTTCATACTTCTCGTCCGTCATCAACTTCAGCGCTTTCTGGTACTCCCGCTCAAGAATCGCTGTATTGCATTCGTCGATTTTCGCCGTGCTGTCGCTATAGCCATTCAATGCATTAAACGCCGTGATTGCTTCCTCATATTTGTCGGAAGCCATCAGCAAAACTGCCGCCGTGTATGCCTTGGCATTTTCAGTTTCTTGAATTTGTGCAGAAGAATCCGAATAGCTGCCGAGTTCGGTGAAAAGTGCGATCGCCGCGTCAAATTCGCCAGCTTCCCGCTTGGAAACAGCTTCGGCGTACTGGTTTTCGTAGGACGCGGCGCGTTCGGCGCTGTCCTTGTAATCGCCTAACGACTTGAAAACATCATAGGCATACTGCGCCCATTCAGAACCCCACGCTTGCCTTTCCAGCGTGATCTGATAATTACACTCTTTTCTTAGACCAACCGCTTCTTCATAGTCGGAAAGATATTCTCCAATCAGCCATCGTGCGTTTTCATACTCTCCCTCGGCCATTCGCTCCTGAACGTAAGCTGTCATGGCTTCGCCAAAGGGAGATACCGCCGGTTCATAACCAGCTTCCTTCAGCACGTGATACAGCGCCGCGGCTGCACCATAGTTCTGCTTTTCCGACCATTTTCCGGCACGCACCATGATGTTTTCATACATCTGCGTGTCAGAGGTCGTGTATTTCTGATTGACCAGTTCTTTCAGCTGCTCCACGCCGGAATTATCCAGTTCCCCGATCAGCCGGTCGGCTTCCGCCAGCTCGCGGTCGAGGATTTTGTCCGGCAGGACGGCCGCGCGCGCCTGCGCATCCTTGAAGAGCAGGATTTCTTCGTAAACCTCACCGGCGGCTTCGTATTCCTGCGCGGCTTCGTGTGCAAGCGCGGTATAGTACTTGATATACATAGCCGCTTCCTTGAAATCGCCCATCGAGGTCAGGCTCTTGATCGCGGTATCGTAATCGCCGCTGTCGCCCGTCTTCAGGCAACGCGCGTACATAATGTACTTGCCGCTGTCCTCGTAATCGTTCAGCGTTTCAAAGGCCGCGATTGCCGCGTCGTAGTTTCCGGCCTTTACATCCGCGGCGGCCTGATTGTAAACACTCTTCATCCGCGCCTGCTCGGCTTCGTAGACAAGCGTGGTATATGATGTAATATACACGGCGGACTTTTCAAATCCGTTCAACGCTTCAAGCGTCTTGATGGCATTCTCGTAATCGCCGCTGTCGCCCGCCTGTAAGGCGCGCGCATAGGTGATGTATTTCGCACTGTCCTCGTAGCCGTCCAGCGCTTCAAGACTCTCGATCGCTTCCTGATATCGTCCGTTCCGCACAGCCTCCACGGCCTTCTCATACTTGCCCTTCTTGCCAATAGAGCAGGAGCAAAGCCCCAGCGTCAGAGCGACTGCCAGAAGCAAAGCGCACAGCTTTTTCAACCTCATGAATAAATCCCCCGTTCCTTTATTTGTATTCAATTATACATCCACATTTAACCATATGTCAATGCACAAACGTGCAAAAAAGACCGCCCACGCCATAAACGCGAGCGATCTTTGACGAAATTGATTTATTTATCGAGCCCCATCTCCGCGCGAACCTGCTTGAAGCATTCCACGGCGAAGTCGAGGTCTTCGATGCTATGGGCGGCGCTGACCTGCGTGCGGATGCGGGCGCGTCCCATGGGCACGACGGGATAGCTGAAGCCGACCACGTACACGCCCTTTTCCAGCATGCGGGCGGCGAACTCGCCGGCGACGCGCGCGTCGTACAGCATGACGGGCACGATGGGGTGCGTGCCGGGCAGGATGTCGAAGCCCTCCTCCGTCAGGCGGGCGCGGAAGTGCGCGGTGTTCCTGCGCAGCGTATCCAGCTGGTCGGTGGACGTGGACAGAATGTCCAGCGTCTTCATCGCGGCGGCGCAGATGGCGGGCGCGACGGTGTTCGAGAACAGGTAGGGGCGGGAGCGCTGCCGGAGCAGGTCGACAATCTCCTTACGCGCCGCGGTATAGCCGCCGCTCGCGCCGCCCAGCGCCTTGCCGAGCGTGCCGGTGATGATGTCCACGCGGCCCTCCACGCCGCAATACTCTACGGTGCCGCGGCCGGTCGCGCCCATGAAGCCCACGGCGTGGCTGTCGTCCACCATGACCAGCGCGTCGAACTCGTCGGCGAGGTCGCAGATGGCCTTCAGGTTGGCGATGTAGCCGTCCATCGAGAACACGCCGTCGGTGGCGATCAGGCGAATGCGCGCGTCCTTCGCTTCGATCAGCTTCCGGCGAAGGTCGTCCATGTCGTTGTTCTTATAGCGGAAGCGCTTCGCCTTGCACAGGCGCACGCCGTCGATGATGGATGCGTGGTTCAGCTCGTCGGAAATGACCGCGTCCTCCGGCCCCAGAAGCGTTTCAAACAGGCCGCCGTTCGCATCGAAGCAGCTGGAATACAGAATCGCGTCGTCCATATGTACGAAATCGGCGATTTTCCGCTCCAGCTGTACGTGCAATTCCTGCGTGCCGCAGATGAAGCGCACGGAGGACAGGCCGAAGCCCCACTTGTCGTAGCTCGCCTTGGCGGCCTCGATGATCTTCGGATTGTCCGCCAGACCCAGATAGTTGTTGGCGCACATGTTGATCACGCCGTGCGCCTTGGTGGTGTCGATGCGCGCGCGCTGGGGCGTGGTGATGACGCGTTCCGCCTTGAACGTGCCCGCCTCGCGGATCTCGTCCAGCTGCTTACGGTAGTAATTCAGTGCGTTTTTCATGCCGCTTCGCCCTCCTTATTTCGTCCAGTCCAGCACAACCTTGCCGCTTTTGCCGGTGTTCATGGCTTCGAAGCCCTTTTCGAAGTCGGTGAAATGGAACCGGTGGGTGATGATAGGCGTGAGATCCAGACCGCCCTCCACCATCGCCATCATCTTGTACCACGTTTCATACATGCGGCGGCCATAGATGCCCTGCACGGTGAGACCCTTGAAGATGATGTCGTTGAAGTCCACGTCCGCGGGCTTGCTGAGGATGCCCAGCAGCGCGATTTTGCCGCCGTTGCGCATCAGCGAAACCATGCTGGACAGCGCCTGCGGGCTGCCCGACATTTCCAGACCCACGTCGAAGCCCTCCACGATGCGGTGGCGCTCGAACACGCTTTCAATCTTCTCGCGCGCGACGTTGACGACCTCGGTCGCGCCCATCTTCTTCGCCATTTCCAGACGATAGTCGTTCACGTCGGTCACCACGACGGTGCGCGCGCCGTTGCGGCGGCAGATCGCGGCGGCCATCATGCCGATGGAGCCCGCGCCGGTGATCAGCACGTCCTCGCCCACCACGTCGAACATCAGCGCGGTGTGCGTGGCGTTGCCGAACGCGTCGAAAAACGCCACCACGTCCTCGTCGATTTTCGGATTGATCGGGATCACGTTCGACGCGGGAATGCACACGTACTCGGCGAACGCGCCGTCCCGGTTCACGCCCACGCCCTTGGTGAACTTGCACCACTGGCCATTGCCCGCGCGGCAGTTGCGGCAGTGGTGGCACACAATGTGACCCTCGCCGCTCACGCGCTCGCCGACCGTCAGGCCGTCCACGTTCGGCCCCAGCTCCGCAATCTCGCCCACGTATTCATGGCCGATGATCAGCGGCGGCACGATGTTCTTCCGGCTCCACGCGTCCCAGTTGTAAATGTGCAGATCCGTGCCGCAGATCGCGGTTTTATGCACCTTGATCAGCACCTCGCCCGGCCCCGGCTGAGGAATGGGCGCGTCGATCAGCGTAAGTCCCGGCGCCGCCTGCAGCTTGGCAATCGCCTTCATCGTTCCCTTCATTCTGCTTCCTCCTCCATGTCCGTATATCTCGTAAATTCATCCGCGCATCGCGGACATCTTTTGTTTATCCCCCGATATTATCGCACATTCTGTCCGCGATTTCAAGACATCTTTGATATTTTTTCATGGATTCCCGCAGCGCGCGCTCCATGATGGCGTCCGGGATGGGGTCGCCGGGCGCGCCCGTCTCCGCGCACATGCGCCGCGCGCATTCGAAAAAAGGCGGCAGCGCGTCCACGCCGTTTTGCACCTCGCGGAAGACCAGCTCCATCCAGCATTTTCCCCGGCGGTAGCACTCGGTGCGCTTCGCCTCGCATACGGCCGCCGCGCGGTCGTAGCGCGCGCGCCGCTCGGTCACCGCAAAGCCCCCGGGCAGATCGTCCACGAGCGTATAGGATGCGCCGGGATTGAAATCCAGCGGCTGGCTGACGCTTCCGGGATTCACCAGCCATTTTCCGCGCGACTGTCCGTATGACTGAAGGTGATTGTGCCCGAACGCGATCAGGTCGCCCGGCAGCGCCGAAATCGCTTCCCGCGCCTCGCCCTCCAAAAACGCGCGGTAATCCTTCAGATATTCCGCGTGGGTGAACGACGCTTCCAGCATCGCCCGCTGGAACGCGCCGGCGCTGGTGAACCGGTTTTTGTCCGCCCGCGAAAGGTTCAGCGCGTGAACGGCGTACAGCGTGCGCCCGGAGGGCAGAAGCAGGGAAAGCGTTTTCGGCAAGCGCCTGATAAACGCCTTACTGTCCGCGCTCAGCTCGCGCCACGTCTGATACACCACGCCGTACTGCTGACTGTTCGCGCGCGCTTCGTCCGCCTCGTCCAGACGCTCAAAATACCCCTCGCGGTTTCCGGAGATGAAATGCGCGTTTCTCATCGAACGCAGGCGGCGGATTACCTTTTCGCCGAAGGGCATGTCAAAGATATAGTCGCCCAGAAACACATATTCCCGCGCGCCCGCCGCCCGCGCGTCCGCTAAAACCGCCTCCAGCGCCGCGATATTGCCGTGAACGTCCGAAATCAGCGCAAGCCGCATAGCCCACTCTCCCCGTGTATACTGTGTACCTTTATTATATCACATAATCCCGTCCCGCGATCGATTAACCAGAAAAAACTTGAACGCGCTTTTCGGCCATGCTATAATAAGGCACCTGTGCATTCGCGCGCTTGCGCAACTTATCCGGGAGGTCGGTTCCATGCAGGTGTTCCTCGACAATTTTACCGCCATCACATGGCAGATGGTCGTCATGTGGGTGATCGGCGGCGCACTCATCTATCTGGCGATTAAAAAGGACATGGAGCCCACGCTGCTTCTGCCGATGGGCTTCGGCGCGATTCTGATCAACCTGCCCTTCTCCGGCGCGACGGAGGTCATTGAAACGCTGTACAACGCGGGCATCGCCAACGAGCTGTTCCCGCTTTTGCTGTTCATCGGCATCGGCGCGATGATGGACTTCGGCCCGCTGCTCTCCAACCCGCGCATGCTGCTGTTCGGCGCGGCGGCGCAGTTCGGCATCTTCTTCACGCTGTCCGTCGCCAGCCTGCTGGGCTTTGACCTGAAGGACGCGGCCTCCATCGCCATCATCGGCGCGGCGGACGGCCCCACCTCCATCGTGGTGGCGAACTTTTTTAAAACGAAGTACGTGGGCGCGATCGTCGTGGCCGCCTACAGCTATATGGCGCTGGTGCCCATCGTGCAGCCCTTCTGCATCCGTCTGGCCACCACCAGAAGGGAACGCCTGATCCGCATGGAGTATAATCCCCAGTCGGTCACAAAGACCACCCGCATCCTCTTCCCCATCCTCGTTACCATTATCGCCGGTCTGGCCGCGCCCGCGAGCGTGGCGCTGGTGGGCTTTCTGATGTTCGGAAATCTTTTGCGCGAATGCGGCGTGCTCGACGGCCTGTCCGACACCGCGCAGAAGGTGCTGGCCAATCTGGTCACGCTGCTGCTCGGCCTGACCGTCGCCTTCTCCATGAAGGCGGAAGCGTTCCTCGAACTTCAGACGCTGATGATCATGGGGCTGGGCCTCGTGGCCTTCATGTTCGATACCTTCGGCGGCGTGCTGTTTGCGAAGCTGCTGAACCTGTTCATGAAAAAGAAGATCAACCCCATGGTCGGCGCGGCGGGCATTTCGGCCTTCCCGATGTCCTCGCGCGTGGTACATAAGATGGGTCTGAAGGAAGACCCGCAGAACTTCCTGCTCATGCACGCGGCCGCGGCCAACGTGGCCGGCCAGATCGCGTCCGTCGTCGCCGGCGGACTCATCATCGCCCTGATCGGTTAAGGAGGGTTCCACATGAACGTACAAGCTTTTCTGAATACCCTGCCCATCATGGGACGCGGCATGCTCGGCATCTTCGCCGTGATGCTGGTCATCTTTCTGCTGATTCTCGTTCTGAACGCGTGCACCGGCCGCAGGAGCCGCTGAGCCCGTTCCCGCGCGGAGGGTATTTTCACCCTTCGCGCTTTTTTTCTTGCTTTTACGCCGGTTTTCTGGTACAATTCGGTTACAGGCAATCCCTACAAATGGAGGCGCGCAGCATGAACGCGATACTGATTCCCGCATACAAGCCGGACGACAAGCTGGTGGCGCTGACCGATCAGCTGCTGACACACGACGACTTGAAGCTCGTGGTGGTAGACGACGGAAGCGGCGAGGCGTTCCGCCCCGTTTTTGAAGCGCTCGACAAGCGCGTTACGCTCATTTCCTACCCCGACAACAAGGGCAAGGGCGGCGCGCTGAAAACCGGCATCCGCTACATCATGGATCACATGCCGGAGTGCGAGCGCCTTGTGACCGCCGACGCCGACGGCCAGCACCGCTACGCGGACATCCGCAGGGTACTCGACAAGTCCGAGGAAATGCCCGGCACGCTGGTGCTGGGAAGCCGCGCGTTCGACGGCGACGTGCCGCTGCGCAGCCGCTTCGGCAACGCCATGACCCGACAGGTGTTCGCCATCGCCAGCGGCGTGAAGGTGCGCGACACGCAGACCGGCCTGCGCGGCTTCGACCGCGACGGCATGCGCCTGTTCGTGGACGTGCCCGGCGACCGCTACGAATACGAAATCAACATGCTGCTGACCGCCGCCCGCGCCGAAATGCCCATTTATGAAGTGACGATCGAAACGGTGTACCTAAACGACAACGAATCCTCGCACTTCAACCCGCTGAAGGACTCGCTGCGCATCTACGCCTGCATCCTGAAGTTCGCCTGCTCGAGCCTGATCTGCTTCGGCATCGACTACGTGCTGTTCCAGCTTCTGCGCACGTTCATCCCGCTGACGTGGGTGAGCAACCTGCTGGCGCGAATCGTGAGCGCGTCGGTCAACTTCATGCTCAATAAAAAGCTCGTGTTCAAGGGCAATGAAAAAACGCTGCCCGCGGTTCTCAAATACGCCGCGCTCGCCGTGTTCATCTACCTGATCGATACCGCCATCCTCGCGCTCCTGTATGAAAAGCTCGGCTGGAGCCGCTACGTCGTCAAAATCATCTCCGGCGTTCTCGGCTACCTCATCAGCTTCCCGGTGCAGGGCCGAATCGTATACCGCAAGCAAAAGCACTGACCGCCGCGCCCCCGAACATCCTCGCGATGTCCGGGGGCGTACGTTTTTAGGGCAACGCCGCACAAATGAGGTGGTCGTCCGGCGAATGGATTTTTCGTC
>ERZ857629.4594-NODE-4594-length-10596-cov-3.838156_pt1 | contig 10596 bp, 11 predicted proteins | sample MGYA00519700_ERZ857629 | MGnify/ENA primary metagenome ERZ857629 (study PRJEB31778, sample SAMEA3449351) | human gut metagenome | biome: human gut; feature: human-associated habitat; material: faeces | place: United Kingdom | collected 2010/2012 ... | reverse complement strand
AAGTCGTCTCGCTACGACTCATGTACATTGTCCGCAATTTTCATCATTCGTTTTTCCTCCTTTCCGATTATATGGGAGCAGTATTTGTAAATACAAACCATGTAAACACGGTTTGTAGATGTCACATCCGAAAAAGGCATACTTATCCGAATTTGGCGTAACAAACGAAACAAAAAACGGCTACCGGAATTTTATTTGTTCCGCTTGTTACGCCATTTTACATACCATACAGGTGTATATGGGGGCAGTGTTTATAAATACAAATTGATTTCCTCGGCAATCTATGGTATACTATAAAAAAACGATCACGGAGGTATCCATGGCAAGAATCAGATATCTGATACGGCGGCTGTCGGTGCAGGCAATGCTGTCCTATGCGATATTGACGATGCCAACCGACAGGCTGACAATAGTAAGCTGCACTACAAGCACGACACGCCGGAAATGACGGCAATGATCGATGCCTACAACAACCGCATCCCCGGCACAGACTACCGCGAGGCGGTGGCAGAGACTTGCAAAATCTGCCTTACAAAGCTCACGCCGCCGTTTCAGGCAATCCGCTATGCCGAGGCGCTGGACAGGCGTGACTTTATCTTCGATGTCCTGCTTGAAGAAGCGGAATTCTATCTGATCGGGGGCGGAAACGGATGATAGAGGAATCAATAACAAACGAATGGGCGGAGTTTCTCGCCTATACGAAAGAGCCGACCTATGCCGTCCGGAACAAGAAGGACAACGGCTTTCTCGGTCGGTTTACCATGGATATGCTCATGGAAAACTACGGTTTCGCGCGGATATTGACTGCCCTTGCAAGGGGATATCTCTTTCACAACCCGGACAGGACACCGAAAGGCGGTGATCCGTATGAGCGCACCGACGACACACGCCGCTTCCTGTGTGCTTGGTGCAGTATTCCGGACAAAAAGAATGCCACCCCAAGAGCGGAGTGGCAGTTCAAAACAGATTTCCGTGAGCTTCACGATGCGTTTCCCGAACTTGTAGATAAGAACGGCTGTGGGTGGTATATCCGACACCTGCGCGGTATCGCGGATTTTGTAAATGCCAACCGCGACAAGGTGGGTAAAAGCACATACAAGATTGCCGACAACATCGAAAAACTGGAGGATGCTTGGCGAAAAAAGGTCATTCAGTTTCAGATTCCGATCTTCTCAGAAGGCACGAAAGGTGACCGCATCCTCCGCTTCGATGATGTGATTGCCGATGCCTTGGAATTGGGTGCGCTTCGGATAGAATCCATCCGACTGACCGACGAACAGGAACAGTGGCTTGCGAAGTGACACCGTCAAAGGTGCCAATCTGTGTGACAAGAACCATTTTTGAATATTACCTTGCAAACAAGCCCGCCGACAGCAATTGGTGCGTCCTGCCCGTGACGAATGTGGAGGCTTTCCTCGGTAGTTCGGCGCTGAGCAGGATGTATCTGAAAGAGCTGAACGATACAATAAAAAGAAAGAAAAATATCAGCGGTGTGAATGCCGTTGCGATAAACCACCCTACTTTTAACATTTCATTGCACACAGGAGACTTAACATGAAACTTAATATTGCAATTATTGATAACGAAGCACCATTCAGAAAAAGCATTGCCACAGCTGTCGACGAATGGGTTAAAAAATCAAAAATCAGCGCCACGATAAATGAATACTCCTCGGCAGAATCCTTTCTGTTTGTATACGAAGAAAAAAAGGACTATGATCTGCTTTTGCTTGACATCGAAATGGACGGCATTAACGGTGTTGAAATGGCTAAACGGATACGGCACGAGGACGAAACGGTTCAAATCATTTTTATTACAGGATATCCCGATTATATGTGTCAGGGGTATGATCTTTCCGCGCTTCATTATCTAATCAAGCCGGTGTCAAATGAGAAGCTGTTTGAAGTGCTCGACCGTGCACTGAAAAACATAAAAAAGGGCGGTAATCGAGTCATTTTCACAGCAGACGGAGGCGAAAAGGTGGTTGCGCTTGATGCCATTCTTTATGCCGAATCATATTCGCATAACATGCACATTGTTACAACAGACGACGCATTTGATGTCAGAATGACTATCTCGTCGTTAGCGGAAGTCCTTGGCAGTGAATTTATTATCACGCACAGATCATATATTGTGAATCTGTCTCACATTGTTTTTCTGTCAAAAAGCGATATAACTTTGGATTCCGGCGAAAAAATACCGATTTCCCGTAACGAATTCAAAAAGGTACATTCCTGTTTTGTCAAATATAACAAGGGGGATCTTATATGAAAATATTTGATATAATTTTCGGAAAAATGATTGATCGTCGCATTGCAAACTATCAGAACGATTTGATTCAGAAGCAATGCGAACAGATAGAAAACATATATCGTACTATGCGCGGATGGCGTCATGATTATCACAACCATGTACAAGCCATGCTTATTCTTTGCGAGCAGAATAATCTGCCGGAATTGAAAAATTATCTAATCAGTTTGAACGACGACCTAACCACGGTGGATACATCAATAAAAACCGGAAATGTAATGATTGATGCCATTCTGAACAGCAAAATGTCTCTGATTAAAGCGCACTCGATTCCCGTCTTCGCAAAAGCAGCAGCTCCGCACGAAACCGATTTGTCCGACATTGACCTTTGCGTTATTCTCGGAAATATGCTGGATAATGCAATGGAAGCATGTGTGGAACAAGGTGCGGACGAAGAGCGTTTTATCCGCCTTTACATGGGTGTCATGAAAAGGCAACTATATATATCTGTGCAAAATACATTCAGTGGGGGAAAGAAAAGAACCGAGCGGCTGGTTTCTACAAAGGCAGAACCCGGACACGGCTACGGACTTGCGCGCATTGATGCAATTGTTAAAAGAAACGGCGGATACATAAATCGCCAAAATGAAGACGGCATATTTGCAACAGAAGTAATGCTGCCGCTTTTTCGCGTTTCGTGACAAAAATCATACATTTCATGCCGAAATTCGCTTTGGGTGTCAAAAATATGTTACTATATTTTCGGGAATGACGATATCAAAGCACAGGGAGAAATGGATTTATGATTTTTAAGCCCTCAAAATTTAATTACTCTCTTCTGGACAATGGTGAATTGATTATTGTAAACTTAAAAAGAGGATTATCAACATTAACCATTGTAACCGAAGACGACATCGCGTTTACGACAAAGCATTTAGCATCCGATAGAATTTGCATAAACCGACCTACAGATAAAGAGCTAAATTTTATAAATAATGGATTTTTAATACCGATTGATGTCGATGAAGACACCGAAGTCGAGATGCTTCAGATGGATTATATTTACGATAATAGATTACAACTGGTTATACATGTTACTAAAGACTGCAATTTCAGATGCAGATATTGTTTTATAGATTTTGAACATCAAAAAATGGAAGCTTTGGTGCAGGAACAAGTAATTGAATATATCAGAAAGAACATCAGCAGATATTCCGGAGTTTATGTAAGTTGGTTTGGCGGTGAGCCATTGATGGGCATGGATATTATAGCAGGAATGTCCGAAAAAATAATCGATATATGTAAAAAAGCCAAAAAGCCATATGTTGCGGGAATAACAACAAACGGATATCTCCTTACGCCAGAAAACATTAATAAACTTATCGCCGGCAAAGTATATAGCTATTGCATTACATTAGATGGTCTTGCAATTTCTCATGATAATCAACGTGTATTGGTCAATGGCAATCCAACTTTTGACAAGATAGTGAATAACTTGAAATATATACGCGATCAAGTAAAGTTTAGATTTCTCAGCGTCTGTGTAAGAACAAACTTTACCCGAACAATTTTAAGCGATATTAATGCGTTTCTTGAATTCTATAATACAGAATTCGGATGTGATCCACGGTTTTCGGTTTTGTTTAAATTGGCAAGCGATTGGGGCGGCGAACGAATCGAATCAATTCGCCAAGAGCTGTTAGAACCGCATGCTTATGAGAAAATATATAATAGTGTTTTGTCAAGCAGTGTAACTGTAAATCTGAATAATCTCAGTAGTTTGTATTTTGGCGGGATGACTTGCAATGCTGTTCGCAGAAATAAATACGCTATTAGCACAAACGGGATAATAGCGAAATGCGACACTGTATGTGATGAAACAAAAATCGGATATATTGATTCAAAAGGATGGCATTTTGACCGTGCCAAAGAAGCGCAATGGCTAAATGCATACAAACTAAAAAGCGACAAATGTGATACCTGCTCTTTTAGCTGTATGTGCTTCCAGGGCGCTTGTCCCAAGAAAAAACTAATTAATCAAAAAAGCTATTCTTGTCCAAAGCCCATATACATAGAGTATTTGCTACGCATATACAGGAAAATGGCAGAAGAAAGGAAGAACGTATATGAACGAAGCAACGGTTAAGCATATTGTAATCGAAGAATTGGAAAATTTAGGTATCATCATTGACGATTCGAAAAATGATGTGGATCTTCTTTCTATGGAAATTGATTCAATTACTTTTATTTCCTTTATAGTTGCTTTAGAAGAAAGATTTGAAATTCAATTTCCCGATGAATATTTGGCAATGGAAGTTATGAATTCATTGAATGGATTCTCGGATTTAATTTGCGTTCTATTGTCAAATAAATAAATTTGTAAAAAAGCATACTGTCGTTTTCGGAAAGGACTATAGCATGAAACTTAAAAAGCCGTTAAAAAAGCTCAACGATTTTACCCGGCTGAAACTGCTCTCTTTGGAACTGCTTGCCGTCTATGGTGAGTGTTCGGGAACATATGGCAATTGTGGTGGAAATCAAATGTATGAATCTTGTACTGGCGACTACAAAACTTGTACGGGATCAACATTTACAGCTTGTTCTGGAAATTATACAAAATGTTAAGCAAATGCTTTTATCTATCGTAAGAACTCGAATATAATACATATGTTTATTTTTTTAATATCTTAGAAGTGTATGGCGAGGGTAGTGCACTTTCGGTAGTAGCTCTACAATTACGATGGGTGTAATGATGACAAAAAAGAATGTTAAGTAAATAATTATATGAAGATGACAGTATGCTTTTTAATTTGGAGACCGTATGAACAAACAATATTATGATGTAGTGATAATTGATTCGGGCGTAGATAATTGCAAAAATGAAGACGGCATATTTTTTTCACCTCATGATTTTGCAAACATTCAAAATCACAAATTGTTCACCGATAACGTTGGTCATGGAACAGCGGTTTATGGTATAATTAAGTCACACAACCATAATGCCAAATGCTTCCATGTCAAAGTTTTCGATAAAGAGAGCAATTGCATTAATGAAGATATCCTTTTATATGCTCTAAACTATATATACGAAAATATAGAATGTAAGTATATTAATATGAGTTTCGGAATTGCGATTTCCACGAAACAAAAAGAATTATATGAAATCTGCCAACGCGTGAAAGAAAAAGGGGCGATACTTGTTTCTGCATTTGACAATATGGAAGTTATTTCTTATCCCGCCGCGTTTGATAATGTTATTGGTGTTGCTTCGGATTCAGATTGTACAAAAATTACGGACGTAGTATTTATAAACAATCCTATCGTAAATGTGTGTGGAAAAGGCGGACTACAGCGAGTTAAGTGGATTGATCCAAAATACATTTTCACGCAAGGTAACAGTTATGCATGCGCACATATAACCGGCATCTTATCAAAATCTTCGTGTAGCAATATGGAAGATGCGCTGTTGTATCTGCAAAATATTGCCATAAAGAAATATGCTCGTAAAGATAATGTAAAGCCAATACCTTTGCCACATATCTCAAAAGGAAGTAAGGCAGTACTGTTCCCATTCAATAAGGAAATGCATAGTTTAGTACGGTTCAGCCATTTGCTGTGCGTGGACATTATAGATGTATATGATGTGAGACAGTCGGCACGAGTTAATGCCTCAACAAACAAGTTGCTCAATATAACAAAGCCTAAAGATTATTTTATAAAGAACATTGAAAATATAAATTGGGATTCTTTTGATATATTTGTTTTGGGACATTCCGATGAATTGGTAAAAGTATTGGGAAGCACCGAATTGATAGAACAAATAATACTGCAAGCCTATTATAATGGAAAATATATATATTGTTTTGACGATGTCTCCGATATTGTCAAAAAGCACTCCCTATCATTAGAGCAAATATACTATCCTCAAATAATGGTAGAAAATATCGACCATATTCCGCTTGGAATGTTATATAGACCATGGGTTCCTATGCTTGGTGTATTTGGAACTACTTCGAAGCAAGGAAAGTTCACTTTACAGCTCATACTCCGAGAAAAATTTTTACAGGATGGTTATTGCGTAGGACAGATTGGCACAGAACCTTCGGCGTATTTGTTTGATATGGATTTATGTTTTCATTTCGGATATCATTCTACTACAAATATTATCCGTCAAAACATGGTAAGCTACTTAAACTCAGAGATTAATAATATATCACATAAAGGAGCGGACATTATTATTTCCGGCTGCCAATCAGGAAGTGTTACTTATGATTTTGGCAATGCGAAATATTACACATTTTCACAGAGTGAATTTTTATTAGGAACATTGCCGGATTCCGTTGTTCTATGTGTAAATTCTTATGACGAAACAGATTATGTCAGAAGAACAATTCAATACATAGAGTCTTGTGTTGATAGCAAAGTAGTTGCTCTTGTTGTTTATCCAATGGGATATAATAATCAATTGGGAAGAAGTAGACTCGTACATTTGTCTGACACAGAATTAAACAGGATAGCCTGTATGCTTTCCGATCAATTCGGTATTCCGGCATACATATTAGGGAAAGAAACTGATATGGAAAAGCTGTATGCAACCGTAATTGCTTTTTTTACGTCAGATACTGAGGTTGAATCATGAAAAAAGAAAAGTCAAAATATAATATTTTTTCAAATATCGCATACGCCCTGCGCAATATTTGGAAATGGGATAAAGCATTTTATCTGTTCTTTATCCCAAGCATTCCGCTTGCGGTATTTTTACCGTTGGCAGCAACCTATTTCCTAAATACTGATTGACTCGGTAGAATCGCAGCAAAGTATTCAAAAAGTTATTTCCATTATCAGTATCTATTTTGGCGGGCTTTTGATTGTCAATTTATTCAACAGCTTATGTGGAAGCAGATTGCAAATGAGGCAGTACAATATTTCATTGCTTTATCAGCATAAAATTACAGAAAAGCATATGCGTACCGATTATGCAAACGTTGACAATCCGGAGGCAATCATGAAATATCAGCACGCAATGAATGATGCCTGTTCGGGCAGCTGTGCGCCCGAGTTCATCTGGCAGTCATTGCTGAGCCTTCTTATCAGTTTGCTGGGCATATTTACATATGGTTTCATTATTGCCATTGTATCCCCTTGGATATTGGCGCTCTTGTTTTTATCGGCATTGATTGCCTATTGGATTGGTCGTTGGCAGACAAATTATATCGAGAAAAATAAGGATAGTTGGGGGAATGTTGACCGCAAAATCAACTATTTGCAGAGCTTTTCGCAAAAATTCGATTATGCCAAAGATATCCGTATTTACGGTATGTTCGGTTGGCTTTCCGATATGCTGACTGGCTTTCAGAAAGAGCGTTTCAGGTGGACAAAAAAAGTCAGTGCCCGCAGTCTTGCGGGAGTTTGTATCAATGCGTTACTGACCCTGGTACGCAATGGCGCAGCTTATGCCGTACTCATTGTTATGGTTTTCAACAATAAAATCGGTGCGGGTGACTTCGTGTTTTACTTCGGCGCAATTACCAGGTTTTCGGCATGGCTGAACGGTATTGGAAACAAGGCAAACGATATTATGCACAAGAGCATAAAAATCGGTTACTATCGTGATTATTTTGAAATCGAAGAAAGGTACAATCACGGAAAAGGTTGTGCTCTTCCTACCGCCCGGGAATTGCCGGTAGATGTTGAATTCAACAATGTATCCTTCAAATACCCTTCTTCCGACGGTGAAAAATACGCACTGAGGAATATAAACTTGAAAATAAGAAAGGGAGAGAAACTTGCTATTGTAGGTGCAAACGGCGCAGGAAAAACCACACTGGTGAAGTTACTGTGCGGATTTTACTATCCTACAGAGGGCAATATCAAATTAAACGGGCACGAAATCTCGGAATATAACATCGAAGCATACTACTCTTTGATTTCAGCGGTATTTCAGGATATATATTTACTTCCGGTAACGATTGCGGAATTCGTATCCTCTTCCGAAAATGAAATCGACAGAGAGAAAGTAACAGATGTTATAAGCCAAGCCGGACTTGAAGATAAGGTGAAAGCTTTACCGAACGGCATCGACTCAAAACTCATGAAAGGCGTATTTGATGATTCGATAGAAATGTCGGGCGGTGAGAAGCAAAAGCTTATGCTTGCCCGCGCTCTTTACAAAGATGCCCCTATCATCGTTTTGGATGAGCCAACCGCTGCGCTTGACCCGATTGCGGAAAACAAGCTGTATTTGAAATATTCCGAACTGACGGCAAACAAGACATCCGTATATATTTCGCACAGACTCGCATCAACTCGTTTTTGCGATCGCATTATTTATCTTGAAAACGGCAGAATCGTTGAATGCGGAACGCATGATGAACTGATGAAACTCGGCGGGAAATATGCATATATGTTTGATGTGCAGAGTCATTACTATAAGGAGAATGTTGAAAATGCGTGATAATAACCCGAATATTCGTGCCCTCAAGTTGCTCCGCTCCTTTTGTCCGTCATACTTCCCCCTCTTGATTGCAAAATCATTCTTCGGCAAACTGTCACCGTATTTTAATCTGTATCTTTCAGCTTGGATTATAAACGAAATCGTAGGCGCAAGAGACAGAAACACGCTGATTACCCTTGTTCTTATAACTGTACTTGGTAATTTTTTGATTGCAATTATTGGCGGTATACTGAACCGTATTTTCGAACACAAAGAAACGATTCTTTATCAGAATGAATCCGCTTATTATAACAGAAAAACTCTTACGCTTGATTATATGGATCTTGAGACACCTGAAATCCGTCAACTCCGGCGCCAGATTTCAGAGTCCGCAAGAATCAATGGTCATGGCAAACAATTGCTTTTGTTGTCTGTCAACAGACTTGTAAACATTACAATAAGCGCAGTTTTGGCATTGGTTCTCGGCGTAGAAATGTTTGCAATTTTGTTTGCATCAGGATTCAGCTGGTATATTATACTGTTTGCCGTATTACTCATAGGCATTGTAGTCTTCAATGTTTGGTATTCTTTCTACACAAAAGGGAAACTCGGTGCATTATCGCACCGGATTTCACAAACCATGATAGACGAAAACCGTATTGATGAAGCAGTAGACTGTTACAACATGGGTAAGGATGTCCGCTTATACCGACAGGATAAGTTGATAATGAAAATCAAAGACTATACTTACAATTTGCACAAAGCAGCATTTCGGATAAGGGCGTCAAAATCATATGTGTTGAACATTCCTTTGTCAATTACCAACATGCTGATTCAGGCAATCGTTTATGTATTTGTTTGCGTATATGCTTTGCTGGGCGTATTCGGCATCGGCAGCATTGTCAAATATGTCGGTTTTGTTGATACAATCATCGGTTGCATTACAAGTTATTTTAATGTGTTCGCCGATATCAAATATAACACCCCGTTTGTTGAAGATTATCTCGCCTATTTTGATATTCCTCAAAAAATGTATCAGGGAACTATACCCGTAGAAAAGCGGGCATTCTGTGACAGCGGCGACAATGACTATGAAATTGAGTTTTGCAATGTATCTTTCAAGTATCCAGGCTCTGACAGCTATGCTTTGCATAATGTGAATATTAAATTCAAGATTGGCGAAAAACTTGCTGTAGTCGGCGTGAACGGAAGCGGAAAAACTACTTTTATCAAACTAATGTGTCGGCTATATGACCCGACAGAGGGGCGCATCCTTTTGAATGGGATTGATATACGAAAATATGACTATGCGGAATATTTGTCAATCTTTTCAATTGTATTTCAGGACTTCAGGCTTTTTTCATTTACGCTTGGTCAAAATGTTGCGACCTCTTCGGATTATGAAAAGGACCGGGTAATTGATGCGGATGCAGAGATCATTGCTATGGTAATTGACTGCCTGAAAAAAGCGGGATTCGGACATCGCTTGGAAGAAATGCCCGCCGGTGTGGAGACATCGCTTTATAAAGACTTTGACAAGAACGGAGTGGAAATATCCGGCGGTGAAGCGCAAAAGATTGCTATCGCTCGCGCACTTTATAAAAATGCACCGTTCATTATACTTGATGAGCCTACCGCTGCACTCGACCCAATCGCAGAGTACGAAATCTACAGTAGCTTCAATAATATTGTGCAGGATAAGACCGCTGTTTATATTTCCCACCGTCTTTCTTCCTGCCGCTTCTGTGACAAGATTGCAGTATTCCATGAGGGCAATATCGTTCAGATGGGGACTCACGCAGAGCTGCTTTCAAATGAGTCAGGCAAATACTTTGAGCTTTGGAACGCGCAAGCACAATATTATACAGATTAGAGCATGTTGACACTAAGGTCAAAATATGATATAATAAATA
>ERZ857629.4593-NODE-4593-length-10596-cov-13.285647_pt1 | contig 10596 bp, 10 predicted proteins | sample MGYA00519700_ERZ857629 | MGnify/ENA primary metagenome ERZ857629 (study PRJEB31778, sample SAMEA3449351) | human gut metagenome | biome: human gut; feature: human-associated habitat; material: faeces | place: United Kingdom | collected 2010/2012 ... | reverse complement strand
CCTAAAAAGAATTAACGCTCTCGATTTTATTGTTTCTCGGTACTTGCTTGTACTTATCTTTCAGTATTATCAATGAACTTGCCCCTGCCTGTCGGAAAGGGAATGCAAAGGTATGTGAATTTTTTATTCCAACCAAATTTTTTTTAGTTTTTTTTGTTTTTTCATGACATTTATGCACATCTGTCGAGAAATCTGTATTCTGCAGCCTCCAAAAGGTGCCGCTCGGAGATTTCCGACACTCCATCAAGGTCGGCAATTGTCCTCGCAAGTTTTATTATCCTGTAATATGCGCGCATCGAGAATCCCATTTTGTCCATAAGCCGCTTCATCACCTCCGCCAACCTGTCATTCAAAGAGCAATACTTCGAAAGGTGACGAAGATTCATCTCCGAATTGGTAAAGATTCCCTCTTCGCGAAATCTGCGCGCCTGCACCATTCGCGCCTTTCGCACTCTTTCTGCAATTACCGCACTGGATTCCCGGCCTTGTTCCGTTATGTTCAAAGACTGCACCCTTCTGACAAAAACCTGCAAATCCATCCTATCCATTATAGGTCCGGACAATTTGGAAAAATACTCTTCCCTGCGGGATGGAGAGCATGTACACCTGTCGCCCTCCCCGTAATACCCGCACGGGCACGGATTGGAAGCCGCAACCAGCATGAAAGATGCCGGGAATTCCACCTTGGTCCTCAATCTGGACACAACCACTTTTCTGTCCTCCAGGGGGCCGCGCAATGATTCGATAACGCTTCGCGGCAACTGTGCAAACTCATCAAGGAACAGCACACCGTTATGCGCAAGGGATACTTCACCAGGAAGAATACTGTCTCCCGACCCTCCTCCGATAAGCGCAGGAATAGATGTGGAATAATGCGGCGCACGGAAAGGACGCTGATTTCCCTGCCCACTGCAAACACAACCTTTACCACATACCGAGTATATCTTCCTTGTGACCAAGGCCTCTTCCTTTGTCATAGAAGGCAGAATCCCGGCCAGCGCCTTTGCCAAAGTGCTTTTCCCTGACCCAATAGAGCCGACCATAATGATATTATGTCCTCCGGCAGCAGCTATTTCCATTGCACGTTTTGCCCCCTGCTGTCCCACAATATCCGCAAAATCAGGGATTTCGGACAACTCACAAGGCCGTGTGTCAGACATCTTGCCCCCGGAGACATCAACCCGCACGGAGTCCCTAAGAATATCTCCGGAGAGCACAGATACGGCCTGCGTCAAGGTATGCACGCCATAAATTTCAATTCCGCTGATTTCACACGCTTCCGAAGCACACTCGTATGGAAGGACAACGCCTTTAAGTCCTTTTGCCCGCGCAAATTCGGCATAGAGCAATGCTCCAGGCACATACCGGACTCCGCCGTCAAGTCCCAATTCCCCCATTATCAGATAATCGTTGACAAACGGCATACTTACATCTGTCGCTGCGGCTATTATACCAACCGCAATGGGAAGATCATAGCCGCTTCCACTCTTTCGTAAATCCGCCGGCGCAAGATTGATGACAATCTTCTTTCCCGGGACCTTGTACTTAAGTGCAGTCATGGCAGTAACAACTCGGAGCAAACTCTCCTTGACAGCCGTATCCGCCATGCCCACAAGATGAATGCCGATTCCCCTCTCGACATCCGTCTCAACAGTTACCTCAACTGCTTCTATACCTATACATTTTGCTGCATGAATCCGTGTAAGCATACGCATTATTGTTTATCTTTGCAGGCATTATGAAACACTCTTTAACAATTAAGAATCTTGACGGCCTGGCCGGCGCCGCATCCAAATTCAAGGAAGTGCTTAAAGCGCACCGCCTCATAGCATTCTATGCACCGATGGGAGCCGGAAAGACAACCTTTACAAAAGCCGTCTGCGAAAGCCTTGGCGTCCCGAGTGAAGAAATATCCTCTCCGACCTTTTCCATAGTAAACGAATATGTCGGAAATGATGGATGCAGCATCTATCATTTTGACTTTTACCGCATCACCAAAGACGCGGAGGCCTTGGATATAGGACTTTACGACTATCTCGACAGCGGATGTCCATGCCTTATGGAATGGCCGGAGAATATTGAAAATCTTCTTCCGGAAGACACCCTCAAGGTCACCATCCATGTAGAGGATGACGGCACCAGAGAAGTCTGCTGGGAAGACTGAGCTTCCACACACGTAATCAAAGTTATTCATAGCGCGATTAAAAAATCTCGCAGCAAATAAACAAAGAAAAATCCACCAGAAGACACCTCTCCGATGGATTTTTCTTTTTGTTATATGAAAATATCTTTTTGTTTGCTAAAATGAAAAGCGCGCTCCGATATCAAAATTCACAAGAAGCGGATGCTCTGTCCTGACACTCTTAGGCTGCGTGCATGGGAAATAATACCTTACGCTCGGATCAACATACAATCCAAACCTAGGCGTAATCACGAATTCCACGCCCACGCCGCCGCCAACTGAATACTGAAGCTTGCGAACCGTCTCGCTTACGGTGATATCCGGCTTGGCGAAAAGAGTATATCTGCTTGATACACAGAACTCAGCCTCACCTCCTGCGTGCACATAGAACCGTAGCCGGTCCGAACCTATAAGATTATAGTATAACTCCAACGGAATTCCCACATATTGGAGCACATGTGATATCGTTCCCGCTTCCAGAGTCAGGCCATCCCGGACATATTTTCCAGCGAACGTTCTGGACAGACGGGTATAATCCACCCCGGTCCCGACAGAAAGCCTTGGCGAGACATATTTTCTTACACCAACTCCGAAAGAAACCGGAATACCATACACGGAAGTTCCCGTCTCCACGATTCCGTCACTTGTTATTCCAGGTGCAAAGGTGTGCTGAAAATGACTGACAGACAGGCCGGAATCATTCCCTCCTACCGCACCTTTAGTATATACTTCTATGGGTTTGTCAAAAAAAGACTTGCTCTCCATTTCCTCCGGAACTCCGAACGGATCATGCTCAAACTGCTGTGCTTTCCTTACAGTCCTGCCGGACGGAGACGCATTTTCCGAAGATTGCCGGTTTTCGGAAGTCTCGTCAGCCTCAGTTTCGAGAACAGGCGTCTGGGTTTCCTCCTCAATCCGCTCCACCAACTCGGCCATTGCAATCATATCCACAACCGGGACATTCTCAGGCATAAGACCTCCCCGCACATATTCTTTTATTTTGTCCGGCGCAGGCATATCATCATGACTTACGGATGCATCGGCGGAATAATTCATAACTGAAGAGACAGGGGCGCTATTCTCAGGAGTGCTGCCACGAAAGAAGAATACCCCCAACAGCACCGATGCAGCAGCAAGAGCCATGCAGGCATACCCCCACATCGCTCCGGCACCACGGCGCTCCACGCTCCCTGGAGAAGTCCCTTTGACACGACAAGCTATGCCCTTCCAAACGCTGCGTGACGGTTTCACCTCAGCATTTTCAAGCATCGACCTGACCAAAGAATCAAACTCTTTATACTCTTCCTGCATCATTAATACTTTTCCTTTATCCTGGACTGCAACAACATTCTGGCCCGCTGGAGCTGAGAACGTGACGTGGTCTCAGAAATGCCGAGAGATTCTGCAATCTCTTTATGGGAATACCCCTCTATGACGTACATATTGAACACCGTGCGGAAACCGGTAGGCAATTCTGTAATTAATTTCAGAAGATCCATATACGAAATTTTCTGAATGACAGTAGGATCGTCGCTTGCAATATTTCGCGCGACAGACACGTCTTCCGTGTTCTTCATGGCGTCTTTTTTCCTAAGACTCATCAGTGCAGTATTGACAAAGACCCTACGTGCCCAGCCTTCAAAGGACCCAACCCCTGAATAACTGTCAAGCTTGGAAAACAGAGTGACAAAACCATCCTGCAATATATCTTCCGCCACATCCTTATCTCCCATATATCGCAGGCAGATGGCATACATTTTGGAGGACAACATGTCAAAAATTGCTTTTTGAGATTTGCTATCCCCATGCTTTGCGCCCTCGATCCAATCCTTTTCCTGTGTATCAAGATGCTTCTTGTTACCGAAAAGTTGCATTCTTTAAAAAGAATTAATTTTTGCTAAAGTAGCCATTTTTTCTCATAAAATGCATAAATTTGTTTTTCAATGCGAAAGATTGCGACATACTTAATGGCTATCCTGCTGCCCCTGTCAAGCCTGTTTGCGACAGAGCCGGACAGCGACAAGTTTCTCGATGCCGTGGCCCAATATGCAGAAGGTCATTATTCTTCTGCACTTGTGCTGCTGACGGAACTTCTGGAAACATCGCCGGACGACGATGCAGTCAATTATTATATGGGACTATGCGAACTGCCTCTCAATAAAGTTCAGGAAGCAACGCTGCATCTCGAAAAGGCCGCATCTATTGACAGCACCAACCAATGGTACACCAACGCTCTGGTAAATCTGTACGGAGCCACAGGCAATCGCATCAAATTCGCCGACAGTTGCGAAAAACTCGTAAGGCTTAATCCCGGCATGTACAGCAATCCTTATACGCTGACCATTATCGGGGACGCACGACTTGCCCAAGGACGCGATTCGGCGGCGCTCGAAAAATACAACCAGGCACTGGAAATCGACCCTTCCTATATACACGCAAGGCTCGGAAAGATAGAAGTTTTCAGAATGACAGGCAAGATGCCGTCAATGTTCACAGAACTTTCCAAATTGGTGGAAGACAAAGACGTGGACGTAGATACCAAGACAACCTATCTGGACGCCATCATGAAAAACATGGATTCCAAATTCTATTGGGTGTGGGGCAAGACATTGGAAGAGATTGTATTCAAGTGCGTAGAGGTACACCCGTCCGATGTGAAGGCGAACCTGCTAAAATTCAACATGATTTCCATCACTGGAGACAATGACGCAATGCTCAGCCAGTGCGCAGTGCTCGCAAGAGTGGCGGAAACGGCAGGAGATAAGGAAAACCTTGCAACCGCATACGCTTACGAAGGTGATATCGCCCACTCCATGGGAAATAATAAACGAGCTTACCGCGCGTACGACAAAGCTCTGCAGATAGACCCGGATCACAGTTCCGTCCTGAACAACTATGCTTATTTCCTGTCCGAAGAGCACCGCTCGCTGAAGAAGGCACTCAAAATGAGCCGCAGGGCCGTGGAACTGGAACCCGACAACGCCACTTATCTTGACACCCTCGGCTGGATCCTTTATCTTCTTCACAAGCCTGAGGAGGCCAAACCATATTTCAAACACGCCATGATTTATGGAGGCAAGGACAGCGCAGTGGTATTGGAACATTACTCCAAAGTTCTAAAAGCTCTGGGAGAAGATACGCTGGCGTCATACTATGAATCGCTTGCCGAACAAAAAAAGCAATAATCATGAACTGGCTCTACCGCATTTCCCTGATTTTTCTGCTGTGTGCCGGCAGCGTGCATGTATATGCCCAGAACACCTCGGCCCAGGAATCCCGTAAGGCGGTACTCGAAAAAGAAATCGCCCAGCTTCAGAAGCAGATTAAAGACAATTCCACCAAAAGCGCCAATGCGCTGGGAGAATTGACCCTGATAAGAAAACAACTGTCCAACAGGCGGGAACTCATTTCCGACAGCGAACGGGAAATCCGGGTTCTTACAGACAGTATCGCCAAAGTCCGCAAGGAGATAAGCGCCATAGAAGCGCGACTTGACACAATGGATTTATACTACCGCAGGCTTATAAAAGGAGCTTACCGCAACAGGGACAAACGTATCTGGTATGCCCATTTGCTGACCAGCGCAAATTTCGCACAGGCGTCCAGGCGGTATTCATACCTTAAAGACCTGTCGAGCCGGATGAACGAAGAAGCGGCCAGGATTACCGCCACCAAAGCCGAACTTGACGAAAAGGAAGCGAAGCTTAACAAGATGAAAGCCAATGCAGAAGCATTGAAAGCCGCTCGCCAGAAGGAACTCAATCAACTCAAAAAAGACGAAAAACGGTCCGATACGCTGATTGCTACGCTTAAAAAAGACAAGAATAAATACCAGAAACAACTGGCCACCAAGCAAAAACAGGTCGAGGCCCTGAACCGCGAGATAGAGAAAATCATCGCTTCCTACATCGCCCAGCAGAACGCCGCATCAAAAGACAGCGGGAAGACCGGGACGAAGCAGAAACCCATTGACTACAAGCTCGCGGCCGACTTCGAAAAAAACAAGGGAAAACTACCTTGGCCGGCAGAAGGCCCGGTGGTCGAAAAATTCGGAAAGCACAATCACCCGGTCTATACTTCCATCGTGATGCCATTCAACAACGGCATCAATATAGCACTTTCTCCGGGTACGCAGATAAAAGCCGTATTTGACGGAGAGGTCAAAAACATAATTGTTATGCCAGGATACAACAAGTGCGTGCTGGTACAACACGGCAGTTATTTTACGTTTTACTGCAAATTGGCGGGAGTAGAAGTAAAAGCTGGAGACAAAGTCAAAACCGGCCAAGTGATAGGCACCGTGGACACGATAGACCATCAGACTCAGCTACACTTCCAGGTATGGAAAGAGAAAACCCCTCAGAATCCGGAAAACTGGCTAAGATAACACGGGCTTAACCGGCAACCCAAACGAGCACGTGACGGTCAAAAGTCATGTATTGAAGAAGTATCTCCTCTTCAAAGCCGTCTTTCTGGATAAATGTAGCAGACAACTCTCCCTCTCCGCGAAGTCTGAAATCGTCAATTTCTATCTGCTCGGCAAAGTCCACGTTGTATTGAGACATTTTCTTATACACCGCCTCCTTTGCGCACCAATAAATAGCCAACTGCTCGTTACGCTTCTCTTCGTCGAGATCTTCAATCTCATCCTCTGAGAGAGCCCTTTTTTCCACAGCGGAAAAATCCCTGTCAAGAGACTCGCAGTCAATGCCGACCTCTTCCGTATCATTGTAAATCACCGCTACATATTTGTCCGTGTGCGTGATACTTATATTGGTAGAGGAATTCTTTATATATGGTTTACCGTTGTCGTGATGGCTTAAATAAACCTTTTCTTCAAACAATACGTCAAGAAGAGCCCGTACAGCAAGCTTCTGCTTACGGAGCGACGCACTTTTTATGTAAGAGATTTCTTCTAATTCGTCAGTAGGAACCGAACTCAACCTTTTGAGTTCTTCCTCAGACTCTGTAATTTGCCAGACTCCCAGTTTCGAGTGGTAGTCGTCATCAAGGTCTTTAATAAGATATAGTGCCATAATTGATTTATATCACCGCAAAGATAATGATTTTTTGTATATTTGTGCCAATTTAATTGAATACTATATTTTTATCTTTTGAAGTATGAAATATCTTTCTGATGAAAAATTGCTCATCGTCGGTGCCGGTGGAATGATCGGTTCCAACATGGCACAGACCGCTCTTATGCTTGGTCTAACCCCTAACATCTGCCTTTATGACATCTTTGAGCCAGGCGTACACGGAGTTGCAGAGGAGATTTATCACTGCGCATTTGAAGGCGCCAACGTTACCTGGACCACAGATCCGGCAGTAGCTTTCAAGGATGCCAAATACATCATCTCGTCAGGTGGTGCTCCTCGCAAGGAGGGAATGACACGTGAGGATCTTCTCAAGGGAAACTGCAAAATCGCAGCCGAGTTCGGAGATCTAATCAAGAAATACTGCCCTGATGTGAAGCATGTTGTGGTTATTTTCAACCCGGCAGACGTAACTGCGCTCACAGCGCTCATCCACTCAGGCCTGAAGCCTAATCAGCTTACCTCTCTTGCCGCTCTCGATTCCACCCGTCTTCAGGAAGGACTCGCCCAGGAATTCGGCGTACAGCAGTGCAAGGTAACCAACGCATACACTTACGGTGGTCACGGTGAAGCTATGGCAGTATTTGCATCCAAGGCTCTCATCGACGGCACACCGCTCGCAGAAAAAAACCTTTCAGCAGAGCGTTGGGCAGAAATCAAGCACAACACCATCCAGGGTGGTTCCAACATCATCAAACTTCGCGGACGCAGCTCATTCCAGAGCCCTGCATACAACGCTGTCAAGATGATTGAGGCCGCTATGGGCGGAGATAAGTTTACCTGGCCAGCCGGCTGCTACGTCAACTGCGACGCATGTGGCTACAAAAACGTGATGATGGCTATGCCAACTGTTATTGATGCTACTGGTGTTCATTTCACCAAGCCGGAAGGAACAGCTCAGGAAATGGCTGATCTCCAGGCTTCATATGAGCACCTCTGCAAGATGCGCGATGAAATTATTGAACTCGGCATCGTTCCTCCTGTAGCAGATTGGAAAAAGGAGAACCCTAATCTTTAGTCTGAAGATTAGCAATCTATACAAACAAGAGGGGACTAAAAAGTCTTGATAGACTTAGAGGTCACCCTCTTTTTATGTCTGCTCACCTCCGAGCGGGGGCCCTTTCGCGCACTGAAGATGCGTCCGGTGCGGCAGGGGCTGTCCACAGTTTGTGGAGTCGGCTGTTCTGCGGGCCTTTGAAGATGCGTCGCGTACCAGAGGAGGCTGTTTTTGGCACCGAATGCCTCATGAAAATGCGTCGCGTACCCCAGGAAGCCTTTTTGAGCACGGCACGCATATTCCGTACCATAGGTGGCCCTCTCCGGTACCGAATGCCAGACACTGAGGCAGGTTGCCGCCGCAGCGGAGCTTGGCGTACATTTTAGTCGACCTCTTTGTTTTTTCAAAATCTCCCAATTGTCCTCAAATTTCTCAGTATGCTACCATTGCGAAATAAAATAATATTTATATCTTCGTTATTGGTCTAATCCTCCTTTGAAATGACTTTAAAAAGACACCAACATATTCTCCTTGCAGTTACCATAGTAATATGCAGCTTTTGCAACATTTGCGCGTCATCCTTTGCGCTTGCACAAAACGTAGATTCAATTCTGGTATCTTTTGAAAAGCAGAAAAAGAACAAGGCGGAGAAGACCGCCGAAACCTTTTTCGGCATTCTGATGGAGCAAGGATTTTCGGAAGACAGCATACGCATACTTAAAGGCAGCAGCCCCGATAGTATAAAAGCACTCACATGGTACTGGGCTGCGGAATGGTTTTATGACAGTCAGGATTATGACAAAGCCATCGTCTATTCCGAAAAAGCTCTGAAAAAGAGTCAGTCAACAGGAGCCAAAGAGATTGAATGCGACTGCTGCAACACCCTCTCCATAGCACTGTTTCGCAAATCGGACTATCGTTCCTCTCTTAAATATGCAAAACGGACATTGGAATTGGGCAGGGAACTCAATGACGAGGGCCGCATAGCAAATGCGCTTAACACCCTCGCCGGAATATGCCTTACAGCCAAACAACCGGCAGAAGGCGAAAAATATATACTTGAAGCCATTTCCTTGTGTGAGAAGAACAAGGACTCTCTTAAGCTGGCAGTGCGCTGCGGAATGGCGGCAGAAATATACCATAGCATGGGGGACGACATTAAGAGCCTGAAATACTCTAAACGCGCATACGATATCAACTCCGCAATGGGGCTTAAAGAAAAAGCGGCAGTGAGATTGTCCCAGATGGCCGCGGCACAAATTGCCCTCAAACAATATGACGAGGCCAGACAATCCCTCATCAAGGCGCTGCCAATACTGAAATCCGCCGGCAACCTGCAATCATGGGCGATCAGCTGCAACCAGCTCGGGGACATTTACCTTCAGGAAGGGGACAACACCTCCGCAGCCTCATACTACAAGTCTGCGCTTGATGTGTTTATAGGAAAAGGCGACGCATACAACATGAGCCACTCCTATCAAGGACTGAGCGAGGCCCTCATCAAAACAGATCCGGCACCTGCAGCAGAGTACCTCAAACACTATATCCAGATAAAAGACTCCCTCTACGACAGCGAGATGAATCAGGGGCTTAACGAATACAATGCTCGTTATAAAAATGATGTGATTTCTTCAGAACGCGACCGTCACATCAAAGCCAACAAACAGATTGCCTCCGCCGGCATCGCTATCACGATACTTTTATTGCTTGCCATATTTCTGCTTATTCATAAAAACAAATCTTCAAAAATCGCACTCGACGAGATATCTTTGAAGATAGAACAGCAAAAGGAATCCCGATCAGGCTCCAGATCAGGCTCCACCTCCAAGACAAGCAACGAGGATCTGGTGGAGAAATTCAAGATTCAGGTCCACGACCTTATAAAAACCGGGCACAAAGTGGATTTGCAAGCCGTTGCAGATTCATTATGTACAAGCAGAGCCAATCTCAACAGGCAGATAAAGGCAAAGACCGGTGAAAGCAGCAGTTCTCTCGTATCAAAAACCAGGGTAGATATAGCTAAGGAGATTCTGCGCACCAATAAAGACGTCCCTATAGCCGAACTCGCCGCCCGATGCGGAATAGAAGACGTATCGTACTTTATCAACCTCTTCAAGAAATACACAGGTTCCACCCCGAAGCAATGGAAAGAACAAGATAAGGAGGCATAACAGGCTTCGAATTCACTGATATCCAGACGGTCTATTATCCATTGGCAACGCTGAACGGAGTTCCGCCGGTGTCTATACCATACAAACGGAATACAAATCGAGTAGGAGGAAAACGAAGTAGTTTTCTTCCTACTTTCGTTTTCCGACCTC
>ERZ857629.4592-NODE-4592-length-10597-cov-2.727851_pt1 | contig 10597 bp, 8 predicted proteins | sample MGYA00519700_ERZ857629 | MGnify/ENA primary metagenome ERZ857629 (study PRJEB31778, sample SAMEA3449351) | human gut metagenome | biome: human gut; feature: human-associated habitat; material: faeces | place: United Kingdom | collected 2010/2012 ... | reverse complement strand
TTATCCGCGTAGTCCGCGTACCCATTCCCTCGCCGCTAAATTATCATTTACCATACTATAAATTAATTGTAATCGGGCATCTATAAAATACATTTGCATTATCTTTGTGCAAAGATGGAGAGTTTATAGCAGGTAAATTGTCACGTATGTTACACCCAATCACAAAAAACTTAAAAAAGAATGGAACCACATATATTATTACAGATGCCATTATTTCGAGGCATAACAGAAGAAACGCTGTTAAAGTTCGTTCTGTTGCACCAACATACCCTTAAATCTTATAAATCGGGAGAGTTTATCGCCATGCAGGGAGATATTTACCGTTCTCTCTATATTCTGTGCAATGGAACAGTGCGTACGCAAATGGTCAGTGCAGAAGGAAAACAACTCACCATAGAGACTCTCCGTGCTCCGAAGCTCCTTGCACCGGCTTTCATCTTCGCCTCCGAAAACCGTTTCCCGGTGAATATCGAAACCCTGGAAACCTCGGAAGTATTGATTCTGAATAAGGATGCTTTTCTGGAGTTCATGCACCAGTACCCGATCATTATGCAGAATTTCCTGAAGTTGATTTCCGACCGGAGCTTATTTCTATCCAAGAAACTGAACGAGTTTGCCTTACAAAGCCTGAAATCCAGATTACTCAATTATGTAAAGATGCATGGAGGTATCGGTTCCCAACAGGAGGTGGCACATATACTTGGGGTAGCCCGTCCGTCATTGGCACGTGCCATATCTGAATTGAGCAATGAGGGCTGCATACAAATAGAAGGAAAAGAAATGTTTATTGACGAGGAGAATTCGAAGAAATACTTTTAATTCTACTTTTTCATCGTATCTTTGTACAACCAACTACCTAATATAATGAGGAAAATAACATTAACCGACAAACATCAGGAATTACTTTTCCAGATTCCGCTGTTTCGTGACCTTCCCCTTAACATCAAGCATTCATTGCTCGACAGGTTGGATATCTCCCTGTACTCGGTAGACAAAAAAGATATCATTGCCACCCAGGGAACACTCTGCAAGAAGTTATATGTATTGTTAGAAGGAAAACTACGGGTAGATATTATTGACGGATTGGGAAATGAAGTCATGATAGAATATATCGTTGCAGCACGTGCATTCGCTACTCCTCATTTATTCAGTTCAGACGGAGTGCTGCCGGCAACCTTTACTGCCATGGAAGACAGTACCCTACTCACTGCCAGTAAAGAGTCCATGTTTAAGCTTATCAGCGAGGAACCTAAAATATTACACAACTTTCTTTGCATCACGGGCAATTGTAATGTCTGCACAGTATCCCGCCTGAAAACCCTATCACGAAAAACAGTGCGTGAACGTTTCGTTGTCTACTTGCTGGAACACAAGAAAAAGAACTCTTCAACAGTCAACATCATTCACAATCAGGCAACCCTTGCCGAATATCTGAATGTAACCCGCCCTGCACTATCAAAGGAAATTAATAAAATGATAAAGGAAGGAATTATAGAGATGGACGGAAAGACAGTCCGTGTTCTGGACGAACCATCATTAGAAAAATACGTATGAGGAAGCTCCCCATACGTATTCTCTTTTATCTATCTTTACCACTTCACAAACAATACTCTCGGATTGATATTTACTGAAACCCATCCCCAGTCTTGCCAGCTTTTATGATTACCGCCTTTCACGACATCCATGGTTTCCGTTCCGCGCATGAAAGAATATCCGGCAGAGAGTTTCACATCTTTCATCACCGACCAGTTAATCTGGTAATCGACTTCCGAGCCTAATGCTTTCTTCAGATTCGGCAATTTCGCCGCTGTTGAGAAATGGTGGTAGTTCAAGTCCATATCCACCTTATCGGAAGCACAGAAACGTACACCCAGACGTTTGTCAAATAACCCGGGAGCATATCCGTTTTTAAAATCGGATGCGTAGAAATAATCCATAGCTCCGTAGAACTTGTGATGTGTGCCATACAGAACATTGAATGCCTTGTACTTGTCACTGTCACCGCTGTCTCCGCTTAGATAATCGGCACTTGCCACTACGGTCCAGGTCTTGTCAATGACATAAGCGGCCTGCAGGCTTGCCATAAAGGCAGATACCTTTTCTGCATTCTGGTTCTTCCCCATCTGGTAGTAGAAAGCACCGTCCACATTCCAGCCATTATCCTTATAAGTAATATAAGTACCCATCGTTTGCAGATAGCGGGTATGGGATTCTTTTGTTGCTGCATCTCCGGTCTCCAGTCCCAGATTCATGAACAGTAAGGATGCATCAAAGGGAGTATAATCAGATTTATAGTGATACCAGAATGTCTGCATATTCTTGTAAGGCTGTGCTCCGGCCTGCACGTAATAGGTACCACCTATCTTAGTCTCGTCATTCTGGTTGAAAGCGAGGATAAGATGCAATTGATTGTTGGGGTCGGCATAGCCCAGTTTCAATGCATCATGATAGCGTCCGGCTATGTTCCAATCCAGTCCGCCCAAAATGCGTTCGTCATCGTACGAAAGGGTCTGACGACCTAATTGTGCAAAGAAGTTTTTACTGAAATTCAGTTTAGCCCATGCCTCATTCATGATGAAACGTCCATTCTTGTCAATCTGCGGATCTTGTCCCCATACCCCCACATGCTGAGCCGAGATTTTCATTTGCAAATCAGAACGCTTGTACTCCATAGAAAGTCGTGCACGGTTATTGATGAATCCTGCAGGTTCCTCTCCTTCGTTACGGGGCATCAGAGCACCATTACGATATTCTGCACGAGGTCTGATCTGGATGGACATTGTAAATTCATTCTCTTTTTCTGTTGTTTGCGTATACGCCATGCTTGGCAAAAGCATGAGAAGCATTGCCCAATAAGTAGTTTTCATAATGATTATCAGTTTAAATTATACGTATGAATGCTGACTCCCTGTGCAGAGGGCAGATAGTTTATGCCGTACCAGCACATTTGCAGCAAAACAAATGATATCAGAAGTAAAATTAAGGCCTTACGGTGTAACAAAGGTTTTCCAAGGCGGAAATGTATATAAATAAGATAGGAGAACCATGTAGCAGCCGCCCATGTCTCTTTCGGGTCCCACGACCAGTAATGTCCCCACGCCTCTTTTGCCCATACAGCCCCCGACAGCATGCCTAATGTCATGAATGCCAATCCTACATAAGTCAGATTATCGCATAGGTCCATCTCCCGGCTGTCAATCGGCTTCTTCTTGAACCAAAGCAGATAAATAGCCATCACGGTAGCCGCACCCAGCATAGCATAGGCAAACATATATACGATGACATGCGGCGTAAACCACGGGCTTTGCAAAGCCGGCATCAAAGTTTTGTTATGTATTTCCGGTTTGAAGATATTGATGCAGATAAATACCAGTGACAGAATAAAACTGAAACTGAGTATCCACTTATACCTCCAACGGCTGTATGTGATGAGTCCTGCCAGTGGAAGAAAGAAAGAGTACCACAGGCGCGTCTCTCCCATGGTCCGCATAGGCGGACGCTCCAGAGAAATCCACATTCCCACAATAAAGCAAAAGAAGATAACAAGTCCTATCAAGGTAAGCCCGCCAATAACATACGGTTTTCTTCCGCGCCAGGCGGCAAAGGCACCGAATCCCCAGAAGTGCAGGGCGGCAATTGAAAACGGTACAAAATAATCCCACGTCATTCAGCGTCCTCCTCTTTTCTTTTTTGTGCGTTAACAAACAGACAGATAGCTCCCAGCACCATCATGATAATACCCGTATAGACAGCAGGCAACCACGGATCACGTACCAGTTCAAACACACTGATATCGCTCCAACGCCCTTTCGTATCATCATAACTCAATTGATAAATATTCCATCCCGCCACATTCAGGGGATGGTTCACTGCAATCGTATCTTCCACCTGTTTGCCGTCTTCCGTGTAAACTTTCACTGTAGAAGCAAAACGCTGCGGTTCGCGTTCCGGCATAATAAGGCTTGTCAACGAATCCAGACGCAATGCTTTATATGGGAAAATAAAACTACCGCAACTTACCCAGCCCTCCTTTGCAATTTTCGTCTTTTGATTGATAGCCTGCAAATAAACGGCATATGTGGCTCCCATCGAATGGAATTCGGTAAACTTCACCGTATCTTCCGTAGCCACAGAAGCCGCCCAGGGAATCGTTTGCCGGATAGTCACCAGCCAATCGGACAGTTGCCCATCCGTTACACCTTCTTCCAGCAACAAATGTTCCGGTGCTTTCTCAGGCAATGTACGTCCTGTTTCATTATCAATCAGCATCAGTTTCGGAGGATACTCGTCAATCGTGAAGTCTTTCAGTTCAATGGCCAGCGGAAGTTCTATCAATTTACCGTGCTCATCCATTGCACGCCATTCGGCATTATCTATCCGGGTGGTCATTTTCAGCCGCTGCATATCGGCATTTCCCAAGGTTGCCGTAATCAAGGCAATGAACAGCCCGGCATGATTCAAAAGGAAAGCAAGCTTCTTCCATCTGAATGGAAATCCAGCACGAAGCGTGGTCAACCCCAGCACAGTCACCATCCAGATATAAAGCAATACAAAAGGCCATGCTGAAAGCATTCGCGAAAAGCCAAGCATATCTGCCGGATGACCGGAAGGGAGCTGACGGATAAGTCCCATCACCACCGTAATGCCCGCCACCCATAAAAGAGAAGAGACAGCTGATGTATAATGACTCATCCAACCGAAGAAATAGACACGTTTGCGCAGGCAATGCATGGCAACTATTCCGGCTATATATAAAACCAGAACAATGATGTTCACCGGATAGGCAAACAGACTCCAATCTATTTCACCGATTGTAATCTGTAGCAGCCATCCCGTCACCAACAGTCCTGCGCCTATCAGGTATCCTTCTTTAAATCCCCACGGTCTGATCCACATATCTCTGTTTTATTTCTGGGCCAGGCGACCGTTAGCTTTCGCTTTTTCCAGCCACGCAGGTACAGTTGTTTTCAAGAATTTCTCTTTAGCAGCTCTTTCCGCATCCATGTCGAGACCAATGTATTGTTGTGCTTTCTCTTTGGTTGAAATATCCGGCATCGGCACATCATCCGTAAAACCATGCTTAGCCAATACTCTTGATACAGCCAGGCGAGCCTGCATAGCCTTATCCAGTCCATGTGAAAGGATACGTTGGATTTCCTGCGGAGCATGGAAAGAACCACCGTGAGAAGCCACACCGAAATCCCAACGCCACTGCGCCTGACGGATAAAGGCAAGTACATCTTTCATCTGATCTTCCGTAGCACCCTTGTCCCATGCAAACTTAGCCTCGATATGAGCCTTAGCGAGTTCCTGTTCCAAACGGTTACGTATTTCGTTAGCCTTACGTTGACGTTCGTATACATTGTTACGCAGTGTTTCTTCACTTTCGCGATGGCAAGTCTGACAAGTACGGTCTATCATCGCCAGCGGGCTTTGAATATGGTGATCGCTGAATTTCACACCACCTTCGCTCTTATAAGGCATGTGGCAATCTGCACATGACACACCTCTCTGACCGTGAATACCCATCTGACAGATTTCATAATCAGGATGCTGCGCTTTCAATATCGGAGCACGGCTCAGTTTATGAATATAGTCATAGAAACCTTCATTATCATAATAAGCCTCCATATCTTCCACAGTAAAGCCTTTATCCCAAGGGAAAGTCAGGTACTTACCATCACCTTTGAAGTAATATTCCACGTGGCACTGCGCACAAACCAGCGAGCGCATTTCCTGCGGAGTAGCTTTCGTAATATCCTTACCCTGGCGTGCAAAAGCCTCGATCAAAGCCGGACGGCTGATATGCAGATTCATATTTTCCGGTTCGTGGCAATCGGCGCATCCGATAGGATTTACAATCTCATCACCCATTGCTCCCCACTTATTATTATAGAATGCATCCACACCGATAGCCTCCATCATACGGGGAACATCCGGACTCTTACATGTCCAGCAGGTAGACGGTTGCGGGCCATCTTCGGGAGTAGCAGGTGCACCCGTACGAAGACTTGCCGTAATATCCTCTATCGCATGCATATGGCCACGCGGAGTCGAATAGTCCTTTGAGAAAGCATATCCTGCCCACAGAACTACCATTTCAGGACGTTGCTCCAATACATCGACTGCAATGTTTCCGTTGAATTCACTCTGGAAATCTGTCTTCGCTGTTTCCGTCCAAGTCTGATATTCACGGGGGAAATCACTTTTGAACACTTCATTACGGGCTTCAATGCCTGTAATAACAGTCCTGCGGTTATTGAACACGCTTTCTAATTCCGCCCGCCTCTCCATCAGTGCGGAAACACATAATCCTAATACAAACACGACTACCATCGAACCACCGAACAGCAGCCAGCCTTGCCATGACTTCAATTTCTTTTCCATAAGTATATTGATTTTATTTCATTATTTCTTAAGCATCTTTTGCAGCCAGTCCGGAACGGGCGATTCGGGATAAGGCACCAGTGCATTGGGAGTAGATGACAACGAATTGCTTCCACCATGCGGCACATCCCGGTGACAATCCCAGCAAGCCTTACCCTCGCCTACCTGAGACATCATATAATCTATTTTTCCGGTTTTCACAAACTCCGTATTCAACTGCGTATGGCAACGGATACAGTTATTCATAATCACCTCTGAACTGGCTTCATGCGCCCTGATAACCTGCGGCTCGCTCTTTGTCAAAAAAGCAGCTACATGCTTCATTGACAAAGAGCGAGCATGCTTCATACCATCCATTCCTTTGAATGTCCATTTCTTAACGGCATTCTCATGAGGAACATGACAATCATTACAAGTGGCATCCCGACTATGTGAACTGTGGAACCATGTAGCGTAGTAAGGTGCCATAATATGACAGTTCACGCACGCCGACGGCTCATCCCCCAAGTAGGTATGCGCCCGCAGCAAATACATGAACAAGCCTCCCCCGCCTACCACAACACCGCAAATTATTATCGCAGCCACTTTCCATTTGTACGAAGGTAAAAACCTGTTTATAAATGACAATTTCTTCATAGGAAATAGTATTTTTCACAAAAGTAGGGGCTTTATTTTAAAAAAAGTGTAATAATGATTACATCTTTTATACAGTCTTGCGCTATCTTTGAAGAATTTCGTTGAGTAATTATCCACCCTCATCCGTATATTCTTTAAACACCTAATGTTATTGATAGAATATGAAAGTACTTAGTTTATTGATATGTCTTCTCTTTTCAGGGATATTACAAGCTCAGGAGGTGAAAATCGCCTTCCAACAGCAATTGCCGAATAGCCATCCACGTTACCTGACAGACAGTAACAGTAAGAGTGAAACCCTGAATCTGATAGAAAAAGAAGATTGGGCAAAAGACGTATTTGAGAAATTGAAAAAGCGAACCGATCTTTATGCTAACCTGACAGACGCCCAACCGGACTGGTTACTTTCGCGCCTTGCCATGTATTGGAAGTCTCATGCTACGGATGTATATATAAAAGGCGAAACCTTCGACCATGCCGGAGGCGAAAAAGCACCGGCACCCACCGTTCGCTATACCGGTACGCGTGGCACATTCGCCACCCACGGACGTCCCCGTCTGGAAGATGTAGTGCCATACGATGACGATGCTGAAGGAAATGTGACATTTTGTAACAATGCCCTGCCCGGCCGCCCCATGGAGAGTGTACATCCTTCTAAAACCGGCCGTAACATCGAAAGCCTGAACCGTGAAATCATGGGTATCGCCCGTGATGCCGCCTTCCTTTACTGGCTTACCGGAGAAGAAAGATATGCAAAACTTGCCGCCGGAATATTCGATACCTATATGACCGGTATCTATTACCGGAATGTTCCTATCGACCTCAACCACGGCCATCAGCAAACGCTGGTAGGAATGAGTTCTTTCGAGGTTATCCACGAAGATATTCTTTATGATATCGTTCCCCTTTACGATTTCCTGTATGACTACCTGAATACCCGGCATACCGACAAGATGGATATATACGCAGGAGCTTTCAAGAAATGGGCGGACAATATCATTGCAAATGGTGTTCCTCACAATAACTGGAACCTGATGCAGGCTCGCTATGTCATGAATATCGGTATGATACTGGAAAACAACAAGCAATATGCCGATGGTAAAGGGCGCGAATATTACATTGATTATGTACTCAACCGTTCCAGTATTCGCCAATGGAGTCTGACTAAATTAGCCGATTATGGCTTCGATCCGAAAACAGGTATCTGGGCCGAATGTCCCGGGTACAGCAATGTAGTACTGAATGACTACACCAGTTTTGCTACTCTCTTCGACCGGAATCTGAATTATGATCTGGTGAAAGCAATGCCGGTTCTTTCTAAAGCGGTAATCGCTACTCCGCAATATTTGTTCCCCAACCGGATGATCTGTGGTTTCGGTGATACCCACCCGGGATATCTGAACACCAATCCTATATCCCGCATGATACGAAACGCGCAGCACAACGGCAAGAAAGAGCAAGAAGAATATTTCACTGCCATGCTGAAATGCTTCCATCCTGATGCGGGAAAAACCAAAGACAACAAAAAAAGTGTCCCCGTTTCCATCAGTTCTTTCTTTGATGAAAAGCCATTGGAACTGAATCCAAATATCGAAGCCGGAAAAATAGAGCAATATGTCTCTCCCCTCTTCTATGCACCGAACGTTTCCTGGCTGGTACAACGAAACGGAATGAATCCCCGTAACAGCCTTATGATATCCCTGAATGCCAGTGAAGGAAACCACATGCATGCCAATGGCATATCCATGGAGCTTTATGGTAAGGGATATGTTCTGGCTCCCGATGCCGGAATCGGCCTTTACTTATACAGCGGACTGGACTATCTGGAATATTATTCTCAATTTCCCAGTCATAACACGGTTTGCGTGGATGGCATTTCCAGTTACCCGGTTATGAAAAGTAATCACTCCTTTGATCTTAAATCCAGTTTCCCTGTTTCTTCCGAACCGGGAAAAGCTTTCACTTCCGTAACCTATAGCGATGTTTCTTTCCGTGAACCGGAAAGCCGTGCCGACCAGACCCGCATGATGAGTATCGTCACTACCGGTCCGGAAACCGGTTATTATGTAGATATCTTCCGCAGCCGGAAGGAACGTGGTGGTGATAAAATGCATGATTATTTCTATCATAATCTGGGGCAAACCCTAACACTGACAGGCACAGACGGTGCAGACTTGAATTTGCAACCCACCGAAGAACTGGCCTTTGCCGGTGCTCACCTTTATGCTTATTCTTATATCTATGATAAAAAGTCAGCTACTACCGACAAAGATATAAAAGCTACATTTACCATTGCCATGCCCGACAAGGATGACATTTCAATGAACTTGTGGATGAAAGGAGAAACGGACCGGGAAGTTTTCACCGCCTTGTCTCCCATGACGGAAGGTTTGAGCCGTACCCCGGGGATGCCATATAATATAAAAGAACAGCCTACCCTGACATTTGTAGCCCGCCAGAAAGGAGAAGCCTGGAACCGACCATTCGTCGCTATCTATGAGCCCTCATCCGTAAAAGAACCCGGCTGCATTGCCGAAGTAAGCTTCCCCGAAGTAAAAAGTAAAACGGAAAACAGTGCCACCAGCATATGTGTTGTACAAAAAGATGGACGTATAGATTATATCCTGTCATCAGATACCCCCACGGATATCTGCACCAGTGGAAAAATGAGTGCACAAGCCACCTATGCTTTATGGGGAAATAAAAAGGGCGATGACTGTACCTTCTTTTTAGGACATGGCACTTTGCTAAGTACCCCGAATGTAGTTATCAAGGCGGAAACTCCCGCAGAGATATTACTGGAATTCAAGAAAGGGGCATGGTACTACACTGCATCCGCCGATTGCGCCATCAGTATCAAAAAGAAGACGTATAAACTAAAAGCCAATACAGCGGAAATGGAATTGAAGTGAAAACAATAGCATCAAATCCATATCATCTCCGTATCTGATCCGTACCCTGTCCGCAAGCCAATAAGTCAGCAAAGACTCTTCGACTGCCGAATAATCATCCTAAACCCGAATATTTTCGTTCTTTTTCCTTATATTTGCTGTACAGAAACATAATGTATAGAAACGAAAGATACCATATCGTGAAAAACATATCGAAATATATCATCCTGCTATTCCTGCTGTTTGGCTTCCTTCCGGGCTATTCACTCCCCTCTGTCTTCCGGGGACTGTCCGTCACCGAAGGACTTTCCGACTTAGTAGTAAATGCACTTTATAAAGACTCTATTGGCTATGTTTGGATAGGTACCGGTAATTCTTTGGAACGTTTTGACGGCACACGACTGAAACATTTCCTGATTTCCGGAGCGAATGAAAAAATCAAGCGAGTCAATGCTATCGCCGAAATGGAAGGCAACCAGATATGGATGGGAAACGGCATGGGACTTTGGCGGGTGAATACCGAAAAAGATATTCTCGAACCGATTGCTGCTGAAACTTTACACTATGGCGTCCGGACGCTCCTACCTGATGGGAAAGGTACTTTATATATAGGAAGTGAGGCCGGTCTGTTTATCTATAAAAACGGGAACCTGGAACAAAAGCTCATAGATCCCAATGTCCTT
>ERZ857629.4589-NODE-4589-length-10601-cov-8.521809_pt1 | contig 10601 bp, 10 predicted proteins | sample MGYA00519700_ERZ857629 | MGnify/ENA primary metagenome ERZ857629 (study PRJEB31778, sample SAMEA3449351) | human gut metagenome | biome: human gut; feature: human-associated habitat; material: faeces | place: United Kingdom | collected 2010/2012 ... | reverse complement strand
GCCGCCAGTGCCCTATCCGCCCCTACGGGGCACCTTCCCCTCGAGGGGAAGGCTGCGATACGAGGAAAACCTGCGATCAAGAGACCTTCGGGCATCGCCAGATTTATACTGCGGCGAAGCCGCCACCACAACCCCGAACCCCGAACCCTGAACCCTAAATCCTTTCCCCTATTTCTCAAAGGAGCCTTTTATGGAGGAACGCAAACTTGCCCGCTGGCTTTCCCGCTACGACGGGCCGCCGCTCACACTGATGGAGGTGTGCGGGACGCATACCTCAGCGCTGTACCGTTCGGGCATCCGTCAGATGCTCCCGCCGCAGATCACCTTCCTCTCCGGACCGGGTTGTCCGGTGTGTGTGACACCGACGTCCTACATTGATAAGCTCGTCCGCTATGCGCTCACTCCGGGCTGTCAGGTGATGGCCTTCGGCGATCTCCTCGCTGTCCCGGGCAGCCGGATGTCACTCTCCGGTGCGGAAGGCAGGGGCGGGCGCGTTGATTTCTTCTACGATCCGGAAGAGGTGCTCGCCAAGGCGGAGGCCGATCGCAAGACGACCTTCATCCTCGCCGCCGTCGGCTTTGAGACGACGGCGCCTGTCTGGGCGGATCTCATCCGTCTGGTCTATGAGGAGCACATCCCGAATGTCCGCTTCCTGACGGCACTCAAAACGATGCCGGGGGCGATGTCGCTGATCTCCGGAGAAAGCCACATCGATGGCTTCCTCTGCCCCGGTCATGTCGCCGTGATCACAGGATGCCGTCCGTTCAGAAAACTGGCGGAAGAAACGGAAGAGACGATGGTGATCGGCGGCTTCTCGCCCGCTGACCTTCTCCGCGCACTGACGCGTCTCGTGCTTGCGGCGTCGCAGAAAAAGAGGGGACTATGGAATGAGTATCCGAGCGTTGTGACGGAAGAGGGAAATCCGAAGGCACTGGCTCTCCTTGCGGATGTTTTCACGCCGGGGGATGCCGTGTGGCGCGGTCTTGGGACGATCGCAGGCTCCGGGCTTTATCTCCGGGAGAAATACCGCGCGCTCGATGCGGGCAGCCGGGGACTCTCAGAAGACCAGATGCCCGCCGGCTGTCGCTGCGGTGATGTCCTGACAGGCCGCATCACGAGCGAAGAATGTCCCTGCTTCGGCCGTGCCTGCACGCCTGAGCATCCTGTCGGTGCCTGTATGGTCTCCTCCGAGGGCGCCTGCTGCATCACCTATCGGGAGAAGTGATTGCGTGACTAGGGATTAGTGACTAGGGATTAGAGATTAGGATTCTCCAGCATCGTCATCCCGAGCGTAGCCGAGGGTCTCTACTGCACTGTGGGAATCAGCGTGTATGCGCCGGGGAAAAACGATGTCTTGGTGCTGCTGAACATCAGGCAATGAGCGTTCTGCTATAGAGATTTCTCGGCTACGCTCGAAATGACGACGGCGCGAAGCGCTATCAAAATTCTGCGGCGCTTCATTATTTTATGCGCCGCATCACCATTTCTCATTTCTAATTTCTCATGCAAGCAAAGCTTTCATTCGAAATCAAGGGACAGCACGCCTCTTGGGCGAACCCTGAACCCTGCACCTATTTCCAACCAACGATCAATCAACAAGGAGCATCTATTTATGAATATCGAACTTCGCCACGGGAGCGGCGGCGAGGAGACGGGGAAGCTGATCGCCTCTCTCTTTGCCAAGTATCTTGGAAATCCCATCTTAGACCGTATGGAAGACGGTGCGGTGCTGCCGCCCCTCTCCGGCGTGCCTGTCATGACGACGGACAGCTTTGTCGTCTCGCCGCTCTTCTTTCCGGGGGGCGACATCGGACGGCTCTCCGTCTGCGGGACGGTGAATGATCTGGCCTCGATGGGGGCAAGGCCTCTCTATCTGACGGCGGGCTTCATCCTCGAGACGGGACTTTCCACCGATGTATTGGAGCCGATCGTCTGCTCCATGGCAGAGACGGCGAAGGAGGCGGGCGTCACGATCGTGGCCGGTGATACGAAGGTCATCGAAGGGAAGGGCGGCCTTTACATCAATACCGCGGGCCTTGGCGATCGCGCGCTGGACTGTGAGATCTCCTCCGGAAATCTTCACGATGGGGATGCGATCCTCGTCACGGGGACGCTTGGCGATCATCACGCCGTCATCCTCACAGAGCGCATGCAGATGAAGACGACGCTTGCGAGCGACTGTGCGCCCCTGAATCATCTGGTGGAAGCCCTTCTGGCGGCAAAGCTGCCTGTCCATACCATTCGCGACATCACGAGAGGGGGACTGGCGACCGTTGCCAATGAGCTGGCAGCAGCCTCCGGCGTTTCCATCACGCTCTCTGAAGAGGCACTGCCGGTCAGGGAAGAGGTCAAAGCACTCTCCGGCATCCTTGGGCTTGATCCATTGACGATGGGAAACGAGGGCAAGATGCTGATCGCGCTCCCTGCTGCCGAGGCAGAGACGGCGCTTCGTATCCTTCGCGCGCTCCCCTATGGGACAGAGGCCGAAGAGATCGGGCGCGTCAGCGTGGGAAGCGGCGTGCATCTTAAAACTCTCTATGGCGGACGCCGCCGCATCCTTGCGCTTCGGGGAGAGGGCCTGCCGAGGATCTGCTGAGAGAAAGTCGGGGATGAGTGACTAGGGATTAGGGATTGGAAGCAAGCGGTGATTGAAATAGCGCAATTGTTGCGCTAATGGTTCTGCAAGGAAGATCCCTCGGCTTCGCTCGGGATGACGATACGTGCGAAGCACCATCAAGATTTCTCGGCGCGTCTATTTTTTTATGCGCCGCACCAAACCCTTTGAACCCGTAGAACCTACAGAACCCGCTGAACCTCTTTCAGCCGCAATCAAAGAGCATCACGCCCCACGGGCCAACCCCGAACCCATTCGATAAGGAGAACATCCATGATCCATAAATTTCACAGCCGGCCGAATGGCTGGGAGGGCATCACGCCCCATATTTACAAGGAAAATCCCGGGGTCTTTCGCGATGTGACGAAGCAGATCCTTTTTGACAACGAAGCCGACCTTCCGGTGCAGTTCCGTTATTTTCAAGTGGAGAAGGACGGCTTCTCTTCGCTGGAAAAGCATGAGCACATGCATCTCGTTTTGATCTTCAAAGGGAAGGGCCATGCGCTTCTTGGAAGTGATGTGCATGAAGTCAGGGAAGGGGATCTCATCACCATCCCGCCCTGGCAGTGGCATCAGTTTCGCGCGGACGCAGGAGACATCCTGGGTTTCCTCTGCCTCGTGAACCATGACCGCGACATCCCCGTCTATCCGACGGAGGAGGAGCTTTTGGCGCTCAAAAGAGATCCGGAGATCGAGAAATTCTTGAAAAAGTAAGGAGCATATATGTTTGAGAACAAGTCGACGATCATTTTTGATATGGACGGGACGCTGATCGACTCCGTCGGCGTGTGGAACCAGGTAGACCTCCGGCTGATCCAAACGCTTGGCGGGCCTGCCATGGCAGAGGGCGATGTCCAGCAGAGAAGAGAGCGCTTCCTGAAGGAGCATCGGGATGCGGAGAAGCCGTATCTTTCTTACTGCGAGGAGCTGGGGAAAACGTATGCCTCTGCATGGCAGGCCGAAGACATTCTTCAGGAGCGTTACCGCATAGCGCAGCATTTCCTGAAGGAGGTCGTGGACTACAAGCCGGGCGCACCGGAGGTGCTCCATGCTTTCAAGAAAGACGGGAAGACACTCGTGATCGCCAGCACCACGCGCCGCGGTAATATGAAAGTATATCGGAAGGAAAATAAAAATATCCGCGGCAAAGCACCGCTTGATTCCTGCTTTGCGAGGATCTACACGCAGGAGGATGCGCCGGAGATCAAGCCAAGCCCGGCCATCTACCTCAAAGTCCTCGAGGATATGGGCCTTTCCAAAGAAGAATGCTTCATCTTCGAGGATTCGCTGGCGGGTGCAACCGCAGCAAGAAATGCCGGCATCGACTTCGCCGTGATCTATGACCGCTACTCCGATACCGACCGCGAAGAGCTTGATCAGATGACGCCATATCAGTTTGAGGATTGGGAGGACGTCCTTTCCGTCATCCGAAGAGACATGTGAGGGGATGAGTGACTAGTGACTGGTGGCTAGGGACTAGGATTCACTCATCGAGTAGATCGCCCGTTGATTTCATTACCAAAGAAGTTCACCGGGTTCTGATGGGGCAATAGAGATGGCAAAGGCTGCATTTCAGTCACCAGTCACTAGTCACCAGTCACTTCCAAACCCTTTGACATCCGCTATTTTTCATGCTATCATTCTCCCATAAGTGAGGGAGTAGCAGCCACTTCGGTGGAGCCCGTCAACATACTGGCAGTGACCCGTACATCCTGCCTGGCTTGCTTTAAAAATGCGAGACTCACGTGCATAGCTTTCGGCTGTGCGCGGGGTCTTTTTTTCGTGGGAAGACAGTGCACGAGATAAAATCAGGAGTTAGGAATTGGAATTAGGAATGAAGGTGGCGGCTTTGCCGCGAATATATGGGGCGATGCCCAAAAGTGGCATTTCAGTCACCAGTCACTAGTCCCTAGCTACCCAAATCGCACAGCCCATTTCATTTCGGGGAGATACCAATGAGTGGTTTATTTATTTTGAACAGTGTCCTGCTCGGCGTGGGACTTGCGATGGACGCCTTTTCCGTCTCGCTTGCAAATGGCCTTGCGAATCATTTCCTCCGCATCCGCACCATGTGTCTCATTGCGGGGACCTTCGGCTTCTTCCAGGGGCTGATGCCGATGGCAGGCTGGGCATGTGTGAACCGGATCGTCGATCTTTTTCAGGTGCTGCTCCCGCTCGTGCCGTGGGCATCGCTGGTCCTGCTCGTCGCCATCGGCGGGCTCATGATTCGCGACGGTCTCTCCGGAGAAGAAGAGGACGTCAAGGTCAGCGTGGGCCTGCGCTACCTCTTGCTCCAGGGGCTCGCGACCTCCATGGACGCGCTCTCCGTCGGCTTCACCTTGGCGGAGTACCCCTTCGCCAAAGCGATGCTCGCAAGTATCATCATCGGCATCGTGACCTTCGCCATCTGCATCGTAGGGCTCTTCCTCGGGAAACGCTTCGGCATGAAGCTCGCGGATAAGGCGACCATCTTAGGCGGCGTGATCCTCATCGGGATCGGGCTGGAGATCTTCTTCGGCGCGTGAGGATAGAGGGGTAGCCCTTAGGGGGCTACCCCTTGATTGTGGAAGAAAGCTTTGCTCGAATGAGGAATGAGGAATGAGGAATGAAGGTGCGGCGCATAAAAATATAGAAGCGCCGCGGAGTATAGCTGGTGGCGATGCCCGAAGGTGGTATTCAAGTCACTAGTCACTCGCGGCTCCTAATCCCTGGCCACTTCTTATTTCCGACTCTGGGAAAACCTTCAAGCGCAATCTATGGAAGAGCCGCCCCTTGGGCTAACCCGAAACCTTTTTTATTCTATATCAATTTTAGAAGATGCCCCTAGGTTTCTATGCCTTTCTCTCATATGCATTGTCAGAAGCATGAGTAAACGCAAATAACAAGCATATACTTGTTCAATAAACGCTTTACAAACACTTTACCTGTTGTTTGCGAAAAAACAGAATGATAAAATATTGCTGATAAACGTGCAACAGAATAGAGGGGCGATGACGCCTTCAGAAAGACGGACTATCCTCTTGCACGATTTTGAGGAAGCATCTCGGAAGATGCAAGGAGGAAACCTATGAATAAGAAACTGGCATTGCTCGGTGTCGCAGTTCTTTCCGCAGGCATTCTTTTTGCCGGCTGCGGAAACAAAGACAAGAAAGCCGCAGGCGACGCTGCGTGGAAACCAACAAAGGACGTCAAGGTCATCGTGGCGTACAAGGCCGGCTCCGGCACGGACACCGGTGCGCGTCTCTTGACGAACAGCGCGAAGAAATATGTCGGGCAGACACTCGTCATCGAAAATAAACCGGGTGCTGACGGCAAGATCGGCTGGACGGAGCTTGCAAAATCCAAGCCGGACGGACAGACCATCGGCTTCATCAACCTGCCGACCTACACCACGCTCGCGCAGATGGAAGGCTCTGCCTTCACGGACAAGTCCATCGTCCCGATCTGCAACCACCTGACAGAAACGGCTGTCGTCGTGGTCAAGAAGGATGCGAAGTGGAACAGCCTGAAGGAACTCGTTGCAGATGCACAGGCAAACCCGGGACAGCTGAAATGCTCTACGAATGGCGTGCAGGCTTCGAATCACACCGCAGCCCAGCTCCTTGCACAGTCTGCGAAATTTGAATACAACGCAGTTCCTTATGGCGGAACTGCTGACCAGCTCCTCGCTCTCCGTCAGGGCGAAGTCGATTTCTCCTGCGCGAAAGTCGCTGATGTGGCAAAACTCATCAAAGGCGACAGCGCAGAGCTGAAAGTCCTCGGCGTCTATGCGGAAAAGAGAGACCCGCAGCTCCCAGATGTACCGACCTTGGGCGAACTCGGCTACTATAATAAATGGTACGGCTCCGCGCGTGCCCTCGTCGCTCCGAAGGGCACCCCGGACAATGTGATCAAGTTCTACGAAGATGCGTTCAAGAAGACCATGGAAGATCCGGAAGTCAAGAAAGCCCATGAAAATGCGGGCATGGTCATCGACTTCAAAGACAGCAAAGCCCTTGGCCAGATGATCGCAGAACAGATGGACTTCTGCAAGAACGTTGTTTCTAAGCTGTATGCGAAATAATTGAGGGTGCAGGGTTCAGGTTGATAGGTTCAGGATTCGCAGCGTGATCCCTATTCTCTGGAAATCACAAAAGCGGGAAACGAGAAGGTGCAAACGCTCGTTTCTCGCTTCTGCTTTCTGGTGACTAGGGACTAGTGGCTAGGGATTAGGTTGGCGATACGAGAAAACCGCTGGTTTCAATTTTCCGCGGCGCTTTCGTAATTTTATGCGCCGCACCAACCCCATGGAACCTCTTGAACCTATAGAACCCGCTCCCCCTCTTTCGCATGCAATCACGAGGCGACACGCCCCATGAGCCAACCCTGAATCCTTACCCCATTTTCCAAAGGAGTCAAACCATTTCATGAAAAAATCAGATATCTATATCTGCGGCTTCATGTACGCTTTCAGTTTCTTTTTCCTCTACCTGACACAGAGCTTTCCCCTCGGGGCGCGGCACTATCCGCACTTCGTCATCGGGCTCCTGCTCCTTCTCACCACTGTCCGCGTGGGGCAGATGGTGCGTGACTACCGGAGAGAAAAAACTTCGGAAAACGACATGCCGATCCTCTTCGACGGCTTTATGCCGAAACAATTCTGGACCATGTTTGCGGCCTTCATCCTCTACTTTGTCATGATGTACCTTGTCGGTTTCTATCCCGCATCCCTGGTCTACCTGCTCTTCTGTCTGAAATTCTTCAAGATCCGTCCGCTCTACATTCTGCTGGTCCTCGCCGGTATGGTGGTGCTGGTATTCGGTACCTTTGATCTCTTCCTGAATGTGCCCCTTCCGATGGGCATGCTCATCGAAGACTTGCTCTAAGGAGGAAATGACATGGATGCGAATACATTAGCACTGATGGCCCAGGGCTTCGGTAATGCTCTGGACCCTATGAATCTTCTCATGATGGTGATCGGCGTCACCATCGGCGTCATTGTCGGCTGTATGCCAGGGCTCTCGGCGGCGATGGGCGTCGCGCTCCTCCTGCCTCTCACCTTCGGGATGAAGGCAGAAACGGGCCTCATCATGCTCGGCGGCATTTACTGCGGCGCCATCTTCGGCGGCTCCATCTGCGCCATCCTGATCCACACCCCGGGCACTCCGGCTTCGGCTGCGACCGCACTCGACGGCTATGAGCTCACCAAACAGGGACGCGCGGGCAAAGCGCTCGGCACCGCCTGCACCGCTTCCTTCTTCGGCGGGCTTCTCTCCTGCATTTCCCTCTACTTCTTCGCACCGCTCCTTGCAGAGCTTGCGATGAAATTCGGCAGTCCGGAATATTTCTGGCTCGCCCTCTTCGGACTCACCATCATCGCCGGCGTCACCACCGGCTCCATGGTCAAGGGCCTCATGAGCGGCGCCTTCGGGCTCATCCTCTCCACCATCGGCATGGACCCGATGGAAGGGACCGCGCGCTACATGTTTGGTGTTGATGAGCTTTACAACGGCATCAATGTTACCTGCGCGATGATCGGACTTTTCTCCATGTCCCAAGTCTTTATCCTCATGGAAAAAGCCATCAAGGAACGCGGAAGCATTGTGAAATTCAAAGACTCCGTGCTGCTCAAAGCCCATGAACTGAAACAGATCGCGCCGACCGTCATCCGCTCATGGCTCATTGGGAACATCATCGGCATTCTTCCTGGCGCCGGTGCCTCCATCGCCTGCTTCCTCGGCTACAATACTGCCAAGCAGTTCTCCAAGACACCGGAGAAATTTGGACACGGCTCCATCGAAGGCGTCGCGGGCTCCGAAGCAGCGAACAACGCCGTCACCGGCGGCTCGCTCATCCCGACGCTGACTCTCGGCATCCCGGGTGAATCCGTCACGGCCGTCCTCATGGGCGGCCTCATCATCCAGGGCCTCCAGCCGGGGCCGGAGCTTTTCACGAAATATGCGCCGATGACCTACACCTTCTTCGCCGGCTTCGTCATCGTACAGTTCTTCATGCTCCTCATCGGACTCGGCGGCTGCCGCATCTTCGCGCACATCGCCAAGATCTCCGATGCCATCCTCATTCCGTGCATCTTCGTCCTCTGCGTCGTCGGCTCCTTCGCCATCAATAACAGCTTCGTCGACGTCGTCCTCATGTTCATCTTCGGCGTCATGGGATACCTCATGCGTAAGATGGGCCTCAATACCGCTGCCGTCGTCCTCGCCCTCATCTTAGGGCCGATCGGCGAGCGTGGACTGAGGAGAAGTCTCACCCTTTCGGGCAACGACATTTCCATCCTCTTCTCCACCCCGATCTGCTGGGCCCTCATCATCCTCTGCGTCCTCTCCGCCTTCTCCCCACTCCTCATGGACTGGCTGAAGAAAGGGAAAGCAGCTATCAAGGGATGATTCGCTAACCCTGAACCCTGAACCCTGAACCTTGAACCAAATGAAAGCAAAGTAAAAAGGGGCTGTGAAGAAATGAGGATTCATTTCTTCACAGCTCCTTTTTGTTGCTGGTGACTTGACGAGCCGTTTCCCTAAATAACTTTTCGCTAAGACTGGAAAAAGAGCGGAAAGTATGGTATCATCTATGCATGAGTATGCGGGTGTAGTTCATCGGTAGAACGCCAGCTTCCCAAGCTGGACAGGAGGGTTCGACTCCCTTCATCCGCTCCACATGAATTGCGAGAGCCCTTGCGGGCTCTTTTTTTGTGCCCTGAATTGAATTTTGCGAGAGAAAGAGATTTTGCTTCCTGCGAAGAGTAGTCCCACCAAGTGATATAATACAAATGATCACACAAAAAAATGACCAGCCCCCCCGCCAATAAAGGGCGAAGGTTCCGGTCATTTCCCTTATGCTTATTATAGCACAACTCTAAAATGAAAAACATTTCAGAAAGGACGAACGCTATGCCATACACTTACTACGATATCGGACTGAATCTTTTTACGAAATCCTTCCCCCATCCGGAGAAGATCATCGAGGATGCGCACGCCGCAGGGATCCAGTGTATCTTGACAGGCTCGGAGGCGGAGGAGAATGAGCTCGTGAATGATTTCACGAAGACCCATGACGTCTACGGGACGGCGGGGATCCATCCGCACAGCGCCGACGAAGCGAAGGAGGAGGACGTGGCGCGCATCGAGGAAATATTGACCACGAATCCCCGCATCCTGGCGGTGGGAGAGACGGGGCTCGACTATGACCGCATGTACAGCAGGAAGGAGAATCAGGTCCACTACTTCAAGGAGCTGATCCTGCTCGCAGAGAAATTGGGAAAGCCGCTCTTTCTTCACGAGCGGGACGCGGCGGAGGACTTCATCGCCTGCTTTGCCGGTCACGAAGCCATTTGTCCGCGCGCCGTCGTCCACTGCTACACGGGGGATAAGAAAACGCTCCGGCGGCTGCTCGATATGGGCTTCTACATCGGCATCACCGGATGGATCTGCGATGAGCGCCGCGCGGATGACCTGCGCGAAGCGGTCTCGATCCTCCCGCTGGACCGTGTGATGATCGAGACGGATGCGCCGTACCTCACGCCGCGTGGCTTCCGCCTACCGAGGACGAATGTGCCGCAGAATATCACCTATGTAGCGAGGACGCTTGCGCAGTACATGGGCGTCTCGGAAGAGGTGCTCACGAAATGCGCGAAGGAGAATACGGAGCGCTTCTGGGGGATCAGATAGAGGGGGATGAGGAATTAGAAATGAAGGTGGCGGCTTCGCCGCCTTTTTAGAAGAGGGTATCCTCGTACCGTCAGCCTTCCCCTCTAGGGGAAGGCTTGTAAAGTCTCCCCGTCACCAGTCATTCCTTTGATAAGCGGGGAGTGGATTGTCTCATATGTATGGCATGAGATCCTTCGGCTCAGTCCCCGCTTGTTCTGGCTGGGGGGCACACATGGGGCGTTTTCGTCCGCTCAGGATGACGATACGCGAGGGCGGAAGGGCTCTCATCTGGGAGATATGTTGCGTGTTTTGGAACTAGCGGTGTTATATTACGATACGAG
>ERZ857629.4582-NODE-4582-length-10609-cov-3.155202_pt1 | contig 10609 bp, 11 predicted proteins | sample MGYA00519700_ERZ857629 | MGnify/ENA primary metagenome ERZ857629 (study PRJEB31778, sample SAMEA3449351) | human gut metagenome | biome: human gut; feature: human-associated habitat; material: faeces | place: United Kingdom | collected 2010/2012 ... | reverse complement strand
ATTTTCTTCCACCTCGAATGATCGCTCTTGATCTTTTCAGATGTTTTCTGAGCAATAGAGCACCTGTTCAGCGGTTCTGCCAGTCTGAAAAGCTCCGCCAATCTTCTGAACTCTTTCTTTCGTAAGGGGTCATCCATCATTTCTTCGCATTGGCAAAGCAGTTCATCGGCATAGTTTTCAAGAATAACAGCCGCCGCACCGTACATATCGTCTCTGTCCTCACTGTGCAGCGCAAGCTCAAGCAGCATGTCAAAGCCCGGAAGCGGAGTCTTGTAGAATCCGTTTTCTTTTCCCCAGCCGAAGTCGTATAGCTCCGTCTTTACCCATACCGAATTATCGTTCGGATCAATCGCCGTGCCGGCGTCTTTCGGAACCAGCCCGAAATCAAGAGCGCTGCATTTATTGAATCTCACGCTCATCACGAAATATTTTCCCATCGCTTCACCTGTATTTACCGGTTTATTCTTTTCTCCGTGAACATCATATTTTCTATCCACAACTCAAGCTCCCAGTCTATCTGCTCTCGCCACTCCGCCGGGATATACTGCTTTACTTCCCCGTATATCTCGGGGCTGTACTGGAAATAGGCTATATAGTCGTGCTTTTTGCCGAGCTTGCGCACAAAGTCACATTTCTCATTTTCTCTGAGGCATCTCTTGGCAAAGTATATCCAGAACGTATTCTGTACATCCGGTGATGACACATCGAGAACGGCTATGCCATATCCACAAATTCATCCCACGAGAATTTGTACACACGCTTCGGCTCATACATGATTATTCCTGCCTGCGATATTGAAAACTTGTATGCTGATATGCTGGTGAACATGAGATAAATATCAAGAACTATGCCTATAAATATATCGGCAAAAATTACACATGCAGCCCAGTCCAATTCCATTTTTTCTAATACGGTGACTGCTGCAAAGAATCCCATGCACAGAAGCAAAAACACAAGCCCGGCTCTCTGTGCCGCCCCGGATATGTATGAGACTCTGTATTTTTTGACGCCGTCCTTATCATCTTTCCGCATACGGCTCACCCCCGATGTTTCCGTATCTACGCAGTTTCATAGTCTATGAAGCTCCTATATACCGTGCCGCAGGCGCGGCATTTGAGTGTGACCCATATCCATGTAAAGGCATTGCCGGTCTCCGCCGTTCCAAGCTCTTTGAGTTCTTCGGTATCCTCCGGGTACTCATACGTGACGTCAACGGAAAAGCTTGTGCCGCGGCATTTTATGCACTCAACGTTTTTGCTCTGCGTATGCGCAGGCTGCCCGCTCCCGCACTTTTCATATCCGTCGCAGTTGTTGTCAAAGACTGGAATATCTCTGCCGCACTTTTTGCAGCGGGCATTTAACGCCAGCCTGTCATTTTCCGGGAGCAGGTATAATTTAGAGAACACGCCGCGTTTAATCTCTCCCTCTGCAAATACTTCAAAGTCATGTGAAGCGCAGCAGGTAAGTGTTCCCTTTATAAGCTCATTGCCGTCTTTATTTTTTCGGCATGACACTTCAAAGAACGGCCGTATCTTTTCAGGGATCAAGTCCTTCCCTCCTCGCTTGAACGGATTTCTATAACCTCAAATCACTTATATACTTGGTCAATAACTCTCGAAGCAATTGTCTCCCATTGCGGATAAGCGCTGAGTATTTCTTCATAAGATCGCGTAAGTACGCCTCCGGGGATAGCTCCGCTGTCCCTTGTTTTTTGTGAATCGAAAGAAAACAGTCTGAAGTTTTCCCGAATACTTGGATCAGAGAAATAATCCATATCTATCTTGGCGGCTAAAAACTCAATGAACTCTTTGGCATGATCCTGCATTATCACCGCGGCCGCGCCGTATAAGTTGCTGCGCCAGATGTCAGCCTGCATAAACTCCTCACTTGTGCAGCGGCGGAACCGCTTCTTTTGAGGCAATGCCCCCGGCTGCTCGACTAATTTTATCAGTTCTTTAAAAGACAGCGGCGGCATCAGCTCGAACCCGCTCTCCTGTCCCCAGCCGAAATCATACAGCGCTCTTTTACGGTATGTTTCTCCGGTTTCGGTGTTTATGTAAAGATCATCCTTAAGTCTGGCAAGCACTGTCCCCTCATACTCCGGTGAGAAATGAATAGTTATATAAAAGTACCTCTTCATAAGCTTCTCCGCTCTTGCATATCTTCCGCCACCTTACCGCAAAACCCCGGTCCCGCGCAAAAAGCGCAGGGCTGGGGTTTTACTGCATATCCGTTCATCTTCTTCTGTCGCGGCTGCTGACCATGATGATAAGCCGCAGCAGCTGCATGAGCGTCACGGCAAGCGTCGCAACGTAGGTCATTGCCGCCGCGCGCAGCACGCGGCGCGCGCCCGTAAGCTCGTCGCCGTACAGGATGCCCATGCTCTCTATCGTCTGCATCGCGCGGCTGCTGGCATTGAACTCCACCGGCAGCGTCACGAGCTGGAACACCGCGCACAGGGCGAAGCACGCAACCCCTATATACGCCAGATATATGAAGTCCGGCGCGACGGAGCACAGCAGCAGCCCCGCAAGCACGAGCGGCCAAGAGAGCTTCGAGCCGAAGTTCGTGACCGGGATGATAGCCGAGCGTATCTTCACCGGCACATAGTTCTGCGCGTACTGTATCGCATGGCCGACCTCGTGACACGCAACGCCGATAGCCGCGGTGGATGTGCCGCTGTACACGTCAGCCGACAGGCGGATCATGTTCGCCTTGGGGTCGTAGTGGTCGGTAAGCTCGCCGTCTATCTGCTGTATGGCGACGTTCTGAAGCCCGTTCGCATCCAGCACGCGGCGCGCGGCCTGAGCTCCGGTCATGCCGCGGGAGTTCTGCTGGCGGGAATATTTATTATAGGTAGATTTCACATTCGCGCTTGCCCACATTGTGAAGAGCACCGCGGGCAGCACAAGGATTATATATGTCCAGTCGATATACATTGTTTTCCTCCATAGGCGTACTTGTCTGCCATAAAAGCTTTTTCTTTTTTGCAGATATTATACGCGCTTCTCCGCGACCGCGCAAGCGGCACGGCACGCCGTCTGCCGCATTTTACGCTTCCTTATTGTAATATTAAGGAAATGTTCACAGTTCCCGCCCGCCGCCTTTAGCTCCGCTTTAGCTTGGATAATTAGAGTATGCTTATCACAAATCCATGCAGGAAAGAGGTACCATTATGAAGCAGGATCGGCGAAGCACCAGGCTCAGCGACGATGATGTTGAAACTCTCGACATCCCCGACGGCGTGGAGCCTGATGAGATAAAGGCCGATGACGACGAGAGCCGCACCGACGACAGCAGCACGCACCTTGCAGCGCGGCTCCTCGGTATGCCGCAAAGGCTGAGCGCAATAATCATCGAGCCTGTCAGTGAAAACGAGGGACTTCTGCTCATTCCCCTCGCGGCGGTGCAGGAGGACGCAGACGGGATATACGTCTGCACCGGCTACGACAAGGGCAGTGACGAACCGGCAAAACCCGTTGAGATAACGACCGGCCTTTCGGACGGAGAGAATGTCGAAGTCCTCTCCGGGCTATCCGAGGGCGACACAGTATATTACTGCTACGCGGATACGCTGGAATACAGCTTTGTGAGATGAACAATGCCCCGCCGGTTTCCCGGCGGGAGCCTCAGCGTGTCGAAAAAGCCGTTTCGCCCCGCGTGGGGAGGCACGGATCTCCCGTGCCGCCGTTTCCGTGGGGTCAGAGCCGCTTACTCGCCCAGCAGACGGTTCAGCATCGTGACCATCTGGGCGCGGGTGCAGGGGGCCTGCGGCATCAGCCGGTTATCCGCACCTCTGAGGATAGCGGCGTTCGCCGCCCATGCGATGGCTTCCTCCGCATACGCGGACACCTGCTGAAAATCGTCAAAGCCCCGCGCGTCCGCGCCGCTTTGCGCTGTCTCCATACCCAGCGCCCTGGCAAAGCGGTAGAGCATGACCGCCATCTGCTGACGGGTGATGGGATCGCCGGCACCGAAACAGCCGTCGCTGTAGCCGGTGACGATACCGAGGGCCGCCGCCCAGCGGACAGCCTCTCCATAGTAGGCGTCGGCTCCCACATCGGAAAAGAGCGCCGCCTGCTCCGCCTTGGGCTTTCCGGCCGCCCGCCACAGGAAGGTCACCAGCTGACCGCGGGCGCAGTCCGCGTCCGGAGAGAAATGCGCGTCGTCCGTTCCGAGGGTGATCCCTTGGCTTACGGCCCAGAGGACCGCTTCATAGTAATAATCGTCCGCCGACACGTCCGCAAAGGAGACCGGCACGTCGGCTGCGTTCAGAAAGACCGCCTTGATCGTCACTTCGGAATCCGGCATGATAAAGGAATATCTGCCCTTGCCAAGCGAGGTGAGAGGAAGGGCTTTGCCCAGCGCATCCGTCACGACAAGCGTTTCCAGTACATAGCCCTTGTCCGGCGTGACGGAGAGGGTCACGGCTTCGCCGGGGCTTACGCGGCCCTTGCTGACAGCCACTTTTCCGTGAGATGCCTCCACGGTGCTGAGCGGATGGCCGGCAGACGGCTCCGAAGGATCTCTGTCCGAATCTTCCGAGGGGATCGGAGGGGCGGTCTGATCCTCGTCCGCGACCTGATAGTATGCGGCCTGTTCACCGGTAAGGGTCAAGGTCCCGTCCGTCAGGACGGGGGCGACATCGTCGCCGGAGAGAATGTTGCCCAGAACCGCGTACCAGGCTCCGCTGTCCCACCGCCAGTTGACGGTGACGGTACGGGGAACGATCTTCCAGACGCCCCGCTCCACACGGGCATTGTAATTGGGGAATTCCGTCTCCGGGGTGATCCCTACGCTTGCTTTCAGGTCGATGGTTCCGGACGCAAGCGTGTCTGTTGCCGGTGTCGCAGGCCATGGGATCTCATTTCCCTCGCCGTCCCTGAGCAGCCACTGGATCTCATACTGCTGTATGATCTCATTCAGGCTGGCCAGATGCTCCGGCAGAAGATACCCGCCGGCTGTGACGGCGACGTCTCTGGTGAGCGCTTCGCGTGAGAACGGATCGCCGTATTCCACCTCAAAATTGCTGATCTTGATGGGCAGATAGCGTCTGCGGACGGTGACGGGGATCTCCTTTGTCACCTCGGCGGAGCCGTCCGCGGGAAGGAATTTCAGCGTCTGCGTCTCAGGCTCCTCACCGGTTGTTGTGGCAGGAAGGATCTCCGCGGCGTTTTCAAACTCAAAGCGTCCCTCCTTGCCGCCGGACGCATTACCCGCAAAGCGCAGTGCCGCCTCGCCCAGCACATAGCCGTAGGTCAGCTCCGCCGCCACCGGCCAGACGATCTCTTCGGACACGGTGGGGGAGGGGGGAACGTTCACGTTTTCCTCAGAGGAGGGGGGAACGGTCACGCCCTCCGTGGGCGTAGGCGTACCTTCCGTGGGAGCGGGGGGAGCGGTCACGCCTTCCGTGGGAGCGGGTGCGTTTTCCTTAGGAGAGGGGGTAGCGGACGCGTCTTCCGTGGGCGTAGGCGTACCTTCCGTGGGAGCGGGGGGAGCGGTCACGCCTTCCGTGGGAGCGGGTGTGTTTTCCATGGGCGCAGGGGAAGCGGTCACGTTTTCCGTAGGAGCAGGCGCATCTTCCGCGGGAACAGGCGGAGCGGACACGTTTTCCGTGGGAGCGGGCATGGACGTAAGTCCATCCGAGAGCGGCATTTCGGCGAAAGCCGACAGGAAGGGCGTTTGCTCCACAGTCTGCGTTTCTCCGTCGGCGGTCACCGTTCCAACCTTCATTGCCGCACTGCTGGGGAAGGCGTTGCGGTCGATGATGCGGCGGCAGAGCTGCTTGTTGACGAAGTCCATCACCACGATGCCGAGCCGGGGATTTTGCTTTGCCTCAGCGCTGCCGGGGGTAAACAGATCGTCATTGTAAATCAGGTCGTTCATGTACTTGGCGGCGCCAAGGGGCGTGCTGCCATAGTGGTCGCTGCCGGTTTTGCTGGTGTAGTTGAACACAAAATCTTTTTTCTCAATCTTCGACGCACCTGGCAGCGTGTATGTACCATTGAGCTGATAGACGGTGTTGAACACCTGCTTTTTCTTATTGCCGTCAGGGCTGGAATAATCGTCCTGAATATAGACCGCGACCTTGCTTTCAGATTCGATCCTCTGGGCGTAGTGATTCCTGTCCTTGTAGCTGTCGTCCCATTTCGTGAGATCCGGCCCCGTGTAGCTGTAAAGGCTGCTTGTTCCGGCTTCGCTCATGTCCACCCGGGTCATCAGGACGATCTTGCCACGCGCCTGCCCCAGCGTCGGACTGGTCATCCGGCTCTGCGCAGCCACGAGGGTGTTTTCAAAAGCGTCACCCGTCCAGCAGTAAAAGCGGTCGGGACGCCTGGTGGTATACTGATTGAGGATATTTATCAGCGCCTGTCTGCCCGTATCCTGATTGCCGCTGTCGATCTTCAGCGTCACGATCACGGCTTCGGAAGGGTGCTTATCCAGATACGCAATGACGGTATCCAGCACGGAGCGGAAGGTCTTGTTTTTGGATCTGTTGTTGTGGTCGGGCGTATGGCAGATAAAGTCGCCATGCACCATGACCATATCGTCTCCGTGCCATCTTGTGCGCAGATCCAGCGCGCGGACGCCGGCGTAGAGCTGCTGTTCAATGAAATATTTCTGGCAGGCCACTTTGTTGTAGCTGGCGTTCCAGCTGCCCTCCACGTTGGCGGTGGCGGAATCGTGGGTGCCGGGGATGTTGAGTTCAGAGAGATAGCGGCCGTCCGGCAGCAGGCTCATCCAGTTGGCGTATTTATCCGTTTTGCCCATGTCGTTTGCCGCGTCCCGGTTCAGCACCTGGATCCGCCAGCGGAAGGAGAATTCGCTCTGCTCCAGATTACAGCCCTCCTCCGACCAGGATGCTTTTCCCGGCCCGCAGTCCTTTTTGGGATCCTTGAAGTAGTGCCTCGGCACGATGTAGAGATCGGAATTTCTGTTTTTCAGGAAAAAGGTCTCGGGATCGCCGTCCCCGTCCTCCTCCAGATAGAACCACTGAGAGAGCGCCCCGTTTTTGAAGTCCCAGACGTGCACGTTGCCGCCGGGCTTTAAGTTGCGGCCTTCGATGTCCCAGTAGCGCCCGTTGCCGGACTCACGGAAGCTTTTGTTCTGGATGCGGAAGCAGCCCGCGCCGTCAGGCCCTCTTACGTCATGTCTCTCCACGTAAAACTTATCGCTGACGCCGTATTTCCATGTCTGGATGTCATTGCCGTTGGCGGTGCCGCTGTGCTGCGCTGTCAGCTCCCACTCGGTGGTGGCGACGGCCACGCGCTTTATTTCCGCATTGAAACCGGGCTTGGAGAGATCCAGGAAGGCCTGCCACTTTTCAGCGGGGGAGATCACGAAGTAATCTCCCTGCTGCAGATAATTGGCCGCTTCGCTGGCGGGAGTTTGGGCGGTCTCATCGGCGGGGGCCGCCAAGACTGGGGCAGTCAGGCTCGGCAGCAGCGTGACCGCGCAGAGCAGCAGACAGATGATCCGTTTTTTCATAGAGTTCCTCCTATCGTTTATACGTTCATTCACTGGCGGTTCATTCCCCCCAGACCCTCAGGCCCTGGCGGAACGCCTCGTCAGTCACCGGCTTGAGCAGGAAATAGTCCGCCCGCAGGCGGAAAGCGTGGAGCGAAAAGTCCAGATCGCTGCACCAGATGATCCGGCAGGCGGGGCAGAGCGAACGCAGGTGCTCCGCCGTGTTCAGTCCCGCCACCCCGGAAAGCGCGATGACGGCGTTGGTGGGAGCATCCCTTCGCACGGCGTCAAAAAAGCGTTCCGGATCATCATAAGGTTCGATTTTGGGGAACATCCCCTTTTCCCCGCAGAATCGGGCGATCTGCTCCGCATAGTGAAAAGCCTCCCTTTCCTGTTCCGCCACCACGGCGATACGGTACACAGCCTGCCTCCCTTCTTTTTGGTTCTGATGGAACGTCTTGCCTGCGACCAGTATAAAAAAGGCGGCCCGCCGCTTTCAAGTGCCGCGGCACGAATGGCGGGATTTCGGCACGAATTCCACCATTCGCGTCTCGCCGCCCACAGTTCTTTGTGGTATAATCAGCTTAAAACCGGGACATGGAGGAGGGGACGGCGCATGCGGATCGCCATTGTGGACGACCTTTCCGGCGAGCGGGCGCTGCTGCGGGAGCAGCTGGCGCGGCAGCTGGCACGGCGGGGAGCTTTTGGAATTTGACAGCGGCGAGGCGTTTCTCGCGGCAGAAAAAGAGCGGCGTTTCACCGCCGCTTTTCTGGATATTTATATGGAGGGCATGACCGGTATGGAGGCGGCAAGGGCGCTGCGGAAAACCGACACGGACTGCCTTCTGGTGTTTACCACGACCTCCACCGATCATGCGCTGGAGGGATTTCAGGTTCGCGCGCTGCACTATCTGGTCAAGCCCTTTGCCGAAGGGGAGATCGACGCGCTGACGGATGAGCTTCTCGCCCGTGTTCCCCAGCCGGAGAAATTCATGGAGCTGCGGGTAGAGGGAGGAGAGATCCGTCTGCGCTATCGGGACATCATCCGCGCCGAGCACTTCGCCCATGTGATCTATGTCCACACCACCGCGGGAAAGACGCTGGCCACGCGGCAGTCCTTCAAGGCGTTTACCGCACCGCTGAAGGAAGACCCCCGCTTTTTCGTGTGCGGCCGGGGCGTGATCGTCAATCTCGAACACGCGGAGGACTTTGAGGACGCCGCTTTCCGCATGGAGGACGGCAGCCGCGTATTTGTCAGTCAGGAGCTTCAAAAAAGTGCGCGGCAGTCCTTTATGGAATATCTGCTGGAAAGGGGGCGCACGTTATGAAAGCTGCGCTGCGTCCGGTCTTAGAGCTTCTGGTCGTGTTCCCCGGTCTTCTGCTTGCGTATTTTCCGGTGAGATCCTATCTGAACCAGTCACCGGGGCGGCTTGCCGCGCGGCTGCTGCCCTTGATGGCGGGGGCGTGTGTCGGAGGCGGACTGATCTGCCTCCGCTTTCAGTGCCCCACGGAGGCGGCGCAGGCGGTTCTCGCATTGGCGGCAGCGCTGATCTATATCAAAACGCTGCGTATTTCTCCCTGGAAATCGGGAACCATCGCCCTGAGCGTATGCGCGGTGTTCGCCTGCATCAACAGCATCTCTCGCGCCGTCAGCGCGGCGCTCCTGATCTACGCGCGGGCTCCATGGCTGGAGCCGTGGCTCTGCCTGAGCGCGGGCATTTTTTACAACGCGGCCTGCTGGCTGTTCACGGCGGCGGCGTACTACCCATCCACCCGCGCTGTACGCACGATGGTGGAGGACGACCATTTCGCGCAGACGTGGTATGTGTTCTGGGTACTGCCCCTGATATTTATCCTGCTCAATATCGTTATGACCCCACGCTATCAGGCAACGCTCCAGACCGGGCGTGTCTTACAGGTCTACATCGTGTTCAGCATCGCGCTGCTGATGCTGCTGCTTTGCTTCTATGCGATCTTCCTGCTGATGGCCGTCAGCCTGAACCGCAACGCAAGGCTCCGGCAGGAAAACCAGCTTCTGATCATGCAGCGGCAGCGGTACGAAAGCCTGAAAGCCGCCATCGAGGAGGCGAGACAGGCGCGGCACGATCTGCGTCACCAGCTCAATCAGATCTCCGTGCTGGTCGAAGAAGGCGACATGGAGGGCCTGCGTGGATTTCTGGCGCGGAGCGTATCACGGATCCCAAGTCTGGAGACGCGCTTTTGCGAAAACAGCGCGGCGGACAGCGTGGTCGGCTACTACTGCGGGCTGTGCGGGCGCGAGGAGATCCCCATTCATGTGCGGCTGGATCTGCCGGAAACGCTGCCAGTGGATGAGATGGACCTGTGCCTGGTGCTTTCAAACCTGCTGGAAAACGCGCTGGAGGCCAGCCTGCGCACTGCGGCCGTCCGGCGGCAGATCACGGTGACTGCCTATCTTCACGCCGCGCGTCTGCTGCTCATCGAGGTCGAAAACCCATTCGACGGTGCGGTGAAGGAAAAAGACGGCGTCTTTCGCTCCTCCAAGCGGAAGGGGGACGGCGTGGGCCTTCAATCCGTCCGCCACATCGCGGAGCGCTCCGGCGGGGCAAGCGCGTTTACCTATCAGGACGGTGTATTCCGCGCAAGGGTCATGCTCCGGGGATAAAGGCGGAGAGCGGAGCGCCGCAGAAGCAGGTGGATGCACCAGATGCTTCTGACTCCGAGTCCATGGCTTCGCAGGTTGTCGTAGAAATCCGTGACTGCCTGCTCTGTCAGGCCGGAGAGTGCCGCGTTTCCAATGTTAGGGAGGAGGTGGCTGCAAACCAGATTGCGGTATCCGCCCTCGGTGTTGCCGTTCCATTTGTGCCGATTGGCGGTGAACCACTGGCCGCACCATTGCACAACTGTCATGTTATCTTCTTGCATACCACCGCCTTTTTGATGAACGAACAATATCACGGAAAGCAGGAAATAGTTACCGGAAAGGGCGGAATATTTGCAGGGAAGTAACTGTTCCGAATAATGCTAATATTATTCGGAACAATATGATTGATTTTATTCGGAATAGTGGTTATAATGTTCTTGAAGAAGTGCAATGGAGGTGTTCCAGTATGACGATCAAAGAAGCGGCTGCCGCTTGGGGGATTACCGAACGGCGGGTCAA
>ERZ857629.4579-NODE-4579-length-10616-cov-10.314459_pt1 | contig 10616 bp, 14 predicted proteins | sample MGYA00519700_ERZ857629 | MGnify/ENA primary metagenome ERZ857629 (study PRJEB31778, sample SAMEA3449351) | human gut metagenome | biome: human gut; feature: human-associated habitat; material: faeces | place: United Kingdom | collected 2010/2012 ... | reverse complement strand
GCCGCCCTCCAGCTCAGTGAGCTCGAGGGCACCATGCACCGCAGCGAGGACGTCGTAGCAGTTCAATCATCGGATGGGACGGTCGAGATCATCCGGGCCGAGGCCAACCGGCGCGACTCGGAGCCACCAACACCGGCAGCAGCTCCGGCAGTCAGACATCCGGCAGCACCGACGATAGCCTGAAGGTCGGCGACGGCAGCCCCGCAGGCCCGCAGGGCATCATACACAGGCAACCAGCGCGGATCGCTGAAGCTGCCACCCTTTTCCTGACGATTCACCGCGTAGGCGTAAAGCTCGGCCCGGGCCGCGCCCTGCAACTGGCCGACCATAAACCCGAGCAGAGCCTTCGCACCGACAAAGCGAGAAAACTTAACACCGCAGGCGTGCGCGTACCGAGATAAGCCCGGATCCGGCGCCTCCTCGTCCTCGTCCGCGATCCTGCTGATGATCGCGCTGACGTCGTCCTTGCATACGCCGTCCGGGATCATGACCTCGAACTCGAGCGCATAGTCCATCTGCCGGTCGGTCGGCGGGATCTGCTGCTCTACCTGAACGGTCGGCGGATCCACGAGGCCGTCGGCCGCTGCACGCGAAGTAGAAAAACGACCGGCTGACGAACAAAAACGAGGCACAAACAACATAAGGACAACCGGCGGTCGACCGCAGTACATCCGAAAAAACACAAAGCGGCCAGAATTGAGCTGTTTCCTCGCTGTACCTGCACAAATTAGGACAGCCTTCGGGAGTCCCGGAGGCTGTCCTTGCGTCGGCGTGGGTATGGTGGATTAGAAGTCGTAGACCTCAATGATAAAGTAAATCGTGCCGGTATAGGTGCCAGCAGTATGGCACTCACTGGCCGTGGAGACTCTGACCGAGCCGAACAAATCCGGCGTTGTTCCGTGCGTCGAGTTGAAAACGGCGACTGAAGCATTTTGCTGGCTGGTGATAGTCTCCCAGTATGCTGTCGAAGCATATCCCTTCGAGATCATGCAGGGAATACGAAGCGCGGCATTCTCGGTGTTACTGAGATAGAAGTAGCCGTCCGGCGCGAATGTGCGGTCGTAATCGACCATAACGTGAAGCTCCTGCCTGCTGTCAAGCTCCATTTTCGAGGCTGTGATCTCAAAGGAGTCGCCGGTGTCAAGCGATAGTGTCGCCGGTATGCTGATTTCATAGGAGGGAACGTTCACAGGGTACGGATCTGGATCAGAGTCGGAGCTTGAGCCGCTATCTGGCTGTGCTTCGATGGTTTTAGTGACGACTGTGTTACCCGCCTCTGTACTGGCTGCTGACGCGGGAGCGGTCAGAGCTGCCAGCATGGCAAGGCACAGGGCGAGGGAGAGGACTTTCTTTTTCATGGCAATACCTCCAAAGTAAAGGACGACTCTGCTCCGTTTAGTTCCTGCGGCACATCTTCGAGTGTGTAGCATGAATAGCGGAGCACAGCCTTTTCATAGATTGCTGGATCGAGAGGATCCGAGATCTCGATCGCGTCAATCGACTCACCCGGCAGGAGCTCGTTGGAGCGATAGATCTCTTTCCCCGAAGGGAGCACGATTGAAACAATAAATGCGCAGTCATTTCCGGCGGGATTGTAGAGTATAACCGGCTGTTCCTTCTGCCCAGCCTTGAAACTCATACGCTCATAGCCCGGAACGGTTATAGCCCCCACGGCGCCGACTGTAATGCCCTCGGGCATCTCTGATGGCGTAGCGTGTGGCGCTCCGATTGTCATATATTCGGAACGCTGGCCGACTGTGTAGCCAACTACTCCTCCGGCAATAGAGACCGCGCAGATCGCTGCAATAATTGCGATGGCCTTGTTTTTTCTCATGGTGTACCTCCTTCACGCCGACGCAAGGCTCATTTTACGCCGGTAGTATCTTCAGTTACAGGCAAAGCAGGTAGAGCCTCGGCCTTTTTCCACCGCCGGATCGTGGAATCGTCAGCCGGGCAACTTTCGCCATCTCCGATCTGGACGTCGCGGATCGTCTCGGCCTCATAGTGGCGCCGCGGGGCCATGAAGTCCGGGAGCTCGAGGTGAAAGCTCTGACAGGCTGGGCACCGCCATCGACGCAGCAGATACCAGTGAGACACGCCAGCCGAGTCTATCGCATGACGCCGTCTGATCCCATGGCCGCACATGATAGCCCCACAAACAGGACAGCGCGGCACTTCTGAGCTCAGGATCGCATAGGCATCCCGCTCGGCGTCGTATGTAACAGCGTAGTGCTTCGTCACGATCACACAGCCACCTCCCGGATCGGGAGGCCGCCGGCGTACAGAGTGAGGCACTGTGCAGCAGTGGGCTCCTCATTTTCTCCGGGATCTCCGGCGTCGCTGGCTCGCGCCGATATACTTTCCGTTCCAGATACGGCCGTCCTCTGGCTTCGGAGCGTCGTCCGGGATCAGCCAGATACCGCCGATCTTTCCGGCCCCGGGGACTCGGCCCTGCTTGCAGAGCTGACTGACCCACATAGAGCTCACACCCCACCGCTTGCCGGCTTCCTTCGTCGTTTCGTACCCTCTCCAGCTCATAGCTGTACCCCCGTCTCAATACTCGTCAGGGAGAAGGACGGTCGTGGCAGCTCTCTGGCCGTTGTCATCTGCTGCTTCAGTGATGATCCAGATATTCCCGCCCCGCTTCGTGGTATACGCACCCATGAGCCGGGCGCCAGTCTTGAGCGCCGCCTCGTTGAGCTGCATATCCTCGGGGCAGAGATCGCCCCAGTCGCCGAGCTGGTACCTGCGAAGGCACTCGAGGATCTCTGACAAGAAGCCGACGTCATCGCGGGCGGCCTGAGCGATCCCTGCCGTGATGAAAAGCGGCCCGAAGTCCATTGACAGCGCCTCCCTTTGCTTTGATGACTTAATCATAGCGCCGAGATCCTAAAAGGAACAGGCAAACTGGGTAGAGCACATAGGGCGTAAATAGCCCCGCCTCTCAATTTGAGGGGCGGGGCTATTTATTCAGATGCTGCCCAGTATTTCAGAGACTGAGCTCTATGGTGACGATCCTGCGAGTCTCTGGATCGGCGTGATGCAGCCGATGACGGAGTTCCTCGCGGGCTTCGATATGTAGCTCAAGGTCGTATGACGAGGCCAGACAGTCAGCCAGCTCACGGGTATCATCGCAATCATCATAAAGCAGCGGATCGTTTAGGCTTATCGTGAAAGCGTTCCGCTTCTGAGCGGTCTGGCGACGTACTTCTGCAACGGCAGCACAATCAAGTACACGCACGGCGAAATCCGAAAATGCTCCGTAGCCTCCCCAGTTCCGCAGCGCCTCCCCGAAAGCGACGAGCATGATACTTAGTGCCTCATCAAAGTCGCAGCCCATCACATGGCTCTTTTTGTGAGCGATAGATCGAACAAGAGGGAGGTATTTTTCAGCAAGTTCAGCAAGCTCCGAGGATGGAACATTTCGGCGGGCTTTCATTTTTTGCTCATATTCCGCTTTTTTCTGGAGGTAATCGGGAAACAGATTTTCGGGCCGCTCTTTCAAAATGGCAGCGATGGCCTCGGCAGAAGAACGAGCGACGCTACGCGATTCCTTGCCGGACTCGATGCGGAACACCGCGTTCTTACAGAGTCCTGCCGCAAAAGAAACCTCAGTTTGATGCATTTTTGCGGAGATCCGCGACTTTTTAATCGCTGCCGGATCTGGTGTGACTAAAAAGCTCCGATCTTCCGGTATAGTGTACGAGCCACTCCAGCACGGCGCTTTTTGGCGCTCGGCCTTCTCAGCAACTCGTCCGTAATTCGGAAAAAGCACACCGGGCACGGCGCTGAGCTTGCTGGCAATCCCCTGCGCCTCAGAAAGCGAGTAGCGCACATTTTCACAGATATTAGGGAAAGAAACGCCGGCGGCTTCGGCCGCGCTTCGAACAGCATCGGGATCAACGACGACCGCATAGGCTTGTAGATTTTCCGCGTCCACCCTTTCGGCTTCCGCTGCGTCGTGTGCAGCCTTCGCCGACATAAACATGGGGAAGATCACCTCGGGATCCGTTTGCAGTACAACAGCGATTGCCTCGGCGCTCTCGACCTTTGTCCGCGGATATTTACCGCTCTCTAAGTTCTGGTATCGGATCTTTGACATTCCAATGCGCTCCGCTATCTCTCGCTGAGAATACCCCGAAGAGCATCTCGCGCGTCTCAGTGCATCCAGATCGGCAGTAACGTAGTAGTTCATGTTTTCCTCCTTTTCTCTACATAACCACGCAAGGCAAACCGGGTAGAAAGTGGCCCGTTCTGGCCTTTTTGCGCGGTGCTCGTTTGGTGCTTGTTTGGTGCTTATGAACACCAGACCAGACTTTCGCACCTATTCGTAGACTTTGAGGAAAACGCCGAAAACCCGCATGAAATCAGGCTTTTCGTGTGTAGCCGCTTGTAGACTTTTCGAGCGGATTATAATTCGTAATCAGCAGGTCGTGTGTTCGAGTCACATTACTAGCTCCAGAAACGTCCCGGATGATGCCGAAAGGTGTTCATTCGGGACTTTCTGTCTCTAAAAGCTCCGCTTGGGCAGCGGCAGCAGGGTCGGCATAAATCCGACGATTTTCCATGCCCGCCGCTCTCCCGCGCCGTTTTCCTCTGCCGGTACTGCCAGTTGACAAATTTGTCTTTTTCTTGTATAATACGTGATGTGCATTGAACGATGCACATCGCTTGATGCATTTCATACTGAAAGGATGCTGGATATGGCTCCGAAAAACAAGTTCACGAAAGAAGAAATGACGGAGGCGGCGCTGCGCGTCGTGCGCGCCAATGGGATCGACTGTCTGACCGCAAAAGCGATAGCGGATGAGCTTGGCACATCCACGCGCCCGATCTTTACCGCCTTTGGCTCTATGGATGAAGTCAGGCAGGCGGTCTATGCCGCGGCGGTGCGCGTATATGACGGCTACACAAGCGCCGGCTTAAAAGAGAATATCCCGTTTCTCGGCGTCGGGAAGAGCTATATCCGCTTTGCGAAGGAAGAGCCGGAGCTTTACCGGTTTTTGTTCCTGACGCGGACGCAGGAGAATGAATACGGCGCGATAAAGTCCATGCAGCATTTACAGGCTCACGTCCGCCCGGCGATGATGGACATTTATCATATTACCGCAGATGAGGCGGACTTGTATTTCCGCGATCTCTGGCTTGCGGCGCACAGCCTGTCAACGCTGATCGTGACCGGCGATTGTCCCTATTCGGACAGAGAGATCGGGCAAATCCTGACGGGCTTCAGTATCAGTATTTTCAAATCAATCAAGGAGATACCAGGCTTTGCCACAGGCGCTTTTGACCGCGACGCGGCATTTCGCGCTTTGACCGGCAAGTAAGCAAAGACGGTAATTTCAGCCCGTCAAAGAATCAAGGAGGATCACAGAATGAAAAACAGTGCGCTGGTTGTGATCGACCGGAGCTGCTTGCGTATTACGAAAGCAAGGGCTGCACGCTCCTGACGCTTCAGGAAGCTGTACAGGCGTAACGGGCATAGAGGGAAATGAGCGGAAAACTCGGCGGAAGCGCGGCTTTGGAGTGCCGATGCATATATTTTGTCAATCGGCATATTGTCCTCACTCCGCTTCAGAATATTCCGTCCTGATTTAAAGATATGGAGGTTGCTATGAAAAACAAAAATGCGCTTATCGGCTGCTGCGGACTGGATTGCGAAAAATGCGACGCCCGTATCGCAACAGTCACAAATGACAACGCCCTGCGTGAAAAAACCGCGGCTCTGTGGACGAATCTCAACGGAGTAACGATCACGCCGGAAATGATCAACTGCACCGGCTGCCGTATAGACGGGGCAAAAACGCCTTTCTGCGACAAGCTCTGCCCCGTACATAACTGTGTTCGGGAAAAGGGGCTGGATACCTGCGCAGACTGTGAGCAGACGGACGCTTGTCCGACACTGGGCTGCATTGCCGTAAACAGTCCGTTTGTTTTGGAAAACCTGAAACGTCTCCGCAAAACAAAATAAACGAAAAAGCATTAGTATTTTGACAAGGGGGTGCGGCAAAATGTTGATTTTGCCGCACCCCCTTGTGCGTATTATTTTGATATGATGTTTTTCCCTATAACATATATTCCTATCAGCATTTCGCCGATGGACAATCCCATCAGCAGACCGGAGAATTTGAAACGGTCTTGTTCGATACGCCGAGCTTTTCCGCCAGCTGCTCCTGCGTGAGATTTTTTTCTTTGCGCTTGTGCGGGGTGGGCTGAGCAGCGCTTCAATATCCGGAGATCTCCGGAACAGCGGCTCTGTTTATCTCGCCGTAAACGAAATTTTCAAACATTGTTCCCAGCCGGTCAACGGATTTATCGACGTCAAAGTCCATTCTGTTCCAAAGGAACTTGATAAAAAAGCCCATATAAGCAAATTTGCAGAACTGAATGATCTCGTCTACATGTTCTTCCGTCAGGTTTTTCCCCTCTACCCGGAGTCTGACCTGCTTTGCAAAGCTGTCATCCGTGCTTGAGAAAACATATCGCTCAAGCTGCTCACGGGAAAGACAATCAAAAATGTGATATATGATCTTGGGATGCTCCTGACAATAGTGAAGAAAAATTTTTGCTTCTTCTCTCCAACCGCCGCTGTCGCCGGACTGCGCCCTCATCTCGCCGATTTTACGGCTCAGCCACGTGTTCAGCAGGGCATATATATCCTGATAATGGTAATAAAACGTGTTGGGGCTGATTCCGCAGCGCTTTACCAGCGCGGACACCGTTATTTTATCAAACTGCATTTCCTCCAGCATTTCTTCAAATGTTGTCATAAGTGCCTTTTGCGTAAGCAGCGCCATATAGCTCCTCCGTTATTGTTTCTTCATACCTTGAAGCATAGTACCACAAAAGAAGAAGACAAACAAGAGGTGTGCGGCCGGAAAAACGACCGCACACCTCTTCAGGCGCATATTCCGTTATTGGCTGACGCGTTCCGAGTAAAGACGCGTCATCTGTTCATATATGACTTCCCTGTTGTTTTCAAAGAATATTTTCCCCAGCGCGGCTTCCATTTCGCGGTGCATGGCATTGTTCTTGGTGAGCGTCACGGCCTCATCGGCAAGCACGCTTGTGTTGTGCGTCGTAACGGCGCCGCCCGAACCGACAAAAAAATCAAGATTGTGCTTTTCGCATCCGCCGACCGCGTTTATCAAAAGCATGGGCAGTCTCTTCTGCGCGGCCTCGGTGACGCTTACCCCGCCGGGCTTTGTCATGTACACATCGGCGCTGTCCAGCAGCGCGGACATATCCTCGACTAACCCCAAAATGCGTATATCCCCGTTCGCCTCATATTTCCGCGACAGCTCATCATACAATTCCTGATTGCTCCCGCACAGAACGGAGACCGAAAATGAACCGTCCGCCGCCTGACGGGCGGACAGAATCTCAAGCAGCTCCTCAATGGGGCCGCAGCCCATGCTCCCGCAGGCTACAAGGATGTTTTTCTTTTTCGGGTCGAGCATGAAACGCTCCTTTGCGGAGGTCTTATCGTGGATGATGCCGAACTGTGCGCGTGTGGGTATCCCGCTTACTATTATCTTTTCCGCCGGAACGCCGAAGGACGCCAGCTCCGCTTTCTGCTGTGAGGACGGCACAAAATGCAGCGGCAGGTCAATTTTTTCCGCGCCGGGCGAAACGGTGTAATCCGTCTCCACAACGCTTCCGACGATCGGAAGACCGTATCTTCTGATCGCGTCTGTCAGCATGAGACCGGCGTAGACGTGGCAGCATATGACCTGATCGTATTCCTTGTCCCGTATATATCTGCCGAGCTTTCTTACGCCGAGGTCAAGCAGCCGCCTTACCGAATGACCCTTGCCGTACTGCTTGCGGTGCGTTTCCGCATGGTGATATCCGCGCCGGAAAACCACGGGAGTATTGCGGTAAATATAAGAGTGTACATCGGACGCAAGCTCCGACCAGCCCTGCGGAAGAAACGCCATCGCATCTATGATATCCGCCGTTTCGCCGTGTGAAGCGTAAATTTCTTTGATCGCCGCGGCAGCCGAATTATGTCCGCCGCCGTTGTTGCAGCTCAATATAAGAGTTTTCAAGTTATATCTCTCCGTTCGTTACTGTCGTGGTTTGCGGCTTATCCTCCGCCTTGATTTTACGCTGTTCCTTCATCGCAAGCGCTTTATGAAGCCTGCACAGTCTTGGGCGGTTAAAGCGCTGAACAAAAATGAAAGGGAGATTTCCGAGAAGCACATAGGCAAGGAAAAATACTATTCCGCCCGCTCCGCGCCATATAAACGGCAAAGCAAGTCCCAAAAAGCTCAATATGACGTGCGTCAGCTCTGCCACGCAGGTCTCATTGATCATCACGGCAATTTTTGCGGAATCCATAGGCGCGTCCGCAAGGCTTTTTCTCGGCACTATCCCGGAAAACACTTTGCTGACGTCCGGTATTTTATTCTGCCAGCTTTTTATTTTTATCGTTTCATAAAATTTGCCGCTCTTTTCAAACCCGACCTGTCGGAACGGGAATTTTTCGGCTTGGAAAGATATTTTCGCCATCAGCCGCCCTGCCGGAAAGCATAATATTCCAAGAACGGCAATGTATAAAATGCATCTTAAAAAATCCACGGTGTTATCCTGCTCCCTGAAGTCGTTTGTTCATAACCGCCGGTTTCCGGAAAGAGACTTATCCGCGCCGGAAAAGCTTATCAGCATTCGTGCCAGACGGCGTCGATTATCTTCTGATGTTCGTCGCAGCGGAACGCTTTTGACACGCATATGATCGTATATATGCTCTGAATACCCGTAACAAGCAGAGATATCCCGATATAGATCATCAGAGCCGCCGCGCCGGTGAAGGGATCAAAAATCATAAACACGCCGAGAAGTATACCGACGATGCCGAGTATAAGCGAGGTCCACCAGCTTGAATACCCGAACAGGCGAAGCTCTGTAGACGCCTGAATGGAAAAAATCCCGCTCATTATGATGTAAACGCCGAGGATAACGGGCAGAACCGTCAGCGCGCCCAGCGGATGGCATATCAGGATTATTCCGGCAAGGATACTGAAAATACCGGCTCCAAGATCAAAGCGGAAAAGCACACCGGCAAGTCCAAGCTCAAAATAGCGTATCAGCTCATAAATACCCATTGCGATGCAGACCGCGCCCGCAAGATAGCAGGCCGTCAGCGCGGAGATGTCAGGCCATATGATCATGGCGGCGCCAAGCGCGATCGTAAGTACGGATAAAATGATCGCACCGATTTTATACTTCTTGATCGAATCCATTATCAGCACTCCTTTATTGAACCGTTTTTGCCTGAAAACGGTGTTTTTTATATATTAATATAGTATACCAAACCAATTTTCTTAGTCTATTGTGAAAAATGTTTCCCTGCGCAAAACGGTATATTTTTAAATTTCAGCGCAATTTGTGATATTTTGCCATATTTATCCTAAAATCAAGTTGAGCGCATCAGGAAATATCCGAAAAGCGTGAAAACGCCCAAACAATTTTATGCCGCCGTGGGGCTTTAAAAAGCAAATATTTTCTGTATAATAGAGGAAAAGCAGCAATGAAGGGAAGACGTATTATGAAAATCGTTATAATTGACGACAGCATAGTGAATCCGGGCGATCTTAGCTGGGAACAGATAGAGAGACTCGGCGAGCTGACCGTGTACTCGTCGGAAGCGCGGGACAAGGAGGAGATCATACGGCGCGCAGCCGATGCGGATATCATTATCGCCGACCCGCCCGATGTTCCGCACGGGCTTATTGAGGCGTGTCCGAAGCTCAAGGGCATTTTTCTTCTCTCGACCGGCTATGACCATATAGATCTTGAAGCGGCGAAAAAACGCGGCATTGTCGTATGCAATGTGCCGTCCTACGGCACGGCGGCGGTATCGCAGTATGCGATCGCCCTGCTGCTGGCGATTTGCAGCCATACGGACTTCTACTCCGCAAAAGTCCACGAGGGGCTTTGGTTCAACAGAACGCATGAAATAATCGGCGAGCATAGGCTTATCGAGCTTGAGGGGAAGACGATGGGCGTGATAGGCTTCGGCAGAATAGGTCAGCGCGTCGGGCTTATCGCCAAGGCCATGGGCATGAATATCATCGCCTACAACCGCAGTCAGAACGACGCCGGACGCGCAATAGGCGAATATGTTGATTTGGAGGAGCTTTTTGCGCGCTCCGACGTCATATCCCTGCACGCGCCGCTGAACGACAGCAGCCGTCATATCATCAATGCCGCCGCCATTGAAAAGATGAAAGACGGCGTTATCATCATCAACAACGGGCGCGGCGGGCTTGTCGATAACAAGGCGCTGGCAGACGCGCTCATTTCCGGAAAGGTTTATGCCGCCGGGCTTGACGTTGTGGACGGCGAGCCTATCGCGCAGGATAATCCCCTGCTCACAGCGCCGCACTGCATAATCACGCCCCACATAAGCTGGCTCCCGAAGGAAGCGCGGCAGAAGATCATCGACGCCTGCGATGAAAATATACGCGCCTTTATGCACGGCAGGCCGACAAACAACGTGGCAAAATAAAAATCAGCTTGTCAAAGAACCAAGGTTCTCTGACAAGCTGATTTTTATAGGCTCTAAAATAAATGTTGGGGTGGACGCTCGTAAAGAGAGGTCCACACCCAAC
>ERZ857629.4578-NODE-4578-length-10617-cov-9.151486_pt1 | contig 10617 bp, 11 predicted proteins | sample MGYA00519700_ERZ857629 | MGnify/ENA primary metagenome ERZ857629 (study PRJEB31778, sample SAMEA3449351) | human gut metagenome | biome: human gut; feature: human-associated habitat; material: faeces | place: United Kingdom | collected 2010/2012 ... | reverse complement strand
TATGCCGTGCTGTTTGGCTTCTAAAACCTTGTGTGTCCTTGTCAACTGATGGTAAATAAAACCGAAAGCATTGGAGAACGCTATGGACGAAAATAAGAACAGCACCCCGGAAAGCACTCCGGAAGAAAATAATATAAATCCAGCGCAACCGGAAGCCAACACCGCCGGGCCCGGGGAGGGCAAAAACAAAAGGAGCCTCCGCAACACCATACTGACCTGCATAAGCATCGCTCTGGTATTATTTGCGGCCATAATAGTTCTGCGCCAGTACGTATACCTGCCCGGCCAGTACGAGGCGCCCCCCACCCCCGCCGTTACAGAGACCCCCGTGGCCACGCCCGAGCCTACCCCCTACGTCAAAAAGATACCCGTAATGATGTACTTTACCGGCAGGGAAATAAGCTTCCCGGTAGAGACGGTGGGCATAGTGCCCTATACCGACAGCAAGGGCAGGGAGGTCAAGGCCGAGGACGGCAGCACGGTGTACACCATGGGTACGGTGGATTCCGAAAAGGTCTCCGCATGGCTGGATGCCAGCGCCTCCCCCGGGGAATACGGCAACGCCATATTCAACGGCCATGTATCCTGGAAAAAGGTAGCGGGCGTTTTCTCCGTACTCCCCAAGATGGAGGAGGGCGAGGAGATAATAGTGGAATACGACGACGGCAGCACCATGACCTTCACCGTTACCAATGTTGACATTTACGGCATAGACGACGTACCGGAAACCGTGATGGCCTACGACACCGGCGATTCCCGCATGACGCTGATCACCTGCTACGGCGAAAGCTGGAACAGCGGCCTGGGCACACGCAACCAGCGCTGTGTGGTCGTAGCCAAGCCCGTGGACAGCTCAAAGATCATAACGCCTCCCGCGGTCACTCCGAACCCCGACGAGGACTGCGACACCTGAGACGACTGATTTTTGCAGCATGCAAATAAAACACCGTCCCGCTGCCCGGGGCGGTTTTTCTTTTTGTTCACATTCCCTCGCGTTCTTTTAACCGCCCTTTAACCTTGCCCCATTATAATATACTTAAAATTATTGTATGATTTTTGCGCTTCATACTTCATACGGGAGGTTCAGATGCCAAAAAAGACCGCCATAATATTCGGGGATTCTATAATGAAGGGCACGGTGTATGAGGGCGGAAGGTACCGCTCCTGCTATACCGAGGTTTTTCTGCCCCAGATGGAGGGGCTGGACATAGCTCTTGATAACCGCTCCCGCTTCGGCTACACTGCGGAACGCGGGCTGGGGCTCATTAAAAAGGCCATCGCTGCCGGGGAAAAGCCGGATTACGCCCTGGTGGAATACGGCGGGAACGACTGCAACTTCGACTGGCCGGCCATAGGCCGGGATCCGGACTACCCCCATCAGCCCGTCACAGCCCTTGCCGATTTTGAAGCCACCATGCGGGAATGCATAGGACTGCTGCGCGGCGCAGGCATAACACCGGTACTAATGTCGCTGCCGCCGGTGGATTCCGATAAGTACTATGAATACATAATATCCAAAGGTGTTGACAGGTGCAGCCTGTTGAAGTTCCTCGGTACGCCTCTTTCCATATACCGCTATCAGGAGCTGTATTCCGTCGCCATATCAAAGCTGGCCCGGTCGGAGGAGCTGCCCTTTGTTGACGTGCGCTCCGCATTTCTCGAGTGCATAGGCAGCCCGTTTAGCCAGCTCATATCCGGCGACGGCCTGCACCCCACCGAAAAAGGGTATGAGATAGTTGCCAGGTGCTTCCGGGAGCGGCTGGAATCCATAAAGTGAGGCTTTCGAAAAAGTGGCTAAGCGCCACTTTTTCGAGTTTTTTCATTCGTTGCTTGCGCCTATGGCGCGGCCAGCACCGAATGCAGAGTACGAAAACCTCTGGGTTTTCATCCGTTCTGACGCACACCCCCCAGGGGGCCTTCTCTTGCCCCTGCGGGGCAATTCACCTTGTGTCGTCAGAGCCGGATTGAACATAAGGGGCTGCGGCCCCTTAATAACCCCAAGGTTTTTTGACAGGCTGAAGTAAATAGCTTGCACGGCAGAAAATTAGCATATTCCTCTTGCAATTATACGAAAAGTATTGTATCATAATCAAGTGCGGCGGCGTAGGCTCGTCCGCACTGATCGCGGAGCAGTATCGAAGTGGTCATAACGGGCACGACTGGAAATCGTGTGACGGTCGAAAGCCGTCCGTGAGTTCGAATCTCACCTGCTCCGCCAATAACAAAAGACCTCCCTTGCGGGGGTCTTTTGTTGTTATGATGAAGAGCGGGTGGGATTCGAAGGGGACGTCCCGCCGGGCGAAAACTTTATCTTAGTTTTTCCCCTTATTCATACACCTCTTTCTTTAGCACGCCTATATAGGGCAGGTTGCGGTAATGGCCCGCATAGTCCAGACCGTAGCCCACCACGAACTCGTCAGGTATGTCAAAGCCCACCGCGTCCGCGCCTATCCCGCCCCCATGGCGGGGCTTATCAAGAAGGCATACCGTCTTCATGGAAGCGGGCTTTCTTGAGGCGAACAGCTCTTTCAGGTACTGGAGTGTAAGGCCGCTGTCTATTATGTCTTCCACGATCACCACGTGGCGGCCGGTTATGTTGGAATCCAGATCCTTGATTATCCGCACAACGCCTGTGGACTTGGAGCTTACGCCGTAGCTGGATACCGCTATGAAGTCCATAAACACCCCGCAGTCCATTGCCCTGCAAAGGTCGGTATAGAATACCGATGCGCCCTTGAGTATGCACACCATAAGCGGCTGCTTGCCCCGGTATTCCTCCGCAAGCTCCGCCCCCAGCTCCCTCACCCGCGCTTCTATCTGCTCCCTTGTGAAGAGCACCCTCTGAATGTCGTTTTCCGGCGTAGTTATCCGCATTTTTACCTCTCCTTATTATGTAAATTCCAATATTTTCGCCTTGCCTGCGGCCATATAAGAGTCTATCGGAAAAGCGGGCCGCTGTCCAGCAAAATCGCTATTGCTATTTACCCTCTTATTTGTTATTTTAATACCATCAGTTGACAAGAGGGGTCAATATATGCGCTCGGAAAATTTAAATATCAGGGCCGCCGCGGGCAGGGCCGGAGCTTCGGAAAAATTAGATATCAGGGCCGCCGCGGGCATAACCGGGGCTTACGTGGCATACATGATGGGCTCGGGCTTTTCCACGGGGCAGGAGATACTCCAATACTTCGCCTGCTACGGCATGGCGGGGCTTTTCAGCATACTGCTTTGCATGGGCCTTTTGATATTCGCCGCCGTGTCCTTCATCCGTGCCGGATACCGGGAGCAGTTCAAAAAGCCTGAGGACGTATACGTATACTACTGCGGCAAAAGGCTGGGCAAAGCGTATCACTACTTTACCACGGTATCCATTTACCTCTGCTTCATAGTCATGGTGGCGGCGGCGGGCGCAGCCGTGGAGCAGTATTTCGGCATTTCCCGCATAATCGGCGCCATAGCCATAGGCGTGCTGGCCTGCGCCACGGTCATGCTGGGGCTCAACAATCTGGTGAGCATACTGGGCCGCATAGGGCCTGTTATGATAGTCATGGTCATACTCATGGGTGTCATCACCATATGCCGCTCCGACCTGGGCGCTGCCGCCGGGACTATCGCCAAAATACCCAATATGCAGCTTCTTCGGGCCTCCGGCAGCTGGGTGTTGGCGTCCATAAGCTATGTGGGCATAAGCGTGGTATGGCTGGCCAGCTACCTTACCTCCATCGGCAAGAGCGCAAGCAGCATCAGGAGCGCTTCCGCCGGTGCGGCCGGCGGCGTTATCGCCTTCTATATAGGAATGCTCCTGATATACTTCGCGATAATGCTCAACATAGACGAGCTTGCGGGGGCGCAGATACCCATGCTGATACTTGCGGGACACATAAGCCCCGTGATGAGCGGGGTATTCTCTATACTGATAGTCACCGGCATATACACGGCCTCGGTGCCGCTGCTCTGGCAGACCGCCTTCCGCCTTGCTGAGGAGGGCTCCCTGCGCTTCAAGCGCATAGCCGTGATACTGGCCGCCGCAGGTATAGCGGCAAGCCTGCTGCTGCCCTTCAACCGCCTTATGAACATAGTTTACGTGCTGATAGGCTATCTGGGCTTCCTGCTGCTGGCGTGCATGGTGCTGAAGGCTGTAAAGATAATAAAATAAATAAAGGAGAGTAAAGTATGAAGCGCCTGATAACAACCCTTATCCTTCCCCTGCTCCTGCTCACCGCCTGCAAAAGCGCCGAGAAGTTTGACCCTTCGGACTATACCTTCCCGCCGGAGGACGTGAGGGAGATGGAATGGGCGCTGGATGAGGCCGGGCTTGAGGGCTACAAGGCGGAGGATGCCCGCATGACCACCGACAAGGTTCCGGACGACATCGCCATAATGCGGCTCACGAAAAAGGGCTGCGAGACGGTCGTAATGGTCAATATGCGGCTTTTTGGCGGCGTGGAGCGGCAGTGCGGCATCAGCTTCGGCTATAATCAGAAGCCGGGGGACGAGGAGCAGCTGAGCGCCTTTGTTTCAGACGATTACCCGCTTTTCTGGAGGCTGGCGGGCATAGCCCTTGAAGCGCCGGAGGCGGTAGAAAAGCTGCAAAATGACTGCGCCGAATATTTCACCGAACCGCCTGAGGATACCTCCCAATGGAAATGGAGCGGCAGCGAGGGCGAGCTTTCCTGCACCGCGAGCTATTACTTCCACCCCGGCTTTGAGCTTTGGCTGCCCTCGGAGATAACGTTAAACAAATAAACGGTACGCAAAAAGAGCCCCGCAGGGCTCTTTTCAGAGTGTCAAAAAAGTGGCTGAATGCCACTTTTTTGAGTTTTCTCATTCGGTGCTTGCGCCTATGGCGCGGACAGCACCTCATGCAGGGAAAGCCTTGCTACGCAAGCGCCTTTTGCGGATTTGCCGCACACCCCCCAGGGGGCCTTCTCTTGCCCCTACGGGGCAATTTACCTTGTGTCGCCAAATCCGAATAAAGCCATAAGGGGCTGAGGCCCCTTATCAACCCCTGGGTTTTTCGACAGTCTCAAAAGAGCCCCGCAGGGCTCTTTTTTTGCTTCTCTTATTCTGTTTCCTACTTCTTGAGCCCCTTGGTGCAGCCCTGAACCATCTTTGTGAGGGCGAAGAGGGCTATGACGTTGGGGATGACCATGAGCTGATTGAACATGTCGGAAAGCTCCCAGACCAGGTCGTTGGAGGCGAGGGTGCCGAGGAAGATGAACACCAGCGCTATCACGGTGTAGATCTTATAGGACTTATCGCCGAAGAGGTACTGCATATTGATCTTGCCGAAGAGGTTCCAGCCCAGTATGGTGGAGAAGGCGAAGAAGAACAGGCAGATAGCCACGAACATATTGCCGAAGCCGGCGCCGAACACGGTACCGAAGGCGGTCTGGGCCAGATTTGCCTTGCCTATGGTATCCACAACAGCGCCCATATAGCCGTTAGCCAGCACGCCGTCGGGGGTGTACATGGTGGAGATTATCACCAGGGAGTTGAGGGTCAGCACCACGAAGGTATCGATGAACACGCCTATCATGGCTACGCAGCCCTGATCGTGGGGCTCAGCGACGTTGGCGAGGGCGTGTGCGTGGGGGGTGGAGCCCATACCGGCTTCATTGGAGAACAGGCCGCGCTTTGCGCCCTGGCTGAGGGCGATCTTCAGCGCCGCGCCGAAGCCGCCGCCGATTATGGCCTGGGGCTTAAAGGCATACTTGAATATCATGCCGAAGGTGGCGGGGACGTACTTGATGCGCGCTATGAGTATCGCAAGGCCGCCTACGAGGAATATGGCCGCCATTATGGGCACTATCTTCTCGGTGACGGAGGCAAGGCGCTGCACGCCGCCGAGGAATATGAAGCCGCAGATAGCCACCAGCACGGCGCCCATTACCCAGCTGGGTATGCCGAAGGCGGTGGAGCAGGTGGAGCCTATGGAGTTGGACTGCACCATGCAGCCGAAGAAGCCCAGCGCAAGTATTATGGCTATGGCGAAGAAGCCAGCGAGGAACTTGCCGAAGCCGCCCTTAAAGGCCGTGGTTATGTAGTAGACGGGGCCGCCCTTTATCTGGCCGTCCTCGCCCTTTATGCGGGTCTTCTGCGCCAGCACGGCTTCCGCGTATATCGTCGCCATGCCGAAGAAGGCTATTACCCACATCCAGAATATCGCGCCGGGGCCGCCGGTGAGTATCGCGCCGGAGGCGCCCACGATGTTGCCCGTGCCGACCTGGGCGGCGATAGCCGTGGCGAGAGCCTGGAAGGAGCTCATGCCACTCTCATGCTTTTCGCCGTTGAGCTTGAGGTTGCCGAATACCTTCTTCATGCCCTCGCCGAAGCAGCGCACCTGCACGAAGTTGGTCTTTATGGAGTACCAGAGGCCTACGCCGATAAGAAGTATCACCAGAACATAGTCCGAAAGATAGCTGTTCACCGTCTGAACAAAATGCAGCAGATTATCCATTCTTTTCCTTCTCCCTTACTTATTTTATGCAGTTATTCCTGCATTAAAATAATAAACTTTTGTATAGATTTTGTCAATCTTGTTTCTTTATTATCTTAAAAGTAAATCCTTCGGCCTTTATGCCCTATTTGCGCCGCTTTTGCCACCGCGCCGCCATTTTTTATACGGTACCGGTGCAATTCCTGCGTCATTAAAAATAACACCTTAAATAATATATTATCGTTTATTATAACCAAAAAAAAGAGCCCCTGCCGGGGCTCCAATAAATTTATATGGCTGTATGCCTTAGAAGGCGGCTATGACAGCGCCCTCGTACTTTTCCTCCATGAACTTCTTGGCGGTGTCGCTCTGGAGGGCGGCAAGCAGCGCCTTTGTGGCTTCGTCGTTCTCATGGCCTTCCTTTACTACCAGCACGTTTGCGTAGGTGTCGGCGGCGATGGAGTCCTTATCCTCTATGGCAAGGGCGTCCTTTACCTTGAGGCCCGCCTGAATGGCGTAGTTGCCGTTTATGACCGCCGCGTCCACGTCCTGAAGGGAGCGGGCCAGCTGGGCTGCCTCAATCTCCTTGATGCTGAGATTCTTGGGGTTCTCGGCTATATCCAGCACGGTAGCGGTAAAGGTGATGCCCTCCTTGAGCTTGATGAGGCCCTGAGCCTCCAGCAGAAGCAGCGCGCGGGCTTCGTTTGTGCCGTCGTTGGGTATGGCGATGGAGCCGCCCTCGGGGATAGCGGAGAGGTCAGAGGTCTTGCCTGCGTAGATGCCGAAGGGCTCATAGTGTACCTTGCCCACGGCTACCAGATGGGTGCCGTTTTCCTCGTTAAAGTTATCCAGGTAAGGGGTATGCTGGAAGTAGTTGGCGTCCAGATCCCCCTGCTCCAGTGCGGTGTTGGGCAGCACATAGTCGGTGAACTCCACCACCTCAAGGTCATAGCCCGCCGCCTTGAGCTCATCCTTTACGGCATTGAGTATCTCCGCATGGGGGGTGACGGAAGCGCCTACCTTGACCTTTACCAGCTCGGAGGGAGCGGCGCTCTCGGTCGTTTCGGGGGCTGCGGTCTCGGCAGGGGCCGCCTCAGGCTGGGCGCAGGCCGCGAAGGACAGCGCCAGTACAAGGGTCAGTACGATTGCGATCAGCTTTTTCATTTTGTTTTCCTCCTGAAAAATTATAAAAATTTTTATATATATCAAGCCTGACGGCTCAATTATCTATCTTCTTCTCTTATCCGACTTCACTACCAGCCTGTCGCCGATAAGCTGAATGAGCTGCACCAGCAGCACCAGCAGCACTACGGCGATCCACATCATGTCAGGCTGGAAGCGGTGGTAGCCGTAGTTTATGGCTATGGCCCCAAGGCCGCCGCCCCCCAGCGCGCCCGCCATGGCGGAGTAGGAAAGTATGGTGGTGGTGACTATCGCCGCGCCGTTGAGCAGCGAGGGCGTGCTCTCGGGCAGCAGCACCCGGGTGATTATCTGGAACACCGACGCGCCCATGCTTTGAGCCGCCTCTATCACGCCGTGGTCCACCTCCTTGAGCGACCCTTCCACCATGCGGCCCACATATGGCGCTGCCGCTATTACCAGCGGAGGGATTACCGCCGTGGAGCCTATGGTGGTGCCAACTAAGAAACGGGTGAGGCCCAGCACGCACACCATGAGTATCAGAAAGGGCACGGAGCGGAGTATGTTCACCACCACGTCCAGCGTCCTGTACAACACAGGCCGTGGGCTTATGCCGTCGGGGGCGGAGGTGGTCAGCAGTACGCCTATGGGCAGGCCCAGCAGGTAGGATATGGCGGTGGATACGAGGGTCATGTATAAGGTCTCCAGTATGCCGTCGCCAAAGAGTTTCACAAGCTGCGGATCAAACATGGTATGCCTCCTCAAGGTACTGTACCCCGTGGAGATCGAGGTACTTCTTCATCTTATCTCCAAGCTCCCGGTTTTCCGGGAGCTGTATGAGGGTGTAGCCGTGCATCTTGCCCTCAATCGTCTTTGTGTCCGCAAAGAGTATGTTTACCGGGGCGCCACACTCCAGCACCATGTCGCATATGACGGGGCTGGAGGTCTGGGTCCCGTCGAAGATTATGCGCAGGCACCTTTCTCCCAGCACCTCCTCGCCCAGCCTGCCGCTGGCGTACAGCAGCCTTTTCGCTATCTCCGTCTTTGGGTTCATGAATATGTCGGATACCTCGCCCACCTCGGCTATCTGGCTGTGGTCGATTATGGCCACCCTGTCGCATATCTCCTCTATAACGCTCATCTCGTGGGTTATAACTACTATGGTTATGCCAAGGGTCCTGTTTATTTCCTTCAGCAGCGACAGTATGGAGCGGGTGGTGGTGGGGTCGAGGGCTGAGGTGGCCTCATCGCAAAGCAGCACCTTCGGGCTGGGCGCAAGGGCCCGGGCTATGGCTACCCTCTGCTTCTGCCCGCCGGATAGCTGGGCGGGATAGGCCTTTTCCCTGTTGTCCAGCTCGACGAGCTTTAAAAGCTCCCGCGCCCGCGCCCTGGCCTCCCTCCTGCTCACCCCCGCTATCTCCAGCGGGAAGCAGATGTTATCGAGGGCAGTCTTTTGCATGAGCAGGTTGAACTGCTGGAATATCATTCCTATGCCCCTTCTGGCGTTGAGCAGCTCCTTTTTGTTCAGCGCGCCCAGCTTTTTTCCGTCCACCGTTACGCTGCCCTCCGTGGGGTGTTCAAGGTAGTTCATACAGCGTACCAGCGTGCTCTTGCCCGCCCCGGAGAGGCCGATTATGCCGAATATCTCCCCCGCCCTTACGGAAAGGTCTATATCCCTGAGGGCGGTCACTGCGTCCGATCCGGTGCCGAAGGTCTTTGTAAGGCCCCTTATGGCTATCATTTCACGTGCTTCCATCTTTTTCTCCAATCCGAAGTATTGCATTAAAAAAGCCGCAAGCTCTGCGCTTACGGCCTATAAATCAAAACACTGCCCTTTAAGTACAAAAGGCTTTATTGCAGGCAACGCAAGCGCTCTCCATGCCCGAGGGACATGGAGCAGCACATCATCATGCCGTACATGGTAATAGCGGTGTTTATCATAAGTGCTCTCCTTTCCCTTTTGCATGGGCCGTTTGCCCTGCCCGGATATATTATTTGTTGGGATAATAACACGTATGGGCGGCGTTTGTCAAGCATTCTTTTTCGAAGAAATGGCTTCTATCCATTTCTTCGAGTTTTTTCGGGTTTTGCCTCTCGCATACGCTCCCGGGCGGCAAAACCCGCAGAGTACGAAAACCTCTGGTTTTCATCCGTTTTGACGCACATGTCGTCAAAGCCGAAATTAACTTAAGGGGCTGCGGCCCCTTAACAACCCTTGGGCTTTTGGGTGTTTTTCTTTCAAATGCCGAACAGCCGCGCCCCATTCTCCTCCACCCTCTTGGCCATCTCATCTGCGCTTACTCCCTTTATCTCAGCCATTTTGCGGCATATCGCGGGTATGCTGCCGGGGTCGTTGCGCTCTCCCCGGTGGGGCTCCGGGGCCATGTAGGGACAATCGGTTTCGGTGAGAAGCCTGTCAATGGGAGTGGCGGCGCAGGCCGCCGGGCCTTTTTTGTTTGACCTGAAGGTAAGCGCACCGCCGAAGGCTATGTACAGCCCCAGCCCTGCGCAGCGCTCCGCAATCTCGGCGCTGCCGGAAAAGCAGTGCATAACGCCTTTTATCCTTCCCCCGTAGCTTTCCAGCACCTCCATGCAGTCCCCGTATGCCTCCCGGATATGCATGGAAACCGGCATATCCCGCTCTATGGCCATATCGAGCTGGCGGCGGAACAGCTCAAGCTGCTTTTCCCTGTTGTAGGGCTTCCAGTAGTAGTCCAGCCCTATCTCCCCCAGCGCAACGCATTTGGGGTGGCGCAGGTATTTTTCCAGCGCGGCGATATCGCTTTCCGTACAGCTTTCCGCGAATTCCGGGTGAATGCCGAAGGCGAGGTATATGCCGGGGTTTTGCTCCGCAAGGGCCGCGGAAACCGGGAAATCCTTCGGGTCGCAGGAAATCTCTATTATTTTGCCTATACCCCCGGCGGCAAGACCCTTTATAAGCTGCTGCCTGTCATGGTCAAAGGCGCCGTCCGTCAGGTGGGCGTGGGTGTCTATGTACATCTAAAACTCCTTTTTAAGGCTCCGCATGAACAGGGCGG
>ERZ857629.4572-NODE-4572-length-10629-cov-2.897768_pt1 | contig 10629 bp, 10 predicted proteins | sample MGYA00519700_ERZ857629 | MGnify/ENA primary metagenome ERZ857629 (study PRJEB31778, sample SAMEA3449351) | human gut metagenome | biome: human gut; feature: human-associated habitat; material: faeces | place: United Kingdom | collected 2010/2012 ... | reverse complement strand
TATAAAACAAATTTAATTCTTTTTTGAATAGTATAATGGAACATAATTTCACCAGTTAATTTTATGTTCTGGGAAAATCATTTATGTTAAATTAGTAGCTGACTATTATAAAAACCCAAGATTAATCTTTGGGTTTAGTAAATATCATTATTATAAAGGAAAATACTACTGCTGCTACAACGCCAGTTGATACTCCTGCTAGCATATTGTTAAATAAACCGAGAACTCCACTTTTTAAATATCCTTCATATACATAATTAGTTAGGGTATTACCAAATGACATAATTGGTAAGTTTGCTCCTGCTCCTACACATTCTGCTATTTTATCGTATATACCAAAGATAGCTAAGAATGCTCCTATTACAACAAATAGTGATGTGATGTGTCCTGGAGTAAGTTTGGTTTTACTTAAGATTATTTGACCGATTAAACATAATAAACCGCAGAAAAGAAATGAATATACTAGAGTCATTTAGACACCTCTATTTCTATTGCATGAGTTACTGCTGGAATACTTTCTTTTTGATTTACTAGTAATGGACTATGAAGTGATCCAGTTGCTAGTAAAAGAATTCTTTTATATTTTTTATTATAAATGGTGTTATTAAAGAAATATAATGGTAATACGGCTGGGCCAGATGCGCCACTTGCTTCATTTTTTTGATAGAAGTTAGCGCCAGCATCTTCATAGTTTTTAAGTTTAATATTTTCTTTTTTTAGAAGTTCCAAGAAAATCTTTTTACCAACCTCACCTAAATCACCGGTTAAAACTAAGTCATAATCTTCAGGTGATTTGTTTTGATTTTTTAAATGGTCTATAAGGGTTCTTACAGCACTTGGGGCCATAACTGCGCCCATATTGTAAGCATCTTTGATGTAAGAGTCAGTTACCATACCAAGAGTACTACTTACTATTTTATATTTAGTTTCTTTTTTTGTAAGTTTAATACCAATTGCACCAGTTGCAGTTATTGTACTTCTTTTTGGTACTGGTGCTCCGTATTCAGTGGGAAATCTAAATTGTTTCCCTGCTGTTAAATTATGAGAACTTGTGATAAACAAGCCATCTTTGATATTTTTAAAACTTAGCATGTTCGCAATTGTGATAAGTCCTGATACAGAAGAAGCACAAGCATTATATAATCCTAGATAAGGGATAGATACATTTTTTGCACCAATAGCTGATGAGGTCATTTGATCCATTAAATCACTAGCTACTAAAACACTTGGTTTAGAGTTACGATTAAAGTAGTTAAGAATAACTTTTTGCATTTTGACTTCAGCTTTTTCAAATGTACTTTCATTAAAATAATAATCATTGATACTTAAATTATATTTTTTTAAATTAGTTTCTTTAGCTTTAGGGCCTACAATACTAAACCACTCTTCAATATAAACATTTTTATAGTTAAACATTAATAATCACCTTTATTATTCCAAATATAAAACCACTTATTGTTCCGTATAATAAGACACAGCCAGCTAATTTAAAGAAATTAGCACCAATACCAGTAATTAAACCATCCTTTTTGTAATCTAGTGCACAGCTCATAATTGAGTGAGCAAAACCGGTTATTGGAATAATTAAACCACACTTAAATTTGGATACTATATTATCAAAAGTTCCTAAGCTAGTAAGTAAGCAGGCTAGAAAGATAAAGATTATTAAGACCCAACTTATAGCATCATCTACGGTTAAATGATAGCAACTTGTTAAAATCATTTTGATGCCTTCTCCTAAAAAGCCAATTGTTCCGCCTAGTAGAAAAGCATTTAAAGCATCTTTGCCAGTATTTTCTTTTGGTGTTAATTTGTCTACTATCTTTAAATATTCTTGTCTATTCATATTCATCACACTACTATTATGAGGATAAATAATATTTTTTATGCAGCAAAGTAACTTTTAATTTTTTGTTTGCCTTTTTGTTCTATTCTAGATACTTTAACTTGACTAATTCCTAGAGCTGATGCTGTTTGAGCTTGTGTTAAATCTTCAAAGTATCTTATTTTAATTACTTTTCTTTCCATATCATTTAAAGAAGCTAGTGAATCGTTTACTAAAATTTGATTATCCCAGTTTTCTTCTTTACCAATACATTCTTTAATAGATAAGTTACCATTTAATGTAGCAAATTCATCATCAATACTCATCATTTTCGTAGTTAAAGTTACTACTTCATAATATAAGCTTTCATCTATTTCTAAATACAAGCAAAGTTCTGTGTTAGATGGCATTTTACCATTAATTGAAGCTAAATGCATTCTTGCTTCTTCAATCTTTTTATAGAGTTTTAAGTAAGCTTTATTTAATTTAATATCCCTGCTTTTGTTAGCTAATTCATACATTTCACCAAAGATATACTTATAAGCAAAGTTAATAAAGTTATCATTAACACTAGCATCATAATTACGATAGGCTTTTATTAAACCTATACATCCTGCTTGATATAAATCATCTAACTCAACATTATAAAATTTCTTAGCAATCTTATATATTAATTTTTCATATTTTTGAATCAGCTCATATTCTTCCATATTATCACCCTATATTATTATTTTTTGTAATGCAGTAAGTTCACTTTCAGTTACTTCATAATTTTCTTTAAATTTAATATTACTAGAACATATAAGTCCATTTCCTAAATTTTTTCTAGTAGCTTCAATGCCTTCATAAAGACATTCTTTACCATAAATATCTATTTTATTAATATTTTGAATATTGTATACAATATATTTTATTCCTTGATTTTTGATTACTGGTATTAAGTAATCGTTAAGACTTTTATATGTATATTTAGTAAGTTCTCCAAATAGTCTTACAAATAAGACGCCTTTACGATACTCCATATTTATTTTTAACATACTCATCTCCTTGCAATTTACTATAAGTATAATAGTCTTTAGTTTATACAGATTCGACAAAACTAGTTTTTATTTTTTGAATAATTAAGACAAATAAGAGTAAAATATTAATTGAAATACATATATAATGACTTTCAATCTTACTTTCTTTTTCTATTACTTTTGAGGTGTTTTCGGAAGTTTTTATAGTCGTTCTTGAGATTTTTTGGTCTTCAGTTTTATTTACCAATAATTTTTTAGACTGATTATTTTTAACATTTTCTTGTTTAATTTGGGGTTTAGTTATCTCTTTATTTACAACGTTGTTTGGTAAACTAATTATTTCTTTTGGAATATTAACAATTTTTTGGTTAAGTTTTACTTTGTGATATATAGCATTATCTAAATAATTGATTTTAATAAGATATGTTCCTTCTTTAGTTATATCTAAATTAGTTTCAATTTGATATTTACTACTTGGTAAACTTGAATTTATTAATGTAATATAATCTTCTACACTATTTATTTCATCTTTAATATTAAAAACTTCTCTTTTATAGTATTTATAAATATCTTGATATTTTTCTTTATCTTGATAATAATTTTTAGGTGGGGTTTCCGTGTAATTTTCACTATAAATTATTTCTTCTTTAGTACACTCAAATATTTTAGACTCATTATAATAATATGATACTGAATTATCTGAAGGATTAGAAATTAGTGATGGAGATGTTTTAATTATTTGGTTAAATTCATCAAGATTATAAAATTCTAAATTAGTCATGTTAGAGTTTTTCTTAGTTTCAATTTTGTATACGTATCCTAAATATGGTGGAAGTTTTTTCTTTGAAAAATCAAAATTGTAAACAAAATCTTCATCAAAAACCTCGTCATAGAAGATAACTATATTTAGGTCATTTAAATGATACCCTTTTTTTAAATCTAGAATTAAAAAGAATTTTTGATCTTTATATTCAACATCATTAAAAGAATCATATTCTATATTTATTTCTTTAGATGATACTTCAATATTTGAAATATTAATTCTTTTATTTTGATTTTCATATGGATACTGTCTTATAATTATATATCTAATTATATCGTCAGTTCCTAAAAGGGCATTTGTTGTTTTGCCGGTGCCATAAATATCAGAACTGTTATACTCTTTTATTATTTTAGAATCTTCATAATTTATGTTTGCATGACAATTTTCTTCTTTTTGATAGCCGAAGTCTTCTTTAATGATTTGATAATTTGCATATATTCTTGACTTTTCAACTTTAACAAGGTCACTTTCTGGTTCTTTTTTGGCACTTTCTTTCTCAAAAATATAGTTTGTATAATATTCTTTAGCATAAATATTTACTGGTAGTAATAAAATTATTATTAATATAAACTTTTTCATCTTTTCCTCCTCATTAGTTATTGTTGTAAGAAGAATAGCTATTTCCTTTTTTTTATTTTTAATTTTTTTGATAAGAGAACTGTAAAGGTGGCTACCCCACTAGACAAAATCATTATTTTATATTATAATTAGACGTACGAAATGAAACTTTTCAATTATTTTTTAAGGAGGAATATTAATGAAGAATAACGAGAAAGTTACGACTATTTTTGCATTGGGCGGACTTGGTGAAGTTGGCAAAAATATGTATGTCGTTGAACATGAAAATGAAATTGTTATGTTTCCAGAAGGAGATTTACTTGGAATTGATTATGTAATACAAGATGTTACTTATTTAAAACAAAATGAAAATAAAATTAAAGCTTTATTTATTACTCATGGTCATGAAGATCATATTGGCGGTATTACTTTTCTTTTACAAAATGTCAATATTCCGGTTATTTATGCTCCAAGAATTGCTTGTGATTTAATTAGAAATAAGTTTGCTGATAGAAATGTCAATTATAAGAATTTAGAAATTTATGATAAAGATAGTGTGTTTAAGTATAAATATTTTGAAATTTCTTTTGTTACTACTACCCACTCTATTCCAGATAGTTTTGCGATAGTAATTAAAACACCTAATGGGATTATATTTGAAACTGGAGATTTTAAGTTTGATTTAACACCTATTGGACCAATGGCTGATATTCATAAGATGGCGGCTTTAGGTAGTGAGGGTGTAAAGTTACTTTTAAGTGATAGTACGAATGCACTAAGCCCTGGGTTTTCGGCAAGTGAATCTTGCGTTGATGAAGCTTTAAGTGATGTATTTGCTAAACATAATTCGAGAATTATTCTAGCGACATTTGCTTCTAATATTTATCGTATTAAACATATTGTTGAGACTTGCAGAAAGAATAATCGTAAGATAGTTACATTTGGTCGTTCTATGGAGACTGCTAAAGAAATAGCCCTAAAAAACAACTTAATAACTGATAAGACAATCTTTATTGAGCCTAGTGAAGCTAAGAATTTAAAGAAACATCAAATTTGTATTTTGTGTACTGGATCACAAGGCGAACCACTTGCAGCACTTTCTAGAATTGCTAATGGAACCCATAAACAAATTGAGTTAATTCCTGATGATATCGTTGTATTTTCATCTAGTCCAATTCCAGGAAATAGAGCTTCTATAAATAGAATAATTAATAAGTTATATTTAAAAGGTGTTAAGGTTTATACAAATACTGAATTATCAGATATTCATACATCGGGACACGCTAAGCAAGAAGAACAAAAATGGATGCTTAGAATTATTAAGCCACAGTATTTTATGCCAATGCATGGTGAGTATCGTATGCTTAAAACACATGGTGATTTAGCAGTTGATTGTGGTATTCCTAAAGAAAACATTTTCATTTGTAAGAATGGCGATACCGTAGAACTTACTAAAGATGGTGCTAGACTTGGTAAAAGAGTTCAAGCTGGTGATGTTTATGTAGATGGTTCGAGAATTGGTGATATTGGTTCAGTTGTTATTAAAGATCGTAAACTAATGAGTCAAGATGGAATTCTTGTTACAATACTTAATATTAACCCTTTAACTAGAGAACTTTTGATAAAACCTAATATTACTACTAGAGGCTTTGTGTTAGTTAATGAAAATGCAGAACTATTATCAAAGATAGAAAATAAAGTTTCAGAGATTGTGGTTAAAGCTATTAAAAATTCTTATAATTATGTAGATTTAAAGAATCAAATTATTTTAGAACTTAATCCATTTATTAATGAACTTACTGGTAGAAGGCCAATTATATTACCAGTTATTATGGAAGTAAGAGAAAATATTTAACATAATTTTTAACTTATCATATTATAGAGTATGATAAGTTTTTTTAGTGAATTAAATCCAATTTTACAGTCATTAATTATGGGAATAATTACGTTTTTAATTACGACACTTGGAGCAGCTACAATCTTTTTATTTAAAAATATTAATGATAATTTAATGACAAAATTTATCAGTGTGTCTGCGGGAATTATGATAGCTTCTAGTATATTTTCTTTAGTAGTGCCAGCTCTTGATTATGGTGGTGAGTTAAAGTTAGGTCCGATTATTATTTCAGTAAGTTTATTAATGGGAGCTTTACTACTTTTTGGAATATCAAAGATTAATTTAAATAGTTCTAAAAAGATAAATAGTTTAATTCTATCAATTACAGTTCACAATATTCCTGAGGGAATGGCCATTGGGGTTGCATTTGGTAGTTTATTTTTTAATCATAGTCATGCAGCACTTATGGGAGCAGTGAGCTTAGCTATTGGCATTGGCATACAAAATTTTCCTGAAGGATCAGCAATTAGTTTTCCACTATATAATAAAGGTTATTCTAAATTAAAGGCTTTCTTTATTGGAAGTATATCTGCCCTACCTGAGCCAATTGCGGCTGTTATTGGAGCTTTGATTGTTGTTAAAATGCAGTGTGTGTTACCTATTCTTCTAGCTTTTGCTGGTGGAGCAATGCTATATGTAATTATTAATGAACTAATTCCTGAATGTATGAATAATAAGAAAAAAGAGCTTATGGCCCTTTATGTAATTATTGGATTTATTGTAATGATGATATTAGATGTTTCCTTAGGGTAATATCTTTTTTTATTTAGTAAAGATTTGTTTAAATAGTTTAGGAATATCATCTTTAATTTCAATGATTTCTTTAGTTTTTGGATGTGTAAATTTTAGATAGTAGGCATGAAGTGCTAGGCGGTTTATGGGGTTTTTAGTTGCACCATATTTTTTATCACCAGTTAATGGATGCTTTAAATTAGCAAGTCCTACTCTAATTTGATTTTTTCTACCAGTAAGTATTTCAATATCTAAAAGAGTGTATGCCTTGGTACTATCTAATATTTCATAATTAGTTATAGCAAGTTTACCCTTATCTTTAGTAGTAGCATAAGTTTTTAAAGTTTTATCTTCAGTTAAATATTCTTTAATCGTGCCTGACTTATTTATTTTACCTTCCACTACTCCATAATATTTACGAATAACTTTAGACCAGTTATCTTGAAAGTAATTTTTAGTATCTTCATTTTTAGCAAATATGATTAAACCACTAGTTTCTTTATCAAGTCTATGGACGATAAATACTTTTTGATTTTTCTTATGTAAATAATCGTAGACTTCGTTGTATAGCGTATTATTGGTCTTGCCATCACTAATTGTGAGAATTTTTGGTTCTTTATTTACTATTAAAATGTTTTTATCTTCATATAATATTTTTAGTTTTTTCATAGACATCACAGGTATATTATAATAAAAAAACGTGAATAAAACTAGTCTATTCACGAAACTATTTTGTAAGGATTTGTTGCTATACCTGATCCAGTTACTTTGGTTGAAGAGACAAGAGATAGAGATGGGCGAATGACACCTTCATAGAAATTGACGCTGTTGCTAGTAAGACCTCCGTCATCTCTGTAAACGCTCCATACTGTTGATTTGCCATCGTAGTAGCTAGGTGACAAAGTCCGCCAATCACCTAATCTACTAAAAACACTTAAATATGCTAAATTGAAACCATAAAGAGTGCTACCAGCAAAAACTACTTCATCTGCTGTAAGTAAACCTATTTTTCCATAACCGCTTAATGCTCCGTTACCGTATTCAGTATCACTTACAGTAAACTTGGATAACTTTCCAACATTATTATCATTTGGACATATTAAACTCGGCCCTGTTCCTCCTGCACTATATGAAGACGCTTGTACTAGTCTCTTAACAGTATTATAATAATTTTTATTTTTTATACAAAAAAAGAACTTCATAAGAAGCTCTTAAAATAAACTTAACTGGCTAGATTCAGGCATAGCATCTAAAACGTTCATGCTCCTTAAACGTTCTATGAGACTGGCACTTACTTTTCCTCTTACTTGTAGGTCTTCTACGCTAACGAATTTACCATTTTCTCTTTCTTTGACAATAGTTTTTGCTACGGTTTCACCTAGTCCATCTACGGATGCAAATGGTGGTCTTATTGAGGTTTCGTCATAAACTCCCCATACAGTAGCATTACTATCATATAGGTCAATTGGTAAGAATTTAATTCCTCTTGCTGATGCTTCTAAGCATACTTTTAAACATTCTAGTAAGCCTTGGTCTTTGTTGGTTGCATCAAATCCTTTTGCGTTAATTTCTTCTACTTTCTTTTTAATTGCGTCATAGCCTTTACTCATTGTTTCTACGTCAAAGTCAGTTGCTTTACTGGTTAGCCAAGATGCGTAGAAGTATACTGGCATGTGGACTTTAAACCAAGCAATGCGGAATGCGGAAATTACGTAAGCTGCTGCGTGGGCTTTAGGGAACATGTATTTGATTTTGTGACAGCTTTCAATGTACCAATCAGGGATATTATTGTCAATCATTATTTGTTTAAAGTTTTCCCAGTTTTCTTTTTCTTTTGGTTTACTGGCTTTGCCTTTACGTACAAATTCCATGATTTTGAAGGCTTTAATTGGTTCTACTCCTTCTTTCATTAGGTAAACCATGATGTCATCACGACAACCGATTGTTTCTTTAAATGGTACTTTAATGTTGCCGTTTTCATCTGGTGTACATAAATCACGGGCATTTCCTAGCCATACATCAGTACCGTGCGATAGACCTGCTATTTTGATAAGTTCGGCAAAGGTTGTTGGTTTAATTTCGTCTACCATACCAACTGTAAATTTAGTTCCGAATTCAGGAATTCCAAGGGTTCCAGTTGGACACATTATTTGTTCATTAGTAACGCCTAGAGCTTTGGTTGATGAGAAAATACTCATAGTTTCTTTATCGTCAAGTGGTACTTTACTTACGTCCATTTTGGTAAGGTCTTGAATCATACGTAGCTGGGTTGGGTCAGAGTGTCCTAAAATGTCTAGTTTTAATAAACATTCTTCTATTGAGTGGTAACCAAAGTGAGTGGTTCGCCATGGACTGGTTGCGTCGTCTGCTGGGAACTGAAATGGTGTAAAGTCATATACTTCTTTGTAGTCTGGTACTACGACGATACCACCTGGATGCTGGCCAGTTGTTCTTTTGACACCGGTACAACCTAAAGCTAGTCTTTCTATTTCAGCGTTTCTGAGGGTTATTCCTTTTTCTTCGGCATAGCCTCTTACAAAACCGAAGGCTGTTTTTTCGGCAACAGTACCGATGGTTCCTGCGCGATATACATTGTCTACTCCGAATAGGACTTTAGTGTATTCGTGGGCACTTGCTTGGTTAAGATCTGAGAAGTTTAAGTCAATATCTGGGACTTTGTCGGCGTTAAATCCTAGGAAGGTTGCAAATGGCATGTCATGACCATCTTTGTATAGTTTTTCGCCACATTCGCAGATTCTATCAGGAAGGTCAATTCCGCAAGTATAATCTAAGCTTAGGTCTTTACCGTTTTCATCTTCAAAATAACTTTTCTTACATTTTAAACAGCGATAATGAGCTGGTAATGGGTTTACTTCGGTGATTCCCATCATGGTTGCTACGAATGATGAACCTACTGAACCACGAGATCCAACTAGAAATCCTTCATCGTTTGAGTGTTTAACTAGTCTTTGAGCAATTAGGTAAATTGGGTCAAAGCCACCACCAATGATACCACCTAGACTTTTCTTTAGTTTTTTATCTAGGGCTTCGTCGGTCATTTCACCGTCTTCTTCTTGCCATTTTGCTTTAATACCTTCTTTAATTAATGATTTAACAGCATCTATTCCTTCATAGATAACTTTATGAACTGCGTTAAAGATTTTTCTTTCTAACTCAGGGTCATTTTCATCAGTTTCTTTTAGAATATTTTCTTTACAAGTTTTATAGACAATGTCGCCATATAGTTCTTTACCAATACGTTCTTCTATAATTAGAGGCAGATTTTCACCATACCAAGAGGTTGCACGGTCGTATACAAGGTCAGTTACAACTCTTGGACAGTCTAAGTAGTGAGTTCCATCATCTGATTTTACTCTTGGAGAAAATGGGGTTCCGCCGGTGTCTGGGATTACTTCAAATTCTTCAATCATGTCGGCTATTTTATTAGTATTTGTTATGACTATTTCTTTTCTTAAATCTTCATCTAGAAAGTTAAAGTCTTCTAGCATTTCGTTTGTAGTTCTAAAGTGCATTGATGGAATTTCGGTAATGTTTGATTTAGCTAGTGGGTGTCTACCACCACCTGGTACTTTTTGGTTGATAATTATTTCGCGGTAGATTTTGTCTTCTCTAAAGAAGTGATGAACGTCACCGGTAGCAACAATGATTTTACCAGCTTCTTTTGTGGTTTTAACAATTTTAGTTAAATGGTTTAATAGTTCGGCGGTACTTCCAAAGTCGCTTGTTTGTAATAGATGCCCGTAAACTTCCGGAC
>ERZ857629.4565-NODE-4565-length-10640-cov-116.125272_pt1 | contig 10640 bp, 12 predicted proteins | sample MGYA00519700_ERZ857629 | MGnify/ENA primary metagenome ERZ857629 (study PRJEB31778, sample SAMEA3449351) | human gut metagenome | biome: human gut; feature: human-associated habitat; material: faeces | place: United Kingdom | collected 2010/2012 ... | reverse complement strand
CCCCGAGAACAAACCTGCCGGTAAGGCTTACGAGCATCTGGTGTCCAATACGCTAGACGTATTCGAACTGCTTTATAATCTGAAATATCACGAGAATCGCTGGAAGAGCCAGGACCGCCGTATCGTAATTAAGGAGTGGAACTACGCTGACCAGATGAAGGTTCTCAAGAATGACGTCCCCATCCTGGGCAATGTCGTTGAAAGTTATTTCAAGGAAGATCTCGGAGAGGCTTCCAAGAAATTGTTCTTCATCATTCTGGAAGACAAGGGCAAAGAATGCCTGTTGGCAACAAGTTCTCCGATGACCGGCTTCATCACGCCTCCGGATCTCGACCTTAAGACCGTGACCCGTGCAGGACGGAAAGAAGAAGATTTCATCGGCGAAATCTATCAGGCGCTTAATATCACTCCTCTTACCAGAAAAGAGGGCGGCAAGTATTTCAAGGATATTCTTCTCTTTGAGAATAGAAGCGAGGACTTCAAGAATTATATGTACAACAAGCTCTTCTCTGGCGGCGCCACTATTGATGCCCGTTTCACCGAGTTGAGGAACTATATTCAGGCCTTTTCAGCAGACCGGCAGATTACAAACCGCTGGTCTGATGATGACTTGGAGCCGGTTTATTCCGTGGACAATTCTCCGCTGGAGGTGAACGGTATTCCCATCTACTGCAGCAAGGCCACCGATGTCATCAACTATCTAACAGATGCAATCATCCGTCTGCCTTATAAGATTGATTCCGATAAGTTCGTGACGCTCATCTTCACGCCCGACAGCGCAGACAGGGATTATGACTATCTCCTCCCGTTGACCAAAGAAGGCCTTGAGCATCTTAAAGCCGGTGACCTCAAGATAACCGGCACCAAGAAATCCTACGGTGATGTCAACGTAACGCTGGTGTGCAATGGAAAGAGGCACGAGCGCTACTATACGACTGATAAGAACCCGACTGCTGGTAAAGGCACCGTTCTCGATCTGTCCCTTGCCAAAATCAATTTTGACATTGCTCTCTTCCCGAATGTGCTTTCGTACAAAGCAGAGGAGAACAACTACTTCAAGATTCTTGTGGCCGCTACGGACCAGAACGAGAACAAGACATTTTCTGTTGCCAATCTTGCCTTGGACTTCTATGCAACCGACAAGGCAGGAAAGTATATACATGTTGAAGAAGCAACTGATAACACGTATGAAAATGGCGTAAAAGCGCCGTTCATCCGCTCCCAGCAGGATAGCGACAACGACTGTGGCACCAAGTATTACGAGGTGTTCAATACTCCTTTCGACGCCATTTGCGCTGAACTATACCTGGAAGGAAAGGCTTATCCCTTCGCCATCATTCCAAAATGGGACAAATCAGAACCGTCCGAGAAGACATTCTCATACGCTATCGACCTTGGTACGTCGAACACGTATATCTCTCGTAGGGAGAGCGGCCGGATGACTGAGCCTCAGCAACTGAAGATGGACCAGCAGATTGTCAACTATCTCCACGCAAAAGAGGAATCCGTCCAGAAGGGTCTGATTTCCAGAATCGAGGGAAAGATTCCAGAGGCCTTCAAGACTCTTGTGAAGACCGAATTTGTTCCCGCGCTTATCGACGACAAGACCTATCGGTTCCCAATCCGCACAGCCCTGTGCGTCACCGGTGACGATACCAGGAAACCCGTGCTGTTCGACAACAGCAATATCGCCTTCTTCTATGAGAAGTTCCGTGGTGCCGGCAACCAGACTGTCATCACCAACATTAAGTGGGCTGAGGATGAGAAGAATCTCCGTGTCTTCATCCGTGAAATCCTCCTCCTCATAAAGGCTGACATCCTGCAGGAAAACGGTGTTATCTCTGGCACTGAGGTCATCTGGTTCCGTCCGCTCAGCTTCAAAGAGAGCATTCGTAGGAGCTTTGAGAAGATCTGGAAGGAAGAGGCTTCCAATATTCTGAATCTTGATTCTGCCGAGCAGCAGTTGAAGTGCTATACCGAATCCGAGGCACCGTACTACTACTTCGCCACTAAGGCCGCTTTCCAGAATGTGGAATCCGTGGCCGTGATGGACATCGGTGGCGGCTCGACCGATATTGTGTACTACGCAAAGGGAGAAGCCAAGATTGCCAATTCCGTCCACTTCGGTTGCGATGTGCTCTGGGAGAACGGTTATAACCAGTTCGTTAACGCAAGGGACAACGGCATCTTCAACCACTACAAGGACAAGATTAACTTTGAGACTCCTGAACTGAAGGAACTGTATGAGGCGATGCTAAAGTCGAACAATACTTCGACACGTGATATCATCAACCTCTGGATAAGCAACGATAGGGAGACCGAGATTTCCAAGAGACTGAGGAAAGACCATATCTCAACCTTCGTCTATCACTACACCGCTCTCGTGTATTACATGGCATCCATGTTCAAGGCGAACGAGCTTCCTTACCCGAGAACCATCATATTCAGCGGAAACGGTAGTAAGTACATTGACAACTATATCACTGATACCGTAGCGTTCCTGAAGCAGATTACGGAACTGGTCGTTTCGAAGGTTTACGACAAGGCCATTTCCGACATAGAACTGGTTCTCCCGGACGAGCGCAAGGAAAGCACCTGCTACGGCGGTCTTTATCATCGTATCGGAGCTGTTGAGCCGAAGCCCGTCGTTTACCTTGGCAATGGAAACAACAATGAGTACAAAGATGTTGAGGCCGTCAATGCGGCTTACACGTCTGGTATGAAAGACAAGCTCGGACTTGAAATCGCTGCGATGAACAGAATCTACAAGGAAGTTTTGGATGCTCTCATCCAGCAGTCCGTCATCGAGCAGGTTGATTCTGCCAAGATGAAGGAGGTCGTGGACTCTGTTGTCAAGGATGCGCTGGTTTCCAAGTTCCAGACCGAGATTCTGGACAAATACATGCTCCAGGAGCCGTTTAACGATACTCTGTTCTTCCTGCCGGTTGTAGAGGCCATCTTGAAACTGACAGGCATTTATAAGCGATAAAACATGAATTTTTTCCAGTTTCTCGACACATATCCCTGGGTTAGTGTCGCTGCTTTTGCAGCAATCCAGCTTTGGTTCTTCTTCAGTACTCAGTTAAAGCTGAATGAATTAAGTCACTTTTTCCCATCCAAGAAATGGGAAACTAATGGCGATGAGGAGCATTTGACTTTGATTGCCGAGCCAGAAGATTCCAAGAATGCCCAGGAACTGGTCAAGGAGATTAATGACTATATCACGAAGACAAACGGTGCAGTAGAATATGCTGTCATCAAGGATAAAACGGAACGCCGCATTGACTCCCTATATGAATTTGCAACGTCCAAGATTTCTTTCCCAACATACCTTGGTCTTATGGGAACTTTCTTCGGCGTTTACATCGGATTGAAATGCTTCAATGCAGGCTTGGGCCAAGGTAACGGTGGTATAACGGACCAAATGGTCAAGGAACTAATTGGCGGCATCATCGTTTCAATGGTGACGTCGTTGGTAGGTCTTGTCTTGATGACCATCAGCAATATCCACGCGAGCAATGTACAGAAGAAGGTTGATACTCAGAAGGATGAATTCTTTGAATTCCTACAGATGTCGGTAATCCCGACCTTGGGAACGAATGTATCTTCCTCGCTCAATAGACTGAGAAGTACTATCGGCAACTTTGAGCCGTCATTCCGTGCTGTCATAGAAGAATTCAAAGCTGCTTTCCGTGACTGTACAGATATGTTCAAGGGGACGTTTGCCGAGAATGCTGAAGTTCTTACCAAGGCTGTTGCCGAGATGGGCAGCAATATGACGCTCATCAACGAGAACATCCAGAAGCAGGATCAACTCTTAACAACCCTACGTCAGAGAGATATGGTCACTACTCTTGACAAATTCGTTACAGCCGCCAACAGTTTTGATTCTGTGACCACATCCATCCAGAAACTGGAAGAGGCCAAGGAAAGAATCATCGCCTCCACCAATACGCTTGCTGACAAGCAAGAAACTTATAACAAGTCTCTGGAGATTCCTACAAGACTTTTGCAGCAGGTCAACTCCATTCTCGATCGCGTTACTACATTTGAGCAGAGCATCAATGCCCTTGGCGTTAACATAGCACAGACACAGCTCCTTGGCAATACGCAAATTAACGCAATAGAGGCGCAACTGAGCGCCCTCAAGACGAAGCACAGCCTGGTTTACCGGTATCAGGATACTCAGGTCGAAGAACTTGACAAGATTTACAAAGAGCAGACGAAAGCTGTCAATGATCTTTCCGACGCATTCCGCCGTGCCGTTTCCCAGAACAGAGACGATATTGAGAAGGCTATGCAGGACTTCAAAACCGCCTATGATACTATCGTCAGAGAATGCAAGAGTGGAGTTGAGCAGAAGTTGGAAGAGTTCATTACTGCCCTTAATAAGACGCTGGATGTCGAGGACGCCAACAGGAAATTGTCTAACCTTGATCGTCTCCAGGCTCTTGAAAGTGGCCTTGGTGAAATCAAGACAGCCCTTGCTGACAAGACAGCCCTTGCAGATGTTTCCAAGGCCGTTCGGGAAGGCAACGCTAAGATTGAAGATTTGGCTCGTCGACCGATTGTCGTCCAGCGTGCTGCTTCTTCCTCTGGCAACAATTCCGGAGGTGAAGAAAAACGCAGAAAACGCGGCATCTGGCCATTCAGACGTAAGTAGGTTAGAAGATGCGAAAGAAAGGCAACAAAGAATCCTTCTGGCCCAGCTACGTGGACATCGTCACCACCTTGTTTGCTATCATGGTGGTGTTGTTTGCCGTGTCGTATAGCCGTTTCCGCGTGAAGGAGGCCGAGTTGAGGAAAATCGCAGATAAGTACGAAGAAATCAAGAAAATCTACCAAACTGTAGAGAATATTGATTCCACCTACTTTGCGTATGACTCAACTTATGTGAAGCACATCTTCAAGATTCAGGTGACCTATCAGAAGGGTGAATTCGACCTTTACAAACTGATGGCTGACCGTACGAACCGAGCTGAGGCAGATACTCTTCGCAAACGCATTATTGCTGCTGGCCAGGAGATTAAGAGAACTGTACAGAATCTCCAGAATATGCACGATAAAAAGCAGGACATCAAGTATTTGGTTGTTATTGAGGGGCAGGCATCCGCGGATGGGTATTATGTAAATCCATACTTTAACAACGATGTTCTGAGCTATCAGCGTGCTCTTGAACTTCATCGATTCTGGAAAAAGAACGAGATTGATTTCTCGGCAATGCCTAAGTGTGAACTGGTCATAAGCGGCAGCGGCGAAGGTGGGGTTCCGAGGGACACAACACGGGAGGAATTCAACCAGCGCTTCCTGATTCATATTGTGCCGGTCATCGGCAATATACGAATGGATGACACACAGAAGTCCGTTGTCAGCAGGTGATGCACAGGATGTTAAGCATAGGTTTCATTTTCATTTGCATCCTCCAGACTCTTGTGGGTTGCATCAGCTATCCGGACGCCGGAAATGAGGTTCGGTTGGAGTTGCCGTCTTATTCTGACAAGGATTGCATCATCGAATACAATGGCTATACTGTCTCATACAATGAATCAGCGCGTATCCCGTCTTGGGTTGCTTATGAACTGACTGCTGATGAGGCAAACGGCACAATTGGTCGCAGTGGTAAGAACTTCCGGCCGGATGATAAAGTAAAGGTCGTTCAGGCTGACAATTACGACTATCGTGGTTCAGGATGGTCTCGTGGTCATATGGCTCCTGCTGGAGATTTCAAATGGGATGACGGGGCAATGTGGGACACATTCTTTTACACTAATTGCTGCCCGCAGGATGAGAAACTGAACAACGGCAGTTGGAACGTCCTGGAGAATAAAGTTAGGACTTGGACTCGGCAGTTTGGAAGTGTTTTTGTCGTTACCGGTCCGATTGTGGGTCAAAACCAGGCTGGCAAGATAGGCACTCACCAGATTACCGTTCCTGATGCTTTCTTCAAGGCGCTCCTGGTTTACAAAGATGAGTCATATCACGGTATCGCATTCGTGATGTTCAACAATCCTACTACGCAAAGACTTCCAGAAAGTTATTTGAGTATCAATGAATTGGAAACAATATCTGGGCTTGATTTCTTCCCGTCGCTGGATGATTCTATCGAAGAAATAGTCGAGAATGAAGTGGACTTGAAATTCTGGAATATACGATGAATAAGAGCGACCGTAAGAAGCTGCAGACAGGCTTGTACATAGGATTGGCGATAGCGCTTATTCTGTGCCTCTTTCCGATGCCGTATGGCTTCTACCAGTTTGTCCGGTTCGCAGCAATGGCCATCTTTACATATCTGGCATACTGCGAATACAAGAACGGTTACGTGGACAGGATGATCTTGTTCATCGTCCTCGCCATTCTCTTTCAGCCATTTGCCAAGATTGCCCTTGGAAGGGTTCTCTGGAACATTGTCGATGTGATTGTGGCTGGGTATCTGATTTACCTTGTTGTACGGAATAAAAAGAATTGATTATGAGATTTATTCGATGCATTATCATCGTCCTGACATCGGCTTTTATAGTCGCGTGTTCCAGTTCCAATATTCCTCAAAAGCTTGATTCTTTTGTTGACAATGCTGAGCTTAATAGCAGCGATTACGATGCTGAGGATTGGCAGAAATCAATGCTCCAGTATGAGAGATTAGTTGAGGAATACAGTAACTCCGGAAAGGAGTACACTGATGCTGAGAAGCAAATGACAGCGAGGGCGATGGGGCGTTATCACTCACTTCTTATCAAGAATGGAGTTGAGCAGTCTGCCGCCTATCTCAAAGAATTAGAAGCCATTCTTCCTTCATATCTGGAGGGGCTGGTTGATGGACTTGGTGAAAACTCAGAGGAATTGGGAAAGACCCTGGAAGGGATTTTCAATAGCGAAGAACTGGAAAAGGCCTTTGAGGGCCTGGGTAATAAGCTAGAAGAAATCTTCGAAGGAATCGAAGAAACGAAGTAACGCACTGATAGCGAACTCTATTTATTGAGAATATAGTTGCACCTGGGATAATTGGAGCAGCCGTAGAACTGCCCGTATTTCCCATTCCGAAGGACCAGATTTCCGCCGCATCGAGGACACTTTCCGCTGGCCACTGCTGAGTCCCTGCGTTCTTTGTTGCGATAAACATTACCAAGGTGCTCTTTGCGGTCAGACTCCGAGGTGGAGATCACCTCAAGAAGACGCCTGCGATAAAAGTCCATTTGATCTGATGACAGAACGGCATCCCGGTATTGCTTGATGTATGGCACCACATTGTACATATTCAAGACCGGGTGCTGCGCAGTGACATTTATCTCCGTATCGCTTGGGAAAACGACAATCCCATAGACGGGGACATCGTCACTAAACACGAGCTTCCTTAGCGTCTTGATGTGCCCGTCATTCTGCCATATCGGATTTCTCAGCTGATGCTCCTGGGTAAAGCCGTAGCGAGAGATAACAATATGGTCAACTTGTGTGGTGTAATTACCGTTGCGAATCAAAAGGTCATTGTAAACCCGGTAATCATCGCAGTCCAAATCCGCCAAGAATGAGGAAACCCTCTTCTCACCATAATCGCCAATGGCTTCTGCACGACTACTATATTTGGGCGTAAACAGTGATGCCCAGAATCCTTTCTCCTCTTTTACAGCGCTACCCGAGAACTGAGTCTCACGGTTTTTCTTTCGGAATTGTTCACGTTTGATGCTCTCTATGATAGACTTGACTATCAGATAGAGAACGAGAGCAGCTAAAGCGGCAAGTCCGATGTATATGAGGATTTCTTTCAAAGCAAGTCCGCGTGTTTAATAATTCAAAGCTATGCTGGCGTGAGCCCTTTGTGAGCCCTTTGGAATTATCGGCAAAAGAAATTTATTGTTCGGAATTTGAGTTACTTACGATGTGATAGCCGGATTGCGCACTCGTGATTACCATCGTAATTTGAGCCCTATGTGAGCCAATTGCTACCTCGGCAAACTCTTAAGGTCAAAGAACATCAGGACTGTCTCGTCGTCCTGCTCGGGCTGGACGAGAAACTTGAAGTCGCACTTCTGATGGAATCCTATTGCGGAAAGATAGGCATCGACGGTAATGAAGCGGCAGCCGGTAGAAGGATTCGATATACAGCGGGTCTGGATGTAGTTGATGATTTTTGTCCCGATGTCCTGGCCCTTCATATCATCACTGACAGCGAGACGGCCAATCTTCAGTGCCGGATAGGAAGATCTGCGCTTGGCATTGGGAATCTTGCGGGATAGGTTGTTCCAGATTTTAGGATCGGCAAATTCCCTGTCCACCTTGTCGTTGAGCAGGCTGAAATAAGCGGCTATCTTTCCGGTATCCGTGTCTTCCAAGACATAGGTGACAGCCAGGAGTTCTTTGGCAAAAAAGGTTGCGTTGGGCGTTCCAGTGGAGGTCTCAACCAAAAAACCGTTCAAATCTGCATCGGAGCAGTCGAACGGCTTTGTGGTATCAACTCCTGGACGGAATTTTCTCAGTCTAAGGTTCATAGTACATCAGCAGCACACCAGCTACGAACTTCTTCGTAGTTGCGGAAGATCTCTTCCCGTTTCTCTTCAGAAAGGGGAACGACATTCTGAGCCGCCATTTCGAAGCGGTAGGCATCCTCGTCATAAAGGACGGGGGTTTCTTTGATAGGCTTTGCCATAATTCGGTTCTCCTTTTTAACTATTTCTGCATAAGGGATGCAGGCCCGTTTGCCAATGTAGCAATTTATTTCCAACGAATTGCAAAAAATGTGCAAGACTATGAATGAATCCCATTTTGTCAGTCTTCCTCAAAGACTTCCTTATAGTGCCTGATGAAGTAGTCGATGGCCTTTATGCAGGAGCGGAAGTCGCAATTTGTTTTTGCTGGCTCCTATTGAGCCTGAAATAAGCTTAGATCTCGCTGCCGGTGAACTGTCCGATGAAGTAGATGTCACCGATGCTGGACTCGCTGATGAAATAGACGAACAGGCAGTCGGCGTGGAACTCTACCTGACGAGGCTCCGTGGCGAGGGCGGACATCGTCAGGAAGGCTGCCTTCTCTTGTCGTGACGCAGTCAATATAGGCAGCCGAAAGCCCAGAGTGGAATTTTCTTGCCGTTTGCCATATCGATGTTGTCAACGGCAAGAGCTGCGTTATTGATGTCGGCGTCATTTATCTGGGAGTAATCCTTTCCTGCACCTCCAACCTCTATCACAGTTTTGTGGTCTATCCTGAAATCTCCTGTTTTAAGTCCTCCATACTCAATCTTGTGTCCGGCGGAGGCCAATTGATTACAGAAGAATGTCTCTCGTGCGGTTCCTGTCTCAGGTTCGCCATCTGAGAATGTATAGAGGAGATTTGTGTTGTCCATCAGCAACTTGTCGGGCTTCTGAAGATCGGAAATCTTGTCCATTTCTGTGTATAGACATCTGATCACTTTCGCTTCATCAAGGTATTTGAAATATTTTAATAGCGTGACTCTGTCTATGCTCAAGCTCCTCGATAATTTTGACACATCCACAAGATAAGGCAGCATTCCAGAGATCACTTGAAGAAGAGCGCTTATCTTTCTCGTGTTGGAGACACTTATTCCTCTGTATCTGGTCAATTCGCTGTCAATGATGTAATTGACTACATTTTCCACAAGATTCTTGTAGGTCTTGCTTTTTTCAAACGAGAAAGGGTAATAACCGCTTTTAAGATAATCCGGGAAAAATTCCAACGGGCGGCATACCTTTCTTACCGCCAGGCAGAACCCATTGGGGTCGGATAGAAGTTGATGTAGGTGTACAGGCTTTATCTCACGCTTGGTGCGGAACCAAAGATATTCCCTGAAGGATAATCCCGGCATATCATACACATCAGCCCTTCTTGACAGATCCGCCTGTCCGTCATTTAATTGAATCAGTGATGATCCGCTGAGGATAACCTTCAATCCTTTATAGAGATCATAGATCTCCTTGATTTCCCTGCTCCAGTTCTCGTACTTGTGAATCTCGTCAATAAGAAGAACCTTGCCGCCCATCTTCACAAATTCGGATGCTGTGTCAAGCAGCGTGTGGTTGGAAAAATATGCCGTGTCGGCGGAGCAATAAAGAATATGGCGATCTGTAGGGAGGTAATTCTTCAGCACATACTGCTGCATCAGAGTGGATTTCCCGACTCCTTTCGGCCCACGAATCATCACAAGCCTTGAATCCCAATCTATCACATTCATCAGTCCACGAGTGAATTCCGTAGGTACATCAGATAGGTATTCAAGGTGGCGGTCGAATAAAATATCCATAATGCAATGCTTTTTGCAAATATAGAAATGTTTATTGCGATAAACAAATTTGTATCAGATTTGTTTATCGCAATAAATAAATTCTATAAGTTGTTTCTGTTTGGTGTTTGTCCGGCGAAACGCCGGACAAAATGGTTGCAATACAATCTTTGTCCGGAGAAAGTGGGCTTTCACCGGACAAAGCGATGTCTGAAAGTGGGAGGCTTACAGGCCGTGCCTAAGGGTTGTGCCATTGGTAAGCATAAACGTCGGCCACCGGTTTGCCATCAGGAGCAACGTCAGCCCTATGCCAGACGGGCGGTGGCGTAGGCGATGCGGCCGAGGGTCTCGGGCTTGCCTATGCGGACGATTATGTCGGCGATGCCCAGACCGCTGGCGGCACCGGCGAGGGCCA